>Ga0209640_10006014_pt1 | contig 10620 bp, 4 predicted proteins | sample RifCSP10_1_FD_184018 | JGI IMG/M metagenome (GOLD analysis project Ga0209640, IMG submission 184018) | Soil microbial communities from Rifle, Colorado - Rifle CSP2_sed 10_1 (SPAdes) (version 2) | ecosystem: Environmental > Terrestrial > Deep subsurface > Rock core/Sediment | place: Rifle...
GCGGCGAACACCGGGTCTTCGTTGCCGAACTGTCCGAGGAGAAATTCGGCGATGTTCACCTGGCCGGTGGACACCGCGCGCAGGATGTCGGGGTGCTTGATCAGCGAGCCGTTGGCGTGTACCTGGATCGCCAGCTTGCCGCCGGTGGCCTTCTGCACGTCCTCGACGAACTGCTTGATATTGCGGGTATGGAACTCGCCGTCGGAATACGGCGTCGGCATGTCCCACTTGGTTTGCGCCTGCGCGGTGCCGCAGGCGGCGAGCGCCGCTGCAATCAGGGTGGCTTTGAATTTCATCGAAGGATCCTCCGGAAGATGCGCGAATCTTAGCCTACTTCCCCCAGAACAGCCTCGGCCAGCGCGAGCGACGCGGTCAGGCCGGGCGACTCGATGCCGAACAGATTCACCAGGCCCGGCACGCCGTGCGCGCGCGGTCCCTGGATCAGGAAATCGGACGCAGGCTCGCCGGGACCGGCGGTCTTGGGGCGGATCCCCGAGTAGCCGGGAAGCAGGGCGCCGTCGGCGAGCCCCGGCCAGTAGCGGCGGATGGCGGCGTAGAAGCGCTCGGCGCGCCGCGGATCGACGTCGTAGGCGATGCTCTGCACCCACTCGACGTCGGGCCCGAATCGTGCCTGCCCGGCGAGGTCCAGGGTCAGGTGCACGCCGAGCCCGCCGGGCTCGGGAACGGGGTAGATCAGGCGCTTGAAAGGATTTTTCTTGTTTAGAGAAAAGTAGTTGCCCTTGGCGTAGAGTTCCCGCGGGGCGTTCTCCGCCGGGTAGCCTTCGATTTTCTTCGCAACTGTGGGTGCCTTGAGCCCGGCGCTGTTGATCAGGATACGCGTGTGAATCGGATCGCTTCCGGCGGCGTGAAGCGTAAATCCGTCATTGACAACTGCTTTCTCGAAAAAGCTCCTCAATGCAAGCATCGCGCCATGCGCTTCGGCGTCGCCCAGGTAGGCAAGCATCAGGGCATGGCTGTCGATGATGCCGGTCGAGGGCGAATGCAGCGCCGCCACGCAGGAGAGTTCGGGTTCAAGCTGAAGGGCTGTTTCCTTTGAAAACCATTCAAGATCGACGACGCCGTTCGCATGGGCCTTCTGCCGGATCTCTTCAAGAGATGAAAGCTGCTTTTCTTCCGTGGCAACGATCAGTTTTCCACAACGGCGGTGCGGCACGCCGTGCGAGGCGCAATACTCGTAGAGCAGCGCCTTGCCCGCCACGCAGCTGCGCGCCTTCAGCGAGCCCTGCGGGTAGTAGATGCCGGCGTGAATGACCTCCGAGTTCCGGGAGCTGGTATGCGTGCCGATCGCAGCCTCCGCCTCCAGAACCACCACCTCGCGCCCCGACAACGCCAGGGCGCGCGCGACGGCAAGACCGACCACGCCTGCGCCCACCACGACGGCGTCAACGCGGTCCATGCGCCAGCCTTTTCTCCAGGAAGAAGGCTCCGATGCCGGCGAGCGCCGCGACCGTGGCGATCGGCCGGGCGCTGCCGTCGAACGCGGCGCCCAGCGCGGTGCTGACGATCGCGCCCGAGCCGAAGCCGATCGCGCCGATGAGCGAGGAGGCGCTGCCCGCCGCCTGCGGGAACGGCGTCAGCGCCGCGGCCATGGCGTTGGGAATGATGAGCGCGGTGCCGAAGAGCAGCACCATGAAGGGCAGCACCACCGCCGTCCAGTGCGAGACCCCCAGCCATGCGAGCGCGGCGCCGCACAGCCCGCCGAGGAGCATCAGCAGCGCGCCGAGCCGCAGGAGCCGGCCAAGCCCGAGCGGCAGCACGAGGCGGCTCGCGGCCCAGGAACCGGAGATCTGGCCGAGCATCACCAGCGCGAACATCAATCCGTAGGCGATGGTCGAGACGCCCAGCCCCCGGATCAGCGTAAAAGCGGAGTTGGATACCCAGGCGAGGATGCCGATCTGGGCGCACAGGATCAACAGGAACGGCGCGAGGAAGCGCCGGTCGCCGAGGATGCCGGCGAAGGTGCGCGCGATGGCGACCGGATGCATCGAGCGCCGCTCGGCCGGCGCGGTCTCCGGCAGCGCGACGAGTGAAGCGAGCAGCGCCACGGCCACCACGGCCATCCCGCCGAGCACCGAGGGCCAGCCGAAGGCGCCGACCAGCAGCGCGCCGGCAAGCGGCGCGCACATCGGCACCAGGCTGAAGACGATGGTCATGCGCGCGAGCAGGCGCGCCGCCTGTTCGTGGGCGTGCAGGTCGCGCACGATGGTCCGCCCGATGAGCGAGCCGCTCGACATGCCCAGCCCCTGCGCGAGGCGCACCGCGGCGAGCGTGCCAACCGATTGCGCGAACATGCCCACGAGCGAGGCGGCGAGCATGGTCAGAAGGCCCGCGAGCAGCACCGGCTTGCGGCCGAAGCGGTCCGACAGAGGACCCCAGAGCAGCTGGCCCGCGGCGAGGCCGATGAAATAGGTGGTGAGGGTGAATTGCGCGGCGGCCACCGGCGCGCCGAGCGCGCGCGCGACCTCCGGCAGCGCCGGCACGTACAGATCGGTGCCGACCGCCGGCAGCGCGATCAGCACGCCGAGCAGGATCGTCAGCCGGAGGGAAGTATCCTTGTTATTCAAGTTAGCATTCGATTCTAATGGCCTGGCAATTCTGGATCGACCGCGGCGGCACGTTCACCGACATCGTGGCGCGCCGGCCCGACGGAACGCTCGTCACGCACAAGCTGCTTTCGGACAACCCGGGGCAATACCCGGACGCCGCCATCGCCGGAATCAGAAAGCTGCTGAAGTTCGAAAAGGATCAATCCATCGACAGCGTGAAGATGGGGACCACCGTCGCCACCAACGCGCTGCTCGAGCGCAAGGGCGAGCCCACGGCGCTGTTCATCACCCGCGGTTTCCGCGACGCGCTGCGCATCGCCTACCAGAACCGCCCGCGAATCTTCGACCGGCACATCGTTCTTCCCGAGATGTTGTACGCGAAGGTCTTCGAGGTGGAGGAGCGGATCGGCGCCAGGGGGGATGTGTTGGTGCCTTTGAATCTGGAAAAAACGACTTTGAGTTTGAAAAGCGCGTACGACGAAGGATTCCGTTCAATCGCCATCGTTTTCATGCATGGCTACCGTCATTCGCAGCATGAAGAGAAAACTCATGAAATAGCGAAAAGCATCGGTTTCGAGCAAATCTCGGTCTCGCACCGGGTAAGTCCGCTCATGAAGCTGGTCGGACGCGGCGATACCACGGTGGTGGACGCCTACCTGTCGCCGATCCTGCGTCGCTACGTGGACCGGGTGGCGGCGGAGCTCGAGGGCGTGCGCCTGTTCTTCATGCAATCGAACGGCGGCCTGGCCGACGCGCGCCGCTTCCAGGGCAAGGACGCGATCCTCTCGGGCCCGGCGGGCGGCATGGTCGGCGCGGTGCGCACGTCCCTGATGGCGGGATTCGACCGCATCATCGCCTTCGACATGGGAGGCACCTCTACCGACGTGTCGCATTTCGCCGGCGCCGATCTGTCCGACATGGAGCGGGAGTTCGAGACGCGGGTGGCCGGTGTACGGCTGCGCGCGCCGATGATGAGCATCCACACGGTGGCGGCCGGCGGCGGCTCGGTCCTGCACTTCGACGGCGCGCGCTACCGCGTCGGTCCGGATTCCGCCGGCGCCGATCCCGGGCCGGCGAGCTACCGGCGCGGCGGCCCGCTGACCGTCACCGACGCCAACCTGCTCCTCGGAAAAATCCAGCCCGGGCATTTCCCTCAAGTATTCGGCGCTACCGGGAACGAGGCGCTGGACGACACGGTGGTCAGGGAAAAATTCATTCGATTAAAAGAAGAGATCAACGACCATCGTTCTCCCGAGGAGGTGGCGGAAGGCTTCATCAAGATCGCGGTCGGCAACATGGCGAACGCGATCAAGCACATCTCGGTGCAGCGCGGCCACGACGTCACCGGATACACGCTGTGCTGCTTCGGCGGGGCGGCCGGCCAGCACGCCTGCCTGGTGGCCGACGCGCTCGCCATGACGCGGGTCCTCATCCATCCGCTCGCCGGCGTGCTTTCGGCTTACGGCATGGGCCTCGCCGACCAGGTGGCGATGCGAGAGAAGTCGGTGGAAAGCGATTTGCAAGATCTGCCTCATCTTCAAAAACTTATTGAGAAACTGGCGAATGAGGCAAGAGAGGATCTGATTTCTCAAGGCGTATCGGCTGCCTCGATACAAATCGTCCGGCGGGTGCATCTCAAGTACGAAGGCACCGATACCGCGCTGGTGGTGCCGCTTGGTTCCCTCGCCCGGATGACCGGGGATTTCGAGGCCGCGTACCGCAAGCAGTTCTCGTTCCTCATGCCCGGCAAGCCGCTGATCGTCGAGGCGGTCTCGGTCGAAGCGATTGCGGCGGGCGAAGCCATTCAGGAAAAAGCGGTTTCCGGGAAAACAAAAGCAAGACCGGCCGAAACTGTCCGCGTTTTCACCGGCGGAAGCTGGCGCGAGGCGCCGCTCTACCGGCGCGACGAGCTCGCGCCGGGCCAGCGCGTCGACGGGCCGGCGATCATCGCGGAGGCCAATGCGACGACGCTGGTCGAGCCCGAGTGGTTTGCCGTGGTTACTTCTCTCAACCATTTGATTCTTGAAAGAGCGAAGGCGAGGAAAAAAGAGCTGGCCATCGGTACCCGGGCGGACCCGGTGATGCTGGAAATCTTCAACAACCTGTTCATGTCGATCGCGGAGCAGATGGGGCTGCGGCTGCAGAACACCGCCTACTCGGTGAACATCAAGGAGCGGCTCGATTTCTCCTGCGCCCTGTTCGATGCCGCCGGCAACCTGATCGCCAACGCCCCGCATATGCCGGTGCACCTCGGTTCGATGGGCGAGTCGATCAAGACCGTGATCCGGCTGAACGCGGGAAGCATGAAGCCGGGCAACGTCTACGTGCTGAACGCCCCCTACAACGGGGGAACGCACCTTCCCGACGTGACCGTCATCACCCCGGTATTCAGAGGTGAAAAAATCCTTTTCTACGTCGGATCGCGCGGCCACCACGCCGATATCGGGGGAATCACGCCGGGTTCCATGCCGCCGGGCTCGAGGCACGTGGAGGAGGAGGGCGTCCTGATGGACAACTTCCTCCTGGTCGAGGAAGGGCGCTTCCGGGAGCGGGAAACCGCCGCGCTGCTCGGCTCGGGCAAGCACCCGGTCAGGAACCCGCAGCAGAACATCGCCGACCTGCGGGCGCAGATCGCCGCCAACGAGAAGGGCGTGCAGGAGCTCGGCCGCATGGTGGAGCACTTCGGACTCGAGGTGGTGCGTGCGTACATGGGGCATGTGCAGGCGAACGCCGAGGAGTCGGTACGGCGGGTGATCGGCGTGCTGAAGGACGGCGCATTCGCGCTGCCGCTCGACAATGGCGCCACCATCAAGGTGGCCATCAAAATAGATATCGGGAAAAGAACTGCAAAAATCGATTTTTCCGGCACTTCCGCCCAGCTGCCGAACAACTTCAACGCGCCCTCGGCGGTCTGCATGGCGGCGGTGCTGTACGTCTTCCGCACCCTGGTCGACGACGACATTCCGCTCAACGCAGGGTGCCTGAAGCCCCTCGAAGTGCTGATCCCCGAGGGCTGCATGCTGCGGCCGCGCTACCCCGCGGCGGTGGTCGCCGGCAACGTCGAGACCTCCCAGTGCATCACCGACGCCCTCTTCGGGGCGCTGGGGGTGCTCGCCGCCTCCCAGGGCACCATGAACAATTTTACGTTTGGCAACGCGCGCTACCAGTACTATGAGACGGTCGCCGGCGGGTCGGGTGCGGGACCGGGCTTCGACGGCGCCGACGTGGTGCAGACCCATATGACCAACTCACGGCTCACGGATCCCGAAGTGCTCGAGTGGCGGTTCCCCGTCCTGCTGGAGAGCTTCGAAATCCGCCGGGGATCCGGCGGGCGCGGCCGCTGGCGGGGTGGCCACGGCGCGGTGCGCCGTGTCCGCTTCCTCGAGCCGCTGACCGCGGCGATCCTTTCCGGCCACCGCCTGGTCCGGCCGCATGGCATGGCGGGCGGGGAGCCGGGGCTCCCCGGGCGCAACAGCGTGATCCGCGGCGACGGTCGCCGCGAGGAATTGGGCCCGTTCGACCAGGCCGAAATGGCCCCGGGCGACGTCTTCGTGATCGAAACTCCGGGCGGCGGGGGGTACGGCCCGCCCGCGTGAAGATAAAATAGCGCGCAAATAATGAATCCGACCGCGATCTACTCGAAGTCCGGCAAGGGTGTCCAGGAAGCCTCGGGCAAGACCAGCCTGCTGAAGCGCTCCGACCGGGCGGTGCTTTCGGCCATCGACGGGCGCGCCACGCTGGCCGACGTCGCGCAAAAGGTCGGCAAGTCCTTCGACGCCGATTTCCAGAAGCTCGTCACCCAGATGGACAAGGACGGCTTCATCCGCGAGGTCTCGCCGGGCGCCTCGCCGGCCAAGCCCGCCGGGCCTGCGGCCAAGGCTCCGCCCAAGCCCGCGGCGCCCTCCGCACCGATGGACGCCGCATCGGATCTCGACTTCAGCAGTTTCGCGCCGGCGCCGAAGTCGGCGTCGCCCCGGCCGGCGTCGCCCCCGCCAAGGCCCGCGGCTCCTGCCGCACCTGCCGCCAAGGCTCCGGCGCAGACCTCCGCGCTCAACAAGGCGCGCGAGGAGGCCGAGGCGAAGGCGCAGTCCGAGCGCGACCGGATCAAGGCCGAAACCGAAGCCAAGATGCGCGCCGAGCTCGAAGCCACGGCCCGCGTGGAGACCGAGGCGAAGATGAAGGCCGAGGCGGCGTCCAAGGCGAAAGCCGACTCGGAAGCCAAGGTGCGCGCCGATGCCGAGGCCAAGATCAAGGCGGCCCGCGACGCGGCCGTGCGCACCGCGGCGGAGGCGAAGGCCAAGGCCGACGCCGAAGCAAGGCGCGGGCGCGAGGAGGCCGAAAAGGCGAAGCGCGAGTCGGAGGATCTTAAGCAGCGCCTCGAGGAGGAACGCAAGGCGCGCGAAGATGCCGAGCGCAAGGCGAAGGACGAATCCGAGCGCGCGCGCAAGGAGCTGGAGGAGGAGCGCAAGCGGCTCGAGGAGAAGGAGCGCAAAGACGAGGAGGAGCGCGCCGAGCGCCGCAAGCGCGAGGAAGAGGAGGAAAAGGCGCGTCGCAAGCAGCGCGAGGAGGAGGAGCGCAAGGCGGACGAAGAGCGCGCCGAGCGCCGCAAGCGCGAGGAAGAAGAGGAAAAGGCCCAGAAGAAGAAGAAGGAAGAAGAGCGCAAGCGCCGCGAAGAGGAAGAGCGCAAGGCCGAGGAAGAGCGCGCCGCGCGCCGCAAGCGCGAGGAAGAGGAGGAAGAGCGCCAGGCGGAGGAAGAGCGTGCCGCCCGCCGCAAGAAGCGCGAAGAGGAAGAAGCGCGCGCGCGCGAGGAAGAAGAAGAGCAGGCCGCGCGCCGCAAGCGCGAGCAGGAGGAATTGCGCCAGAAACAGGCCGAAGAGGAAGAAGCCGAGCGCCAGAGGCTCGCGGCGGAGGAAGCGGACCAGCGCAAGAGCTCCGCGCAGAAATCGATCGCCGAATCGCAGGGCGCCAAGCCCGCCGCCCCGGGCTCGGGCGGCGCCGGCTTCGATTCGCTGCTCGCCGACCTGGACTCGTTCGGCAAGAAGGACGATCAGGACGCCAAGGCGAAGGAAGAAGCCGACCGCAAGGCGAAGGAAGCCGCGCGCCGCGCGCAGGAAGAGGCGCTCAGGGAGCGCGAGGAGGAAGAACACAAGGCCGCCGAGGAGCGCGCCGCGCGCCGCAAGCGCGAGGCCGACGAGGAGGAGCGCAAGGCCGAGGAAGAACGCGCAGCGCGCCGCAAGAAGCGCGAAGAGGAAGATCGCCGCGAAGAGGAGGAGCGCAAGGCGGAGCAGAAGAAGCGCGACGAAGAAGAGGAGGCCGAGAAGAAATCCAAGCGCAAGAAGAAGGACGACGACATCCCGGTGAGCGACGACGACCTGGGAATGGACGACGTCAAGCGCGACCAGCGCGCGATGGCGGGCAGGAAAAAGGAAAGGGCCTATGTCGCGCCGCCGCCGGTCGCGCCGTCGACGCGGCGCCGCCCGACGAACTGGGGCAAGCCGGTCACGCTCGGGTTGATCGTGCTTTTCGCTGTGGCGCTGGGGGCAGTGCACGTGATGCCGCTCGGCACGGCCGAGTACGAGCGCGCGGCGAGCGAGGCGATCGGCCGGCCGGTGAAGATCGCATCCGGCCGGATGTGGCTATTCACCGGGCTGCAGCTGAAGCTGCAGGGCGTGACCGTGGGCGACAACGTCAAGATCGCCAACGTCACCGCGTTTCCGACGTTCGACACGCTGTCGGGCGACAAGAAGACCTTCACCCGCATCGACCTCGAGGGCATCGCGCTGCCGCAGGAGGCGCTGAGCGAGCTGCTCTTCGCCAAAGTGAAGAGCGACAAATTTTCGGTCGCGCGCGTTGTGGCGAAGCAGCTCGAGCTCACCGGGCCGATCGCGCTGCCGAAGGGCCTGGAAGCCGACGTCGCCCTCGGCGCCGACGGCGCGCTGCAAAGCGTTACCGTGCGCGGGCCGGATACCCTGGTCGCCAAGCTCTCGCCCAAGGACGCGAGCGTCGAGTTCGACGTGGACGCGGGCGGCTTCGTGGTGCCCTTCGCTTCCGAGATGACGCTGGGCAACTTCGGCATGAAGGGAACCGCGACGCGCCAGGGCATGACCATTTCGGAGTGGGACGGCACGATGCTCAACGGCAAGATTTCCGGCACCGCCAACGTGCGCTGGGGTTCGACCTGGACCGTGGACGGCGTCATGACTGCCCGCGGCCTCAACGCCGCGGTGTTCGCTCCGGCGCTGGTCTCCGAAGGCCGCGGCGAGGGCACCGCCAAGTTCTCCTTGAGCGGGCCGGACCCCGCGAAGCTCGGTGCCGCCGGGCGCTACGACGGCAGCTTCAAGATCGAGACGGGCGCCCTGGGCAGCGTCGACCTGTCGCGCGCGCTGCGCACCGGCGGCCGGGAGACGGCGGGCAGGACGGAATTCACCGACCTCACCGGACAGGCCACCTACGACCGCGGCGCGGTGACGTTGCGCAACGTCCAGCTCAGCAGGAGTTCGCTCAACGCCGGTATCAGCGCCGACATCGCGCGGGACGGGGCGCTGTCCGGACGTATCGTCGCCGACGTTAGGGCCGGCTCGCAGACGCTGCGCGCGACGCTGACCATGGGCGGCACTTCAAAGGATCCGCAGTTCAGGAACTAGTGCCAGACCTGCTCCAGCTCCGCGGGCCGGGGGCCCTGTCGGAGTTCCGCCTCGCCAAGCTCCTCGCTTCCCTGCAGAAAGTCGATCCCGGCGTGCGCGCAGTCGCCGCGGAGTTCCGGCATTTCGTCGAGATCGAGGGCCGGCTCGACGCGGGCGAGCGCAATATCCTCGACCGGCTGCTGCAGTACGGCTTCCCCGCGTCCCCCGCGGCCGGCACGCTCCATCTGGTGGTGCCGCGGCCCGGCACCATTTCCCCTTGGTCGTCGAAGGCCACCGACATCGCCCGCAACTGCGGCCTGGCGCGCGTGCGGCGCATCGAGCGCGGCGTCGCCTATCACGTGGACAGCAGGGCCGATATCGCGCCGCTGCTGCACGACCGCATGACGCAGACCGTATTGCGCTCCTTCGAGGAGGCCGCCAGGCTGTTCGAGCATGTCGCTCCTCGACCGCTTTCAACGATAAGAATTTCTTCGTTGAAAACGGCCAATCAGCAGTTGGGCCTCGCCCTCTCGGACGACGAGATCGAATATCTGGAAAAGGCTTACCGGGAGCTCGGGCGCGATCCCACCGACGCCGAGCTCACCATGTTCGCGCAGGCGAACTCCGAGCATTGCCGGCACAAGATCTTCAACGCTGAATGGATCGTCGACGGCGCGCGACAGCCGCAGTCGCTGTTCGCCATGATCCGGCGCACGCACGTGGCGAACCCGCAGGGCACGGTGGTGGCTTACTCGGACAATGCCGCGATCATCGAAGGCCGCGAGGCAGACGGGTTTTTTCCAGGCCAGGATTTCTCCTACCGAAAGGCAAGGCAGCTCACCCACAGCGTCATCAAGTGCGAGACGCACAATCACCCCACGGCGATCGCGCCGTTTCCCGGTGCGGCGACCGGCGCCGGCGGCGAAATCCGCGACGAAGGCGCGACCGGCAGAGGGGCGAAGCCGAAGGCCGGGCTGGTCGGCTACTCGGTGTCGCACCTGCGCGTCCCCGGCCACGAGCAGCCCTGGGAAGCGAGCGATCCCGGCAAGCCGGGTCGCATTGCCTCTGCGCTCGACATCATGCTCGAGGGGCCGATCGGGGCGGCTTCGTTCAACAACGAATTCGGCCGGCCGAATCTCTGCGGTTACTTCAGGACATTCGAATCCGGAAACTACGGTTATCACAAGCCCATCATGCTCGCCGGGGGCCTGGGCAGCATTCCCGCGGCGCTCTGCGCCAAGCAGGCGCTGCCGCCCGGGACATTGCTGATCCACCTCGGTGGGCCGGGACTGCTGATCGGCATGGGCGGGGGCGCCGCGTCGTCCATGGGTGCGGGGTCGAACGTGGAGGACCTCGATTTCGATTCGGTGCAGCGGGGCAATGCCGAGATGCAGCGCCGCGCGCAGGAGGTGATCGACCGCTGCTGGCAG
>Ga0209640_10006015_pt1 | contig 10619 bp, 14 predicted proteins | sample RifCSP10_1_FD_184018 | JGI IMG/M metagenome (GOLD analysis project Ga0209640, IMG submission 184018) | Soil microbial communities from Rifle, Colorado - Rifle CSP2_sed 10_1 (SPAdes) (version 2) | ecosystem: Environmental > Terrestrial > Deep subsurface > Rock core/Sediment | place: Rifle...
CCCAACCACCGCCCGCGAACTCGCGCTCATCGACCTCGTGCACCGACTCCTCGCGGATGGCGGCGTACTGCACTGGCTGGCTGGCGGCTGGGGCATCGACTTCCTGTTGACACGTATCACGCGTCAGCACGGCGACATCGGCTTCGCCGCCTAGCTGCAAGACTGGCCCCAAGTCAAAGCGCTGCTCCGAGGCCACAGCTTCACGCTCAGGGAGAGCGAGCACACCGACGAGACCGGCCGGCTCGCGCTGGCGGAGCGCACCGCCGGCTCGGCCATGTTATAGGCGTCTCCCGCCTAGGCGCAGACTGCGAGCCCGGCTATGCCCCGCTGTCGAAGTAAAGCTCGGGCAGCGGCCCCGGGGGTGGCTTAGAGGCATCGAGCCCATGAACCTCGAGCAACTTGCTCTTGAACCATACATCGAATGCGTTCTGGGAGGGGCCCAGTTTCGGCATCACCTCATCCGCCCCAGAACCCTCAAGGTAGGCGACAACCATGGCGCCGTCCGGAGTGGTTGCTAGCCAAGCGGCATGGCGGGTCAGCCCGTTCCGGCGGTTGAAGTCCTCTAGGTCCTTCTTGCGAGGCCCGCTTAGATCCGCGACAAACTGCTTCCAAGCCTCGAGCTTGCCCGGTAGGATTGGGGCTACGATTACGCCCATCTTTCGCCTCCGTGAATCATGCTAGAGAGCAGCTTACGTCGCCCCTGCTGGCCACACAACACCGTCTGCGAGGAGCCTGGCTCGTTGCCCGCGACCATCAAGCCGAATAGCCCTCCACTGTGGAGCACCCAGCAGGGGCCATTGCCGACGCGGCCTGCGGACCCAAGGGCCGGCCAAGCTGCCGCTGACATCCCCGTGCGCTATAATTCATCGTGCGCGCGGGTGTAGCTCAGTGGCAGAGCGCCTGCTTCCCAAGCAGGATGTCGTGGGTTCGAATCCCATCACCCGCTCCAGCCAAGAAGCTACGCACGGATGGACACGATAACGGGTGACCATCCGTTTTTCATGGGTGGCACAGCGGCCCGAACAACGATCATTTGCTAACTTTGAGCGGAGTGCCTTCTTCTCCTCTCTTCCGCCGCATCGAGGATGATTTTGCGGATACGGATGTTCTGAGGAGTCACTTCCACGAGCTCTTCGTCGTTGATGTATTCAAGTGCTGCGTCTAGGTCCATGGGCGTTATGGCAGTGAGGCGGACACTGACGTCCTCCCCTTTGCTGCGCATGTTCGTTAGATGTTTCTCCTTACAAACATTGACTCTAATGTCCTCGCCTCTTGCATTTCTTCCGATCACCTGGCCTTTATATACAGGCTCGCCTGCATCAACAAAGATCGCTCCCCTTTCCTGGGCATTAACCAGTCCGTAGGCCTTCGTTACACCGCTCTCGTGCGCAACCAAAGACCCATGTCCCCGAGCGTAAGAGTTCGGTGGTTCCGGCCTGTATTCAAGAAACAGCGTATTTATTACTCCAAGGCCCTTTGTACATGAAATGAACTCGCTTCTATAGCCGAACAATTCTCGGGTTGAGATTATAAACTCAAAAGAAGTTATATACTCTTCTTTTTTCACCCCAACCAGTTGCCCGTGCCGTGCGCCCATCGTTTTCATGACCACGGCTGAGTATTCTTCGGGGACATCAATAAAGACCTGCTCAAAGGGCGTAAGCCTTTGTCCGTTCAGTTCTTTGGTAATTACCTGCGGGCGGGCTACCTGGAATTCGTAGCCTTCACGTCTTAGGCGCTCAATGAAAATCGAAAGATGCAACTCTCCCCTGCCGGAAACAATCCAGACACCGTTTGGGCCGTCCTCAACGCGAAGGGCAACATCTGTTTCCAGTTCCTTATAAAGCCTATCTCTGACCTGCCTCGAGGTCTTGTATCTTCCTTCTTTGCCTGCAAAAGGAGAACTGTTGACGCTGAACGTCATCCTGATTGTTGGTTCCTCTATGTTCAATGGTGGCAGGGCAACCGGAGTTTTGGCGTCGGCGATCGTTTCACCAATGGTAATGTCGTCACTTCCGGATACGGCCACAATATCTCCAGCCTCCGCCTGGCTTGTATCCTGCCTTTCGAGCCCTACAAATGCGGCAAGTGAAGTGATAGTCGCTTTCTTATGTGTTCCATCGAGGGCTATATGGGTGACTTCCTGTCCAGAGTAGATGCGTCCATCGTGAAGTCTGCCGATAGCTATTCTTCCCCTATGTGTGTCGTAGGTTATGTTTGAAACGAGCATCTGGAGGGGTTTTTCGGCATCTCCGGTTGGGGCTGGAATTTGGTCGAGAATAGCTTCAAAAAGAGGCGCAATATCTGACATCGAGTCTACATCGGGAGTGAGGCCTGCCTTACCCTCCTTGGCTACAGTGTAAATTATGGGAGGAAAGGCCGTCTCCTCGTCTGCTCCTAGCTCCACAAGCAGGTCAAAGATCCCGTTCAATGCAAAATCAACCCTGGCCGTGGGCCTATCTACTTTATTTATGACCACGATGATTTTGTGCTTCAATTTCAGTGCCTGTTTTAGGACAAAACGAGTTTGAGGCATTGGTCCTTCTTGCGCATCGACCAACAAAAGGCAGCCGTCGACCATGGAGAGCACTCTTTCCACTTCTCCGCCGAAATCGGCATGGCCGGGCGTATCAACAATGTTTATCTTGGTACCCTTCCAGATGACCGACACGTTCTTCGAGAATATGGTGATTCCGCGCTCTTTCTCCAGCTCATTGCTGTCCATGATGAGATCTTGGGTCGCGAGTTCCCGTTTGAGCTCGGTTTTGGACTGGCGTAGCAGCGCGTCCACGAGAGTCGTTTTCCCGTGGTCGACGTGGGCGATTATCGCTATGTTTCGTATGTTTATCATTTTTCCTCATGCTAAAAAACCGCCTCTGGGCGGCCAACTAATTCTATCACCAATCGGAGTGTAGAGGGGAGCCGCGTTCTGCGATAGGCGTCGTCGGGCAGCTAGGCGTCACGTGACGGCGTAGCCGGGGCTATTGCGTTGGTGTTCTTCGCGCCGATAGTGTATGCTGGGAGTTGCTTAGTGTGCCCTTGGGCACGTTTCGTGGGCTGCCTCCGGCGGTACTCTTCCGCGGCGGTGCAGTTGTATCAAGCGCGGGAGAGAGAATCAGCTCCTAACGAGAGCGTCGGAGGTTTTATGGGCAGTCGATTGTACGTGGGCGGCATTCCTTACTCCACTACGGAGGAGGAGCTACGCTCAGCGTTCCAGCCAGCAGGCGCAATCACCTCGGTAACGATCATTACCGACCGTGATTCGGGCCAGTCCCGGGGTTTCGGCTTTGTGGAGATGGCGACCAACGAAGAGGCACAAGCGGCCATCCGCTTGCTGAACGGCACCTCTCTCGGCGGGCGCACCCTCACGGTCAATGAGGCGCAGGAGCGAGAGCAGGGCGGCAATCGTTCCCGTTCCGGGTCCAGTTCTGGCGGTGGCCGTTATGGTGGCGGCGGCGCGCGCTGGTAGCCATTTCATGGCCCCTCTCGGTTTCCGAGAGGGGCCAGCCGTTTAATACAGCTGAGGCATGAAGCAACGTGGGCTGACCTTCCCCGTTCCTCTCTTAGCCATGAACAAACGTTCGGATTAGCCGAAGGACGCGTCTGCCCCCTGAGACATGAGCGCTTGTCAACCGTTATGCGAGAAAAAAATCGTCGGAAGCTCAATGCAGACATCCCTGGATTATTTGGGTCGTCTGTCCGGCGAACGAGCAATGGATACTGCAAGTTTTGTACGTCGAAGAACGTCTCATCACCCATGCAGCAGTTGAACAGGAGCACAAATGGCTACGGACGTCAAAATAGCGCGATTGCCGGCACAAGCGCGCACCGTTTTTGGCAAGAAGCTGCGTGCACTGCGCAGGCAAGGCACCATCCCGGCAAGGATTAGCCAGAAGCGAGGGCTCGATATCTTTGTCGAACTGGACGACAAGCTGTTCCGGGCCGCATACCAGAAAGTTGGTTCGTTTGGCTTGCTCGTGATCAGCTTGGGTGATCAGTCCTTGCCGGTGATGCTACAAAACGTCCAGCGACACCCCATCACTTCCCAGTTCCTTCATGTGGATCTTCTCGCGGTCGACCTGACCCAGCTGATTCTAGCCGAGGTGAATGTGGCGCTCGCTGGCGAATCGCCGGCGGAGCGGGCGGGTGTAGGGTTTGTGCTGCGCCAGACAGGCACCCTGATGTTGCGAGGCTTGCCCGAAGCCTTACCGCGAGTCTTGGAAGGTCAGCTGTCCTCGCTGGAAGCAGTCGGCGATCGCATTCTCGCCGGAGACCTAGTTCTGCCGGCGGGGGTGGAGTTGGTTTCAGACCCGGACACCGTGCTGGCGGCCGTGATGTGGCAGGGCGTAGCGGAACAGCCATTGATTGACAAAGAAGAGGGTCCCACGAGTCTAGGACAAGCGCCTCCGTCCCAACACTAGCGCCTGTCCAAAAAGCCTAAACCTGGGCAATGGCCCCGCTTGGACCGCTCGGAAGACCGAAGGTCGGTGGGCAAGACCTTCACGCGCACGTTCCAACCCATCCCCAACGGCGCGCGTGCAACCCAAGCTTCAAACAGCCGACTAACCGGGACCTCCAAGGTCATACTCAACCAGCGGCAGTTCGGCGTTCTTCTTCCAAGCCCCTGTATCCGCTCGCGTCAGGGGATCACAAGCTACCCCACCAGCCTGCAACCTGCCTGCCCAGGCCTTGCCGGGTCTGGGCGCCCCTTGTTGTCAGGCTCTTTCCTGCGGCTGTGGTTCTAGGTCGGACGTGGACTGGCCCGGCCTGATCCAATCTTCACGGAACTGGCGCTTGCCCAGGTTGCCCTCCAGATCAAGCTTGTATCGCCACAAGTCCTGCGGGAGGAAAGCTACCTGCGGTCCAAGGGACGCAGGGCGCCTGATTTGAGCTTCTGGATCAGCGCCGAATTGAACCGCCTTAATTTTCGTCTTGATGCCCCGCAATTCGACGTCGGGCCCGGCGGCGGACTCTGGTGGATACAGCTCCACACAATCACCGATCAGGAAGAGGGCTCGTTTCTGCTCTTCTCTCATGAACCGCCTCCTTCGCCACACGACGCATGGGCCTCACCTACCACAATCGCGAGACCAGTCTCCCCCCTACCCAGCCAAGCAGGGTAGGCGATGACTGCGATCAGCGACTGGGCTCAAAAATCCCCCGTTCGACGTGAAGCGTCTCCAGCAGAGCCGCGAACGGCCGGACGGCTCAAGTGTACTAGCGAACGCTCTCAGTACTCAACTCGCCTTGGCGAACCCGCACGTCAGAGGCTTTGAGCATTCCGGGGGTCTGGTCCTTTCCCAGTTCGTAATCCACCTGCTGGCCGACATGCAGATCCTCATAGGTGATCCCCTTCAGGTCGGAACGCTGGAAGAAGAGGTTTCGGTCGGTGGCCGGGGCTCCTTCCGGAAGAATGAACCCAAAACCGCTGATAAGATTCTTGATAGTGCCAACCATGATGCGCTCCTGTAGCGTCTGCGCTCGTCTTCTTCGGACAGGCATGCGGCAAGATTGCTCGGGCAAGAGCACCTTTTATCTAGGCATCCATAGGTAGCCGAACCCGAACGTTGGCGGCCTTTGGCGTCCCGCGACGCTCGTCCGTTCCGAGGTCGTACTCGACAGACTGCCCGACTGCCAGGTTCTCTATGCTGGTCCCCTGGATGTCCGAACGGTGGAAGAAGAGGTCCTTGGTCCCGACGGCCGCTCCCTCCGGAACAATGAAGCCGAAGCCGCGGTCGCTGACGAGATTCTTGATCGTGCCTTGTGGCATTATGGATGCTCCTGTTGGGCCTCTGCCCCTCTTGATTGAATCGGCATGCTTGGCGGAGAGCGGCGCTACGTCATAGTGACAACCCAGGCTTTATGCTATAATGGAATTCGTAATCATGAACCACTACACATGCATTACACTTCATAATTTTAGACGACTCTCAGTGGCACGTCAATAGCCCACAGGATTCTTCCCGGAGGTCGAAGGCGATGGCATGGAACTTCCTGACCAATCATGCACTGGTGCTCATGTATATCGGCAAACAGCCAGAGTGCACCGGCTTACAGATAGCTCAGCCGATCGGCATTACCGAGCGTGCCGCCCGGAAGATCGTGGCCGACCTCGAGGGCGCAGGGTATGTCCAGCGAGAAAAGATTGGCCGGCGTAATCGATACCACGTCGATGCCTCGCTGCCGCTGCGGCATCCAGCCGAGCGCGCCGTGACGGTCGGAGAGCTGCTTGAGTTGCTCTGGCACGATCACCAAAACCACGCCTCCCGGGGTCGAGTCCCGAGCGCCAATGGCGAGACCTTGAGGGACCCCGCCCGCACCATCCAGAGAGAGGTGACAGCAAGTGAATAAGCGTGTACGCATCGACCTAACCGCTGAGCAGCTTGGGGGCTTGCGCCGAACGGTACTTGCGAACGTAGCTCTATCTTCTGAGCTTCGACGTCAAGCCGCTAAGCGGATCGTGCCGCTGCCGTCAAACGGGGCACCGATCGATCTCTACCACAACGGTCGATTCGTCGGGCAGTTATAGCAAGGCGCTCATCGCTCGCCGCGCTCGGGTAAGCCTTGGTGGCCTCCTGGACTTAGCGTACGCGCTCTGCAGGTCCGCTCGTGCCGCTCGGCACCCAGTTGCTGGCTCACCTCCAACTCCATCAGGGCCTGGCTCGGCACCTGACTACCGGCGGGCAGGCCCGCGCGCCGTCACGCAGGATGTGGGCGCCCCTTCAAACTCCGCCTTGCGCAGCAGTTCCAGAAGGGCCATCCTCAACTCATCGGCCATCGTGTGATCCTCCCTTCGGTGATTTCGTCCATCCCCATTGAGAACCGCACGGTGGCCGTCCTCGTCAACGGCTAGGTCTTTTACACACTCCCGGGGACTTTACCGGGGGAATACCGAATCAATGAAGATGGATCCATGAACGATGCACGCGAACGGAAAGGACGCGCGTGGAACAACAAGATGAGTTATTTACGATTGGTAACAGAGCGCCTCGAACTCACGGCAGGAAGCCTCGCGTTGAGTCAAGCAGAACTACAGGACCGCACGCGGTTTCACGAATTACTCAACGCGCAGGTCGTCGAGTGGCCGCCCCGAGGATGTGATGAACAAGCGATGACCTCTATGCGCGACTATTTTGCGGAGAACCCCAACGACAGTGGGTGGGGTGCCTGGTATTTCATCCTGTGCGGTTCGAATGAAGAAGAACGCGTTCTCATCGGCAACGGCGGCTTCAAAGGCAGTCCCTCCTCCGACGGCAGTGTCGAGGTTGGGTACTCCATCGTCGACCGCTTTCAACGGAAGGGCTACGCCACGGAGGCGGTCCAGTCGTTGGTCGCGTGGGCCTTCGATTACCAAGAAGTACGACGCGTGTTGGCCGAGGCATTACCGGAGAACACACCATCGATCCGTGTCCTCGAGAAGAATGGGTTCCGTTACATTGGTCAAGGTTCAGAAGAAGGGGTCATTCGCTACGAGATAACGCGAGAAGATTTCATCCAGCGAACGGGGAGGCTAGACGCCGTTGTGACGACGCCTCTGGCTGGCGGTAGACGCCAAGTATGACTTCTGCGGGCACGTGCCTGCCACCGGCAGCGTGATCCAGGACCGCCCGGAGCGTGGGGGTTGCCCCTCCCGTTCCCTTTCACCAAGCTCGACACAGACGCGCTCCAAGGGATCGCGAGTTGCGCCCCCGCGTAACAGCAGATGTCGCGATGCGCGGGAACCTGTACAATGGCCAGGATGATCCTGCGGACGCCCGCTGCGCCATAAGGACGACCCCATGCGCATCCTGGTCACCAACGACGACGGCATCTTCGCCCCCGGCCTCTGGGCGCTCGCCGAGGCGGTCGCCGACCTCGCCGAGGTCTGGGTCGTCGCCCCCGACCGAGAGCTGAGCGGCGTCGGCACAGGTGTCACCTACCTCCAGCCGCTGCGCGTCCAGGAGCTGCCGACCACGCCGGTGGAGGGCGTGCGCGCCTTCGCCGTGCAGGGCACGCCCTCCGACTGCGTGATCATGGCCTTGGGCGCCCTCGTCCAGGAGGTGGACTGCGTCTTCTCGGGCATCAACGCCGGCGCCAACATGGGCAACGACGTGCTCCTCTCCGGCACGGTCGGGGGCGCCCTTCAAGGCTACTTCTACGGGCACCCCTCGTTTGCCCTCTCCGTCGCCAGCGTCCGCGAGCCGAAGTTCGCTGCGGGAGCGCGCCTCGGCCGCTTTCTGGCGGAGCAGGTGGCCGAGGGCGTCCTGAGCGGGGCCCTCCTGCTGAACGCGAACCTCCCCAATCTGCCGTGGGAGGAGCTACGAGGCGTCGAGCTCACCCGCCTCGCTCAGCGCCAATACGCGGACAAGGTGGAGGAGACCAAGGACACCTGGGGGCGTCCCCAATACTGGCTGCGGCGAGGCCAGCCGGAGTGGCTCGTGGACGAAGGGACCGACATCTGGGCCCTGAGACAGGGCAAGCTCTCGCTCACCTGCCTGCACAGCGACCTTAGCCTCGGCCATCATCACGATGGCGTCGGTCAGGTGCCGCCTGCCATGCGGCCGTTGCTCACGCCACCGGACCTGCTGCCGCCCTACGATCCGCCGTTTCAACGACGAAACGCCGGTACGCAAGAAGGCGGCGCCAGCGAGACGCCGCCGTCCTAGGCTGCTCCTACCCTACACGAACAGCGTGACCTGCGCCTCCGAGGCGTAGTCGAGGAACATCGCCGCGCCGGCGAGGCGCGCCCCATCGATGATGTCCTCTTTCTTGGTTCGCATGACGCCCATGGTCGTCGTGCAGGCAAAAAGCTGGACGCCGCTCTCCTGAGCTACTTTCAGCAGATCGGGCACCGAAGGAACGCGCGCCCGGTTCATCCAGCCCCGCATCATAGCGGTCGCCATGGCGGTCATACCCGGGATGGCGCCGATGAAGTTGGGGACCGGCACCGGCATGGCCGGGTTAGCCAGCGGCGGCACTTGCAAGTGCGACAGCTTGCGCCGGTTGAGGATATCGAGGCCGTAGAAGGTGAAGAAGATGCCCGCCTCCCAGCCGAGGGCGGCGGCCGTGGTCGCGAGGATCAAAGGCGGGTACGCCATGTCGAGCGTCCCCTTCGAGGCGACCAGTGCCAACCGCTTCGGGCCGCTCTTTGCCTCCGCCTGCTGGCGCGTCTGTTGGCTCACCAGCGCCTGGAACTGCTCTTGGAACAGCTCCTGGACCTTCGTGTTGACGAGCTCCTCTATCCTGGCTTCAAGGGCCGGGTCGATCACTGTCTCAACGGCCATGGCGGCCTCCTTAGCCAGCGATGCGGAGGTAGTAGCGGTACACTCCGCCCTCTTCGTCCGCGTGCAGCAGTTCGTGGCCGGTGTTCTTCGCGAACGCCACGAAGTCGCCCTGAGAGCCGGGATCGGTGGCAATGACCTCGAGGACCTGGCCTGGGGCCATGCTTCCCACAGCCTGGTGTGCCTGGATGATCGGGACCGGACAGAACGTCCCTCGGCAATCAAGACTCTTATTGACGGCAAAAGCGGTGGCCATAGCTCCTCCTCGGAAAGGCAATCTTCTCTATTCCTTTACTCAGGATATATGCCCGGGTGGCGAATCGTCAAGGCCGCCCGGGCTAAGCGGTGCGCTGCTGGCGCGCAGCATCAAGTCTGGAGAGCCACAGCCTCGCCTCTTCCGGCGAGCGCAGGCGTATTTTGGTCAACTGCGCGTACTCCGGACCCATGAGCAGAGCAGGCAATTGCCGCCGTCTCCGCCAGTATGTCTGGAACAGCCAGATGAAGAGCGAGTCGCGACTGAGGAACTGGGCGCGGAAGCTCTCGCGGTTGCCGCTCCACAGCTCCTCCTGGCTCGCAATCCGCCGCAAGGTCCGTCCTAGCAGCTGCCTGAGCGTGACGAGGAAGCCGTAGTCCAGCCACACGAGCGTCGCCGCGCGCGGCCAAACGATGTCGCGCACCGCACTGTAGTTGCCGTCGACGAGCCACGCCTCGCCCCGCAAAGCCTCCTCGGTGCGCTGCCGAAAGACCTCCGTCGGAGCTTGGACCCAGTCCGGCTCCCAGTTGAGCGCGTCCAGCTCAACGTGAGGGATGTCCAAAAGCTGCGAGAGTCGCCTCGCCAGCGTCGTCTTGCCGGAGCCCGTCGTGCCGATGACGACAATCCGCCGGCCGAGATCGCCGCTGGGGCTCGTCTCCATCATATGGATTCCAGCGCGGCGGGCAGCTCGGCGAGCGAACGGATGACGGCGTACTCCGGCGGCGCTTCCCCGTTGCGTGATACCAGGACAACGCGTGCTCCCGCTTCGCGAGCCCATGCCGCCGGGCGTGGTGAATCATCCACAAACACGGCCTCCGAGGGACGGACGCCCGAGTCCGCCAGGATCCGCTGATAATACAGTGCTCCGTTCTTGGCCGTGTTGATGAGGTCTGGGCCGTAGAGGCGGTCGAAACAATCACGCACGCCCATGCCCAGCAGATAGGCATCGAGGTCGGTCGACACCTCTCCGGAGGCCGTGTTCAGCACATATCCCTCGGCTTGCAACCTGCGAAGGGCCTCGGCGACTTCGGGAAAGGCGGACCGGACGCGCGGTACGGCGAACTGCCATCCCACAGCTCCAGACGCACCGCGGCCGGATCGATTGT
>Ga0209640_10006016_pt1 | contig 10618 bp, 10 predicted proteins | sample RifCSP10_1_FD_184018 | JGI IMG/M metagenome (GOLD analysis project Ga0209640, IMG submission 184018) | Soil microbial communities from Rifle, Colorado - Rifle CSP2_sed 10_1 (SPAdes) (version 2) | ecosystem: Environmental > Terrestrial > Deep subsurface > Rock core/Sediment | place: Rifle...
CCCGCTTCCCGGCGGTCTACGCCATCGGCGACGTCACCGGCATCCCGCTCAGGATGGGCAAGCCACTCCCCAAGGCAGGGGTGTTCGCCGAACGCCAAGCCGAAGTCGTCGCCCGCATCATCGTCCACACGATCACCGGCAAGGGCCAACCGGCGGCGTTCGACGGGCACGGCGAGTGCTTCATCGAGACCGGCGGCGGCAGAGCCGGGTACGGTGCCGGCGACTTCTACGCCGAGCCCGTACCGCAGATGACCCTCCACCGGCCATCCCGCCGCTGGCATCTGGGCAAGCTCCTTTTCGAGAAGAACTGGCTCAGACGCCGCATCTGAACCCTCGAAGACGACTCCGCGTCGCTTTCAGCCTCGCCACGTCCATCGCGCGTCTGGTTCCGTGGAGCGTTGTCCGGCCTCAACGATCAACCCTGTGGCGTGCCTCGGGCCGTCGCCGACCCGCGGTTAGCCTGCGCTGCGATGGGGCTGATCGACTGGCTGCTCGAAGGCGACCCCGCCATCCGCTGGCAGGTGTTGCGCGATCTCACTGATGCCTCGCACGACGAGGTCGCCGCCGAGCGGGCGCGTGTGGAGCACGAGGGCTGGGGCGCCCGCCTGCTGGCGCTCGAGGATGTAGACGGGCTGTGGGCGGGCGGTGCCTGCTTCCCGGCCGGTTTCAGGGGCGGCGAACCGGGCCAGCCCTGGACGGCGACCATGCACACCCTGCAGACCTTGCAGATCCTCGGGCTGGCGCCCGCCTCCGCGGCGGCACGGCGTGCGATCCCGCTGATCGCCGAGCACGGGCGCTGGGAGCACGCCGGGCAGCGGTACTTCGACGGCGAGGTCGAGCCGTGCATCAACGGCCGGACGATCGAAACCGGCGCCTACTTCGGTGTGGACGTCGCCCCGATCGTCGACCGGATCGTCGGCGAGCGGCTTGCCGACGGCGGCTGGAACTGCGAGGCCGAGAACGGGTCGGTGCGGTCGTCGTTCGACACGACGATCAACGTCCTCGATGGGCTGTTCGAGTTCGAGCGCGCCACCGGGGGTTCCGCCGAGGTGCGAGAGGCGCGCCGCAGCGGGGAGGAGTATCTGCTCGAGCGCAGCCTGTTCCGCCGCAAGAGCACGGGCGAGGTCGCCGATCCGGCCTATCTCGACTTGGCGTTCCCGTACTACTGGCACTACGACGTCCTGCGCGCACTCGACTATTTCCGGCACGCGGGTGCCGACCCGGATCCCCGGATGGCGGAAGCAGTCGAGGTCGTGCGGTCCAAGCGGCAGTCCGACGGCCGGTGGGTGCTCGACCGCATCCATCCGGGTCGAGTCCACTTCGACCTCGAGAGCGACGTCGGAGCGCCCAGCAGGTGGATCACCCTCCGCGCCCAGCGGGTGCTCGACTGGTGGGACCGAGGGGCGACAGCGACGGCGTGACGCCTGAGCCGCGGCGGGTGAGCGCCGACCGGTTCAGGCGCTCTCCACGACCGCTTCGGTCTCCATGGCATGCCCCTCGACGGAGATCCTGGGGATGATCCGATCGAGCCACTTGGGCAGCCACCAGTTGGCGTCGCCGAGCAACTCCATCGTCGCCGGCACCAGCAGCATTCGGACGATGGTGGCGTCGAGTGCCACCGCACTGGCGAGCCCGACGCCGAACAGCTTGATGATCCGGTCGCTCTCGCCGAGGAAGCTGCCGAACACCACGACCATGATCGCCGCCGCCGCCGAGATCACCCGTGCCGTTGCGGCGAGGCCGTCGGCCACCGAGCCCCGGCTGTCGCCGGTGCGCAGGTACTCCTCGCGCACCCGGGAGAGCAGGAACACCTCGTAGTCCATCGACAGGCCGAAGAGGATGGCGAACATCATCATCGGCACGAACGGTTCGATTGGTGCCGGTTCGACGTTGATGAAGTTGCCCAGCCACCCCCATTGGAAGATGGCCGTGACCACCCCGTACGCCGCCCCAATCGACAGCAGGTTCATCACCACCGCCTTCAGAGGGACGAGCAGTGATCGGAACACCAGCATCAGAAGGACGAACGACAGCACCAGCACCACGGCGATGAACGCGGGGAGCCTCGCCGTCAGGTACTCGGAGAAGTCCACGGTGGCGGCGACCGTTCCCGACACGGCGACGACGAGCCCGGTTCCCTCGGTCACCGTCGGCAGCACGTCCTGCCTGAGCCGGTAGACGAGGTCGGTTGTCGCCTGATCCTGAGGCGCGGTGGTCGGAAACAGCCTCCACACGGCCGCCGACGGTGCAGCCGGGTTGTTGGGGAAGGGCGGGCTGACGAAGGCGACGCCGGGGTCGGCGGTGAGGGCGGTTGTCACCGCCTGCAGCGCGGCGGGGTCGGCCCCCTGGGGTACCTCGGTGGCGAGGAGGAGTGGCCCGTTGAACCCAGGCCCGAACCCCTCGGCCAACAGGTCGTAGGCCTTGCGGGTGGTCGTGTCCTCGGGATAGTTGCCCTCGTCGGAGAACGCCAAGCGCAGGCTGAAGAAGGGGAGCGCCAGGGCCACCATCACCACCACGCCGGCGATGACCGCCAGCCAGGGACGGCGCTGGATGAACCGACTCCAGCGGTAGGGGATGGTCTCGCGAAGCGGCCGCCGCTCACGGCGAGGCACCTCGTTGCGCAATGGCGCGACGGCGAAGCTGGCGACGATGACGACCGCCGCCAGCGACATGCCGACGATGGCCAGGGGAGAGAAGGCGACGGCGATACCCACCAGCCCCACGGCCACGAACAGGGCGGCACCGAGACCGCGCCATCTCGTCACTTCGACGCGGTGGGCGGCGAACCCCAGCAGTGCCGGCAGCAGGGTGAGTGAGGCGACCGCAGTCACCGCGACGACGGTGATCGCCTCCACGGCGAGCCCGGTGATGAACGCCAGGTTCATCAGCACCATGCCGAACAGCGAGATGACCACCGTGGTGGCGGCAAATGCAACGGCTCGTCCCGCGGTGTCGATGGCGACGACGGTGGCGTCCTCGAACGACGCCCCGCGATGGAGGTTCTCCCGGAAGCGGGTGACGATGAACAACGCGTAGTCGATCCCCACACCCAGGCCGAGCATGATCGCCACCGTCGAGGCGAAATCGGGTATCGAGAAGACGTTGCTGAGCAACCCGGCCAGGAGCGACCCGAGGCCGATGCCGGCGAGGGCGATGGCGATCGGAAGCCCCATCGCCAGGACCGAGCCAAAGGCGAATATGAGCACGATGATGGCGAAGGCGAGACCGAGCAGCTCGGAGCTGGGGACCTCGAACTCGGCAAAGATCTGACCGCCGATCTCCACTTCGAGCCCGTCGAGTTCGGGGATGAGCTCCTTCAGCTGGCCGCCGATCACGGTGGCCTCTTCGAGGGTGATCGTCCGCGGGACGCCGATCTGGGCGTAGGCGATCAACCCCGCCTGGGGCCCCTGGGAGGCGACCTGCTGGGCACCCTCGGGGCTGTATGGGCTGACCAGGGTGATTCGCTCGATCTGGCCGGCGGCGTCGAAGAAGTCGGACATCACGGCTTCGACCTGCGGATCGCTGACGCCCTGCTCGGCGCGGAAGACGATCGTCCCGCCCTCACTGCCAACGCCGTTGCCGGCGAAGTACTGGTCGAGTATGTCGAACCCGCGTCTGCTCTCGACGTCGGGCAGGGAGAACTCGGTGCTGTAGCCCGTGCCGATGACGCTGGTCAGCACACCGCCGAGGATGAGGGCCCCCAGCCACAAGAGAGCGACCTTGCCTCGATTCCGGAAGCACCACCGCGCGAATGATGAGAACAAGGTGCCGCTCCTCCGTTTCTTGGGTCCCGTGCCGGGCCGGAGATTATCGGATTCCGTGATCCTCCCCGGCCGACCGCTGGGAACCAGGAGCCGGTAGGTTGTCGGCACCATGAGTGACCAGGGAACGTCGATCGGTCGATTCTTCGAGGGATGGGAGACCTACAACCAACGGATCGTCGAGGTGGTCGGCGAGCTCTCCCCGGTGGATCTGGCGATTCGACCGGCGCCGGACGGGTGGCCGATCTGGGCGACCATCGCCCACACCGCCGGAGCGCGCGTCTACTGGCTGTGTGGCGTGTTCGGGGAGCCCGGGGCCGACACCACTCCGTTCTCGGACCCTGCGAGCGGGATCGGTTGGGAGGACGATCTCGATACGGCGCGGAGCGCGCCGGAGTTGATCGAGGCGCTCGAGTCCACCTGGAGGATCATCGCCTCCTGTCTCGAACGATGGACGGCGGATTCGTTGTTCGAGCCGTTCGAGGGGCAGGCGGGCAAGCGGACGCAGGTCCACACCCGCCAAGCAGTCCTTCTCCGCCTCCTCAGCCACGACGCCTACCACTGCGGCGAGCTGTCGCAGACGCTGGGCATTCACGGCCTTTCGCAGATCGACCTGTGGCGCCCTGAGTGATCGCCGATCGCTCGTCCTCCGGCTGAACAACTCTCACCGCCGACGGGCGTCGGGCGTCGGGTGACGGGTGACGGGTGACCAGAGACCCGTCGATGAGTGTCTTGCTGGAAGCGGGTAGTCCATCCACACTCAGCTGACGCCGTTGTGGATCGCCGATCCCCGCGCCGTAAGCTCGCCGGATGGACACCGAGCCGCCCCGGGCCGCCGTCGACCTGTTCTGGATCCCACTCGGCGCCGGTGGTAACGGCTTCGTACGCCTCAACGGACGGATGTACGAGGCGATCAAGGCACGTCGCGAGCGCAGGCCGCGGCTCGACCTGTATCACCCGGGACCTAACCCGCGCGCGCCGGGTAGCCTGCAATCCTGGTGATGGACCCAACACCCATCGCTGTCCTCGGGGCGGGTAATGCCGGTCGCGCCCTGGCCGGTGATCTGGCGCGCATGGGCGCCAGTGTGATCCTGTGGAATCGCACCCCGGCCAACGTCGCCGAGATCGCTGCAGTGGGCGGTGTCGAGTTGGAGGGTGAAGTCACCGGCTTTGGCCGGCTGTTCCGAGTGACCTCCGACCTCGGTGAGGCTCTGTCTGAAGCCGACCTCGTCCTCGTATGCGTTCCGGCCTTCGGCCACAAGGATGTGGCAGCCGCCTCCGCCCCACACCTGCGCGACGGGCACATGGTCGTTCTCAATCCGGGAAGGACCTTCGGAGCCCTCGAGTTTTGGCACGAGTTGCGCAGCCGGGACTGCTCAGCCGAGGTGGCCGTCGCCGAGGCGGCCACGTTCATCTTCGCCAGCCGTAGCTCCGGTCCCGCCCAGTCCCTCATCGCCCGGATCAAGCACGCCGTCCCGGTGGCTGCGATCCCGTGTGCGCGCACCGAGGAGGTTCTGGCCGGCCTCAAGAAGTGGTACCCGCAGTTCACGGCGGCGGACTGCACTCTCGACACGAGCTTCTCCAACGTCGGGGCGGTGGTTCACCCGGCGATCACCCTGCTCAACGTCGCCCGGATCGAGAACTCGCAAGGCCGATTCGACTTCTATATCGATGGGGTGAGCGAGGGGGTGGGACGAGTGCTCGAGGCTGTGGATCGAGAGAGGCTGGCGGTGGCTCAGTTGCTCGGGGTGCCGGTCCGCTCGATGAGGGAGTGGCTCCAATCCGCATACCGGGCGTCGGGTGACAACCTGTACGAGGCCATCCAGGCCAACGAGGGGTACCGGGGCATCTCGGCTCCTCCCTCGATGGACAACCGCTACCTCCTCGAGGACGTCCCTTACAGCATGGTGCCGATGGCGTCGGCGGGCCGTGGGTTCGGCCTCACCCCGCGGGCGATCGAGGCGGTGATCGACCTCGCCGGTCTCATCCACGAGACCAACTTCTGGAGCAGGGGCCGCACGCTGGCTTCGCTCGGGCTGGAGGGTCTCAGCCCTATCGAGATCCGGCGCGTGGCCAGCGACGGTTACGGGTGACCGAGTCGCTCGTCCTCGGGGCCGCCCTCGGCGACTGCGTCCACGTGACCGGAGTCCTCAACTTTCTAGCCGCCTGCCGTCGCCATGGGTACCGCACGGAGTTTCTTGGCCCTGCGGTGTCCGTGGAGCGCTTGGTCGGGGAGATGGCGACCCGCCGCCCCGACCTCCTCGCGGTGAGCTACCGGCTCACTCCCGAGGCGGCGGAGCGGTTGTTCGCGGAGCTTGCCACCGCGCTCGCCAAGCGTGGGCTCAGCGGGACGCGGGCGGTGTTCGGCGGGCCTGCTCCGGTGGCGGAGGTCGCCGCGCGTTCAGGCCTGTTCGAGGCGGCCTTCGGGGGTCCCGACGGCCCCGATGTCGAAGAGTGGCTGTCGGGAGCACCGCGCGGCATCGGCGATTGGACGGAGGACGGACGCGACCTGGTGTCGAGGTGGCGTGTCCGGAGGCCTCGCCCGCTGATTCGACACCACTTCGGGCTTCCCACCATCGATCGGACCGTCGCCGGAATCACTCGGATCGCCGAGTCGGGCCTCGTCGATGTGATCTCGATCGGGCCCGACCAGAACGCCCAGGAGCATTTCTTCCATCCGGAGCAGATGGACCCCGCTCAGGACGGCGCCGGAGGCGTCCCCGTGCGAAGCGCCGGCGACCTCAGCCGGCTCTACCAGGCCGCCCAGACCGGCAATCACCCTCTCCTCCGCTGCTACTCGGGAACCAACGACCTCGTGGCAATGGCCGGAGTGCTCCAGGACACCATTCGCAACGCCTGGTGCGCGGTTCCTGTGTTCTGGTACTCAGAGCTCGATGGGCGCTCGACCAGGACGTTGGAGGAGGCGATCGCCGAAAACCAGCTACTGGTGGCGTGGCACGCCGCCCACGGCATCGCGGTCGAGCGCAATGACCAGAACCAGTGGGGGCTGCGTGCTGCCCACGACGCTCTTCAGGTGGCCGCCGCCGCCCTGGCCGCCGGTCTGTCGACAAGGGCGGGAGTGACGACCTATGTCGTGCAGATGATGCTCAACAACCCCGCAGGCATCTCGCCGGCGATGGACATCGCCAAGATGCACGCCATGGACACCATGGTGAGGCGGTATGTCAACCCCTCCTCCACGGTGTTGCGCGAGGTACGGGCGGGGCTCTTCTCCCTTCCCCGTGACCCCGACCGGGCACTTGGTCAACTCGCCTCCGCGACCAGGACCGCCATGGCCCTGCGGCCGGACATCATCCACGTCGTCGGCCACACCGAGGCGGATCACGCCATCGAGGCGTCCGAGCTGGTGACCGCGTGCTCGCTGGTCCACCAGGTCATCGACGACTCCCTGCTCGGGCTTCCGGATCCTCTCGCTGACCCCGCTGTTCGCGAGCGGCGAGATCTTCTCATCGACGAGGCGGGTGCCCTGCTCGAAGCGATCGCCTCCCGCCATCCCGGAGCGCTCGATGGCGACCCACACCGGCTCGGTGAGGTCGTGCGGTCCGGCCTCTTCGATGCACCCCACCTGGCAGGGAACCCGGCCGCTCCCGGCCGAGTGGTCACCGTTGTCGATGGCGGGTGCGACGTGGTCGACCCGACCACAGGACGCCGGCTTGACGAGAGGGCGAGGCTGGCCGCTCTCGCCACCGGATGATCACGTGGCATCCGGGGTGGGGTCGAGATGGGGAGGACGATGAGCCCTCTGGACGTTTCCCGAGCCGTTCCGATGACAGGCGCTAGCGAGTTCGATGGTTGGCTGAGCTCACACGGCGGAAGCGAGCGGGAGATGATCATCGTCATCTACAAGAAGGCGTCGGGCAGACAGACCGTCTCTTTCGACGACCTGTTGGAAACCGCCCTCTGCCACGGCTGGGTCGATACGCAGACCAAGGCGGTCGACGACGAGCGTTACGCGATCCGGTTCGTGCCACGTCGTTCCGGGTCGAACTGGTCGGCGAGGAATCGTCTCATCGCCCGTCGCCTCCTCGACGAAGGCCTTATGACGGCCGCGGGTATCGCCACGCTGCCGGCCGATCTCTGACCAGGGCGGTCGGTGTCGGCGCTCCCCCGACGGCAGTACGGTGCGAGGAATGGCAGCCCGGGTTCGCCGCCACGCCGCGATCACCGCGATGGCGCTCGCTCTGGTTGCCTGCTCGAGTGACTCGCCGACCGCGACCACGGCCACGACCCAGTACCTACCGGGCCTTGCGGCCAGGGTGAGCCTTCCCGGAGCCGTCGACCGTGCTCCCCTCGTCGTCATGATCCCGGGAGGGGGCTGGCGCACCGCCGACCCGAGCGGGTTCGCCGGGTTGGCCGATCGGCTCGCCTCCGACGGCATCACCGCGGTCACCGTCGAGATCCGGGCGGCCGAGGACGACGTCGTCTATCCGGTCCCGGTCCAGGACGTCCTGTGTGCCCTTGCCTTCGCCTCGGCCGAAGTGCGACGTCTGGGGGTCGAACCAGGCCCGATGGTGCTGCTCGGCCACTCGTCCGGTGCGCACCTTGCCGCTCTGGTCGCACTCACGCCCGGTGCCTTCTCGGCGGAGTGCCCGTATCCCATCGTCGAACCGGACGCGTTGATCGGGTTGTCGGGCGTGTACGACGTGGCGTCGGCTGCCGACGTGGCGTTGGCTCTGTTCGGGCCTGATGCGGATGACGGGGTGTGGGATCAGGGCAATCCGATGCTGCAGGCCGGTTCCCACCCCGGTCTGCCGGTGCTGCTGATGCACGGCGACGATGATCGGGTGGTCCCGCCGTCGTTCACGACGGGATTCGATCGGGTGCTGGCCGAAGGTGGGCACTCGGTCACCTCCATCCTCGTCGCCGGGGCAGACCACCACTCCATCTACACGGCCGACGTGTCCGGCGCCGCCATCGTCGACTTCGTGGCCAGCCTGCCTCGTTGATCCGGCGAGACTGGTGCCATGCGGGCGATGGTTCTCGACACTCCGGGGTCGGCGCTTCAGGCTGTCGAACTTCCCGAGCCCGTCCCGGGCCCCGGTCAGGTTCGGGTCAGGGTTTCGGCCTGCGGGGTGTGTCGCACCGACCTCCACGTCCGTGATGGCGAACTGCCCAATGCGAAGACGCCCCTGATTCTCGGCCACGAGATCGTCGGCGCGATCGACGCGATCGGGGATGGGGTCACCCTGCTCAGGCCCGGGGATCGGGTGGGGGTCCCCTGGCTGGCGTGGACCGATGGGACCTGCCGCCAATGCCGGGCCGGGAGGGAGAACCTGTGCGAGGCGGCGCTGTTCACCGGGTACACCCGTGACGGGGGATACGCCGAGGCGGTGGTTGCCGACGCCCGCTACTGCTTTCCTGTTCCCGGCCGGTACTCCGATGTCGAGGCTGCGCCGCTGCTGTGCGCCGGTCTGATCGGCTACCGGGCGCTGCGGATGGCGGGGACTCCACAGCGCCTCGGCCTCTACGGCTTCGGGGCGGCGGCCCATCTCGTGTCCCAGGTGGCAGTCGCTCGCGGGATCGAGGTATTCGCCTTCACGCGACCGGGCGACGAGCGGGGCCAGAGTTTCGCGGCCACCCTCGGTGCACGTTGGGCAGGGAGTTCCGACCAGTCGCCTCCGGTCCCGCTCGACTCGGCGATCATCTTCGCCCCCGTCGGCCCGCTGGTGCCGGAGGCATTGCGTTCGGTGGGACCTGGGGGAGTGGTGGTTTGCGCCGGAATCCACATGAGCGACATCCCGTCCTTCCCGTACTCGATCCTCTGGGAGGAGCGGTCGATCGTCTCTGTGGCGAATCTCACCCGCCGGGATGGCATGGAGTTCATGGCCGAGGCGGCATCGATGCCCTTGCGTGTGTCCGCCGAGCCGCTGCCGCTCGATCAGGCGGAGGCGGCCTTGAGCCGCCTCCGTGCCGGCGAAGTCGAGGGCGCGTTCGTGCTCGAACCATGAGAGCGGTTTCCCTTGCCGTCAGTGGGGACCAAGGGCCCTAGGCGATGGCCGACCTTCTGGGGGATGGTCCATGGTGGGCCTGTGGGCAGTCTCGCCTGGGTCCCCGGAGAGGACGATGGCCGCCGCTCAGTACTCGTGCCGTCGATGAAGTCGGTCCCGTTCGCCGCCTCGGCGAGGACAGTCTTCGGTGGCGTGGTGCTCTCCCTCGTGCTGGTGACGGGTGGTGCCGTCCACGTCCCGAGTCACCCGGAGCACGCCCCACCCCCATGGATCACCGACGTGGTGACGCGATCGGAACCGGGGTCGGCGCGGGCATACACGATGAGGTTGGTCGTCGCAGTCGACGAGGAGTTCGTGCACGCACGCGGGGACTCGTGGGAGTCCGATGCGCGCTCGGTGGTGTTGACCGCCTCCGACCTCATGGGCCAGATAGACATCAACTTGGTGGTGACCCTTGTGGCGCGCTGGGACTCGAACCCCGGTCGTCTTCCCGAGATGGTGGACGACGTCGTCTCGCAGGTTGGTCTCCCCCCCGACGCGGTGCTCGTGGCGCTGACGTCGCAGACCTCGATGGAGCCGCCGGTGTACGACGGCTGGGCATCGTCGAGCCGACCCGTGATCGTGATCAAGGTCACCGAACCCGAACGGACTACGTTGCCCGCCTTGCTGGCTCACGAACTCGGCCACATCCTCGGTCTGGATGAACATGGGCCGGATCATCCGGACGACGACGAGGGATGCCTGATGGTGGGGAGGGGCTACCAGTATGGGGATCGATGGTGCCTTGAGGACGAACGAGCGGCGGCTTTGCTGCTGGCGACCATTCCCTGACCGGTATAGGGCTTGATATGAATGAACGAGGTCACCGGGCTGCTCGGCAGCCCGGTG
>Ga0209640_10006018_pt1 | contig 10614 bp, 7 predicted proteins | sample RifCSP10_1_FD_184018 | JGI IMG/M metagenome (GOLD analysis project Ga0209640, IMG submission 184018) | Soil microbial communities from Rifle, Colorado - Rifle CSP2_sed 10_1 (SPAdes) (version 2) | ecosystem: Environmental > Terrestrial > Deep subsurface > Rock core/Sediment | place: Rifle...
CCCGCCGATGACGCCCGGCGCCTACAACAATCACGTGCAGATCGTGCAAAGCGCTGGACAGGTGGTCATGGTCGCCGAGATGGTGCACGACGCCCGCGTCATCCCACTGGACGGGCGTCCGCACGCGCCGCCGCACGTGCGGCAATACAAAGGGGACTCGCGCGGCCGCTGGGAGGGTCGGACGCTTGTGATCGACACCGTGAACTTCCTTCGCGAGACCAGCTTTCGCGGGTCGAGCGCGAACCTCCATCTGGTGGAACGCCTGACGCGGCTCGACGCCGACACGCTCCTCTACGAATTCACGGTCGACGATCCGGCGATGTGGACGAGGCCCTGGACTGCTGCGATTCCGATGAAGAAGGTGTCAGGCCCCGTGTACGAATACGCGTGTCATGAGGGGAACTACGCGATGGCGAATATCCTCAGCGGCGCGCGTGCCGACGAACGAGCGCGGCAGGCGAGGCCTGATCCCTGATCCCAGGAACCCGGGTCCCGGGTCCCGAATCCCGGATCCCGAGTCCCGGATCCCGAGTCCCGGATCCTGCCTACCTGCACCCGAAGTTCGCTGCTTCGTCCGTGCTGCCGGACCCCTTGTAGGTCGCCACCTGCGGATACGCACATAGTGGCCGCGTACGATCGACCCGTCCGTCCGTCACATGCGCCGCCGGAATCTGGTCCGGCGCCTGCTTCTTCTCGACCCACTGCTCGAGCGCGGCAAGCATGTCGAAGCTCGTCGTCCCGTCGCCGCCGCCGCAGTGGTTCATGCCGGGCACCATGAAGAGCCGATGGTGCTCTTTCACCTTGCTCGCGCCGCCCATGGTATCTAGCACGCTTTGGTAGTACTCGGTGCTGCTCGCCGCGGGAATCTGCGGGTCCGACCACCCGTGATACTGAATCAGCTTGCCGCCGCTCGCGGCGAACTTCTGCAGATTCGGCTCCCGCGCGTTAATGAGACCGGCTTCGGCCTTGTCCACGAGCGCCATGTGCTCGTCGAAGTTCAGCGTCTTGAAGTCCCAGGTGGGGTTGTTGAACACCAGGTACTGGAACATCTGCGCGCCGATGCCAAACGGCTGTGGCGCGCCGAACGTGTTCCAGCCGAGCTCGCTTCCATAGGCTAGGCCCGGGAAGACTTCCTTCTTCGTCCGTGAGTTCACGACCGGCTGATACATCTTTCGCGCGGCTTCCACTTGCGGGGGCGTCAGGCATGTCGCCGTGTCGCCGGCCGTGCACGCCATGACTCTTGGATCGAAGGTACACTTGCCCGGGTTCTCGATCACGCGGTCCTTCACCCCGTCGAGCCCGTCGCAGGCCTGGAGCACGGCGTCGTGAATGCCCGGGTACTTGGTCGCGGGTATGTACGCCGCTTCGTCCATGTGCAGGTTCTGCGCGATGCTCATCGCAAACACCGCACGGCCGGTGGCGTTCAGCGCGGGCGCGCCTGCGACGATGCCGTCGAAGTCGTCGGGGAAGCGCTGCGCGGCGATGAGCGCCTGGCGCCCGCCGGCGGAGCAGCCGGTGAAATAGGACAGGCGCGCCGGGTTGCCGTAAAACGCGGCGACGATCGCCTTGCCCTTCACCGTCATCTCGTGCACGGCGCGGTAGCCGTAGTCGATGAGCTTCTCGCGGTTCTGCATCCAGGGGCCGCCACCGCCCTGGTGCCCGGTGTCGGTGCTCGCGGTGGCGTAGCCGCGCCGAAGGCCAGTCGCCAGCGCGTTCGTGTCGATGTTGCCGTTCCAGCCGCCGTTGCCCGTTGCCTGGAACTTCCCGTTCCAGCCGGAGGCCGGCAGCCAGACTTCGATCTTGATGTCCGACTCTCTCGACGGCGTGAGCGTGGCTGCCACCCGGCAGAAGGCCGGCAGCTCCTTGAACTGACCCCCGCCACCGCGCCCGCCGGGGGGTGGCGTGAATGCGCCTGCCGCCACTGACTGGGCGAGTGTGATGGTCGCGTCCGGCAGTCTCAGCGACGCGAGCGCCTCGCACGATTGCGCGGCGACGGGTCGCGCGCTGAGGGCAACGGCTGTAGCCACGATCGCCGCGACAACCGAAACGCCGACGTGGGTATTGAGCGCCATAGTCGTCACCGCCTCATTCATTCCGGGACTCGGGACCCGGGACCCGAGTCCAACTCCCAAACTCCAACTCACAACTCCCAAACCTCAGCCCTGAGCCTTGAGCCCTGAGCCCTGAGCCCTGAGCCTTGAGCCCTGAGCCTTGAGCCTACCTCTTCTCCGGCAACGCGAACACGTAGAGCGCCTGCCCGGTTGTCGGCACACGAATTTCCGGCGCGAGGGTCGACGGGACGAGCCGCGGGCTGCCGCCACCGAGACCGGTCGTGACGGCCACGTACTGCCGGCCGTCGACCGCAAACGAGATGGGGAAGCCCTGCACTGAAGTGGCCAGCCGCGTCCGCCATAGGATGCGACCGGTCCTGACGTCCACGGCCTTGAATTCCCGATCGAGGTCACCGACAAACGCCACGCCGCCAGCCGTCGAGAGCACCGAGGTCAGAAACGGCGCGCGCTGCTGGATCGCCCATATCTCCTTCAAGCTGTTCACGTCGAAGGCCGCCAGTTTTCCGATGTTGCCATCGGTGCCCGGCATCTCGTACCAGCGCCGATCCGCGCCACCGCCGCTGCCGCCGCCCGGGACTTGTTCGATCTTCTGCGCGCGGATCGAGATGCAGCTCTGGCTCAGCGGAATAATCAGCTGATTGGTGAGCCGGTGGTGGCTCATGGCCTGCCAATTGTGGCCGCCTTCGGTGCTCGGGCACCCGTCGATCCACTGGCCGACTTCGTGATCGATGATGTCGGCCCGGTAGCGCGGCTCGCCAGTTTTCGGGTCGAAGCTCTCCCAGACGTTCTGGAACGTGGCTTCCTTGTGCCCGAGGTACCGGCCCGTCTTACGGTCGAGCTTCCACAAGACGCTGTCCTTGCCAACGGTGAAGACCAGATTCTGTCCAGCCGAATCCACGAGCACGCGCTCGAAGACGATGTCGAGGTCGAGCGCTTCGCCGGGTGCGTGAGAGTAGTACCAGGCCAACTTCCCGGTGTCCGCGTCGAGCGCGACCGTCGAGCTCGTATAGAGCGCCTTGTCCAGCGTGTACATGCCGCGGCTGACCGGCATCCAGGGCTTGGCCTGCGCCGTGCCCCAATAGGTCAAGTTCAAGTCCGGGTCGTAGCTGCCGGTAATCCAGGTTTCACCGCCCGCGCGGAACAGGTTCGTCAGGCTGCCCCAGGTGTCGCCACCCGGCTCACCCTGCCTCGCGACCGTGTTGAATCGCCACAACTGCTTGCCGGTGGCGGCGTCATAGGCGCTGATGAAACACCTCTGCTCGACGTACGGCGAGCAGCCGCCCATGCCCTCGATGACTTTGCCGCGCGCGACGAGCGGTCCACTCGAACTGCCGCGGCCGTCTGGCATGAGCACGTCCCAAGCCACCTCGCCCGTGCGCGCATTGAGCGCCACCAAGTGGGCGTTGCTCAGCGCGAGGTACAGCTTGTCGTCGTAGAGCGACATGCCGCGCATGGCGATGTTCACGCCGAGCCGCTGCTCCCAGATGAGATCTCCCGTGCGGCCATCGAGGGCCTGGACGATGCCGCCCGTGTTGTTCAGAAAGACCGTCCCGTTGTGGGCGAGGGGTGAGGGCTGATTGGTGCCGCCTTCATTCATCGGCCACACCCACGCGAGTTGCAGATCCTGGGCGTTGTCGCGCGTGATCGTCGCGAGCGGACTGTAGCTTGATGCGAACTGATCGCGTCGCAGCATCGGCCAGTCGCCTGGGGGTGGATTGCGCAGCATGTCGTCGGTCACGCGGACGTAGTCTCTGACTTCGCCTCGGACCGTGAGGCCCGTCGGTTGGGGTTCCTGCTGGCCTCGCCCGCGACCCGGAACCGCCGCTCCACCCTGCGGGCCGGCGCCTCGGCCGGCCGGTGCCTGCGGTGCGGCGGGCGCAGGTGCAGCTGCGGGCGTGGGGGCCGGTGCCCCGATCCGCGCCTCTGTCGTTGCCGTCAGCGGCGTCGTGCCGGCGGGGATGCCGTTGAACTGCAGGATGTAGGCGGTGATGTTCACGTAGGTCGCTTCCGGCAGCTCTCCCGGGTTGTCCGAGGGCATCGTCGTGCGGATCAAGCCGAACAGGTCACGCGTGGTCCGCGTCTTCCAGCTGCCCATGAAGGCGTCGCCTGCGAGAGGCGGCAGCCCTGCCAGGTCGAAGCCGTGGCAGGCTCCGCAGTTGGTTTCGTAGGCCTGTCCGCCTGCACTCGCCTGCGCGGCGGTGAACGGCCCGGCGGGCGGCTGCTGTCCAGCGGTGACCAGGACACCCGACACCACGAGCGCCGAGAAGGACGCCACGAGCGAAATGACTTTGAAACGAACCACGTCGTTACCTCATCACGTAGCGCGCGGGCTGTAGAGCGCGGGCTTAAGCCCGCGCGCTACGTTTAAGCCCGCGCGCTACCGAAGGAACCAGCCCCACAAGACGCTGCCGTCCTCGACACCCTTCTCGCTGTGCAGTTGCACGTACAGCCTGCCCTGCTTCAGGTCTTCCACCTGGTCCGGCTTGAGCGTGACGGTGCCAGAGATCGTGCCGCTGACCGACTTGGTGACCGCGAGGTCGGCGATGGCGGCCCCACGGGCGCCGGACGCCACGCCTCGGTGAAGTCGAGCGACGGTGGCAGGAGCCGCCAATCCGTCGAAGGTTCCAGAGATCGAGAGCGTGCTGCCCGACAGCTTTGCCGTTGCCGAGCCCTTTCCGGCCACGTTGGGGCGTTCACGTGTCGTGATCGGCACCCAGCCAAGCCGGGCCGTGAACGTGTCCACGGCCTGGGCAGCGAGAGGCGCTGAGGGCCACGACAGCCCGACGATGACTGCGGCGATCACGACCAAATGGCTCACGCGCATGATGACACCTCGACGGGAAAGTGCTGGATGCGGCGTATCTTACCTCTGTTGAGCTATCCCTTGCGTTTCGGACCCCGACTACGTCTAATGGGTCCCAAGGCTAAGGGAAACTCCCCAGAAACCAACTCCCAAAACCCAAAACCCAAAGCCCTGAGCCTTGAGCCCTGAGCCGATCGCAAGGAGCAGCCATGAAGACGCAGCGAGCAGGCCAACTCGATCGACGGTCGTTCCTTCAGGTATCCGCCCTCGCCGGTGGCGGGATGCTGGTGGCCGCCTACCTCGACCCCGTGGCCCGCGTGCTGGCGCAGGGGCCTGGACAGAACTTCGTGGCGAGCGCTTTCATCACGATCACGCCGGACAACCTGGTCACCATCGTCTCGAAGAACCCGGAGATCGGCCAGGGCATCAAGACGTCGTTGCCGATGATCATTGCCGACGAGCTCGGTGTGCCGTGGGCGAGCGTTCGCATCGAGCAGGCGGATCTGGACGAGACGAAATACGGTCGTCAGAACGCCGGGGGCAGCACCGCCACGCCCACCAACTGGGATCCGTTGAGGCAGGTTGGCGCCGCTGTTCGCGAGATGCTCGTCGCTGCCGCGGCGCAGGAATGGGGTGTGCCGGCCTCCGAGTGCAGCGCCGCCAACTCGCGTGTGTCACACGCGTCCACCGGGCGCACTCTTCTATACGGCGCGCTGGCTGCCAAGGCCGCAACGATGACCCCGCCGGCGTTGCAGACGGTGCGGCTCAGGCCAGCTGCCGAGTACCGCATCATCGGCACGCGCATCTCCGGCGTCGACAACCGGCGGATCGTGACCGGCCAGCCCACTTTCGGTATCGATTTCACGCTCCCCGGCATGCTCTGGGCTGTCTACGAGAAGTGTCCCGTGTACGGCGGCAAGGTCGTCGGCGCCAACTACGATCAGATCAAGGCGATGCCTGGAGTCCGGCACGTGTTCGCTGTGGAGGGCACGAGCGACCTCCGAGGTCTCATGCCTGGCGTTGCGGTGGTGGCCGATAGTTGGTGGCAGGCGAAGACCGCCCGCGAGAAGCTGCAGGTGCAGTGGAACGAGGGCGCCACGGCGCAGCAGAGCAGCGAGGGGTTTGCCCGCCGAGCGCGCGAGCTCTCCACGGAGAAGCCCGGCTTCCCGCTGCGCGTGGACGGCAACGCCGATCAGGCGCTCTCTGGCGCAGCCAAGGTTGTCGAAGCGGCCTACGAGTACCCCTTCATCTCGCACGCGCCGCTCGAGCCCCAGAACTGCACCGCGCACTGGCACGACGGCAAGATGGAGATCTGGGCACCCACGCAGACCCCGGCCAACGGCCGGGCGCTCGTGTCGAGCGCACTGGGCATCCCGGAATCGAATATCACGATTCACATCCAGCGCGCTGGCGGTGGATTCGGGCGGCGCCTGACCAACGACTACATGGGCGAGGCGGCTGCCATCTCAAAGCAGATCGGTGCGCCGGTGAAGGTGCTGTGGACGCGCGAGGACGACATGCGCCACGACCACTACCGGCCCGGAGGGTTCCATTTTCTGAAAGCTGGGGTGGACGCGTCGGGGCGTGTGACGGCCTGGCGGAACCACTTCGTGAGCTACGGCGACAACGCGCGTGGGGAGCAGGGTTTCTCCAACTCCGCGAACATCCCCGGCGTCGAGTTCCCGGCGAGGTTCGTGCCGAACTTCGATTTCCAGGCCACACTCATCGGCCTCGGCGTGCCGACCGGTGCGCACCGGGCGCCGCGCAGTAACGCCTTCTCGTACGTCTTCCAGTCGTTCCTGGACGAGATCGCGGCTGCGGTCGGGAAGGACCCGATTGCCTTGCGCCTCGAGCTGCTGAACGGGCCCGCGCTGCCGGAGCCTCAGCAAGGCGGCAACGGTTTTGACGCCGCGCGCATGCGCGGCGTCCTCGAGGCGGTGCGCGACAGGTCGGGCTGGGGCAAGCGGCAACTCCCGGCCGGCACCGCCATGGGTGTGGGCTTTCAGTTCAGCCACCGCGGCTACTTCGCCAATGTGGCCGAAGTCGTTGTGGACGCCAGCAACCGCGTCAAGGTCAACAAGGTCTGGGCAGTCGGCGACGTGGGCCGGCAGATCGTGAGTCCCAGCGCCGCCATCAACCAGTGCCAGGGTGCCGTCGTCGAAGGCATGAGCCACCTGATGGGGTGGGAGATCACGATTCAGGGCGGCAAGGCCGTGCAGAGCAATTTCCACCAGTACCCGACCGTGCGCATGGCGCAGGCGCCGGAGGTGGACGTGCACTTCGTGGTGACCGACAACCCGCCAACAGGTCTCGGTGAACCGGCGCTCCCGCCTACGATTCCCGCGCTCGCGAACGCGATCTTCGCGGCCACCGGCAAGCGGCTCCGGTCGCTGCCGATCTCGAAGCACGGGTTCAGGTGGGCCTGATGAGGCGACCTGTAATTCAGAATGCAGAATTCAGAATTCAGACACTGCCAAGAACGAGGCAACGGGGTGACAGCCGCGGACATTTCCCGTCGCGCTTGCGCCACGGTTTCTGTCTGCATCCTGCATTCTGAATTCTGAATTACAGCGCTCGAGCGATAGCGAGAGCGAGATCCGTGCTTCCCCACGTCCTCATCATCGGCGGCGGCTTCGGCGGCCTGTCCGCCGCGCGGACCCTCCGCAACGCCGCTGTACGGGTGACGCTGGTCGATCGCCGCAATCACCACGTCTTTCAACCGCTCCTGTATCAGGTCGCCACCGCGACGCTCTCGCCCGCGGACATCGCCGCGCCGATTCGGTGGATCCTGCGACGTACGAGGAACGTCCGAGTCCTGCTTGGTGAAGCCGAGCGCATCGATGTTGCCGAGCGCCGAGTGGTACTGACCGACGGTGCCGCGCTCGACTATGACTGGCTGATCGTGGCCACCGGATCCCGGCACGCCTACTTTGGCCACTCCGAGTGGGAGGAGCACGCCCCAGGGTTGAAGACCCTCGAGGACGCCGTGGCGATCAGGCGCCGGATCTTGATGGCCTTCGAACGCGCGGAACGCGAGAAGGACCCGGTTCGCCAGCGCGAGCTGCTCACCTTCGTCCTCGTGGGCGGTGGTCCGACCGGAGTCGAGCTCGCCGGCACGCTCGCCGAAATCGCCCGCCAGACGCTGCGGGACGAATTCCGCTCGATTGACCCGGCCGTGGCGCGGATCGTCCTGGTGGAAGCCGGGCCAACCATCCTCCCGACCTTTCCTGGGAGACTGCGCGATGCCGCGCGCGAGTCGCTTCGGAGGCTCGGCGTTGAGGTGTGTGAAGGCCGCGTCGTGACCGAAGTTGATGCGCGTGGCGTCGTCGCTGGAGCACAACATCTGGACGCACGCACCGTATTGTGGGCTGCGGGTGTTGCCGCGTCACCCCTGGCCCGTACGCTCGGGGTTCCGTTGGACGCCGCCGGACGCGTGATGGTCGAACCCGACCTGTCGATACCCGGACACCCAGAGGTCTTCGTGGTCGGCGATACAGCGGCGTTTCTCCATCAGGGAGGCAAGCCGTTGCCGGGCGTGGCACAGCCCGCCATCCAAGCGGGGCGACACGCCGCGCGAACGATTCAACGCCGGCTTCGCGGCCACGCGTCGGAGCCGTTCGTCTACCGCGACCTGGGAAGCATGGCGATCGTCGGGCGACGCGCGGCGGTCAGTGACCTTGGGTGGGCCAGATTCACCGGCGTCGCGGCCTGGCTCGCGTGGCTCTTCCTCCACATCGTCATGCTGATTGGCTTCCGCAACCGGGTGGTGGTCCTTTTCGAGTGGGCAGTGGCCTACCTGACGTTTCAGCGCGGAGCGCGGCTCATCACCAACGACCCGCCCGCCTCTAGCCCACAGAGGAAAGCCCAGAGCCCATCTGAGGTTAAGAATTCGTAAAAACGGCATGTTTTTGTAACGATTTGTAACAACCGTGTGTCATCAGCCGCGGTTCTGTCGTACTCTGGTCAGCGTTCATGGCCGATACGAGGGAAGCCCGCGCCCACGCCGCAGAAATCAAGATCGTCGTCGACGCCGCCCTGGGAGCCCAGATTCGGGACTGGGCGCGTCTTCATCTCGACCCTGATCCCCACGGATCCGGGCCTTTCGGCGATGAGTACCTGACGACCAGCCTGTACTTCGACACGTCGGCCCGCGACGTGTTTCACCGGCGGGGTTCCTTCGGGCGCGCGAAATACCGCATTCGGCGGTACGGTCAAAGCGGTCCGGTCTTTCTCGAGCGGAAGCTTCGGAAACCTGGACTCCTCGTCAAGCGGCGGACGAAGGTTGCCCTCGAGGACCTGCGGCGGTTGGAGGACGACTCGATGAAGGACTGGTGGCTTGGCAAGTGGTTCCGCCGCCGGGTCGTGGCCCGTCGTCTCGAGCCGGTCTGCCAACTGACCTACCATCGCGTCGCCCGCGGGACGACGACCTCAACCGGGCCCGCCCGGTTGACCGTGGATGACGCCATCCGTGTCACGCCGATTGACAGCGTCGATTTCGTGACAGGGTCCGGGCTTCCTGTTCTCGAGGGGCGCACGATCGTGGAAATGAAGTTCCGTGCGCATCTGCCACGCCAGTTCGAGGCCTTGCTCGACGAGTTCCAGTTGCGCCCGCAGGCCGCGTCGAAGTACCGCCATGGGATGGCGGTGATTTCTGGCCTGTCGCTCCAGGACGAGCCGGAGCCGGTGGTGGTCGGGCCGGACGGCCATGTCTGAGCTGCTCGGCCCCTTCGACGAGGTGCCCCGCTCGATCGGCATGGTGCTGCTGCGGCTTGCCGCGGCGCTCGTGCTTGGCGTCGTCGTCGCCCAGATCTACCGGCGGGCGCGGTCGGAGCCGGCGTCCTCGTTTACCACCACGCTCGTCCTGATGACCGTGCTCATCGCGATGGTCACGCAGGTCATTGGCGACAACGTCGCGCGCGCCTTCAGCCTGGTCGGTGCGTTGTCGATTGTCCGGTTCAGGACCGTCGTGCGGGATACGCAGGACACGGCCTACGTGATTTTCGCCGTCGCGGTTGGCATGGCTGTCGGGACCAGCAGTCTGTGGGTGGCGCTTGCCGGCGTCGGGGTGGTGGCCATTGCGGCGTTTCTGCTGCGCCAGTCGGCGGCTTTGGAACTGCAACCCTACAAGCTCGAGGTGCGTCTGAGCATCGGCAACGACCCCAAGGTGCTGCTGGGCCCGACGCTCGATGCCTACCTGAGCTCCCGCCGTGTCGTGGAAGTGACCACGGCGCGGCAAGGCGCTGCGACCGAGATCAGGTATCGCGTCTCCCTGCAGCGAGACGACTCGGCACACGAATTGGTGGCGGCGCTCAATGCACTCGAGGGCGTGCAGAGTGTCGCGTTGGAACGCGTTGACGCGGAAGGATGAGCATCATGGTCAGCATGCGACTGGTTCGGTTGGGACTCTCGTGCGGGCTGGTGGCCGCGGTGGTCGCTGGCGTCCAGCTGTCCTCGGCGGCCCAGGGCCCTGCGGGTCCGGGCGCACCGGGCGCCCAGGGCGCGCCGGGCGGTGCAGCTCCGCCGTTTGCCGGTGGGCTGCCCGGCATGGAAGAGCGCCGACTCGTCGATCAGTTCGACAAGGACGGGAACAAGCGGCTGGACGCGGCCGAGCGGAAGGCCGCGCGGGAGTGGCTCGCCGCCCAGCCGTTGACTGGCTTTGCCGCCCTCATGGGGGGGCGACGCGGCGGCGGGCCGCCTCCGGGGTTCCAGTTGCCGGACGGGTTCGAGCTGCCGACGTTT
>Ga0209640_10006019_pt1 | contig 10613 bp, 9 predicted proteins | sample RifCSP10_1_FD_184018 | JGI IMG/M metagenome (GOLD analysis project Ga0209640, IMG submission 184018) | Soil microbial communities from Rifle, Colorado - Rifle CSP2_sed 10_1 (SPAdes) (version 2) | ecosystem: Environmental > Terrestrial > Deep subsurface > Rock core/Sediment | place: Rifle...
TCGGTCCCTATCTTCCGTGGGCGTTGGAGATTTGAGGGTGAGCTGCTCCTAGTACGAGAGGACCGGAGTGGACGCGCCTCTGGTGTTCCGGTTGTCATGCCAATGGCACTGCCGGGTAGCTATGCGCGGACGGGATAACCGCTGAAAGCATCTAAGCGGGAAGCCCCCCCCAAGATGAGATCTCCCTGAGGACTTGATCCTCCTGAAGGGCCGTCGAAGACTACGACGTTGATAGGCTGGGTGTGTAAGCGCAGCAATGCGTTCAGCTAACCAGTACTAATTGCCCGTGAGGCTTGACCATATAACACCCAAGGAGCCTGAGGCTCCGTGGATGCGACACATCTGCTTTATCTACAGTTTCCGTACCTGCCTGCGTGGCGGCGATCAGCGGCGCGGGCGACAGTTTTCCTGGCGGTCATAGCGGGCGGGAACCACCCGATCCCATTCCGAACTCGGAAGTGAAAACGCTCTGCGCCGATGGTAGTTTGGCCGTAGGCCAGGTGAGAGTAGGTCACTGCCAGGATCCCAACAAAACCCCCCGACGGAAACGTCGGGGGGTTTTTTTACGACTTAATGTTGGCGACATCACCCAGACGGGTGATTTCCCTCCTGCGGAACCTGCGTATGGTCGATAGATGCGACCTGCGAAATTTCTTTGGGAGCTGCAATCATGAAATTCATCGGTCGCAACGATACTGGCGCGAAATACGCCAACTTATCGTTGGCGCTCCTGCTTCTGGTGATTCCCGCCGCATTCGCGGACGGCTTCGCTTACGTCACCAATGCAGATTCCAACAATGTCTCAGCTATCCGTACGTCCGACAACGCTGTCGTCGTGACGGTGCCTGTGGGTATGGGTCCATATGGTGTCGCGATTACACCCGATGGCTCATTCGCCTACGTTCCAAATGGTAGTACCGCTAATGTCTCTGTGATCCAAACGGCCGACAACCTGTTTATCGCGACGATACCGGCTGGTCCAGGGCCATGTGGCGTCGCGATCACTCCGGACGGCACACTCGCCTACGTTACCAACCAGACAACCCTCGGCACGGTCTCTGTCATCCGTACTTCAGACAACACGGTGATCGATACGGTTGCTGTCGGGTCCTTTCCAGTTGGCATCGAAATTATGCCGAATGGAATTTTGGCTTACGTTGCGACATCCGGATCCGACAAGGTGACGGTCATCCGGATTGCGGATAACGCTGTCATTGCAGGCGAAGAATTCGTCGTAACTCAAACCTTCGCCAATCCAGTAGCCATCTCTAATTGGAGACAAGCATGAAGTCGCTTAACTTAATTAACGTGCTCGTGTTATCTGCGCTGGGGTACGCGACGCTACAGCCGAGCTACGCTGCTGTAGTTGAGTATCGTGCCGAAGGTATCGTGACTGCTGTCGACGCGAACAACGGGCTACTACTATTGGCCGGTAGCGTTGGAGACACGTTGGTAATTGAATTTTCGTTTGATACGGATACCCCTGACAAGTCTCCCGGAGCGCCCGAGCAGGGCAAATATGACGTGATCGAGATGACCGTAACTCTCGGGGCAAATGCGCCTGTTGCAGTCCCTGATCCCGAAATTACCACTCAGTCTTCGCCCGTCAACCAAGGTTTATGGGGCATTAAAGGATGCCTGCGCTCCTGTACGCCTCCGATCTTTGACGAAGTCCGACTGAATTTCTTCCTTCCTGCTGGCTCGGTGTCATCGGATGCCCTGACCTTACCGCCATTTCCGGTGCCGCCAGGAACCTTTGTTCAGTTCGGCTTCTTTTCTGCTGACGCCACGGACCTCACAGCAGTTCAGCAAGACTCGATCACTGCAAGCTTTGGCGCCATCGCTCCTCCCTTAGAGGATGCCGACGGAGACGGCATTCCAGACGCAACCGACAATTGTGCTGCAGTCGCGAACCCGGACCAGACTGACACCGACGGTGATGGTGTGGGCGATGCCTGCGATGACGATGCACCGCCTGTGGTGTCGGGTGTGTTTACGGCGCCGGGCCTGATGGCGGTCAACACGGGGGCGATATTGACCGGGACGGTGGATGATGCTGCGACCGGCAACTCGGCGATCGCGTCAGCCGACTACAGCATCGATGGCGGTCTGTATACGGCGATGGCCGCGGACGATGGGACCTTCGACGGTGTAACGGAAGTCGTCACCGCGTCGCTGCCAGGTTTCACCGAAGCGGGCGTGTACGACGTCTGTGTGCGCGGCACGGATGAGCCGGGCAACACCAGTGATCCGGCCAGCGATCCAGGCAACGCCTGCACGCTGGTCGTGGCCTACGACCCGAGCGCGGGCTTCGCCACCGGTGGCGGCTGGATCGATTCGGCGGCGGGTGCCTGTCAGCACGATGCGCTGTGTGCTGCGGCCGCAGGTAAGGCCAACTTCGGCTTCGTGTCGCGCTACAAGAAGGGTGCCACGGTGCCGACCGGCAACACCGAGTTCCAGTTCTCGGCCGGTGGGTTCAACTTCCACGCCGAGCTGTACGAGTGGCTGGTGATCAACATGGGCGGTACCAACGCCCAGTACAAGGGTAGCGGCACCGTGAATGGCAACCTGGGCCCAGCCGGCGAAGCGTATCGGTTCATGCTGTGGGCCCGGGACCATGGCAACGCCGGCATCGACACGTTCCGGATCAAGATCTGGTATGTCGATGCAGGTAGCGACGTGGTGGTCTACGACAACGGCTTCGAGCAGGAGATCGGCGGCGGCAACATCGTGGTCCATACCAATTGATGGCCAGTGTTCATTTGTGCTGGGTCTACGACAGCACCTGAATGGCGTCCAAGCCGAGACACAAATCAATAGGCCGGGCGAGGGGAACCTCGCCCGGCTATTTTTATTGGGCGGTAATGTGATTGAGGCAGCGACGTGGCCCCGGTGGAAACTTCAGGGGCTTCCTCTTTGGTTTTCGACAATGCGGTATCACCTGGATGGGTGACTTGCATCCGGTAGGAACTGCGTATGGTTGTGTCGATGAGCTTCAAAAAAAGAGCCGCGGACCGTAACTGCTCACGTGGGGGGACAGATGACCAAAACGATTGCCCTACTGGCGCTTCTCACCTTGGGGGCCAATGCTTGGGCTGAAACTGTCACTTACAATTTCACTGGAGAAATCGTTAATTCTTCCGCGGCTCCGGTACCTAATGTTGAAATCGGCACAACGTTCAGTGGCAGTTTCACCTATGAAGACGGATTGCCCAGTTCGGGCGGCAATGCGCATGTTTCATTCTATGTGCCGGCAAGGATACATCTTGATTTCACATCAACGACCAACATGCAATCTTCGCTGATAATCAGCAACGCGAGAATTCGTGTCGACAATGATAATAGCTGTGACCAGTTTGCCATTGAGGCAGGTGATCTATTTGGTACTGCATTCACTTTCAATGGTAGTCTGATGAACCAACTGCGCATCATTTTCATTGATTGCAGTGCCACAGTATTTAATGGTACGAGTCTTCCTAGCACGCTCTTTCTTGACAGTTTCAGTGTCCGGGAATTGGGTTTAGTGCAATCCATTAGTCCTTCAATCGGTAGCGCAGGTCGGATTTTCACGCTGGTTCCGCCCATATCTGACGAAGACCATGACGGGGTTTTAGACCCGGACGACAACTGTCCGTCGACTGCCAATCCGGACCAGACGGATACGGATCTGGATGGTGTCGGCGATGTTTGTGACCCAGACGATGACGGTGATGACATCGCCGATGGTTCAGACAACTGCCCGCTGGTGGCCAATGCCGGCCAGCCCGACAGCGACGGCGATGGACTCGGCGACGCCTGCGACAGCGACCTGGACGGCGACGGCTTCGCCAACGAGCTGGACAACTGCCCGGCGGCGAGCAATCCGGACCAGACCGATACCGACCAGGATGGCCTCGGCGATGAGTGCGACACCGATGACGACGGCGACGGGCTGTTCGACGCCAACGACAACTGTCCGGCGGTCCAGAACCCGGGCCAGGAAGACCTCGATGGCGATGGCATCGGCGACTTCTGTGACTCCGATCTGGATGGCGACGGGGTGGAGAACCAGGCGGACAACTGCCCGATCGATGCCAACGTCGGTCAGGACGACACGGACGGCGATGGCCTGGGTGATGTCTGCGACCCGGATGCGGACAACGACTCGGTCTCGAACGAAGCCGACAACTGCCCGCTGATCGCCAACCTGAACCAGAGCGACTCGGATAACGACGGCGCCGGTGATGCCTGCGACTCCGATCTGGATGGGGATGGCGTGGCCAATGGCGCGGACAACTGTCCGATCGTGGCCAACTCAGCCCAGACCGACTTCGACGGTGACGGGCAGGGCGACGCCTGCGACGGCGATGCGGACGGCGATGGCGTGGCCAACGGCACGGATGAGTGTGCGGCGACCCCGCTCGGCACCGTCACGGATCCGGCGCATGGCTGCTCGATCACGCAGCTGTGTCCGTGCGAGGGGCCGCGGGGCACGGTGATGCCGTGGCGCAATCACGGCAAGTACACCTCCTGCGTGGCGCATGCGGCGGGTGACTTTGCCGACCAGGGGCTGATCAGCCTGACCGCCAAGGACGAGCTGGTCTCGGCAGCTGCCCAGTCGAGCTGCGGTCAGTAACCATCAGTTGACCATCACCAGGGGTGCCGGATAACCGGCACCCCTTGTCTCTTCACTCAATGACGGTCATGAATCAGAGTGTCCGCGGTCCAAGCGCAAGCAACCGCAGTAATTCTGCCTTCGAACAGACACCGCACTTGGCAAAGACGTGCTTCAAATGTGTCTTGGCCGTGTTCAGCGCAATTCCGCAATGGTCGGCAGCGGTTTGCAACACGGGTGCGACAAATAGCGCTGCGACCAGCCGGGATTCCATCTTCGTCAAACCATACAGGCGGGCGAGTAGCTCGTGGCTAAGTTGCCCTGCCAGATGTGGCTCGTAGATCAGAAGCGAAGCGACCGGGCTACCGTTCGGTGAAGGCATATCGAGCCATTCGGCAAACAGAAAGTAACAATGTGCGCCATTGTCACGACTGGATACGCAAAGTGGGCCGCCGTGTCGCGATTCCATGGGCGAATGGTTGCTCAAGAAGGCATCCAGCAATCGCTGGCTCTGGTGGTCAACCAGATGTAGCTTGCGGGCGGCTATTCGGAAGCAGTCTCCGCGCGCCCCAGCCCTCAGCGCTGCAGGGTTCGACAGCAGTACCTTCCTGTCGGAATGGAGCAGGACGATCGCCAGATCCAGGCGGTCCAGGGCAGCGCAGGCTGCTGCTGAGGCAATCTCCTTGAGCTGGCCGCGACTGGAACCAGAATCCGCAAGATGACGGGATCGATGGCGACGGTCCATTGGGACCAAGTCATCCAGCCCAGTCGGCTCGACCGGGAGGCCTACCCGAATAATGGGGCGAATACCGGCGCCGTCCGCGCCAGCCAGCAGTTCGTAAGGCAGTCCTGATTGCCACATCGGTGCTTGTTCCGGGTAGAAGTCCCGAAACGCCCCCTTCCATCGCGCTTATGCAGGAACCCGGATGGGCTCGCATCGCCCAAATGGGCTATGACGCCAGGAGGCGGCTATTTTTCGGCAGGAATCAGCGCTCGTTCGAGCACGAGAGCGACGAGCTCCGCTTGTCGATGCGTACCGGTCTTCTGGAAGATGGTTTTCAGCTGGGCCCGTACCGTGTGCATTGAAACTCCACGTTCCCGCGCGTACGCGGCGAGAGTGCAGCCACGCGCCACGGCGCGTGCCAATGCCAGTTCGGCGGACGTCAGTCCTTGCAAACGCTCGCGCGAATCAACCTGGGCTCGCGAGAGCGGGGTGATCGTGACGATGACCGCCGGCTGATCAATGCCAAACAATCGACCCTGAAACATCAGCGGAGCGAGCGCGATATGATAGTGACCGCCATCCTGCGCGTGGACCTCCAATTCATTAGACAGAGCCACACTGCGTCGCTCGACTAGCTGTCGGCAGTCGTGCAAGCCGTGTTGCAGCTTCTGATTGAGCGCAGGCGCCGCAAGTTCGATTCCTGTTCGGCCTATCCGCAACCACGTTGCCGAACGCGCCAGATCCTCGGCTGCATTGCTCGCGAACAGGACGTTGCCGGAAGTCCCAATCACGATCAGGGCCAGTTGTTCTCGATCAATGGAGTGTTCGAGCGCGCCGGAGAGCAGCGTGGAAGTCCCGAATTGCTGGCTGACGCGCAATGCGCGCTCGAGGTGCGGCACGAAGAGGCTTAGCCGAGCCATGTGCGTGCGTTGGGCATGACCCTCGGAGTGCCGGAACGGAAAGCTGATCCAACTCGGCCGGCCGGCAGTCGGAAACAACTGCGCGCCAAGATAGTAGCGGATGCCGTCGCCGCTGGTCTGGAGCCAGTGGTAATAGTCGCTTCGATTGATGCCGCGCTCGTCAATATGCTGATAGTCATAGAGAATGCGGTATTCAGGATGCGCCAACGCATTCTCCACGCGCGGGCAGTCCACGACCTGGCCGTTGTTGTACTCGACCATCAACTTCTCCGGCATGCCGAAATAGGCGTCCTGGCGCACCAGGCCGGTATTCTCGTCAGTCAGGAACAGGTGAACGCCGGAATTACCCACGAAACGGACCATGGCCTCGAGCGCGCGCGGCCAATGCTCGGCATCGGTGGCTGCTTCGTAAAGCCGCGTGACCAGCGCATCGAACTGCTCGAGCGTCGGTTCCGTACGCCGCGGTCGCCGCGTCGAGGTCACATGCGCCTCACAAACGACGCTGCCAGTTCAATCGAGTGCCGGGCTTCGGCGAGCTCGTTGTGAAACAGGAACCAGCCGTGCGGGACGTCGCTCCAGGCATGGGACTCGGTGGTGACGCCGGCGCGATCGGCGCTTTCAACGAGTCGCCTAGCGTCGTCGAATGCCGGATCCGACATCGACGCATGGACCTGGATCGGCGGCAGGCCCGCCAAGTCATCGTAGATCGGTGACAGACGACGATCCCGCGGCCCGATGCCAGGCGCGTAGACTATCGCACAATCTCGGGCGGCATTCGCGGTCAGGAGCGGATCTCGGCCGTGATTGCGAACCCAGGATTCGCCAGAAACGGAGAGATCGACGAACGGCGCAAACAGGATCACTGCGGCCGCGGGTGTTCGAAGGCGTCCGGCGGCGAGTGCGGATGCTATTGCGAGGCTCGCCCCGCAAGAGTCACCGACCACGGCGCAAGCTGCGGGAGACGCGTCGTCCGGGCCGTGCGTGCGTGCCCACACCAGGGCGGCAAGGCAGTCATCGTGCGCGGCAGGGTAGAGATGCTCTGGCGCAAGACGGTAATCGACGAGCAGTGTGCATGCACGCGCGGCAGCGGCTAGGCGACTGACGAAGCCGCCATAGGTCGCAAGATCGCCGGCCATGAAGCTGAGTCCATGGCAGTAGACGATGCGACGACCGGGGTCCGCATCCCGCGGCATGAGCCAGGTGCCCGACACCGGAGCGTCGCGCGCCGGGATCGCCACCACGCCGGCAGCCAGGCCAGCGTCGGTCGCAACGCCGCGCAACAGCGTCCGGATCGCCGTCAAGTCTGGAGGATCGATCGCCGCCAGCGCACTCGCCAGCGCGCTCAAATGCAGATTGATCACCCGGCGATCCTCGCGATCGGAAAACCTGGCTGGCGCGATATGGGCGCGCATCGGATGATCAGCCGGTGTCTGAAAGACTCGCCGTGATTGCCGGATAATGCTTCGGGTCACCCGGTCCGAGTGATTGCGTCCCGATTAGCGGACGATTAGCCCCCCACACGGGAAAGTGCCTGTCCCCCAGGTCGCGTTGAGCCTTCTAGCGGGCAATCAACGGCGTGCTTGTCAATGCAGCCTACGCCGTTCCAGCCGGAAGGCAACGATTGGCATATGCGTCGGTTTCGTTGGGCGGAGATCCGTCTCAATGCTTGCCCGCGTCTTCGGCAAGCGCGCCGAACTGCATCCCCAGCACCTGGTCCACGATCGGCGCGAGCTGGTCCAGCTTGTGCTCGGCATCCCCACTCACACGGTAGGTCACAACTGCGGTCGTCACGCCGTCCTTCTCGCCGAGCTTGATCGAGAGGATGCCGCTGATCGCCATCTCGAGGAAGGGCCCGAGCGCGGCGTTGAGCACCAGCGATTTGCCCGGAACCGCCATGACGACGCGCCCGTGTTCGGCGCTGCCGCCGTCCCAGCGCTCGCAGTAGCAGCCGCCGGCGACGGGATCGATCGAGAGCGACTCGCGCTTGCCGGACCAGGTGTGGTCGGCCGGCCAGTAGCGCTCCGGATGCACCAGCGTTTCCCAGGCCTTCGCCGCCGGCGCCGCGATCGTGAACCGATGCTCGATCAGCATGGCATCGGCTTGCGCCAGCTTGACCTCGGCGCCGGCCGCGAACGGCAGAACGGCGATCAGTGCCGCCACAACAGTCCTGAAACGCATCGTCGTCACTCCTTCGATTGCCATTCGCTCTCATCCTTCCGCGCCATGGCGTCGAGGTCGCCCGGCAGGCTGGCCTGATCGGCCACCCACTCGCGCAGCCGCGGTCCGCCGTTGATCAGGTCGATCGCCAGACGATCGGTTTCATATTCGTAGGGAAAATCGCGCCACAGCGGGTAGTCGGGCCGCAGTAACTTGATCGCCTTGAACGCGAGCGCCATCAGCCGCCACGGCTGGAACTTCGAGTGGTTGTAGCCCGGATCGTCCACGTGGATCTGGAGGCCGGCGCAGAGCTTGCCGGCATGCTTGTGAAACGTGGGCTCGAACCAGCAGGGCCGCAGCCGGCAGCCGGCGAGCCACTCGGGCGCGAGCGCCTGCATCTTCGCGAGCAGCGCGTGCGCATCGAGGTCCGGCGCGCCGAACAGTTCGAGCGGCCGCGTCGTGCCGCGGCCCTCGGAGAGAGTCGTGCCTTCCAGCATCACGGTGCCCGGGTAGCAGCGCGCCATCGAGACATTGGGCGCATTCGGGCTCGGGTTGATCCATGCGCGCTCGCCCTGCGGCCAGCCGTAGCCGGGCGACTGCGCCGGGCGCCAGCCTTCCATCGCGACATGCTGGTACTCGACGTCGAGCCCGAGCGTCTTCACGAACCAGTCACCCAGTTCCCCGAGCGTGCGGCCATGACGCATTGGCATGCGGCCGGCGCCGACGAAACTCTCCCATCCGGCCTGCAGCGTAAGCCCTTCGACCGGCCGTCCTGCCGGGTTCGGGCGATCGAGCACCCACAGCGCTTTGCGCGCCTGCGCCGCCTCCTCGAGCAGGTAGCGCAGCGTCGTCACGAACGTATAGACGCGGCAGCCGAGGTCCTGCAGGTCGACCAGCACGACGTCGCAGTGCTCCAGCATCGCCGCGGTCGGCCGCCGCACCTTTCCGTAGAGGCTGAACACGGGTATCCCGTGTACCGGGTCAGTGTAGTCGTCCGACTCGATCATGTTGTCCTGCTTGTCGCCGCGCAGGCCATGCTGCGGACCGAATGCGACCGTCAGCCTGAAGTCGTCCTGGGCCGCAAGCGCGTCGATCGAATGCGTGAGATCGGCAGTGACCGAGGCCGGATGCGCGAGCAGCCCGACGCGCCGGCCGTCGAGGGGCTTGCGCACCGCGCGATCCGCGAGCAGGCGATCGATTCCGAACTTCATGCGGCGGGCAGGGCGAGCGTGAAGCTGGCCGGGTCGTGGAAATCGGGTTGCGGCGAGCCGTGCGCGAGTGCCCAGTACGAGAGCGCGCCGTGCCCGTCTTCGAGGATAGCCGCGAGGCCCGAGTGAATCGTCGCGGCGCGCGCGAGATCGGGCAGTTCGGCGAGCAGGAGGACGGCGCTCAAGCCGAACGAGTTGGCCAGGCGTTCGGCCTGGAGGGTCGGCGCCGTCATGACGGGCGACGATCTGCCCGTCCGACGGCCGGTGAAGCGGTAGGCCGCCCAGGCGCCGGATGGCGAGAAGTTGAACTCGTGATAGCAGTCGGCACCATCCGCCCGCAAAAAGGCCTCGAAGCAGCCATGTTGCCAGAGTCCGTCGGCGCGCAGCGGCGGCGCGGCGCCGGGCAGGCGCAGGCGGCCGATTTCCCCTGCAATCCGGAAGGAAATCCCGAGCCCGCCCGCCGCATCGCGGGCAATGGCGACATCCACGCTTCGCACCGCTTCGCAACGCGATGCGGGATGCATCACCAGTTTCTGGCAAACTCGACGGTCCATGCGCAGTGCACATTATGAGGTCCGCTGAGGTGAAAGGCGCAGAGGCGATTCTCGAGACGCTGCACCGGGGCGGCATCGACACGATCTTCGCCAATCCGGGCACTTCCGAGATCGCGCTGGTGCGCGCGCTCGACGAGACCCCCGCGGTGCGCGCCGTGCTCGGCCTGTTCGAGGGCGTCGTGACCGGCGCGGCCGACGGTTATTTCCGCATGAGCGGGCGTCCGGCGGCGACGCTCCTGCACACCGGTCCCGGCCTCGCGAACGGCTGCGCCAACCTGCACAACGCGCGGCGCGCGCGCTCCGCGATCGTCAACGTGGTTGGCGACCATGCGCGCGATCACCTCGCGCTGGACGCGCCGCTCACGACTGATGTCACGGCCGTGGCCGGGCCGTTTTCGGTCTGGGTCCGGCGGATTGCCGAGCCCGCCGATGCCGGCCGCGATACGGCGGACGCGA
>Ga0209640_10006020_pt1 | contig 10613 bp, 14 predicted proteins | sample RifCSP10_1_FD_184018 | JGI IMG/M metagenome (GOLD analysis project Ga0209640, IMG submission 184018) | Soil microbial communities from Rifle, Colorado - Rifle CSP2_sed 10_1 (SPAdes) (version 2) | ecosystem: Environmental > Terrestrial > Deep subsurface > Rock core/Sediment | place: Rifle...
GGCTTGATTATTATTTGGAGAAAAAGCAGGGCAAGGAAGACGCGGCCATGAAAGAAAAGAAGGGCCTTGCCAAAGAAGCGGCTTCCGCGGGGAAGCATTCCGCGAAAAAAGACGGCGGCGCATCCAAGGCCAGCGAGGCGCACGATGAGCTCCATCAAAAGCACAAACAGGCCCTCAAGCGCAAAGAGCACATCAAGAAAGAGATCATCCTTCTTCAAAAGGAATTCAAGGACCTGGAAATGGAAAGCTATGTGAAGTCCCGCCATTTGTCCCAATCTTTTGACAAACGCGATGAAACAACGCTTAAAGAATATGGCCAGCGGCTCAAAGAGATCCAGCGCCGGCAAAGGGAGATCGAAAGCACCATCAAGCAATTGGAAGAAGAGAAAATCAGAATCAGCCGTTAGCCCGTTTGGGATTTTGTGCTACAATGAATTTATTGAAATGAATAAGAGATCGATCCTACCTTTAGTTTTCATCTTACTCTGCGGCTGCGCCAAGGTGCAGCACATGGACCAGTTACTGACCTTAAAAGCGGTTTCCGATGAGCAGGCGGCCATGTCCAAGGAAGTGGAAGCCGTTAATAAAAAATTCGATGAATTGGTTTCCATTGTCAAATCCGGCGAGATCAGCCAGTACAAAACACAACGCAGCGTCCGCAAGAAATTCGGCGATCCGATCCTGATCGACCAGCAAGATAAGGACGGTTCCGCCCTTCAAGTCTGGTTGTACCGTTACGCCACCAAGTTTTTCGGCTCCGATAAGGTCTATTTGTATTTTGACACCGAAGGCAATCTAAAAAATTGGGATTACGTCCAAGCCAAGGAAGAGGTGCAAAATGAGCAAATCAGGCAAGAAACCCCGGGTTAAATTCAATCCGCGCCAGTTCGAAGCCGGCGCCCAACAATCCGCCAAGAAAGATAAGGACGATTTCAATTTCGAAGAGTTCGCCCGCATGAAAACGCGCGGGAAGAGGGCATGGTAGCTCCAAAGAAGGCGATCCTTTCTCTTATATATAAGAGGCTGCACGGATCATTCGGCCCCCAGCATTGGTGGCCCGCCACCCCGCTGAAGCGTGGTGGCGAGGCTCGCCCCATCAGGAAAACGGCTCGTGGGCGGCCGGCTGATCCCATTGAGGTCATGGTCGGCGCCATTCTCACCCAGAACACCAACTGGGGCAATGTCGAGAAGGCGATCGCGAATTTAAAAAGGCAAGGCATATGCACACCCGCCGCAGTTAAACGTATCTCCTATAAGAAACTCGCTTCCCTCATCAAACCCGCCGGTTATTTTAATGTAAAGGCGAGAAGGCTTAAGAATTTTGTCCGGTTCCTTTTTAAAGAATATAAAGGTGACATCCGACGCATGAAAAAAGATGAGCTTACCGTATTGCGCCCCAAGCTTCTTTCGGTGAACGGGATCGGGCCCGAGACAGCGGATTCGATCCTACTCTACGCGCTGGATAAGCCAACTTTTGTCGTTGACGCCTACACCAAACGGATCTTTTCCAGGCACCATCTTTGTAGCGCAAATGACACGTACCATCAAGTCCAGGAGCTCTTTAGCAAAGCGCTAAAGCCCAATGTCAAAACTTTTAACGAATACCACGCTCTCATCGTGCGGTTGGGAAAGGACTTCTGCAAGCCCAAAGCCCGTTGCTCATCCTGCCCGCTCAATTTCCTTAATCGGGAAAGGCGCTACAAAAGGTTTCGTTTTAGCCCATAATTTCCCTTCTCAAATCCTACTTCCGCCGTTAAAATAAGCGGTAATTGATAAGGGGCCCGATGCACGATTCTTTCTTAAGATCAGTTGTATTTTTTTCCTGCCTATTAGGTTTTGCCGTGAGTGTTGCCGCACAGGAGGTGGCGCCGATGAAAGTTACAAGTCCCGCGTTTTCGCATAACCAGTCGATCCCTAAAAAGTTCACCTGCCAGGGGGATGACATCAATCCCATCCTAACGATCGAAGATCTGCCAAAAGGAACTGTCACGCTAGTTTTGATCAATGATGATCCAGATGCGCCCGGTGGCACGTGGGACCATTGGATCGTTTATGATATCGCGCCCACGGCTTCGATCGCCGAGGATTCTACTCCCGGCACGCAGGGAAAAAACAGCTGGGGACGTAACGACTACGGCGGTCCGTGCCCACCCAGCGGCACGCACCGTTATTTTTTCAAAGTGTACGCGCTTGATGTGAAGCTGAATTTACCCGAAGGTGCGACAAAGGCAAAAGTGGAGACGGCCATGAAAGGCCACATCCTCGCGCAGGCGGAGATGATAGGGCTGTATAAGAAGTAGGGGCACAGCGCGCTGTGCCCGTACAATATTGTTATTTTTATTTTAGGTGGGGTCAAGAGAAAAGAGAAGAGAGAAGGGGACAAAGAGAAAAGAGAAGGGGACAGGACACCGTTAAGGGACAGGGCAGTTGATTGAGGTGTCCCTTGGGAGCGTCCTGTCCCCTTCATCTTGTCCCCTTCATCGTTCATTCTTCATTTTCATTGATAGGAAGCGGTATAACAGCAGAATAGGAGGAATACAATGAGAGTACTACTGAAGATCGAATTACCCACAGAAAAAGCCAACACATTGGCCAGTGGTGGCCTCTTGGGCGGGACCATCAAAACAATTCTGGATGAGCAAAAGCCCGAGGCGGCCTATTTTATCGAGATGAACGGACGGCGCACCGGGATCATTGTCCTGAATCTGGCGGAGGAATCGCAGATCCCCGCGACGGTAGAGCCCTGGTTTCTGGCCTTCAACGCCAGCGTGGAGATCCACCCGGCGATGGTCCTTGCCGATCTGGCCAAGGGTGGTGCGGCGATCGATAAGGCGGCCAAAAAGTACGGCAACATTCCAGTCGCCGTCTAAAAATAAATGGAGAAGGGAGAAGTGGACCCCGCAAAACGGCATTTGGCGGGGCTGCTCACTGCGTTCGCTGCAGGTAGCCTCGGGGAAATTACCTGGCACCTTCTTTTCTTGGAGCATCCCCAAAACGGCGCCTATCACCCATCTTTTTATCTTTTATCTTTTATCTTTTATCTTTTTAGATTTATAATAAAAAAACAACGTCAAATCCTGGGAGGCCGTCGTATTGCCGAACAACAACAGGCTCGTTAAATTAACTCCCCCCAACGGGGAAAAGAAGGTGCTGGTGCACTGCTGCTGCGCGCCCTGTTCGGGCTATATCATCGACACACTCCTTTATTCCGGGATCGATCTCACGCTCTTGTTTTACAATCCGAATGTCCATCCCCAAGAGGAGTATGAGCTGAGAAAAGGGCACGTCATCCGTTACGCGAAAAAAAAGAATGTCCCGTTCGTGGACGCCGGTTACGATCCGCAGGAGTGGCTGAAGCGGATCAGGGGCCTTGAAAAAGCGCCCGAGCGGGGGCTTCGCTGCGCGATGTGCTTCGATATGCGCCTCGAGCTCACGGCCCTCTATGCCCACGAACATCATTTCAAGGTATTCGCGACCAGCTGCGGCATTGCCCGCTGGAAGAATATGGACCAGGTCAACGCCTGCGGGGAGGCGGTCGCCGCCAAATATCCCGGATTGACCTTCTGGGGGCACGACTGGCGCAAGAACAGCGGTTCGCTGATGATGTATGAGGTTTCGAAAAGTGAAAAATTCTATAAGCAGGAATATTGCGGCTGCATGTTCTCGATGTTCGCAGAAAATACCAAACGCCAACAGCGGGGGCGGGACGTGATCAAGCACGGCGAAAATTATTATTAACCCGCTCAGTCACCAGTAGGAGAAGGGGACAGGACACTCCCAAGGGACAGCCCCTAAATTCTATATTTAATCACCCTGTCCCCTCTCAGTGTCCTGCCCCCCTTTTTTTTCTTTTTTTGCCGCCAAGCTCGGCGCCTTTGTGGCAAATATAAAAAATAGAGCAGGGGAAGTGAAATAAAATGTCCAAGCATTTCAAAATATTCCTGTTGGCTTTGGCCCTCGGCGCACTGGTATTTTCAATAAGCCGATTTGTTGCGTATGTCTCCAAAAAAGACGTTGCGGACGCGAAGCTGACCTACGATTATGTTTCGCCGGCGTATCATATCGACAGGATCTACAAGTCCATGCAGGGGCCCTCGAGCACGGAATCGTTTCTCTTGGGTGATGAAAATGATGATGAACTGTTATGGATCACAGGGATGCGGGTCCAGATGGTCGAAGCCGACGGCGCGACACCCACCTCCAACGACTTTATGTGCCATACGAACCTGAATTTTGACCTAAACAGCCGCAAGCTGTGGTCGGGCAATGTTTCCATTTCCTTCCCGCGGATCGTGACGCTTTCCCAAGGGCAATACACGATGATACTGCCGAAAGGTTTCGGCATCCCCGTCAGGGCCAATGAACCCCTGTCCATGATGACGCAAGCGTTGAATCTTAATATCAACAATCCCGACAAACGCCTCAGGCACAAGGTCACGATCGATTACGTGCGCGACAGCGATCTTAGAAAACCTCTGGTGCCCTTGTACACAACGGCCGCTCAGGTTTTGGTATTGGTGAAGGGGGACACGCCTTATTACAAGGTGGTCAATCCCGATCCGGCTGCTCACGGGCCCGGCTGTTCCCTGGGACAGGCGGCCTTGAACGGCATCTATAAGGATATCAACGGCAACGAATTCACCGGGCATTGGGTCGTCAAATCCGGCCGGGAGATTAACTCCACCTCGATCACGGAGAATTTGAAGCTCCAATATGACACGACCATTCACTATATAGAAGTGCATCTGCATCCCTTTGCCGAGTCCTTGGCCCTGGTTGATCGGACCGAGGGCAAAGAACTTTTCAGAAGCCATGCCCAGAATCACCGGGACCGGCTGGGGCTTGAGCGGGTTGAGTACTTCTCGAGTGTCGAAGGCATCCCGATCTATAAAGACCATGAATACGAACTGGTCAGTACCTATGATAATAAATCCGCCGAGAACAGCGATGCCATGGCGCACATGGTGCTTTTTTTGAAAGATAAGCAATTCCTGAAATAAATGGGGGACACCAGTTTTCCTATGACAATAAGGAGGAAGAGATGATGTTCAAACATTCTAAATACTCTTTTATTTTTTTGATTATGATAACCAGCTTTCTATCCATCAGCCTTATCGGTTGCGAGAAGCGCAAAGAAGTGATCAGCGTGACCGTTGAGAGCGGCGCCGTAAAAAATAACCAACCCACTGCGCCGACCCAGTTGAGCAAGGATGCCGATGAGCTCATGGCGGATGAAAATAGCGGCATCGTCAGTTTCGAGTTTTCTTCCCGCCAGGTTTCAGGCCTTGCCAGGAAAAGTTTGTCCCGGGAGGAGATCATTCAATCCATGGCGGAGGCCGTTGCCGGCATCGAGGATGATATGAAGGCGAAGAATATGGTGATCGACATGGTGAGCGGGGCCGGTTTTAAGCTGACAGCCGCGGAGTTCATCCTCATTTTGGGATCCGCCCATATATCTGATTCGTTTTATTACGCGAACGCGGTCATGCTCGCGGCCCCTTATTTGGCGTATCCTTTGAGCGAGAAGGACATGTGGAAGATCGCCGACCCGGTGGCTGATGAGCACTACCGTTATAAACTACTTAACGATCTCAAGCGGGAGCAGGCAAAAAACCAATAGGGCGCCCCACAAGGCGCTTTACATTTTTTGCGGCGAGGCTTATACTGGTAACAAATAGCAACCCACATCACAAGGAGATCCTATGTTAGCTTGTAATATGCACTATATGCAAATGGGTTTATCTGACAGCATCATGTATTTTGGCCTTAAGGTGTTTTTGCTGGCCTGGATCATTTTCGTCCCAATCGTTATCACCTCACGGCTTGAAAAAATCATCAAATTGCTTCAGGATAAGAAATAAGTTAAGGAAAGTCTTATGGATAATGTTTTATGGATCGGTATTGCCAGTTTTGTTATCGCCGGAGTTTTGTTCACCGTGTTTTTTGCCATTTTTAACTTAATGAAAAGGCAAATTGCCCACGAAGTCAGAAGCAGCCAGGAGCAGTTTTTACAACTCGCTAAGCAGCAATTCGCAACCGATCAAAGCAAAGCAACGGGAGAACTGGAAACAAAGAAACAGGCTATCACATCAAGTATTGATCAATTAAAAGAAGAGCTGGAGAAATATAAGAAGATGGTCCATGACTTCGAAAGGGATCGGCAGCAAAAATATGGTAATTTGGAGTACGAACTTAAAAATGCGAACAAGACAACTCTTAATCTTCAAGAAACTACCAATAAACTAAATAATATATTGGGTAATGTGAAACTGCGCGGCCAGTGGGGGGAGCGTATGGCGGAGGACATCATCCGCTATGCCGGGCTTATCGAAGGTGTCAATTATCGTAAACAAACTAAACTATCCACCACAACCACCAAGCCCGACTATACGTTTCTATTGCCCGATGAGCACATTATTAACATGGATGTGAAATTCCCTCTTGATAATTATCTTAATATGGTCAATATCGGGGATGTTTCTTTGAAAGAACGATATTTAAAAGATTTTGAGCGTAACGTCAAAGACCGCATCAAGGAAATCCAAGGTCGCGATTATATCAATCCTCAAGAGAACACTTTGGATTTCGTGCTTCTTTTTATTCCCAATGAGCAGGTTTTTGGCTTCATTCAGGATCAAATGCCGGGGTTGATGGATGAGGCTCTCAAACAAAAGGTTGTTCTATGTTCACCATTTACGCTCTATGCGATGCTTTGTATTATCCGTCAGGCTTATGAGCATTTTCGTTTTGAGAAAGACATTAAAAAAATCATTCAGCTTATCGATCAGTTCAGCCGTTATTACGAGGGTTTCAAGACAAGGTTTGAGAAGTTGGGTGAATCTATCGGAAAGCTGGAAGAAACCTATGAAGACGTCAAAACGAAAAGTTTCAAGAATCTGGATGCAAAAATCCGTCATATCGAAGACTATAAGAAGGGTAAGAAGCTTTCTCCGGTTGAATCCGATGATATATTGATTGATCTCTCGCCAGAGCCTGTTGATGATGATGCTGTTGTTTAAAGACGTTTTCCCAGCCCATATTCTGGCGTACACTTCGGACCGCTCGGTCAATTACGCTTTCCCACCGGGAAGTTATCAATTAAGCCAACAACAACGCCAAGCCTTAAATGCCGAGTTGCCGGTCAGCTTGACGGATGTGGTTAACATCCATCAGGTCCATGGCGACCGGGTCGTTATCGCAAGCAAAAACAAATTGTCCAAACTTGATGCGGTTGAAGAAGCGGATGCCTTGGTGACCAACCAGAAAAATTTGGCGATTGTCATCAGGACAGCGGATTGTTTGCCGGTTTTTTTGTATGATCCGGCGCACGAGGCCATCGCCATCGCCCATTGCGGATGGAAGAGCACGTATCTTCATATCCTCAAGAATGTCATGATCGTGATGAAAAATCAGTTCGCCACGCGCTCGGCGGATTTAAGGGTCGCTTTCGGCCCCGCTATCCGCGCACAGCATTATGAAGTGGGGGAGGAGTTCAAGGAGTATTTCCCCAATGATTTTATCGAGAAGAACGATTGCCTTTATCTGGATCTGGTCCAGGCTAACAGGAAAGAGCTCCTGTCCCAAGGCGTTACCGAGAAAAATGTTTACGATTGCGGCGTATGCACGTATGCGGATGAAAACTGTTTTTCCCACCGCAGAGAAAAGGGAAAAGCCGGTAGAATGATATCTTTAATGATGATAAAATCCTGATTATATTTGGAGGCGCGGTGATGTACATCGTTGTTCTGGTGACGGCGAAAGACAAGCGGCAGGCGAAGGCGATCGCCAAGAAACTCCTCAAAGAAAAATTGATCGCCTGCGCCAATATCGTGGAAAACGTTCAATCGCTTTTCTGGTGGGATGGCAAGATCGATGGATCGAAAGAGGCGCTGCTTCTTTTAAAGACCAAGCGTGGTTTATTCGGCAAGTTGGCCAAGGCGGTAAAAGCGTTGCATACTTATGATGTGCCCGAAATCATTGCGTTACCGATTATAAAAGGGTATAATCCCTATCTTCGTTGGATTGGTAAGTCAACAAAGGATAAGTAAACGCATGATGACGTTCAAACAAACCACAGGTTTAATTATTTGTTCCGCGATGCTCTTCGCCGCGCCGGCGCAGGCCCAGTTTTTCGTTTTCGAGAACCCGCTGGTCGGCAAACAGGCGCCTGATTTTACCGCCAGCACCTTAAACAGCGGCAAGATCTCGATGAGCCAGTTCCGCGACGGCCAAAGCGCCATCATTTTCTTTTGGGCGACGTGGTGCCCGCATTGCCGCAAGCAACTGAAAGAGCTGGCCGAGAAAAAGCAAGAGTTAACGCAAAAGGGCATTAAGATCATCTTGGTCGACATTCAGGAGAACGCCCAGCAGGTCAAGGGCTATATGGACAAGAACAGAATCGATTATGAGGTCTTTCTTGATGAAGACCAATCGATAGCCGAGAATTTCGGCATCGTCGGGGTTCCCACCTTCTTCTTCCTCAATAAAGACGGCGTCATCAAGGCCGTCGAACACGAGATCCCTTCCGATTATGAGAAGATCCTCGCCCAGAAATAATCAAGGGGACTTACTGGCTTTGGGCCTGCTGTTTCAAAGCCGAGATGTTGTCGATCAGGTTGGATTCAAGCCGCAGGCGGGAGAGGAATTCGCTGAAGATCTCGTTTCGTTCTCGGTCCAGAAGGACCTGCGCGATCTCGTCTTTAAGCTGTTCGTATTCCTCTTCAGTGGCGGCGGTGTAGCCGTCCAGGTGTAAAATGTAAAAGCCGTTGGGCTCTTCAATGACGTCGCTGATCTTGTTCTCTTGCGTCAGGGCGAAGGCGGCTTCCTGAAAGGCTTTGGAAATGCCGATAGCGGGCAGGTATTGCCCACGTTTAAAGACCGGCGTCTGGTCCAGTTCAAGCCCCAGCGCTTTGGCGGCATTGGCGAAATCATAGGGAAGCGTTTTTTGGTATTCAACTTTGAGCGCTGCCAGCAATTCCTCGGCTTTTTTCTTGGTAATGTCCATCGCGGCGTTTCTCAGGACGGCATCTTTGACCTTTTCCTGGGCCTCTTCGTATTCGGGGACATACGCTTCTTTTTTCTCCGTGACCTTGGCGATAAAATAACCGTTCGATGTTTCGTAAGGTTCGCTGATCTCCTGCGCGTCTAACTCGAACAGGCGCTTGAGAAGCTCGTAGGACATGCCCATGCCGAGGTTGGGGTTTTCCATGCTGAAAAAGCCGGACGATTGGGCCGTTAGGCCATGGGCCTGGGCCGCCTCGGCCATGTTGGGGTTGGTTTTCAGCTCTTCATAAATGATTGCGGCCAGTTCAGCGGTCTTCTTTTTCTCCTCGAGCTGTTCGGGGGTTGCGTCTTCCGCGGTCGCGGTAGCGGAGGTCGTAAGGGAATCTTCGTTAAAGGCAAAGGGCAATTGGATATATTCGACATTGATGCTTGAGGGGACGCCGAAATCGAATTTATGCTCTTCATAATAGGCTTTGGCCTCTTCCTCGTTATAGGAGACCTCGCTTTTATAGGTGTCGGGTGAGATAAAGACGTAGCTTGCCTGGACCTTTTCGTTTTGTTTCTTGAACTCTTGGCGGATATCTTCCTCTAATACGTTGGCGGTAAAAGTCTCCTCGATGAAGAGGCGGCTGAGCTTAAGGGACTTGCGGATGCTTTCTTCAAATTCGCGCGGCTCTATCTTGAAAATGTAGCGGACAATGTCGCGGTATAGCAGGGAGTCGAATTGGCCGTCCCGCTGGAAGAAGCCGTATTGCTTGACGGTATTGATGACGTCCTCGTCCTTGATAGCGATCCTCCGTCGGTTGGCCTCATAAAGCAGGATCAGCCGGTCCCACGTATCGGCGTCCAAGTTACGGTACTGGATGTAGTCGTTGAATTGGTCCCCGTAGCGGATGAGCGCCTGGACGCGCACGTCGCGGTAGGCTTTTTCAAATTCCTGAAAACTGACGTTCTTGCCGAAGAGGGTGCCGGCGTAGGAGGTCTGTTGGGTGCCTGTCAAGAGATAGGCGGTGCCGAAAAACCCGAAAGAGATGATGATGACAACCGCAATGAACCAAAGGATTTTTTTGGCGACGCCTTTTCTGCGCAGGATTTTAAGCATTCAGATACCCCAAGTGTTTAGGAAATTTGTGGTTGATTATATCCATGAAACCGCCCTTTGACAAGTGTTTTTCCAAGGCTTGAATCTGCGCCCCCAACAGAAAATGTCTTTTGGGTTCTTGATTTAGCTTTTATCTATGCCTATACTTAAAGGGTAAAATGAATTATCTTTACAAGAGAAGGGGCAGTCGTTATAATAATTTCACTTTTTCTTAAGTTTATTGAATTAAAGACATTAAGGCGTAAAAAACGATGAAAAGTTCGAGAAAATTAAGATTGGGCTTGCCGAAAGGCAGCTTACAGGATGCCACCTTCAAGGTGTTTGAGCGGGCGGGCTTCAAGATATTCATTTCCAGCCGTTCGTATTTTCCCACCATTGATGACGTCGAGATTGAGCCGATCCTTCTGCGGGCGCAGGAGATGTCGCGTTATGTCGAAGACGGCACGCTGGATTGCGGGCTGACCGGCTCGGATTGGGTCGGTGAAAACAACTCCGATGTCGCCGCTTT
>Ga0209640_10006021_pt1 | contig 10613 bp, 10 predicted proteins | sample RifCSP10_1_FD_184018 | JGI IMG/M metagenome (GOLD analysis project Ga0209640, IMG submission 184018) | Soil microbial communities from Rifle, Colorado - Rifle CSP2_sed 10_1 (SPAdes) (version 2) | ecosystem: Environmental > Terrestrial > Deep subsurface > Rock core/Sediment | place: Rifle...
GGGCGGCCGCGCGCCTGGCGATGTCGGCAAGCACGGTTTGCGCCTGCTGCTTCGCGCGCTCCTCGTGCTCCTGCAGCGATACCACCCGCTTGTGGGACATCACTTCCGCCGGGCCGGGCAACTGGTACTCCGGCACAGCAGTGAATGCGGTGATGCGCGCGCCGACCGACTGCGCGAATTCAATGCCGGCCCGGACCGCCTTCTCGGCGAGCTCGGAGCCATCGGTGGGGATCAGCAAGTGGTGGTACATGAGGGCGCCTCCTTTCCCCGGACAGCGTAGGGAAACGCCGGTCCAGCAACTTGACATAGGTCAAGCATGACGGCCGGGCTGCACGCTAACCTGCGGGCAGTTCAAGTCTTTCGGGGGCCGCATGTACAAGCACATCCTGATCGCCACGGACGGCTCTAAGCTCTCGGCCAAGGCAGTGAAGACGGCGATGCGGCTCGCCAAGGCGCTCGGCGCCAAAGTCACGGCCGCTTACGTGATCGCCCCCTACGTGACGCCGATGTACAGCGAGGCGCTCGCCTACGCGCCGCCGGTCACGCAGCAAAGGTACCGTGAACTGGCCGCCCGCGAAGCGAAGAAGGCGCTCGCCGCAGTCGAGGCCGAGGCGAACGCCGCCGGCGTTCCGTGCAGCACGCAGACCACGACCAACGAGCATCCCTGGCGCGGCATCGTGCGCACTGCGCAGGCCCGCAAATGCGACGTGATCGTGATGGCCTCGCACGGCCGGCGAGGCCTCTCCGGCCTGCTGCTCGGCAGCGAGACCAGCAAGGTCCTCACCCACTCGAAAATTCCGGTCCTGGTCTGCCGGTGACTCAGTGCGACATCAGCACGGGGACGGTCATGCTCTGCAGCACCGTGCGCGTTGCGCCGCCCATCACGATCTCGCGCACGCGCGAGTGGCCGTAGGCGCCCATGACGATCAGGTCGGCGCTCAAATCGAACGCGCGCGAAAGAATCACGCTGCCGACGTCCACCGAGCCCGACACCGTTTGCGATGCGACCGTTTTCACGCCCTGGCGCGCGAGATAGAGCGCGACGTCCGACCCCGCCGACTCGCCGTGGCCGTACGCCGTCGGGCGGCCGTCGACCGTCAGCACGGTGACGTTGGCGGCGCGCTGCAGCAGCGGAAGCGCATCGGTGACGGCGCGCGATGCTTCGCGGCTGGCATTCCAGCACACGAGGATGTTCTGCGCGAAGCTGCGGAGCTCGCCGACATAAGGAACGAGTAGTACCGGGCGCCCGACCGCGAGCAGCACCGCGTCGCCGAAGTGCGTTGCGTCCGGCGCATCCGGATCGGTCTGGTTGATCACGAGCAGATCGGCATAGCGCGCGTGCAGCGCCACCACTTCGGCGCGCATTCCCTCGTCCGTGCGCCATTCGGCACGCTGCATCATCGCCGGCTTCACCACCGAGTCAAAACGCGCCTTTGCCTCGTCTGCGACCTCGGCGCTTACCTTGTCCTGCAGTTCCTGCAGCATTTTCTCGGCACCCTCTGCGCGCACCGCGCTCGGGATGTAGGACGCCGGTTTCACGAACAAGCCGACCACGTGCGAATCGAACAGGTTCGCAATGCGGCAACCCAGCTCGAGGCTGCGGGTGCTGCGCTCCCTTCCGTCCACTGGGATGAGCAGGGTTTTGTACATGGCATCTCCTGGGGTTGTGGCGCTCCTGGCGCGCCAGTTGCCGCGATTATCGGCGCATTGGAGCGGCGCTTTTTAACATGGGTCAAACTTCCGATTCCACCGGGGTTCGTCGGAAAGCTCGCCATTCTTTGAGATGGATCAAGTTGCCTCCGAGGGCGCGCGCCTAGCCTAGCGTGGGCGTATTTGCACTGCAACGAGGAGGAGTTTCGATGGCGATGAGAGCGTGGTGGATGGCGCTGCTGGCCCTTTGGCTCGGCAGCCTGCAGGCCCAGGAGCCGATTCGCATCGGCGCATTCCTTGCGGTCACCGGTCCCGCCGCGTTCCTCGGCGATCCTGAGCAAAAGACGCTCGAACTGTACGTGGAGAAAATCAACGCCGCCGGGGGCGTGCTCGGCAGGAAGCTGCAACTCGTCGCCTATGACTCGGCCGGCGACGCCGAGAAGGCGCGCACGTTCGCCAAGCGGCTGATCGAGCAGGACAAGGTCGACTTGATCGTCGGCGGCACGACGACCGGCGAGACGATGGCGGTCGTGCCGCTGGTCGAAGCCGCGGGCGTGCCGTTCATTTCGCTCGCCGGCGCCGTGGTCATCGTCGAGCCGGTGAAGAAGTGGGTCTTCAAGACGCCGCACACCGACCGCATGGCGTGCGAGCGGATCTTCCTCGACATGCGCGCCCGCAACATCCAGAAAATCGGCCTCATCTCGGGCAGCGGCGGCTTCGACAAGTCGATGCGCGGGCAATGCCTGAACGTCGCTTCGACCTACGGCATCCAGGTCGTCGCCGACGAGACCTACGGCGGTGGCGATACCGACATGACGGCGCAGCTCACGAAGATCAAGAATGCAGCGGGCGTGCAGGCGGTGCTGAACGCCGGCTTCGGGCAGGGGCCGGCGATCGTCACGAAGAACTACCGGCAGCTCGGCATCCAGCTGCCGCTGTATCAATCGCACGGCGTCGCCTCGAAGGAGTACATCCGGCTCTCGGGCGGCGCAGCCGAAGGCGTGCGCCTTCCGGCCGCGGCCATGGTGCTCGGCGACAAGCTGCCCGCCGGCGACGTGCAGCGCCCGGTGGCCATCGCGTACATGAAGGAGTACCAGGCGCGCTACAAGCAGGACATCTCGACCTTCGGCGGCCACGCCTGGGACGGGCTGATGCTCGCGGTGGACGCAATGAAACGCGCGAAATCGACCGACAAGGCGAAGGTGCGCGACGCGATCGAAGCGACCAAAGGCTTCGTCGGGCTCGACGGCGTGTTCAATATGACGCCGAAGGACCACATGGGGCTCGATCTCACGTACTTCCGCATGCTCGAAGTGCGCAAGGGCGACTGGGCGCTGGTCCAGTGACGTAGCGAAACCGGGCGGAGGAGCCCATGTCCGCCCAGTTTCTGCAGTTCCTCCTCGCCGGGCTGACCATCGGCGCGATCTACGCGCTGGTGGCGATCGGTTTCTCGATCATCTACAACGCAAGCCAGGTCATCAACTTCGCGCAGGGCGAATTCGTGATGATCGGCGGCATGGCGACGGCTTCGTTCGCCGGCATCGGCTGGCCTTTGCCGCTCGCGATCGCGGCCGCTGTCCTCGTTGCCGCGCTGGTCGGTCTCGCGCTCGAAAAACTCGCGGTCGAGCCGGCGCGCGGCGCCTCGGTGGTCGCGCTGATCATCATCACGATCGGCGCTTCGATCCTGCTGAGGGGGCTCGCCTCGATCGTCTGGGACAAGAACATCCATGCGGTCCCGGCGTTTTCCGGCGATGCGCCGATCCATGTCGGGCCGGCCACGCTGGTGCCGCAGAGCCTGTGGATCCTCGGCCTGACGCTCGTGATCGTGCTGCTCCTCGGCTGGTTCTTCGCCCGCACGCTGCTCGGCAAGGCGCTGCTCGCGACCTCGCACAACCGGCTCGCCGCGCAGCTCGTCGGCATCAACGTGCGGCACGTGCTGCTCGCGTCATTCGGGCTTTCCGCGGCGCTCGGTGCGGTCGCCGGGATTCTCGTCGCGCCGGTCACCTTCACCTCCTGGGATGTCGGCGTGATGCTCGGCCTGAAGGGATTCGCCGCGGCGATGCTCGGCGGCCTGGGCAGCGGTGCCGGCGCGGTGCTGGGCGGCCTCGCGCTCGGCATCATCGAAGCGATGGGCGCGGGCTACGTTTCTTCGGCCTACAAGGACGCCATCGCGTTCGTCGTGATTCTCGCGGTGCTGTTCTTCCTGCCGAGCGGGCTGCTCGGGCAGCGCAGCACCGAAAGGGTCTAGCGTGCGCATCCTCCCCGCGCGCGGCGGCGGACTCGCGGTGCTCGCGGCCGTGCTCGCGCTGCTGCCGCTTGCTCTGGTCAACAACTACCACTACGAAGTCGCGATCCTCGTCGGCTTGAACGCGATCGTCTGCGTCGGGCTGAACCTGCTCGTCGGCTATGCCGGCCAGATCAGCCTCGGCCACGCCGGCTTCTTCGGCCTGGGCGCGTACGGCTCGGCCATCCTCACTGCGCGTTACGGCTGGCCGGCACTCGGCGCAATGGCGGCCGCGACGCTCGCGGTGGCGGCGCTCGCATTCCTCATCGGGCGGCCGATCCTGCGGCTGCGCGGCCACTATCTGGCGATGGCGACGCTCGGCATGGGCATCATCATCTCGATCGTCATCGCCACCGAGGATCGCATTACCGGCGGCCCCGACGGCATGGCCGTGCCGCCGCTCGCGGCCTTCGGCGCCACGCTCGCGGGCGAGCGCGCCTGGTACTGGATGGTCGCCGCCACGCTCGTCGTTGCGGTGTGGCTCGCGCTCAACCTGATCGAGTCTCCGCGCGGACGGGCGCTGCGCGCGCTGCACGGCTCGGAGATCGGCGCCGAGGTCGCCGGGATCGACAGCGCGCGCGAAAAGCTGCGCGTCTTCGTCGTCTCCGCGGTGTACGCCGCGATCGCGGGCAGCCTGATGGCGCACTACGCGGGCTTCATCACGCCGGCCAAGGTGACGTTCTTTCATTCGATCGAGCTGGTGACGATGGTCGTCTTCGGCGGCATGGCCTCGACGTTCGGCGCGGTCGTCGGCGCCGCCGTGCTGACGACGCTGCCGCAGGCGCTGACGGTGCTCAAGGAATACGAGATGGCGGTGTTCGGCGCCGTGATGATGCTGACGATAATCTTCATGCCGCGCGGGCTGGTGCCGACGCTCGCGGCGCTCTTCGCGGGCCGCAAGCGATGAGCCTCCTCGCCGTCGAAGGGCTGGCGAAGGAGTTCGGCGGCGTGAACGCGATCGCCGACCTGTACTTTTCGGTCCCGGCCGCCACGGTGTTCTCCATCATCGGCCCGAACGGCGCGGGCAAGACGACCCTGCTCAACCTTCTTTCAGGCGTGTATGCGCCCTCGGCCGGACGGATCCTGCTCGATGGCCGCGTGCTCGCCGGGCGGGCGCCGCACGAGCACGCCGCCGCCGGCATCGCGCGCACGTTCCAGAACCTGCAGGTGTTCTTCAACATGAGCGCGATCGAGAACGTGCTCGTAGGACGCAGCCTGCGAGATCGCTGCGGCCTCGCCACCGCGATGCTGCGGCTGCCGGGCCTCGCGCGCGCCGAGCGCGCAGCGCGCGACGAGGCCGCGGCGCTGATGCGCTTCGTCGGGCTGCAAGACTGGATCGAGGCCGCCGCCGACTCGATGCCCTACGGCGCGCTGAAGCGCCTCGAGATCGCGCGCGCCCTCGCGGCGAAGCCGCGCCTGCTGCTGCTCGATGAGCCCGCCGCCGGCTTGAACCCGGTCGAAACCCAGGCGGTCGACGCGCTGATTTCGAAGCTGGCCGCATCCGGCATCACGGTCGTGCTGGTCGAGCACAACATGCGCCTGGTGATGGGAGTGTCGGACCACATCTTCGTGCTCGACTATGGCCGGCGGCTCGCCGAAGGCAGCGCGGACGAGGTGCGCAACGATCCGCGCGTGATCGAGGCGTACCTCGGGGCCGCCACCGACCGCTGATGCTCGAAGTGACCGCGCTCGAAGTGCGCTACGGCCGCATCCCGGCGCTGAAAGGCATCGATCTCGCGGTGCGCGAAGGCGAGTTGGTGGCGCTCGTCGGCGCGAACGGGGCCGGCAAGACGACGCTGCTGCGCACGATCTCCGGCGTGATCGCGGCGAGCGCCGGCTCGATCCGCTTCGAAGGCGACGACATTACGCGAATGCCGCCGGAGCGGCGCGTGCGTTGCGGCATCGTGCAGGTGCCGGAAGGACGCCAGGTGTTCGGGCCGCTGGCGGTGGAAGACAACCTGCGGCTCGGCGCCTACACGCGGCCGCGCAGCGAAGCGCTGCAGAGCCTCGAGAGCGTCTACGCGATGTTCCCCGCGCTTCGCCAGCGCCGTCACCAGAGCGCCGGCACGCTCTCGGGCGGCCAGCAGCAGATGCTCGCGATGGGCCGCGCGCTGATGGGGCGCCCGCGGCTGCTGCTGCTCGACGAGCCTTCGATGGGCCTTGCCCCGCGGCTGGTTGCGGAGATCTTCGCGCACGTCGCAGAACTCAAACGCCTGCGAACGACGACGATTTTCCTCGTCGACCAGAACGCGAGCGCCGCGCTGGCGATCGCCGACCGTGCGTACGTGCTCGAGACCGGGCGTGTGGCGCTCTCGGGCAGCGGCGCCGAGCTGCTCGCGAGCCCGCAGGTGCAATCCGCGTATCTCGGACTGTGAGGAATCCTTGAGACAAATCAACCTGCCCGACAGGCAATCCTGCTGGGATGCGACAGCGTGAGCAAGCGAGAAACCGAGCGGGTCGAACGCAAGGCGACGTACTGCTACCAGTGTGTCGCGGGGCCCGATCTGCTCAACGTGAAGGTGGTGAACGGCGTGGCGACCGAAGTGGAGCCGAATTTCGCCGCGGCGGACATTCATCCCGGCGGCGGCCGGGTTTGCGTCAAGGCGTACGGCCTGGTGCAGAAGCTCTACAACCCGCATCGCGTGCGCTCGCCGATGAAGCGCACGAACCCGAGGAAGGGGCGCAACGAGGATCCCCGCTTCGTGCCGATCTCGTGGGACGAGGCACTCGACACGATCGCCGGGAAGCTGCTCGACATCCGCTCGCGCGGCCTGCGCGACGAATCCGGCTACCCGCGCGTCGCGGCGAGTTTCGGTGGCGGCGGCACCCCGCAGTCCTACATGGGCACGTTCCCGGCGTTTCTCGGCGCCTGGGGACCCGTAGACATGGGGTTCGGCTCCGGCCAGGGCGTGAAGTGCACGCATTCCGAGCACCTGTACGGCGAGTTCTGGCACCGCGCATTTACCGTCTGCCCCGATACGCCGCTCGCGGAGTACGTGATCTCGTGCGGAGCAAACACCGAAGCATCCGGCGGCGTGGTCGGCGTGTGGCGCCATGCCGATGCGCGCATCCGCGGCATGAAACGCGTGCAGGTCGAGCCGCACCTGTCGGTCACCGGCGCATGCTCGGCGGAGTGGGTGCCGATCAAGCCGAAGACCGATGCGGCGTTCCTCTATGCGCTCCTGCACGTGATGCTCTTCGAGCACCCGCGCGAGCGGCTCGACCTGGACTTCCTGCTGCGGCACACGGCTTCGCCCTACCTGGTTGGCCCGCACGGCTTCTATCTGCGCGATCCGCATACGCGCTGGCCGCTGCTTGCCGGCGCGCTCGAGGAGCGGGCGGCGCTCGATGCGATCGAGATCGGCGCCGACGACGAAGTGCTCGCCGAAGGAAGGCTCGAAGGCGAGACCGCGTTCCTGAAGCTCATCGCCCACCTGAAGCCCTATTCGCCCGAATGGGCGGCTGCAATCTGCGACGTGCCCGCAGCGACGATTCGCCGCATCGCGCACGAGTATCTCGATCACGCGCACATCGGCGAGACCATCGTCATCGACGGCAAGACGCTGCCGCTGCGGCCGGTCGCCGTGGCGCTGGGCAAGACGGTGAACAATGGCTGGGGCGGATTCGAATGCTGCTGGGCTCGCACCATGCTCGCGGCGCTCGTCGGCGCACTCGAAGTGCCGGGCGGCACGCTCGGGACGACCGTGCGCCTCAATCGCCCGCTGTCGGAGCGGCATGAGAGCGTCAAGCCCGGGCCCGACGGCTTCATGGCCTACCCGCTCAATCCGACCGAGAAGGGACGCTGGAGCGCCGAGCCCAACATCCGCAACGCCTACCGCACGCTCGTTCCGCTCGCGGCCGACGGCCCGTGGAGCCAGGCGCTCGGCCCGACGCATTTCTCCTGGATGTTCCTCGGCGAGACGCCGCCGGGCCTGCCGCGGGTCACGTACCCGGAGCTGTGGTTCGTCTACCGCACCAACCCGGCGATTTCATTCTGGGACACGACCCTGCTCGCCGAGCGGATGGCGGCCTTTCCGTTCGTCGTCGCAATGGCCTATACGCGCGACGAAACGAACCACTTCGCCGACCTGCTGCTGCCCGACCAGATGGAGCTGGAGAGCCTGCAGCTCATCCGCATCGGCGGCTCGAAGTACATCGAGCAGTTCTGGAAGAGCGAGGGCTATGCGCTGCGCCAGCCCGTCGTCGTACCGTGCGGCGACGCAAAGGACTTCACCGACATCGCGACCGAGCTCGCGCGCCGCACCGGCCTGCTTGCGCGCTACAACGCTTCGATCAACCGCGGAACCGCCGGGGTTGCGCTGAAAGGCGCGACCTGGGATTTCTCGCTCGATCCCGATCGCGCACACACGCGCGACGAGATCTGGGACGCCGCATGCCGCGCCGCGAGCGCGGAGCTGACCGAGGGGCGGGAGACGCACGGGCTCGATTGGTGGAAGCAAAACGGCCTGCGCGTGAAACCGTTCCCGCAGTCCGATTGGTACCTGTTTCCGACGCTCGCGGCGCAGGGGCTGCGGTTCGAGCTGCCGTACCAGGAGCGCTTGTGGCGAGTCGGCCAGCAGCTCGCACGACGCATGCATGAGCACGATCTGCGATGGTGGGACGAGCAGCTCGCCGAATACCAGCCGCTGCCTGCGTGGAAGGACTTTCCGAAAATCTGGGAGGCCGAGCTGGCGCGAATCGGCGGCAAGACGGCGGATTTTCCGTTCTGGCTGCTCACTTCGCGCAGCATGCAGTATGCCTGGGGCGGCAACGTCGGCATGCAGATCATCCACGAGGTGGCGAGCAACGTGGCGGGCCACGGCGGCGTGATCATCAACGCCGGCCGCGCGGCGGAACTGGGAATCGCCGACGGCGATCCGGTCGACCTTGCGACGCCGGCGAAAAGCGTCCGCGCGCGGGCCGTTCTGCGCCAGGGCATCCGGCCGGACACGCTGCTGCTGATCGCGCAGTTCGACCATTGGGCGACACCGTACGCCAGGGATTTCGGCGTGCCGAGCCTCAACCGGCTGGTGCCGATGTCGATCCGCCTGACCGACGCGACCGGCTCGGGCGCGGACGTCGTACGCGTGTCGCTGCGGAAGGCCGCATGACGCGCTGGGCGATGGTTGCGGACCTGAGGCGCTGCGTCGGCTGCCAGACCTGCACCGCCGCATGCAAGCATGCAAATGGCACGCCGCCGGGAGTGCAGTGGCGGCGCGTGCTCGACATGGAAGTGGGCGAGTATCCGGACGTCAAGCGCGTGTTCGTCCCGGTCGGTTGCATGCACTGCGAGGATCCGCCCTGCATGCAGGTATGCCCGTCCACGGCAACCCGCCGGCGCGCCGACGGCATCGTCACGATCGATTACGACCTCTGCATCGGCTGCGCGTACTGCGCCGTCGCATGTCCCTACCAGGCGCGCTACAAGACCGACTCGGCGGTATTCGCATACGGCGATGCGCCGATGCAATCGGAAGCAGCACGGTTCGATTCGCGACGCATCGGCGTCGCGACCAAGTGCACGTTTTGCGCCGATCGCATCGACGCGGGGCTTGCGAGCGGGCTCAAGCCCGGCGTCGACCCGCAAGCCACGCCCGCGTGCGTCAACAGCTGCATCGCACAGGCGCTGCACTTCGGCGACCTGGCCGATCCCCAAAGCAACGTCTCGGAGCTGCTCGCCGAAAACCAATCCTTCCGCATGCACGAAGAGCTGGGAACCGGCCCCGGTTTCCATTATCTGTGGGACCGCCTGTGAGCGAGTACGGCCCGCGACCCTGGGTGCAGCGGCATTGGGACCTGCGCGCGGCGGCGAACTTCATGCTCGGCGGGACCGGTGCCGGGCTGCTGATCGCGGCCGCGCTCGTGATGCCGTCGCCGCGCTTCGCGATGGCGTTGGCGCTGGTGTTCGTCGCCGGCGGACTCGCTGCGGTATGGCTCGAGATCGGGCGTAAGCTGCGCGCGACGCATGTCTTTTTCAATCCACGCACTTCGTGGATGAGCCGCGAATCGCTGGTCGCGCTCGCCCTCTTCCCGCTCGGGGTCGCGGCACTCGCGAATCCGCAGCCGTGGCTGCTCGGCGCGAGCGCAGCGGTGGCTTTCGCATTCGTCTATTGCCAGGCGCGCATTCTGCGCGCAAGCAAAGGCATTCCCGCGTGGCGCGCGCCCGAAGTGGTTCCGTTGATCGTGACGAGCGCCCTCGCCGAGGGCGCGGCTGCGGCGCTCGTCTTCGAGACCGGGCCGCTCGCGCCGCTGTTCCTCGGATTCGCACTCGCCGCGCGCGCCCTCGCCTGGTTCCTTTTCCGCAAGGCGACGCGGAGCGAGCGCGGCGCCGCGGCGCTCGAACACCCGGGCAACCTGCTGCTTGCGCTCGGCACGGCGCTGCCGCTTGCGCTGATTGCAGCAGCCGACGCGCTGCCGCTCGCAGCGCCGCTTGCCGCCGCGGCGTCGATCGGCACGGGCTGGTGGCTCAAGTTCGCGCTGGTCACGCGCGCCGCATTCAACCAGGGCTTTGCCGTGCCGCACCTGCCGGTGCGAGGCACTCGCTAGGAGACACCGATGGCGTATCGATTCGAACGTAGCGCGGAGACGATGCCGCGCGGCAAGCTCGCGGCGCTGCAGCTTCGACGGCTGCGCCAGACGCTGAAGAATGCGTACGACAACGTGCCACTGCACCGGCGGC
>Ga0209640_10006022_pt1 | contig 10612 bp, 7 predicted proteins | sample RifCSP10_1_FD_184018 | JGI IMG/M metagenome (GOLD analysis project Ga0209640, IMG submission 184018) | Soil microbial communities from Rifle, Colorado - Rifle CSP2_sed 10_1 (SPAdes) (version 2) | ecosystem: Environmental > Terrestrial > Deep subsurface > Rock core/Sediment | place: Rifle...
GCCCGGCATCACGATTTCGTCCCCGGTGGCGAGGATCGCGATGCGCGGCTTGCGCCGCACTTTGAGCCACGGGACGTTCATGCCGGCCGCCAGGCCGATGTCGCGCGCGGTGAGCACGCGGCCGGTCTTCAGCAGCACGTCGCCGGCCTTGTAGTCGAGCCCGGCGGGCCGCACGAACCGTCCGGGCGGCGCCTTGCCGTCGACCACCCGCACGGTCTTGCCGTCGGCTTTGGCGTTCTCTTGGATGACGATGGCATCTGCCCCGTCCGGCACCGGCGCGCCGGTGAAGATGCGCACCGCCTCGCCCGGGCCGACCTTGCCTTCGAACAGGCCGCCGGCTGGAACGTAGCCGACCAGCTTGAGAGTCGCCGGGATGGTCGCGACGTCGGCGGCGCGCACCGCGTAGCCATCCATCGCGGAAACCGCGACCGGCGGCTGGGTCCGCCGCGCCGCGACGTCCTGGGCGAGCGTGCGGCCCAGCGCGTCCGCCAGCGAAACTTGCTCCGGCGGCAACGGCGTAAGCGCCGCGACAATGCGCTGCCGTGCCTCGGCGACGGAGATCATTTCGCCTCGAACGTCCCGGACTTGCCGCCCGACTTATGCGTCAGCCGGATATCGGTGATGCGCATGCCGCGGTCCACCGCCTTGCACATGTCGTAGATGGTGAGCGCGGCCACGCTCAACGCGGTCAGCGCCTCCATCTCGACGCCGGTCCTGCCGGTGGTGCGGCAGGTCGCGGCGATGTCGATCGCGTTGCGGTCGGGATCGCAGGTCAGCTCGACCGCGATGTGGTCGAGCGCCAGCGGATGGCACAGCGGAATCAGCTCGGAGGTCTTTTTCGCGCCCATGATGCCGGCGAGCCGCGCGACCGACAGAACGTCGCCCTTCTTCACGCCGCCCGCCATGACCAGCTTCAGGGTTTCCGGCGCGACGATCACCGAGCCCTTGGCGGTGGCGATCCGTCCGGTCTCCGGTTTGGCCGAGACATCGACCATGGCGGCCTTGCCTTCGTCGTCGAGATGGGTGAGGCGGCGGGCCATGTTACGCGCGCGCCATGACGGGTTGCGCGAGGATTGCGCGGGTGGCGGCCTCGACATCGGCCTGCGCCATCAGCGCCTCGCCGATCAGGAACCGACGCACGCCGGCCTCGGCCATGGCGGCGAGATCGGACGGGCGCGACAGGCCGCTTTCGCATACCACCACGCGGCCGCGCGGCACTTTGGGCGCAAGTCGCTTGGACGTCGCGAGATCGGTCTTGAGGGTTTTCAGGTTCCGGTTGTTGATGCCGATCAGCGAGGACTTGAGCCGCAGCGCGCGCTCCAACTCCGCCTCGTCGTGCACCTCGATCAGCACGTCCATGCGGTACGCAATCGCGGTGTCCTCCAACTCCACGGCCTGGGCGTCGGACAGCATCGCCATGATGATGAGGATGCAATCGGCGCCGATCGCGCGGGCTTCGACGACCTGGTATGGGTCGATCATGAAGTCTTTGCGCAGGGCCGGCAGATCGACCGCGGCGCGCGCCTGCGTCAGATATTCGTCCGCGCCCTGGAAGTGGGGAATGTCGGTCAGCACCGACAGGCACGCCGCGCCGCCCTTGGCATAGGCGCGCGCCAGCGCCGGCGGATCGAAGTCGGCGCGGATCAGCCCCTTGCTGGGCGAAGCCTTCTTGATCTCCGCGATCAGCCCGTAGCCGCTCGCCGCGGCTTTCCCGAGCCGCTCGGCGAACCCGCGCGGGGGCGCTGCGGCGCGCGCCGCAGCTTCGAGGGTGCTTTGCGGCCGCGCACGCTTCATCCGCGCGACGTGCTCGCGCTTGTCGGCGGCGATGCCCGTCAGCGCGTTGTCGCTCATGCCGATTTCACCTTCATGTTGGTGATGCGCACCATCTTCTCGAGCGCCGCGCGGGCGCGGCCGCGATCGATCGCCTCGGCCCCGAGCGCCACGCCGCGTTGCAGATCCCCGGCCTTGCCGGCAATCACCAGCGCCGCCGCGGCCGTGTAGAGAACGATATCGCGGAACGGCCCGTGCCGGCCAGCGAGCATCGCCGACATCGCCGCCGCATTTTGATCCGGCGTTCCGCCTTTGAGGTCGGCGGGCAGCGCGCGCTTCAGGCCTGCATCCTCCGGTTTCACCTCGAAGCTCCGCACCTTGCCGCTGCGCAATTCCGCGACGTAGGACGGGCCGGTGGTGGTCAGCTCGTCGAGCCCGTCGCTGCCATGCACCACCCAGGCGCGAACGGCGCCCAGGTTCGCAAGGACCTGCGCGACCGGCGTCACCCAACGCTGGTCGTAGACCCCAACCAGCAGGCGTTTGACGCTGGCGGGGTTCGACAGCGGCCCGAGCAGGTTGAAGATCGTCCGCGTGCCGAGCTCGACCCGCGTGCCGGCGACGTGGCGCGTGGCCGAATGGAACCGCGGCGCCATCATGAATCCGATGTTCGCCTCACGGATCGCGCGCTCGATCAGCGGGATCTCGCAGTCGATGTTGACGCCGAGCGCGCCCAGCGTATCGGCCGCGCCGGAGCGGGAGGACAACGCCCGGTTGCCGTGCTTGGCCACCGGCACGCCGCAGCCGGCGACGACGAGAGCGGCGCCGGTCGAAATATTGAGCGATCCGCTGGCATCGCCGCCGGTGCCGACGATGTCGATGGCGCGCGCCGGCGCTTTCACGCGCGTCATCTTTGCCCGCATCGTGCGCGCCGCGGCGGTGACCTCTTCCACGGTCTCGCCGCGTATTCTGAGCGCCATCAGGAACGCGCCGATCTGCGACGGCGTCGCGTTGCCCGACATCAAGATGTCGAACGCGGTTTCTGCTTGCGCAAGATCGAGGCGGGCGCCGCCCGCAACCAGCGCGAGCAGCGGCTTCATGTCGGTGATATCGCCAGCCATTCCTAGGTCCGATGCCCGTGGGTGAGGGCGCGCCTTCATATCAGGCCCACGAAACCCACACAAACCAGCCCGACCATTCGCCTTCTTACCACGCTAAATGAAAGAAATATGACAGAAAAGCCTCGTTCGGCGTTAATAATACAATGTAAAGTCAATGTGCTACATAGTTATTTTTATATTCCACATGATCTTTGGATTTTGCGCTAACTTACATTGACTGCGCGCCCGCGGTCGCGAAGATCACCGTGGATCCCCATGCGCGACGAATTCGAACTGAAACTGCTGCTTGCGCCCATGCAGGCGGAGCGGCTGATGCGAAGCGCGGCAGTGCGTGCGCTGTCGCATGGCGCGCGCCCGTCCGCGCCCGCGGAACTTACGACGCACTATTTCGACACCCCCGACCATGTGTTGAAGGCGCGCGATATCGCGGTGCGGGTGCGCGAAGACGGCGAGCGGCGCGTGCAGACCGTGAAGCTGCCGGGGAAGCGCGGTAACGGGCTGCAGCATTACAAAGAGATCGAGGCCGAGATCGCGGGCATCACGCCCGAGCTCGATGCGATCAAGGGCAAGAAGGCCCGGGTGCTGCGGAAGGGCGGCGTTGCCGACTCGCTTGCCCCGGTCTTCACGACCAAGTTCACGCGCAAGGTCTTGCCGTTGCATTTCGACGGCGCCGAAATCGAGCTTGCAGCCGATGAGGGCGAGATCGCGTCGAACGGCCATAGGGCGCCGATCAGCGAGATGGAGATCGAGCTCAAGTCGGGCGAACCGGCGCAGCTGTTCGAAGTCGCCCTGAAGCTGCACGAAGCGGTGCCGTTCCGGCTCGGGCTCGCGACGAAGGCGGCGCGCGGTTACGCGCTGGCCGAAAATGCCGCGCCTAAGGCGCAACGGCGCCGCCCGGTCGCGCTCGACGCCGATGTCACGATCGGCGAAGCGTTTGCCGCCATGGCGCACGGCTTTGTCGAGCATGTGCGGATCAACGAGGAAGCGGTCCTGGTGGCGCGCGATCCGGAAGCCGTCCACCAGATCCGCGTCGCCATCAGGCGCTTCCGCGCCGCGCTGTGGGTGTTCCGCGACGTCATGGACGCGGACAGTCATGTCCGGACTAAGGATGAGCTGCGATGGATGCAGCGTGCATTCGGGCCGGCACGGGACCTCGACGTGCTTGCGCGCCAATCCGTCGTGCCGCTGATTGCTCATTTTCCTGACGACAGGGGGCTTTTGGAGCTGCGGCGCGCGACGGAACAGGCGCGCGAGGCGGCCTACGGGGAGGCGATTGCGGCTCTCGAGAATCCCCGGTGGACGCGTTTTCTGCTGCAGATCGAGATCTGGAGCGTTAACGGTAGTTGGGCCGACGACCACCGAAAGGCTCTGCGCGACCCTGCGATCGAGCTTGCCAGCAAGGCGCTTGCCAAGCGCTGCAAGCAGCTGCGCAAGCGCGGCGGCAAGACGTGCGAGCGCACGCCGGAAGAGCTGCATCGCGTCCGCGTGGCGGCCAAGAAGCTTCGCTACCTCTGCGAATACTTCGGCCCGATGTTCGACGAGGATGCAGCAAAAGCGTATTCCGCGCAGCTGGCCGGCGTTCAGGAGATCCTTGGCGTGCTCAACGACGCCGCGGTGGCTCGGAAGCTGCTCGACAACGTATCGGCACCCGAGCGGGCCAAGGGCATCGTCCTGGGTTGGCAGGAAGGCCGCATCGTCTGCGAACTCGAGAAGCTCGGCGATGCCTGGAAGGCGTTCCGGAAAGCCGAGCCGTTCTGGACCTGACCGTCACCCGGTCTGACCGACCCGCTGCTCCAGATCGGCCGGTGCGGTAAACGACACCAGCCGACCCCGCCCGCCGCGAATCTCGCGCCACGCGTCGATGTCCAGCGTGAGAACGGCGAGCGCACCGGTCGGGTATTTCTCGCGCATGCGTCCGAGGTTGCGGCCTTCCCGGGCGAGCACGGTGGCGACCCGCCCGATACCGGGGTTGTGGCCGATGACCAGCACCGCACCGCAGTCTTGCGGCAATCGGCGGAGGATCGTCAGGATGCGGCTCGCCGGCGCGAGGTACAGTCCTTGCAGTGGCTTGAAGGTGGGCGGCGGGTGTATCGCCGGCGCGACCAAATCCCAGGTCGCACGCGTCCTGCGAGCCGGCGAGCACAGCACCAACTCGGGCCGGATCTCGTTTTCGGCGAAATAGCGCCGCATCCGCTGCCCCGCGCGCTGGCCGCGCTTGCTGAGCGGCCGGTCGAAATCATCGAGTTGAGGATCATCCCGGTCGGATTTGGCGTGGCGCAGCAGGTAGAGGGTTTTCATGACTGAACGATCCTGGCGTTCCGAAGCCGTACAACGCTCAAATTTTCGCCATCATGACAAGTTAACGAAAGCGCACTAGATTCAATCCCTCGGGGATCGGTCATGGATGACGGCAAGACAGCGACTATCGAACGCGGCGCGGCGCCGACTGCGCTAACGCTGCAGTCGCCGCAACGGTTCTTCAACCGCGAGCTGTCGTGGCTCGCGTTCAACGAACGGGTGATGGAGGAGGCGCGCAACCCGAAGCACCCGCTCCTGGAACGCGTGCGTTTCCTCGCGATCTCGGCCAACAACCTGGACGAGTTCTACATGGTGCGGGTGGCGGGCCTCGCCAACCAGGTGCGAGCCGGCGTCGTCACCCTGAGCGAGGATGGGCTCACCCCGGCGCAGCAGCTCGCCGCTGTCAACGCACGCGCCGCCAAGTTGATCGCCAATCAGCAGGAATATTGGCGCGAGCTGCAGGCCGAGCTGCGGGAAGCCGGCATCGTCTGCATCGATGCCGAGCAGTTGAAGCCGGACGAGGCGAACTGGCTGCACCAGTATTTCGACGAGCAGATCTTCCCGGTGATCACCCCGATCGCGGTCGATCCGCTGCACCCGTTTCCGTTCATTCCCAATCTGGGCCTGGCGGTGGCGCTGCAGCTGTCGCGCCGCGAGGACGGCAAGCTGATCAACGCGCTGATTCCGCTGCCGCCGCAGCTTGCGCGTTTCATCCGTCTGCCCGGCGATGGGCGGACCATCCGCTTCGTCCGGCTGGAGGAGGCGATAAAGCTGCATCTCGGCAAGCTGTTTCCGGGGATGGATGTCACCGAGATGGGCTTCTTCGGCGTCATCCGCGATTCGGACATCGAGATCGAGGAGGAAGCCGAAGACCTGGTGCGATCGTTCCAAAGCGCCTTGAAGCGCCGCCGGCGCGGCACGGTGATCCGCCTGAAGATCAACGCGACGATGCCGGCCGATCTGCGCGAGTTCATCGAGCGCAAGGTCGAGGCGACGCCCGATAGCGTGTTCCCCGTGCACGGTCTGGTCGGCTTGGCCGACATGAGCCAGCTGATCGTGCCCGACCGGCCGGACCTGCTGTTCAAGCCGTTCCTGCCGCGCATGCCGGAGCGGATCCGCGATTACAACGACGACTGCTTCGCTGCGATCCGCGCCAAGGACATCATCGTCCATCATCCGTACGAGAGCTTCGATGTCGTCGTGCGGTTCCTGCGCCAGGCCGCGCGCGATCCGGCGGTGGTTGCAATCAAACAGACGCTATACCGCACCAGCGAGGATTCGCCGATCGTGCAGGCGCTCGCCGAAGCCGCGGAAGCCGGCAAATCGGTCACCGCGCTGGTCGAGCTCAAGGCCCGGTTCGACGAGGAGCGCAACATCCGCTGGGCGCGCGATCTGGAAAACGCCGGCGTGCACGTCATTTACGGTTTCATCCAGATGAAGACCCACGCGAAGGTTTCGCTGGTGGTGCGGCGCGAAGGCGGGTCCTTGCGCAGCTACGTGCATTTCGGCTCCGGCAACTATCACCCGATCACCGCCAAGATCTACACGGATGTATCGTTCTTCTCGTGCGAGCCGGCGCTGTGCCGCGATGCGGCGCGGCTGTTCAACTACATGACCGGCTACGTCAAGCCCGATGCGATGGAGAAGGTCGCGTTCGCGCCGGTCACGTTGCGCAAGACGTTGCTCGAGCATATCGACGGCGAGATCGCCAACGCCAAGGCCGGCAAGCCCGCCGCGATCTGGGCCAAGATGAATTCGCTGGTGGATGCCGGCATCATCGACGCGCTCTACCGCGCCTCGCAGGCCGGGGTTTCTATCGATCTGGTGGTGCGGGGCATCTGCTGCCTGCGACCGGGCATTCCGGGCCTGTCGGAAAACATCCGGGTGAAAAGCATCGTCGGCCGCTTCCTGGAGCACGGCCGCATCGTCTGCTTCGCCGCCGGTCAACCGCTGCCGTCGGCCAAGGCCAAGGTGTTCATTTCCTCGGCCGACTGGATGACGCGCAATCTCGACTACCGCATCGAGACGCTGGTGCCGGTGGAGAATCCCACGGTACATGAGCAGGTGCTGAACCAGATCATGATCGCCAACCTGAACGATCAGGCGCAAAGCTGGATCCTGGAGCCGGAGGGCACTTACCTCCGCGTTCCGGCCGGCCCGAACGCGTTCAGCGCGCACACCTATTTCATGACCAACCCGAGCCTTTCGGGCCGCGGCTCAGCGCTCAAGAAAGCGCGTCCGCTGCCGCGGCTCGAGCTGAAGAAAGCCTGAACAAGGTCCTGCAGTTCGAAGCGGCGTCGCGCACCGGCGCCGACCGCGACTTCGTCGCGGTGATCGACATCGGGTCGAACTCGATCCGGCTGGTCGTGTTCGAGCGGCCGGATCGCGCGCCGCAACCGGTGTTCAACGAGCGCGTGTTCTGCGGGCTCGGCCGCGGCATCGCCGAAAGCGGACGGCTCGACGCCGACTCGGTCGCGGTCGCGCGCACCAACATCGCGCGCTATGTCCGCCTCGCCGAAGCCATCGGCTCGCGCGAAGTGCACCTGATCGCCACAGCGGCGGTGCGCGATGCCGGCAACGGCGCGCAGTTCGTCGCCGATGTTGAAAAGCAGACCGGCCGTAAGGTGCAGGTGATCGCCGGCGCGGACGAGGCACGCTATTCCGCTCTGGGCGTGATCGCGGGCACGCCCGAGGCGGACGGGTTCATGGGAGACCTCGGCGGCGGCTCGCTCGAACTCACCCAGATCAAGGACGGCAACCCGGGCGCCAGCGTCACGCTGACCATCGGCTCGCTGCGCCTGCTCACTGGTTCGCACGGAGATCGCCGGGTTGCGCGCGAGGAGGTCGATCGGCAGCTCGAGGCGGTGCCTTGGCTCGAGACCATGCGCGGCCGAACGCTGTATGCCGTCGGCGGCACCTGGCGCTCGATCGCGCGGCTCGACATGGAGCTGCGCGATTACCCGATGCACGTGATCCACGGCTACATTGCCTCGCGCAAGCAGATGGAGGCGCTGGCGCAATTCGTCGAGCGGCTGGGGCGCAAGTCGCTGTCGGGGATCACGTCGGTGCCGCGTAGACGGCACGAGACGCTGCCGTTCGGGGCGCTCGCGCTCACCCGGTTGTTGCGGCTGACAAAGCCCAAGCGCGTGGTGTTTTCGTCCTACGGGCTGCGCGAGGGGTTTCTGTTCGACAGGCTGGACGCGGCCGAGCGCCGCGCCGATCCGCTGGTCTCCGGCGCGCTCAGGATGGCGCAGCGCGAATCGCGCTTTCCCGATTTCGGTGCGGTGCTGGCCGATTGGATCGCACCGCTGTTTTCGTTCGAAAGCCCGGAGGAGCGGCGGTTGCGGATCGCCGCCTGCCACCTGTCCGACATCGGCTGGATGGAACATCCCGACTATCGCGCGATCCAGGCGTTTCTGCGGGTGGCGCGCTCGTCTCTGGTCGGCATCGACCATCCGGGCCGCGCCTTCGTCGCCGGCGCCGTGCTGACGCGCTATGGCGGCGAGATCGACCACCCGGATGTCGCCAAGGTGCTGAACCTCCTCGACAAGGAGACGGTGCAGCGCGCCCGCGGCATCGGCGCTGCGCTGCGGCTCGGCTATACCTTGTCGGGCGGGGCCGACAATTTGCTGCGCCGCACGAGCCTTACCCACGACCGTGACGAAATCCGACTGAAGCTGCCAACGGACGGCTCGGTGCCGGTGGGCGAGGCGGTCGAGCGGCATCTCGAATCGCTTGCCAAGGCGTTGGACGCAAAGCGTGGCCGGCTGGCGTGATCGCCGTTACCGGGACTTAACCGGCCCGGTGGTATGCTGACCTTTAAATAGCCCGCCCGGCGCAGGAGGGTATGGTGGCAGCGCTCACACGGCATCTGGTTTTCGGACTGGCGGTTTCGTCATTGCTGCTTGCGATCGCCGGCGACGCGATAGCGCAGGGCAGGGGCGGCAGCGGAAAGCCGCTCACGCTCGATGAGGCGCGCAAGGCGACCGATGCGCCTGCCGCGTTCGTCCCGCCGCCGCGCACCATCAGCGACATCACCGCGATCCTCGACCAGGAGAAGCCCGATCCGGCGCGTCTGGCAAAACAGCGCGAGGACGCGGATCGTGTCCCGCCGCCGGGCTTGGAGCGGGGCGACCTTGCCGGTTTCTATTTCCGCCGCGCGATCGCAGCCGGCGAGCTCGGGCGCAACGACCAGCGTCTGGCCGATCTGCGCGAGGCGGCGAAGATCGTCCAGCCGGGCGATTCCGGTTATGAGCGCGTGCTGCAGCAGCTTGCACAGGCCGAAATGCGCCTGGGAAATACGAGCGTCGCGCGCGACATCCGGCTCAAGGCCGTCGAGATGCAGGAAAACCTGCCGCAACAGCGCGGCGCGCTGTTCAACGCCTACGGCCACGCGGTTTCGATCACCGCACGGCTGGGCGACATCGAGACTGCGGAACGCCTGCTGGGCAAAAGCGAAGCGCTGTTCAGGGAGGCGCAAGGCTGGCGCCCGTTCCGCGCCTACGGAAACCTGTGGCACGCGCAGGTGCTCGACGCGAAAGCGGTCGTGCACGAGGTGCGCGGCGAATACCCGAAAGCCGAGGCCGCCCTGCGCGAGCGTTTGACCGAGTTCGATGCCGCCGAGCAGCGCGTGCCCCAAATGCCGACTCCGCCGGTGCCCGGCACGATCGAGCAAGGGCGCGACTACACGCTGCGCGATCTCGCGCTCCTGTTGTCGCGGCAAGGCCGCCTGGTCGAGGCGGAGATCGAGATCCGCAAGGCGCTCCTGAGCCAGCTCAAGCGTCGTGGCCGCTACGCGACCGAGACCGCCGACATGCTGCGCGCATTCGCCGCGATGCTCATGGAGCAGCGGCGCTATGACGAGGCTGGGCTGCTGGTCGATGCCGCGCTTGATATCTACAAGACCGGCGGTCACGGCCCGACCTCGACGTCCTATGCCTCGGCGAAGCTGCAGAAGGCGCGGGTGCTGTCCAGCAAGCGGCAGTTCCGCGAATCCTACGATCTGTTCCGCACGGTGAAGCAGGAGCTGGCGCCGGCGGACAGCGAGCGCATGATCGGCCGGAACATCACCTACGCGTTGGCCGCGCTGCGCACCGGCGATATCGCCGAGGCCCGCGCCGTCACCGAGAAGCTCGCCGCGGAGCGCCAAAAGAACCTCGGGGCCAATCACTACGAAACCGCGGAGGCGAACGGATTTCTCGCCACCGCGCTGGCCGCCGCAAACGATCGCCGCCGCGCGCTCGATCTGTTCAAGTCGGCCACCGCGGTCCTGCTGTCGCCGTCGCGGCAGTCCGATGATGAAGGCGGCGCGGCCGGCCGCGACTCGCGCCTGCAAACCATCCTGGAGTCGTATGTCGGGCTGCTTGCCGACGTGCAGGGCACGCCGCTGGCCGCTCAGGCCGGCGTGGATCCGGCGACCGAGTCGT
>Ga0209640_10006023_pt1 | contig 10612 bp, 11 predicted proteins | sample RifCSP10_1_FD_184018 | JGI IMG/M metagenome (GOLD analysis project Ga0209640, IMG submission 184018) | Soil microbial communities from Rifle, Colorado - Rifle CSP2_sed 10_1 (SPAdes) (version 2) | ecosystem: Environmental > Terrestrial > Deep subsurface > Rock core/Sediment | place: Rifle...
TCAGTTCAACCAAGTCGATGACCGGGCACCTGCTGGGCGCGGCGGGCGTGGTCGAGGCGATATTCAGCATCCTGGCGATCCGCGACCAGGTCGCGCCGCCGACCATCAATCTCGACCATCCGGGCGAGGGCTGCGATCTCGACTACGTGCCGAAGACGGCGCGGCGGATGAAGATCGACACGGTCGCCAGCAACTCCTTTGGATTCGGCGGCACCAACGGCACGCTGGTTTTCCGCGCGCTGCGCTGAGCGCGGCTCCGGGCCCGTCATGCGGCCGCTGCCATTCCTGGTTCGCGAGCTGCCGAGCGCCGGCGATCCGCTGCGTCGCATGTTGGCGCTGCACGCCCGCCATCCCGACCGGTATCCGGTGCTGCTCGAGAGCGCCGCGACCGGCTCGCCGCTCGGCCACCACAGCCTGCTGCTGGCGGCGCCAGCGGAGCAGTTGCAGCTCGACGACTCCGGGCGGCTCGCCGGCCCGGGCCGGGGCGATCGCTTCTGCGAGCGCCTGGACGACTGGTGGCGCACAGAACCCAAGGCCGCGCCGCCCGCTCCCTGGCCATTTGCCGGCGGCTGGTTTCTCTACCTCGGATACGAGCTGGCGGGCGAGGTCGAGCCGACGCTCCACCTGCCCCCATCGCCATTCCCCGTGGTCGCCTGTGGCTGGCGCATGCGAGCGGTGCTGGCCCATGACCACCTGACGGGCCGGACGGCGGCCATCGCCGAGCCGGGGGCCGCAGCGTCAGCCGACGCGATGGTCGCGGACTGGGGGCGCGAAACGCCGGCGGTGATGCCGGCCGGGCTCGGTCCGGATGCCCGGATCGTCGAGGAGGAGCCCGGGCGCTACCTGAGAGCCTGCCGACGGGCGCTCGGCCATATTGCGGCTGGTGACGTCTACCAGGCGAATCTGGCCCGCTCATGGCGCGCCCGGCTGCCGGTCGGCACCCCGGCGGCAGCGCTCTACGCGAGCCTCAGGACCGCCAATCCCGGCGCCTTTGCAGGCATCGCCGAGCTCGGCGGGCTCACGATCCTGTCGAGCTCCCCGGAACGCCTGGTGCGCGTGCAGGGGCGCCGGATCGACACCCGGCCGATCGCCGGCACGCGTCCGCGGCAGGCCGCGACCGACGCGATCGCCATCGCCGAACTGACAGGCAGCCCGAAGGAGCGGGCGGAACACGTCATGCTGATCGATCTCGAACGGAACGACCTGGGCCGCCTCTGTGAACCCGGCACGGTTACCGTGGACGAATTCATGGTGGTGGAGAGCTACGCCCACGTGCATCACATCGTCTCGAATGTCTGTGGACGCCTGCGCCAGGAAGTCACGCCGGGCGCCGTCATACGCGCGCTGTTCCCGGGCGGCACGATCACCGGCTGCCCGAAGGTGCGGTGCATGCAGCTGATCGGCGAGCTCGAGGGCGCGGGCCGCGGCGCCTATACGGGCGCGATCGGTTATCTCGGACTCGACGGCAGCCTCGACCTCAACATCCTGATTCGCACGATGACGCTCCACGATGGCACGATCGAACTGCGCGCCGGCGCCGGCATCGTCGCGGATTCCGATCCGCTGCGCGAACTCGACGAGACCCGCGCCAAGGCGCGCGGACTGCTGCGCGCGCTGGGAAGTGCTGGCTGATGCGCGCGCTCGTGAATGGCCGCGAGGACGGCCGGATCGATCCGATGGATCGCGGCCTGCACTACGGCGACGGCCTGTTCGAGACGATCGCCGTACTGGACGGCCGCGCGCGTTTTCGCGACTGGCACCTCGAGCGCCTGGCGGAGGGCGCGGCGCGCCTGGCGATTCCCTTGCCGGAGCCGGGCGCGCTGCGTGCGGAGATTGACGCTGCCTGCGCGGCCGGCCAGGGCATCGTCAAGCTGATCGTGACGCGCGGGGCCGGCGAGCGCGGTTACCGGCCGCCCCGGCGGCCGGAACCAACGCGGGTCGTCATCGGTCTGCCGTGGCCCGAATTGCCGCCGACGGCCTGGACCCGCGGCGTGCGGGTCGGATGGTGCCGGACACGGCTCGGGCGCAATCCCTTGCTTGCCGGCATCAAGCACCTGAACCGCCTCGAGCAGGTGCTCGCGCGCGCCGAGTGGGATGATGACGGGACGGCCGAGGCGATCATGATGGACGATCGGGACCACGCGATCGGCGGGACGCAGACGAACCTGTTCGCGTGGATTGCGGACCGCTGGATCACGCCCGTCGTCGATCAATGCGGGGTCGCGGGCATCATGCGCCGCGCCTTCCTCGCGTGGGCGGCGGAGCGCGGCGCCCCGGTGATCCAGCGCGCGCTGCCGGCGGCGGAACTCGCCGGTGCGACCTCGATGCTGCTGACCAACGCCGTGATCGGCGCCTGGCCCGTCAACGAACTGGCGGGCCGCGCCATGGCGCCGGACCCGCGTGTCGCGGAGTTCAATGCCTGGGTGCGGCGGCAATGAGGCGCCGGACCTGGGTCGCGGCATCGTTCGCGCTGCTCGCCGCCGCGGCGGCGCTCTGGTTCGGCTGGCGGCAGCACGAACAGGACTGGCTGCGTCAGCCGATCGCCGGGCTCGGGCAGGCGGTGATCTTCGAGGTGCCCGCGGGCGCTTCGTTGACCGGCGTCGCGGACGCCCTGAAGGTGAAGGGAGTGCTGGACGATCCGGGGGCCTGGGTCCGTCATGCCAAGCGCACCGGCGCCGCGACGCGTATCCAGACCGGCGAATACGAACTGTTGCCGGGCATCACGCCGGCCGCTCTGCTCGACAAGTTCGTCGCCGGCGATGTGCTGCTGCATACGCTGACGATCCCGGAAGGCTGGACTGCCCGCCAGGCGCTTGCCGCCGTCCAGTCGCATCCGCAGGTGACGGTCGAGTTCCAGGGCCTGACGGACGCGCAATGGATGGCCCGGATCGGCCTCGCGGACCGGCACCCGGAAGGCCAGTTCTTTCCCGATACGTATCGCTTCCCGCGTGGCACCAGCGACCGCGAGTTGCTCGTCCAGGCGCACGTGCGCCTGCAGCGCGAGTTGCAGGCCGCGTGGCAGCGCCGCGCGTCGGACCTGCCGTTCGATACGCCGTACGAGGCCCTGGTCCTCGCATCGCTGGTCGAGAAGGAGACCGGCGCGGCCGACGAGCGCCCGCTGATTGCCGGCGTGTTCGTCAACCGGCTGCGCAAGGGCATGCGGCTGCAGACCGATCCGTCCGTCATCTATGGCCTCGGCGACAAGTTCGACGGCGACCTGCGCCGCCGTGACCTGCTGGCCGACACGCCCTACAACAGTTACACGCGCGCGGGACTGCCGCCGACGCCCATTGCGCTGACCGGACGCGCCGCGCTCGCAGCCGCCGTGCGTCCGGCCGAGACCGATGCGCTGTATTTCGTGGCGACCGGCACGGGCGACGGCCGGCATTTCTTCGCGACGTCGCTGGTGGCGCACAATGCGAATGTCGCGCGGCACCTGGCCAACCTCCGCGGTGGCGGCGGCGTCCAGGTGCGTTAAGGTATCCCGATGCGTGGCCGGTTCATCACGTTCGAGGGTATCGAGGGTGTCGGCAAATCGACGCAGGCAGCGCTTGCCGCAGCCTACTTGCGGGAGCGCGGCATCCAGGTCGTGCAGACGCGCGAGCCGGGCGGCACGCCGCTCGCCGAGCAACTGCGCACGCTGGTGCTGGAACCCCGCGAGCGGCCGCTGGGCGTCACCGTCGAGTTGCTGATGATCTTTGCGGCGCGCGCAAGCCACGTGGCGGACAAGATCCGTCCGGCGCTCCGGCGCGGGCATTGGGTGTTGTGCGACCGGTTCACCGATGCAACACTCGCGTACCAGGGCGGCGGCAGCGGCGCGAACACCGCGTGGATACGGCAGCTTGCGAAAATCGCTCATCCGCGGCTGACGCCGGACCTGACTTTCCTGTTCGATGCGCCGCCTGCCGTGGCCATGTCCCGCGTCGTCGGTCGCGGCAACCGGCCGGATCGTTTCGAAACGGAGGACACGGCGTTCTTCGATCGCGTGCGCCATGCCTATCTCGACATCGCCGCGCGGGAGCCGGGGCGCCTGCGGATCATCGATGCGACCGGGAGCGCGGACGAGGTCGCCGCCGCCGTCCGGCGCGCCATTGACGCGGCGTTTCCGGCCGCGGGAACTTGATGGAATGACCGAAACGGAACGAGACGAAGCCGCGATCGTGCCGCCGGACGTCGGCCCGGCGCTGATGCGCGCGGGGCTACCCTGGTTCGGGCCGCTGCGCGCGCGCCTGGCCACGATGCAGGATCAGGGCCGACTGCCGCATGGACTGCTGCTGTTCGGTCAGCCGGGGGCAGGGCAGGCGGAGCTCGGGCTCTGGATCGCGGCACGCCTGCTGTGCCGCGGCGGCGCGCCGGAGCCCTGCGGCGGCTGCGCCGATTGCCGGTTGTTCCTGGCCGGCAGTCATCCGGACTTCCGCTGGATCGGCGTGGCATCCGGCAAGAAGGAAATCTCAATCGATCAGATGCGCGCGCTTTCGGAGGCGCTGTCGCTCAGGAGTTATCGCAGCGGCGCGAAGGTCGCCCTGATCGAACCGGCCGAGGCGATGAACATCAAGTCGTTCAACGCGCTGCTGAAGACGCTCGAGGAACCGTCCGCCGACACGTTCCTGCTGCTCGCGACCAGCCGCAGCGATCGCGTGCCGCGCACGATCGCGAGCCGCTGCATGCGACAGCGCGTGCCCTTGCCGGAAACCGGTGCGGCGCTCGCCTGGCTCAAGGAGTCGAATCCGCGAGCCGGCTGGGAGGGGCTGCTCCGGCTGGCGCATGGCGCGCCATTCCTGGCGGTGGAATATGCGGACGCGGGCCTCGAGAACCTCGACCAGCAGATGCAGGACGCGCTGGCCGCGGGACTGGACGGCCGCATGGACATCATCGGCGACGCCCGGATCTGGGCCGACCACGCACCGGCCGCGCGGCTCTTCTGGCTCGAATCCTGGCTGACGCAGAACCTGAAGGACGCCTGCCTCTCTAGTGATCTGGTTAACAATAATCGATTACCATGGTTGCGGCCACCGGGCGTGGAAACGAAGATACGGGCCGGCTATCGCCTGCTGGACCAGCTACGGGATGCGCGGCGGCTGGTGGGCGGCTCGCTGAACACGCAGCTGCTGTTCGAAGGGCTGCTGGTTTCGCTGGCGGCGCTCGCCGGCAGCGCGGGAGGCAAGGTGCAGGAGTCACTGGAGTGAAGATGCGGGCGCCATCGACCAAGCCGGGGCTCCTGACGCTGACGATCAAGGACAAGAGCGCGCTGTACCTCGCGTACATGCCGTTCGTGAAGAACGGCGGCCTCTTCATTCCGACCAACAGCAGCTACCGGCTCGGTGACGAAGTTTTCATGCTCCTCAACCTGATGGGCGAGGAGGAGAAACTGCCGGTGGCCGGCCGCGTGATCTGGCTGACGCCGAAAGGCGCCCAGGGCAAGCGCACGGCCGGCATCGGGGTGCAGTTCAGCGAACAGGACCGCGGGACCACGCAGAAAAAGATCGAGTCCTACCTCGCCGGCGCCCTCGGCGGCGACAAAGCCACGCACACGATGTGAATCGCCGCCGGGTCCCTACTCGGGCCCGAGCTTGTTGCCGGTCAGGCCGCCCTGCAGGCAATAGGCGTCGAATCCCCGTTCGCTCAGCAGGAAAGCCGCGGCCGAACTGCGCCGGCCCGTGTCGCACACGGCGATATAAGGCGTCGCCGTGTCGAGCGTCTTGACCTTGAGCCGGATGAAGTAGAGCGGCACGTTGAGGGCGTCGTCGAGATGGAATGCCTCGAACTCGCTCGGCAGGCGCACGTCGAGCCAGCGGGCGCCGCGCGCAACCAGCTCCTTCGCATGCGCCAGGTCGACCCAGTGCAGCAGCGGCTCGTTCAGCAGTTCCCTGAAATCATCCTTGCCGAGCCTGACCAGCGCGCCGTCGGTCAGCATCGTGATCGTCGCGTTGCGCTTGGCATCCGAGATCAGCGCTTCCTCGCCGAATGACTCGCCGACCCCCAGTTCCGCGAGCTTGAGGCCGTCGCGGTTCATCGGCGTCTCGCGCGTGACGACCGCCGTGCCCTTGGTGATGACGTAGAAGTAATCGCCGTCAGCGCCCTGCTTGATGACGGTCTCGCCGGCCCGGCAGGCCACATGCTGCATGCGCATGAAGAGCGCCTGCAGGTTGGCCGGCGGAATGCGGTGGAATGCCTTGGTCTGCAGCAGCACCGTCATCCAGTCGTCGGCATCGGCTGCGCCGCCGCCGGCGATTTCGCTGACCTCGTAAGACCCGGTCTGGTCCCAGGTGATCAGCACGTCGAGCAGATCCGAATCGACGGCGACGTAGGTGACGTCGGAGAGCGCGCGCGCCGTGAATCGCCGCGGCTGCCCGGGGGCGATCGCGATGCGCGCTTCCGGCGTGCCGCCGCGCAGCATCGAGACCGTGCGGTCGCCGACGCGCAATTCGATCTCGCCGCTGACCAGGTAGATCGTGCGCTTGTCGGTCTCGCCTTCCTTGAACAGCACGCGGCCGGAGTCGAGTTCCTGCAGGCGCGTCTTGCGCGACAGCGCGTGCAGGTTCTCGCGCTTCAGCCCGTCGAGGGGACTGAAGCTGCGCAGCACGTCGAGTTCTACCGGTTTGTCTTCCATGCCGTTATTTTGCGGATGACCGAGCCACTCGTGCCGTTTTCGCGGCGGCGAATCCTATCATAGCCGTCCACGCGGCGCGGCGAGGGAAGACCAGCCTGCGTCGGGCCGGAAGCGCGGCCCGTGCGTCGCGGCCAGCTGCTCGAGTCGCGCGACGATCGCGGTCGTGCCGCGCGCGCGCGCGTAGTGCAGCGGCCCGCCGCGGAACGGCGCGAATCCCGTGCCGAAGATCATTCCCGCGTCCAGCAGGTCCGCGTCCTCGATGACGCCTTCGCGCAGGCAGGCGACGGCCTCGTTGAGGTATTGCAGGATCATGCGGTCCGTGAGGTCGTCGGGCGCGCGGCCCTCGGTCTGCGGCTTGACGGGCTTGCCATCGCGCCACTCGTAATAACCGCGGCCGGTCTTGCGGCCGAGATGACCCGCGGTGATCAGTTCAGCCGTGCCTTTCGGCACCGGCATGCCGAAGGCATCGGCCAGGATCCTGCCGACGTGCGACGCAACATCGAGGCCGACGGTGTCAGCGAGCTCGATCGGGCCCATCGGCATGCCGAATCTCACTGCTGCGCGGTCAATCAGTGCGAGCGGCACTCCTTCATCCGCCGCCAGCATCGCCTCGGTCATGTACGGCATCAGGATGCGGTTGACCACGAATCCGGGCGAGCTCTTGCAAGGCAGCGGCAGCTTGTCGAGCTTGCGCGTGAACGCGAGCGTGTCCTCGACCACCGCGGGGCGCGTCAGCTGCGAGCGGATGATTTCGACCAGCATCATCTTCGCGACCGGATTGAAGAAGTGCAGACCGACCAGGCGGCCGGGATCGGACAGGCCGCGCGCCAGTTCCTCGAGCACGATGCTGGAAGTATTGGTCGCGAGCAGCGCCGCGGGCTTCATGCGCGGTTCAAGGGTTGCATACAGCGCGCGCTTGGCGTCGGCATTCTCGAAGATCGCCTCGATCACGATGTCGGCGCGCGGCACGCCGGCGCCCTCGACGTCGGCCGTCAGGCGCGACATCATTTCGGTCGCCTTGCCCGGATCGCGGGCGCGCTTGCCGAAGAACTCGCGCGCGCGGGCGAGCGCGGGCTCGACGTATTTCATTTCGCGGTCCTGCAGTGTCACCGTCAGCCCGCGCGATGCGCACCACGCGGCGATGTCGCCCCCCATGACGCCCGCGCCCACAACGTGCACGTGGCCGAACTTGCGCGTGGACTTGCCGCCCAGCGCCTTCAGGCGATTCTGCAGGAAGAACACGCGCACGAGGCATTTCGACGAGTCGCTCAGGAACAGCCTGGCGATGGAACGCGCCTCTGCCTCGTAGGCAGCCTGGCCGCTGGCGCCATGCTGCGCGAACAGTTCGACGATCGCATACGGGGCAGGGTAGTGCTCGGGGTTCGCGCGGCGCGCGACCTGTTTGCGTGTCTGCCCGGCCACGAGCGAGCGGATCAGCGGCCAGCACAGCATGCGCTGCGCGAATGGCGCGCGGCGCGGCGACGGCGCCGCGAGAACCATCTCGCGCGCGGCGGCATCGAGCTGGTCGCGCGGGACCAGCCGGTCGATCAGGCCCTTTTTCAGGGCCGCGTCACCGCGCAGCGAGCGTCCCGTCAGCATCAGGTCGAACGCGGCGGGCGCGCCGATCAGCCGCGGCGCGCGCACCGTGCCGCCGAACCCCGGATGAATGCCGAGCATCACCTCGGGCAGGCCGAGGCTGATCCGGCCGTCGTCGGCGCCGATCCGGTAGTCGCAGGCGAGCGCGAGTTCGAGGCCGCCGCCCAGGGCGAAGCCGTGGATCGCGGCCGCGGTCGGGACCGGCAGCGCCTCGATGCGGTCGAACACCTGCTGTCCGGTGCGCACCAGCCGGTAGGCGGGCTCGAGATCGGTCAGGCCCGTGAACTCGGAAATGTCGGCGCCGGCGATGAATCCGCTGTCCTTGGCCGAGCGGATCACGAGGCCCTTCGGCTGCGCCGCCTCGACTTCCGCGAGGCGGTCATTGAGCTGGCGCATCACCTCGCTGCCGAGCGTGTTGGCGCTTGCACCCTGGACGTCGAGCGTCAGCCAGGCAACCCCGTCCGCATCCGTTTCCAGGCGCCAATGCGCCGGTGAATTCGACATGGTCCTGCCCATCCGGTCGGCCGCGACAGTGAATTATGCACGCCGTGGCCGGGTCAGGTGTCGATGGTTGCAGCCGCCTCCGGCGCGCGCGCGAACCGCGGGTCGATCTCGAAATCGAACACGAGCGGCAGGTGGTCGGACAGCGGCACGGCCGGGATGTCGAAGCCCCGCGGCACGATGCCCTTGCCGTAGAGGATGAAATCGAGCTCTTTGCGCGGCCAGCGGCTCGGATACGACGGCAGGCTGGCGATGTTGGCGCTGCGCAGGCCGGCGGCCTGCATGAACAGGTAGATCTCGTGCTCGCCCCAGAACGTGTTGAAGTCGCCGGCGACGATCACCGGCTTGGTCTGGCGCTGCACGAGCTGGTGCAGGTGCCGAAGCTGGTAATGGCGGTGGCGGAATTTCAGCGACAGGTGCACCAGGAACACGGCCACATTCTCGAGCTCGAGTTCGATGATCAGCTTCTTGATGCCGGTGTCGAAGTAGTGGAACCGCTCGCCGTGGACGCGCGGCGCCGCGAGGAATGCGTTGGCCTGCTTGCGCACGATCGGCATGAACTGGTTCAGCGAGTCCTCGCCGTACTTGCACTGGTAGGTCGAGAAATGCGAGAGGTGGCTCGCGATGAACTCGGCCTGGTTGACCATGCCGCTGCGGATGGAGCCGGTATCGACCTCGATCAGTCCGACGATGTCGGGATCGCGCTCCTTGATGAAGTCCGTGATGCGCTCGAGCACCTGGCGGCTGCTGCGCAGGTACCCGGCGCCCGGCACCGGCAGGTGAAACGACGGCCCGGTCCCGGTCGCGTAGCGGATGTTGTAGACGAGCAGTCGCATCAGTGGTTCCGGTACCCGGTGCGCGGTATAAAGACGTATTCTAGGCAAAGGTCAGCGTCGAGGGCGCCACGCGTGACGGAAAACAACCCGATCCGGCTCTTCGTCACCCATCTCTACGAACCGGATGAATCGTACTTCCGCGTCTTCGAATACCTCGAAAGCCAGCCGAACTTCTTCTACACGAATCTCGCGACGCCCGAGAAACTGCCGCGCAGCAAGGAAAAAGAAGCCATCCGCGAAGACCTCCGGCGCCAGATGACCGACGCCGAGGTCGTGATCCTGCTGTCATCCCTGTACCAGCGCGATCCCGTGCTGATCGAATACCAGGGTCTGTACGCGCAGTCCTGCGAGAAGCCGCTGATTGTCATGGAACCATTCGGCATCACCGAGCCGGTGCCGGCGAAGCTGCGCGAAATGGCCGACGAAGTCGTGGCATGGAACGGCCGGGAAATGGCGGACGCAATCCGCCGCCAGGCGCGTCACGAGGACACGACGCGCTGGGACGTGGTCGAATTCAAGCTCGATTGACGCTGATCAGCGTCGGTATGCGCGTAAGGCTCGTATCCGACACGGAAGCCGCGCGTCCCTGAATCTGGCTGTTGGCCTTGACCGGCGCCGCCGCCAACGTCCGGTGCAGCGAGTCGAGCAGCGCGACGATGCGTGCCGCGCAGGCATCCGCCTCACCGATGGACATCTTGCGGACGGTCGCCGCGACCGCGGATTCGCCCTGCAATGGCCGGACGCGGGTCATCGAGACGCGCAGCGCCTCGAAGTCCTGGCGCAGCTCGCCCGGCATCTCGTGTGGCGGCAGGTCGAGCAGGTGACGCGTGAACGCGTCGGTCAATCGTTGTTTTAATGCGGACGGTTTGGCCAGCTCCAGCGTGGCCTTGTGCAGACTCTCCCAGGCGGCAGTACTCACGGTGCTCCGGACTCCCTGACCAGTCGATTATTTCTAGTTTGATGGAAAGATGTCGTCAACCTAATCCCGAGAAACCACGCATCGATTCGAGATTCCCCGTTACATCAAATCGATACGGTCCGAATATACCGCGATTCCTCGGGATGGGAA
>Ga0209640_10006024_pt1 | contig 10611 bp, 14 predicted proteins | sample RifCSP10_1_FD_184018 | JGI IMG/M metagenome (GOLD analysis project Ga0209640, IMG submission 184018) | Soil microbial communities from Rifle, Colorado - Rifle CSP2_sed 10_1 (SPAdes) (version 2) | ecosystem: Environmental > Terrestrial > Deep subsurface > Rock core/Sediment | place: Rifle...
AACCGGTCCGCGACGGTGGCGCCCACGTGCGTGGCGCCGAGGTGCGTGAGGATCGCCCCCTTGGGCCGGCCCGTGGTGCCGGACGTGTAGCCGAGCCAGGCGACGTCCTCCGTCTTCACCGGCACGTCGCGGTAGGGGCCGCCCTTCAAGACATCGTCGAAGCGAACCGTGTCCGGCGACGGCGTCCCCCCGTGGACCACGATCGTCTCCAGGTGCCCGGCGTCGGGGCGGACTTCCTGCACGTTGGGCAGGAGTCCGGGCGCGGTGAAGATCACCTTCGATTCGGAGTCCTGGAGGACGAACCGGATCTCTCGCGCCGTGAGGAGGGCGTTGAGGAACACCGTCACCGCGCCCGCCTTGGAGGTGGCGTAGTACGCCTCGAGCAGCTCGATGGCGTTGGGCATGTAGCAGGCGATCTTGTCGCCCGGGCGCACGCCGAGGGCCTGCAGACCTCCGGCCAGGCGCGTGGTACGCTCGTCGAACTCCGCGTAGCTACGCTGAATCTCATGGCATTCGAAGAGCATCTTCGATCCGTAGCGGGCCGCTTGCTTGCGGATCAGGTCTCCCAGCGGCATCACGAGCTCCTTCAGATCACTGCGCACCGTCACACCGCCTTGGCCGCCGCGCGATCCCGCAATTCCACGCGCCGGATCTTGCCGGACCCTGTCTTCGGAATGGCCGCGATGACCTCCACGGACGCCGGCAGCTTGTAGGCCGCAAGCTGTCCCCGAAGGCAGGCGAGGATCTCGTCGGGCGCCGCCGCCGCGCCCTCCTTCAACACCACGTACGCGCGGGGCACCTCGCCCTTCGCCTCGTGCGGCACGCCGACCACGGCCGCCTCCAGCACCGCCGGGTGCGTGTACAGCACGTCCTCGATCTCCTTAGGTTAAGGTGGGTGAGGATGGCGCCCTTCGGCTTGCCCGTCGTTCCCGAGGTGTAGGCCAGCCATGCCTCGTCCTCCGGGTTCACGCCGTGCTCGCGCAGCGGCTGCATCCCGTTCCCCAGCGCCTCGAAGGCCACCGCGCCGTCCCCCGCCGCGCCGCCCGCAACGACCACCGTCCTCAGCGCCGGCAGCGTGCCCTGCACGGCGCGCACGTTCGGCAACAGCGAGGCGTGCGTGATGATGCCCTTGGCGCCTGAGTCCTCGAGGATGTAGCCGATCTCGCGCGGCGTGAGCTGTGGGTTCAGCAGGACGGCGCCGGCGCCGAGCGTGGCGAGCGCGAAGTAGCTTTCGACGAGCGGCAGGCCGTTGGGGAGATAGGTGGCGACGCGATCGCCCTTGCTGACGCCCAGCGCCTGCAGACCCGCCGCCACGCGTCCCGCCCTCTCCGCCACCGCCGCGTACGAGTGATCCACGCCGCCGTAGTGGAAGAAGCACCTGCCGCCGAGGCGATCGGCCTGCGCCGCCAGGCGGCCGGCCAGCGTCATCGGCAAGCATGTCGGCTCCATGGAGCGCCACATTACCTGTGCGCGTGCGTGGTGGGCAACATGCCGGTGAGCAGCGCCCGCATCGGCTCGCTGCGCCACTCGCGCGCGCCCACCGCGTTGCCCGCCACCTCGCCGCCCGGCTTGACGACGAAGGTGGCCGGCAACGCCGTCACGCGCCACGCGCTGGCCGTCTTGCCGTCCGGATCGAGCAGGATCGGGAAGGTGAGCGCGAGATTGCGGACGTACGGCTCGAGCAGCGCGCGCGGCCCGCCGCGGTCCACGGACACCCCGAGCACGACCAGCCCGCGCGCGCGGTAGTCCTTCCACAGCGCCTCCAGCGTCGGCATCTCGTCCGTGCACGGTCCGCACCACGTGGCCCAGAAGTTGAGGATGACGAGCTTGTCACGGTAGTCGGCGAGCGCCGCGCGCCGCCCGTCGAGCGTCGCGAGGCTGAAGGCGGGGCCACGCTGGCCCTCCTTGAATTCGGAGATGCCGGCCTTCTCGAAGGCGTCGAGCCCGGGCTCCCCGTCGTGCCCGGCGACGTGCCCGGCGTGATGGCCGCCTTCCTCGCCCGGCCGGCTGCGCGGCAGGAACCACACGAGAGCGCCCACGAGGACGACGGCGACCGTGGCGCGCACGACCGTGTCGCGCCGGGACGCGCCGGAGAGGCTAGACGCCCAGCTTTTCACGGGTCACCGGGCTCTCTCTGAGCTCGCGCGAGGAGGCCTCGAACACGATCGACCCCTTCTCCATGATGTAGCCGCGATCGCAGACGGACAGCGCGACGCGCGCGTTCTGCTCGACGAGCAGGACGGTCACGCCGAGCCGCTTCAGCTCGCCCACCATGTCGCGGATGTGGCGGATGAACGCGGGGGCCAACCCCTGCGTGGGCTCGTCCATGAGGATGAGCTTGGCGCCGGCCATCATGACGCGCGCGATGGCGAGCATCTGCTGCTCGCCGCCCGACAGCGTCTTGCCGGGCTGGTCGATGCGCTCGCCCAGGCGCGGGAAGTGCTTGAACACCTCGTCGAGCCGCTGCCGTCGGAGCGCCTCCGAGCGGTTCGACGCCGCCGACAGGCCGAGCTCCAGGTTCTCGCGCACGGTGAGGCCGGGGAAGATGCGGCGGTTCTCGGGCACGAAGCCGATGCCCAGCCGCGCGATCTTGTGGGGCGTGAGGCGTGTGAGATCGTCGCCGTCGTACTCGATCGTCCCGCGCCACGGCTTCAGGAAGCCCATCGCCGTCTTCATGAGCGTGGACTTGCCCATGCCGTTCTTGCCCAGGAGCGCCACCGCCTCGCCCGGGCGAACCTCCAGCGACACGCCGAACAGGATCGGCGTCGCCCCGTACCCCGCGTGCACGTCACGCATGCGCAGCATCAATCCTTCACCAAGGCCGTAGCCCGCTGCGCTCGAAGGCCGCCCACGGAGTTCGGCGCCACCGCGGCGCGAACGACGTCACCAGTCTTCCTCCGGAGGCCCCAGGTAGGCCTCGATGACTTTGGGGTCGTTGCGGATTTCGGCGGGAACGCCTTCGGCGATCTTCTCGCCGAAGTGGAGGACGGCGATCCGGTCCGAGATCCCCATGACCACGGACATGTCGTGCTCGATGAGGAGCACCGTGAGCCCGCGCGCCTGCGCGATGCGCTGAATGAGCTCTGTGGTCTCTTTCGTCTCGCCCGGCGTCATACCCGCCGTCGGTTCGTCGAGGAGCAGGAGCGTCGGCTCGGTGGCGAGCGCCAGGCAGATCTCGAGATGGCGCTGCTCGCCGTGCGACAGGTTCTCCGCCACCTCGTCCCGCCGGCCGGTGAGGCCGAAGGCGTCGAGAAGCTCCGTCACGCGCCCCTCCACATCGGGCAGGCGCCACAGGGAGGCGAGGCGACCGGATTCGGCGCTCCGCGACTGGGCGGCCACGCGCACGTTCTCGCCGACGCTGATCTCCGGGAAGATGTTGGTGATCTGGAAGGTCTTGGCGATGCCGAGACGGTTGATGGCCTCCGGCGCGAGGCCGCCGATCTCACGCCCGCGGAAGCGCACCCGCCCCGAGGACGGCGCGTGCAGACCCGACACGATGTTGAAGAGCGTGGACTTGCCCGCGCCGTTTGGCCCGATCACGGAGAAGACCTGGCCCTGGCGCACGGTGAAGCTCACCCTGGTGAGCGCGGCGAGGGCGCCGAAGCTCCGCGAGACCGCTTCGATCTCGAGGACTAGACCGTCGTGCGCCATTGCTTGAAGCCCAGCCGCCGGCGGAAGCCGAGGAGCCCCTTCGGCATGAAGAGCACGATGACGATCAGCACGAGGCCGATCACCATGAAGTACCAGTCCACGTACGACGAGACCTTGTCGCGCAACAGCGTGAAGAAGGCGCCGCCGATGACGGGGCCCACGAGGGTGCCGAGGCCGCCGATCATCACCGCGATGATGAACTCACCTGACTCCGTCCACAGGAGAAGGTCGGGCGTCGCGAACGCGGAGCGGATCGGGTAGACGGCGCCCCCGAGGCCCGTGAGGAGGGCAGAGACGATGCAGACCACCATCTTGTAGCGCTGGACGTTGTAGCCGAGGAAGCGCGCCCGGTCCTCGTTCTCGCGGATCGCCACCAGCACGCGGCCGAAGTGCGAGGTGACGAGCACGCGGCAGATCGTGTACGCGACGGCCAGGTAGACGAGCACCAGGTAGTACTTGCGCAGCGGCGTGTCGATGGCGATCCCGGGCAGCAGGTGGGCGTCCGGCACACCCTGGATGCCGTCGGAGCCGCCGAAGGTCTGCGTGTAGCGGAAGAAGGTGTAGACGACCTCCGCGAAGATCAGCGTGAGCAGCGCGAAGTAGATGCCACGGCGTGCTGTCGCGAAGTAGCTCACCACCAGCGCGTAGAGGCCGACGACGACGATGGCGAAACCCAGGCACGCCCACAGCGAGTGGACGCCGCGCTCCAACAGGATGGCCGTGGCGTAGGCGCCGAGCCCGTAGAAGGCAGCGTGTCCGAATGAGACGAGGCCCGTGTAGCCGATGAGGAGGTCGAGGCTCATCGCGATGGCGCCGAAGAGGAGCGCGTCGAAGGCGAGGAGCAGGTAGTACTTCGACATGAAGGGCAGCGCGGGCACCGCCGCCAGCACCGCGAAGGTCAGCGCCGCGCGCCAGCCGAGCGGTCTACTCAAGCACGCCCTCCCGCCCGAAGAAGCCGCGGGGGCGGACGATGAGGACCACCAGCATGATGCCGAAGATGGCGATGGCGACCCGCTGCGGGTTCATCCAGAGCGAGAAGAGCGACTGCGCGAAGCCGATGGCGAACGCTGCCACCACCGAGCCCCCCATGGAGCCCATGCCCCCGAGGATCACCACGATGAAGGCGAGCAGGATCATCTCCGCGCCCATGTACGGATAGACGGTGAAGACGGGCGCCAGCAGCATCCCCGCGAGGGCGGCCAGCGCCGCCGAGCCCGCGAAGGTGAGGGTGAACACGCGGCGGACGTCCACGCCGAGCCCGTCGAGCATCTCGGCGTCCTGGACGGCCGCCCGTACGACGATGCCGGCGCGCGTCTTGGTGAAGAAGAGCCAGATGACGAGCAGGATCACGGAGGAGGCGGCGAGCAGGAAGAGCCGGTAGTCCGGGTACGTCATGCCGAGCAGCGGCGTGGAGCCCGTGAAGGGCGGCATGATCCGGCGCATGTCGCCGCCGAAGATCTGACGGATCCCCTCGCGGAGCACGAGGGCGAGGCCGAACGTCAGAATGAGCCCGTACAACGGCTCGCGCCGGTAGAGCGGGCGCAGGGTGGCGGCCTCCGTGAAGGCGGCGATGATGCCGACGATCAGCGGGGCCGCCAGCAGTGCGATCCAGAAGGAGCCGGTGAGGCCGATCACGGCCACCCCGGCGTAGGCGCCCATCATGAAGAACTCGCCGTGGGCGAAATTCATGACGCCGAGCAGGCCGAAGATGACGGTGAGGCCCAGCGCCAGCAGCCCCAGCGCGGCCCCGAAGACGAGGCCGTGCAGGAGCTGCGGGAGCAGGACCGCGACGAGATAGTCCAAGCGCCGCGCGTTACTTCTTCTTCAGCTCCCACGTGAACCCCTCGACGGGGTCCCTGCCCACCATCGGCTCACCGATGGTGTCCTTGCCCAGCAGCGTTGCGATGGGCAGGTTCTTGCCGCCCTTGACCTGGTACAGGTGCATGTCCATCACGACCTGGTGGTCCTCCTTACGGATGCACTGGCGGCCGATGTGCGTGTTGTCCACGCACATGCCCTCCTGCGCCTCCGCCACCTTGTCGGCGTCGAAGCTCTTGGCCTTCTCGGCGGCGGCCGCCCAGAAGAGGACGGCGTCGTAGGCGCCGGCCATGATGTTGCCGTCGAGGTTGTAGCGCTTCTTGAACTTGGCGTTGAACGCCTGCATGTTCTTGTCCGGGTTGTACGCCGAGTAATGGGCGAGCTGCACGAAGCCCTCCATCGGCTCCGCGATCGCCTCCAGATCCTGCTGGAGGAGGAAGCAATCGATGCCCGCCAGCTTGTACTTCTTGGTCATCCCGAACGAATGCAGCTGCGTCATGAGGCGCAGCGAGTCCGCCCCCGCGAAGGCGAGGAAGAGCACGTCGGCGCCCGACTGGTTGATGGCGCCGAACCAGGGGCTGAAGTCCTTGGTGTCAATGGGCGCGCCCGCCACGCCCACGACCTCGCCGCCCAGCTTCTCGAGCGCGGTCTTGAACTGGCGGCCGTCCGACTGGCCCATCGCGTAGTCGGTGTAGAAGATGTAGACCCTCTTGCCCATCTTATCGAGCATGTACTTGGCGAGGCCGTTGGCCTGCATCCGGGAGTCGGGCTGGTTCGAGAAGTAGTACTTGTGGAACTTCGTGGTGCGCATGAACTCCGCGCACGAAACCGAGTTCCAGTGGATCGTCTTGTGCTTCTTGGTGACGTCCATCACCGCCATCGTCGATCCCGAGGACACGGCGCCCACGATCAGCTTGACGTCGTCCTGGAGGATGAGCTTCTCCGCCTTGCGCACGGCGGGCGCGGGCTTGGTGTCGTCGTCCTCGGAGATCATCTCGATCTTGTGGCCGAGGACGCCGCCCTTGGCGTTCAGCTCGTCGACAGCCATCTGCATCATCATCGTCTGGTATTTGCCGTAACCCTCGAAGACGCCGACCTTGGAGCCGAGGTCGCCGATCTTCACGACCTTCGACTGGGACATGGCGGGCGCGGCCACCCACACGGCGCTGACGGCGACGGCCAGGAACGGGACGAGCCACGTGAGACGTTTCATGAGTCCCTCCTTGGGAGTGCGGACGAGGTGTCGATCAGGGTCGAGAGGAGCTGCGAGATCCGCCGCAGCGGCTCGCGCAGCTTGTCGGCCTCGGACGCCGAGGTGGTCTTCACATAGCCCTCCGCCTCGTCGAAGGCGAGACGGAGGGCCGTCGAGCTCTTGTTGTCCCGCGAGGAGACGGCGAAGTCCACGAGGTTGTAGTAGCGCCACATCGCTTCGAGGAAGCGCCGGCCCGTGGCCGCGCGCGCCTCGCGCGAGAGCTTGCCGTCGGCGAGCTGGCGATCGGCCTCGAGCGCCAGCTCGCGCGCGAGGGCGGCGAAGAAGATCATGAGGCGGCGCTCGACCTCCAGCCCGTCGTTGGACTGCAGGGCGGCGCGGGTCCCGCTTTCCAGCCCGGCGGGCAGCGTCCCGGCCGTCTCACGCATGGCGGCCCTGAGCGCGCCCTCCTCGAAGAGGCGCAGGGCCACGTCGAACTTCTTGGCCTGCAGCGAGAACTTGATCTGCTTGAAGTTGGTGGTGATCTCGTTGTCGCGGGGCGTGTAGGTGCCCACGTGGTGAGCGGCGGCGGGCGACGCCAGCGCCAGGAGCAGGGCGAGGGCGGGGAGCGCGCTCATCGGCGGACGAGCCGGAGGGCGACGACGCCGGCGAGCCACCAGAGCGCCACGATGGTGGCGCCGCCGAACGGGATCCAGACGAGCCACTCCGCGATCGCCTTTCCCCTCTCCAGCCCGACATAGGGGATGAGTGCCGCCCACAACAAGTAGCCGAGAGGGTAGCACGTTCCGCCCACCGTGAGAAGGCTGATAATCAGGGGCCGCGCCGGCGCCGTGCGCACCAGCGTGGCCGCCACCGTGGTGGTGGCGATGATGACCAGGCCCATGCCCTCCGCGTGCATGTGGAAGAGACGCAGGCCCGCGTCGAATTTCACGAGCGCTTCGTCGAGGATGCGCTCGTCGACGTCGCGCACGCCCACGAGGCCGTGCACCGCGGGATGAGTGAGCATCGTGCCGCGCGCCCAGCGCGTGAGCTCGATCTTGAAGCGCGACATCGACGCGCCGCCCACTTCGGCGCACACGATGAGCACGACGGCGACGAGCAGGACCCAGACGGGCGGCAGTCGCCAGGTGGGCGGCTCCCTCATGGGGGCGAGGGTCGCGAGGCCGCCCTCGCCCGCGCCGCCAGACACACCGCGAGAGCCGTCAATCCGGCGATGGCGGCGCTGCCGAGCGGCATCAGGACCCAGCGCTCGGCGAGCTCAATGCCGGCCTCACGCCCGAGCTCGAGGACGCCCGCGCCGTACACCAGGTAGCCCAGCGGGAACAGGCTGCCCGCGGTGAGGACGACGTAGAGGGCCGCGCGCACCCGGCGTCCGGCCACCACGCTCGCCACCAGCGTGCTCGTGAAGAACAGGATGAGGCCGAGCCCTTCGGCATGCGTGTGGAAGAAGGACAGGCCCGCTTCGGCACTGTACACGGCGCGGCTGCGGACCTCGTCGTCGTACTCGGCGGAGCCCGAGATCCCGTGCGCCTCCGGGTTGGCGTTGACGCGCGCGGTGGCGTAGCGGTCGATCGAGGGCCGGAGCTGCGACAGAGCGGCGCCGCCGGTCTCGCCGAGGGCCATCACGAGGACGGCGACGAGGACGATGGCGAGTGGCGGACGTCTGAGCTCGATCGGGTTCCCTCCGGGGGCTGAAGTTGCGAGATGGTAGCACCGCGCTGCCGATTTGTCATTACGCGCCGCCTGTGGCAACATCGGCCCGCCGATGAGAAGCGGGGACGCGTATGTGGCGGGTCTGCGTGACGGCCGCTCGGTCTTTCTCGACGGCGAGCGTGTCGACGACGTCACCAATCCACGACACGCCCTCGCACACGCTCGCGAACTTCCAATCTCTCGTGCGCTTCAGTGTGAAGCTCGAGTTCACGGCGGGGCTCGCGATGAAGCTCGTCGAGCTGCACAGCAACGACAGGAACCCAGCCGCCCAGGCCACGCTGGGCGGCGACATCGCGGCCCTGTGCGCCAGCTTCGATGCGCTCGTCCACGCCGCCGCGCGCTTCCCGCTCGTTCGTGACGGCGTCGCCCGCCCCGGACCCTCCTACATCTACGCGGGGATGAGCCTGCAGCGCCGGCTCATCGTCGACCTCATGCGCTCCGTGCGCGAGCTGGCGGGCGGCGCGTTCCAGGCCGTACCGTCCTCCGAAGCGAACTTCACGAGCGCCGCCACGCGAGCCGACACGGAGCGCTACTACCGCTCGGGCGTGGCGACCGCCCGCGAGCGCATCAAGCTGCTCAAGCTCATCTGGGATTTCGTGGGCACGGAGTTCGCGGGCCGCCAGCTCCAGTACGAGATGTTCTACTCGGCGGCCCAGCCCGTCGTGAACGCGCGCATGTTCAAGTCCTACGACTGGCGGGCGGCCAAGGCGATGGTCGACCGCTGCCTGCGCGAGTACTGATGGCGTCCCACCTCCATGGATTGATGGGCGGCCGGGCGCAGTGACGCTGATCGGCGCGCCCGTTCGCCGGGTCGAGGACGAGCGACTGCTCACGGGGCGAGGACGATTCGTCGGCGACATGGTCGTGAAGGGCGTGGGCGAGGGCGGGACGATCGGCGCGCCGGCGGCCGTCGCGAATGCCACCGCGGATGCGTTGGCGCCGCTCGGCATCGACATCACCGAGCTGCCGATGACTCCCGACAGGCTCTTCACGCTCATTCACCAGCGCGAGAAACGGGAGACCCCATGACCGCAGATGCGTGGAGCGGGGCGATCGATCGCATGCTGGGCCGCATCCAGGACACGGCGGCCCGCGTGAAAGACGGCTTTCCCCACTGGGCCGATCCGGAGACGGGGCAGTGGACCACCACGCCCGAAGGCGACTGGACGGGCGGCTTCTGGATCGGCCAGCTGTGGCTGGCCGCCGCCACGGGCGATGCGCGGTACCGGTCGTGGGCGGCGCCCTTCGCCGAACGCCTGCGCGCACGCATCGACGCGGAGACGGTCTTCAAATCGTTTCCCGCGTATTACGGCGCCTCCCTGGGAGCCATCCTCCACGACGCCCCCGGGCCGCGGGAGATCGCGCTCGCCACCGCGCGCAGCCTGACGCGCCTCTACGCGCCGGCGCTGCGGCTGGTGCCGCTCGGCGCCCAGGCCGAGGAGGGCGCGCACATCGGTGCCACCGAGACGAGCATCGACAGCCTGCAGGCGGCGCCCTTTCTGTTCTGGGCGGCGGGTGTGACGGGCGAGCCGGCGCTCCGCGAGGTTGCGACCAACCACGCGGAGACGATCATCCACCTGCACCTGCGGCCCGACGGCTCGTTCATCCAGTCCAGCTCGCTGGACGCCGCCACGGGCCGGCTCGTCCGGCACTACACGCACAAGGGGATCAGCGACACGAGCACGTGGGGCCGCGCGCAGGCGTGGGGCACGCTCTTCTCGACGCAGAGCTACCTGGCCGACCGCACGCGCGAGGCGTGGATCGCGGCCGCCGTGCGCGGCGCCGACTGGTGGCTCGCCCACGCGCCCGCTGACCGCGTCGCCTTCTGGGATTTCGACGACCCGGAAATCCCGAACACGGAGCGCGACACCGCCGCCACCGCCATCGCGACGGCGGCGCTCCTCAAGCTGAGCCGGGTGGCGCCGACCGAGGCGGGGCGCGCGCGCTATCGCGAGGCGGCGGAGGCGACGGCGCGCGCGCTCGTCGAGCGGTATCTCACGCCGACGCATGCGGGCGACCGGCGCGTGCCGGGCATGCTCACGGAGGCGTGCTTCAACAAGCGGCCGGACGCGCGCGCCCAGGACCGCGCGAACCGCTGCGAGTTCATCGTGGGCAGCTACTACCTCTTCGAGAGCCTGCTCGGCCTCGCGGGCCGCATCGACCCCTTGCGCGTGTAACGGCGGTGACCGACGGTGACCGGCGGCGGGACGAGCAGGCTC
>Ga0209640_10006025_pt1 | contig 10609 bp, 7 predicted proteins | sample RifCSP10_1_FD_184018 | JGI IMG/M metagenome (GOLD analysis project Ga0209640, IMG submission 184018) | Soil microbial communities from Rifle, Colorado - Rifle CSP2_sed 10_1 (SPAdes) (version 2) | ecosystem: Environmental > Terrestrial > Deep subsurface > Rock core/Sediment | place: Rifle...
ATCAGACGCTCGCACTCGCCATCGAAACCGTGCGGGCACTCGAGATTCCCCATCTCGATCCGCTAGACGACGTCGTCGACGGCGAGGTTGTTCATTAGCAACGCGACACTCTATCGGTCCGCACTGTTCGAATTCGTGCAGTCATGCGCGGTCCCGCGATTGACATGGGGAACCGCCGACGCTACCCTCGGCTCATCACAAGGCACACGTCACAAAGCACAAGTCACAAGGCACAACGTACGGTTCTTTTGTGACTTGAGCCTTGTGACGTGTGACTTGTGCCTTGGCCGGGCCCAATGGATTACAAGAACATCGTCATCTGCTCGGACGGCACCGGCAACGCCAACGTCAAGAACCGCGGCACAAACGTCTTCAAGCTGTTCGAGGCGGTCGACGTCAACGGTCATCGCACCCGGGCGGACCTGAGACGCCAGCTGGCGTTCTACGACGACGGTGTAGGGACGCAGGAGTTGCGGTGGATCCGGGCCTTTGCCGGGGCGACAGGCTACGGTCTGAGCCGCAACGTCAAGCGCCTCTACCGTGAGTTGTGCCGCGTGTACGAACCTGGAGACTCTATCTACCTGTTCGGCTTCAGCCGAGGGGCCTTCACGGTGCGGACGCTGGCAGGACTCGTCACCGATTGCGGCATCCTCTCGGCCGCTGACTACCGGACCGAACGCGAGTTCCGCGCGCAGACGCGCGCGGCCTACAAGGCGTACCGCCGGAAGTATCGGGCGCTGCTCGCGCGATTGTGGCCCAGCAGCGGCATGGCGGCGGAGCAATTCAAGCGCCGCCATGCGAGACGCGACCACACCGGCCAGCCGCTCGAACCGTCCATTAGATTCCTCGGCGTCTGGGACACGGTCGACGCGGTGGGTCTCCCGTTCGAGCTTGCTGACTTCTGGAATGCCGTTGTCTGGCAGTTCAAGTTCCGCACCACGGCTCTCAGTCCCATTGTCGAGAAGGGGTGCCATGCGCTGGCGATCAACGAAGAACGGCAATCCTTCAAGCCTGTGCTCTGGGATGAAGGCGACGCTTCGGTGGGCCATCGCGTGGAGCAGGTCTGGTTCGCGGGGGCGCATTCGAACGTCGGCGGCGGGTATCCTCAGCAAGGTATGTCGCTCGTCGCCCTCGACTGGATGATGACCAAGGCCGAGCAGCAGGGACTGCGGTTCACGACGTTCGGGCGCGAGCAGTACCGCAGCCAGCAAGGATTTGCCGACAAGCTGTACAACCCGCGGTCCGGCTTCGGCGTCTTCTATCGGTGGCAGCCGCGCAACATATCCGAGCTGTGCGCCGAGAAAGGGATCAGGCTCCCCAGGATTCACAGCAGCGTCATCGAACGGATCGTGCAAGCGCCCGAAGGGTACGCACCCGGCAATATGCCGCCCAGCTGCGCGGTGGTGACTACCGAAGACGATCCGCTCGTCGACGTGGTCACACTCTCCGACGCGATCGCCCTCGTGCACGGCGGGCGTGCGGCCACCTCCCTGATCGAGCGGCAGGCCCGATGGGTCCGCGTGGGCTTTGCGGCATATCTCGCCTTCATGATTGGCATCTCTGCCGCAGTGGTCCGCGCCTTCATGGTGAGTGCGGGCAATGCATCGGCGTTGACCGACGTCCTCACTTCTACGCGACCGCTGCTCGACATGTTCCCGATGAACCTGCTCGTCGCCGTCCTGCGCGATCCGATTGCCGCTTCGCTGCTCGCGTCCGGGCTCGCGCTCGGGTACATCCTGAGCGGCGTCAGCGATCGGCGCACGAATCAGGTGTACTCGGCCTTCTGGCACCAACATCGGCCGGCGCTGCGCACAGCGCTCCGCAGAACGCCGGCGCCCGCTGCGCCTGGCGCTCCCGCAATCGACGCGGCTGCTGCGCCGATGATCTGATTGATGACCGTCCCTCCGCTCGAGGCGCGGCTCACCGCACCAGGACCCAAGCGGATGCTCGCCCTCGACGGGGGCGGCATACGGGGCATCCTGACACTCGAATACCTGGCCCGCATCGAGGCGCTCCTTCGCGAGCGGTCGCGCAAGCCGGACACGTTCTGCCTGGCCGACTACTTCGACCTCATCGGCGGAACCTCCACGGGGTCGATTATTGCTGCCGGGCTGGCGCTCGGCTTTCGTGTGTCGCGGCTGCAGGGTCTCTACAAGACGCTCGCAGCCACGATCTTCGAAAAGCCTCCGTATAGGTTCGGCGTCTTCGTGCCGAAGTTCGCGCGGCTCCCTCTCGTGAATGCGCTGCGCGAGCAATTTGGCGACGAGACGCTCGGCAGCCCCCTGCTGCGAACGGGCCTGATGGTCATGACCAAGCGGCTCGATACGGGAAGCCCGTGGCCTCTGCACAACAACCCGCGCGGTCGGTACTACAACGAGCGGGCAGGCGGCACGGGCATCGCCAACAAGCACTTCCCTCTCTGGCAGGTCGTCCGGGCAAGTACGGCGGCGCCCCATTACTTCGAACCCGAGCGGCTCAGCGTCGCGGTGGCCGATGAGGCGTTCGTCGACGGCGCATTCGTGGACGGCGGCGTCAGCCCTTTCAACAACCCATCCTTGCAGTTGCTGATGCTCGCCACGCTGAAAGGGTACGGCTTCGAGTGGCAGGTCGGCGCTGACAGCCTCCTGATCGTGTCCGTGGGCACCGGGTCTGGCGCCACGCGCCTGACGGCCGACGAGGTGACCCGAATGTCCGCGCTCGAACAGGCCGCCCGGTCACTTGCGGCCCTGATGACCGACTGCGACGCCCTCGTGCAGACGACAATGCAGTGGCTTGGACGCTCGGTCGCCCCTTGGACCATCGACGGCGAGGTCGGCGACCTGCGCGGCGACACCCTGGGCGGTCGTGAGTGGTTTACCTACCTTCGCTATAACGCCGTGCTCGAATCCACATGGCTGCAGCGGGAGCTCGGCGTCTCGGTGACCGACCGTCAGGCCGCGGCATTTCGCTCGATGGACGACCCATCGAATGTCATCGCGCTGTCGGACGTCGGCGCACGTGCCGCCGAAAGACAGGTTCGGGTGGAGCATTTTCCGGCTGCTTTCGATCTCGCGGACTAGAGACTCGAACTGGTGGCAAAACCCACGAGCGCGGGGCGCGGCACCTCCTCCGCAAACCGGCTCCGCTCGGTCTACGTTGTGGCCAAACGCGAATGCTCCCGTCTCGCTCCGCCATCTTTCGCCTGTCCACGGTTTGCATCCGGAGGTGCCCCGCCCCACGTTCGTGCGTGACGGCGGCGGCGTGGGGCATGTCCGGAGCAAAACCGTGATCAGCGTAAGCGCGACGCGAGCCCCGATGGTTGGAAGAAGAAGAACGCGCGACGAGCTGAGCCGGTTTTGCGGAGCGACATGCCGCACGTCGCCGCAACGAGGTTGTGAAGGCTACAACGTTTTCAAATATTCCAGGAGCGCGCGCTTGCTTTCCGCTGGCAGCGTCGTCCCGTACGTATGGCCGGCATTGCTGTTTCCTGGCAGCGACGTGTCATACAGTGTGCCGACACGACTCGCCTCGCTTCCGTCCGAGATGAAGCCAACCCTCATGGAATCGAGGAGATCGTAGCCGCGCCAGAATTGCTTCGGTCGGCGCTCGGCCGGCTCGAGGAGATCCGTCAGAGACGGCACCGACCCATTGTGGAGATATGGCCCGCGCAGCCATAACCCGTCGAGCGAGACGGCGACGTAGCCCTCCGTTTTCCTGAACGCCGACAAACTCCAGGCGCGCCCGGCGCCGTACGCGTTATAGGCCGTCACCGATTCCGGCGTCCACATGTCCAGGCGATGCCGATCGGTGCCGACCTCGGCGACCGGCACGACCTGGCCAAACCGCTGGCCGCCCGCGGCGTGACACATGGCGCACTCGGCGGTGAAGACGCCAGCGCCCTGCGCAGCCAGACGCTCGTCAATCGAAAACGGGAATTTCGGCGGCCGCACCTCGCTGATGTAGTTCATCACGCGGCGGAGGCTCGACATCTCCCGCTTATCCGTGTTCTCCCAGCGCGCGACGTCGCGGTCCAGCCACGCCGTGCTCGCGCCGTCGCCGATTGCCGACGAGATGACCACCTCACGGAGATCCGTGTTGAGGCCATCCCAGTGATAGGAGTAGCTCTCGTGCGCGCTGAAGTTCCACAGCGGCACCATATCGGCGTTGCCGATCGTCGTGTCGATCGGTTGCCCGAGCGTCGTGAACTTGACCGGATTGAACGGATCGACGCGGCCCCGTCCCCACTCCGGGCGCCCGCTCATCCAAGCGCTCCGCTCGCGCAGCCCCAGCAACACCCGGCGCGTAGCCGGGATGACGGCAAAGCGGTACAGCAGGCGATCGATGGTGGACAACTCGTAGTTCCGTCCGATCTCTTCCAGGATCCTGTCGGCCGTGAACCTCGGATCGGCGGCGGCGTCCATGAGAAACCGCTGGTACCCTTGCACTGTCAGTTGATGTGACGGCGCGGCCGTCACAATCGTCGGCGGATCCTCTGGACGTAGCCTGAGGCTGGCGGCGTGACAGAGGGCGCAGTTGATGCCGACGCGCGGGAAGCCGACAGTGACCTTCGACAACCCGACGGGCATCTCGTGGCCTTCTTTTGCCAGCACGCCAAGCGACGCGTAGCCACCTGGACCTGGCAGGAAATCCGGAAAAATGCGCGGCAGCACAAGCCACACCCAGTACGGCACGCCCTCCGTCCGTTCCGTGCCGATTGACCCGAACAGGAAGTGGTCCTCGTCCGACTCGAAATAGGGTTCGGGCTCTTCGCGGAAGAAGTTCTGATAGGTGAACATGGCGCCCGCAACCCCGAGCACCACGAAACCGGAAAACAGGATGCGGCGCCAGCGCGGCGGGATGACCCGTGTCATACGGCGCTCATGCCGACCGCCCTTGACGCGGGCGCCGCGCTCCGGATAGCCAACATCAGCAGCGTCGCCTGAGGAATCAGGAAGAAGAGGTCGAAATACATAAACAATCGGTACGCCGGCTCGAACATGAAGAAGACAACCCCGGTCAGCCGTGACAGAACGGTGAACCATGCGGTGATGCGATGGCGATCGATGTCGCGCCCAGCGGGGATATAGAACACACTGAGCAAGACCAGGAGAAGCGCGGCAAATCGGGGCCAGAGATCAGGCGTAGCGGTCGGAAGATTTGCCATCGCAATCACCTGTGCCGGCGCGGCGATCGTTGGCAGCGCCAACGCCAGGTTGGCGAAGATACCGATCCATACGACGCGACGGAACCAGCCGCCCGCGGTTGTATTGTTGGCCATGCTGTTCTATCCGATTCAAAACGTCTTCAGATATTCGACGAGCGCCCGTTTGTCCTCGTCAGGGAGTGTCGCACCGTACAGATGACCGGCGTTGCTGTTGCCCGGAATCGACGTGTCATAACGAAAGAACTGGCGTCCGCGCTCTTCCGGCACGGTGGTGACAAAGCCGACGCGCTCCTGGTCGTAGACGTCGTAGCCGCGATAGAAGACAGCCGGACGCCTCTCGGGCAGCTCGAGGAGGTCGCGCAGCGTCGGCACCGATCCGTTGTGCAGGTACGGCGCCCGCGCCCAGATGCCGTCGAGCGGGTGGTTGGCGTACCCATCGGTCTTGCGGAAGCGCCGAAAGCGATAGGGTGAGCTCGGAAACAGTGAGTACTGATTGGCGGCGAACGCGCTGGTATACGAATCGAGCCGATGGCGATCGGTGCCGATGTCGCGTGCATTGACGACCTGGCCAATGCCCGCGCCCGTCTTGACGCCGTCACGGAAACGATGGTCGCCATGACACTGCAGGCACGTCTGCTGATACGTCGTCGCGCCCCGCGCTGCCAGATTTCGATCGATGGAATACGGATAGGCTGGCGGCGGGAGCGTCCAGATCCAGTCCCGTACGCGCTTGATGCCCGCGTGATCGACGGTGACGGGCGTGATCCCCGCGCCAAGGCCGGCGCTCAGATTGCGCTCGTCCACCGAGTCGTTGTTTCCGTCCCAGTGGAGCTGTAACCCCTCGCGGGGCTGCTGGTTCCAGAGCGACGGAAAGTCCGACGCGCCAATCAGTTCGGACGGAGGCAGACGATCGAGCGCCCAGTTGAACTGAATCGCCTTGTAGGGGTTGAACGTATCGACGCGACCCCGTCCCCACCGGGGAACCACATTACCGAGGATTGGCGCGATGCGGTTTCGCAGCTCCAGCGTCTGCACTTTCAGGCGATCGACCAGCCCGAAACTTAGCAACGATCGCTGAAAGAGCGACGACCCGGGCCCATCTGAGAGCCGACCACGAACCGCGTCCGTCGTCATGCGATTGTCGAGCGAGCACTCCAGCACGAACTCGACGAATGACTGCAAATCGAGCTGGTGTGCCGGCATGCCCAGTACGATCCTCGGTGCCGAGCCCGGCGTGTCGCGAACCGTGCCAGTGTGACAGAGGGCGCAGTTCAGACCCACATGATCCACGCCCTGGCGGTTGCGTCGCGCGACGCCGATCGGCAGATCGCGTCCCGGCTCGAAAACGAACCCGAGCGATGCGTATCCACCCGGCAGCCGGTCTGGGCAGATGGACGGAAGCGCCGTGAACACCGCGTAGGGCGGCAGAGCGCCGCCGACCGGCCGAAGCAGCGACACTCCAGGCTCGCTGCCGATCGACCCGTACTTGAAATGCTCGACGATGTCGTCGTATGCGACCGGGCGGTCGCTGCGCAGCGTCAGCACGAGCGACAGCACGAGACCGATTCCGATCGCGATCGCGGCGGGGACAAGCCACCAGCGCACGCGCGCAAACAACCTCTTCATGTGGAAGCCAGTGAACAGACCAGCTGCGGGGGCGGCGTCATTGAATCACACACAACATCTGTGAACAAGCGCCACTCGAATTCGACCATACTTCTCCGTGCAGGCGCGCTGTTAGTGCTTCGTGCTTGGTGCCTAGTGCTTGGTGCACCCCTCCACATGCGAAAGGATCTCTATGCCGATCAGACGGGCGACGGTAGTGATCTTGGTGGCACTCGCGAGCGCCGGCTGCTCGATGATCACGAACCTCCAAACGAGCCTTCGACAGAGCACCGAAGCCATCAGTAAAAGCTCAGCCGCCATCATCACCAATACGGAGGTGGTGCGCGAGTCGACGACGACCACGGCAAGCCTCGTTCCGGCTCTACAGGGAGTCGAGCGGCTGCGCGGACCGATGGAGGCGGTTTCGGCGCTTGATCCGACGCTGCGTTCCGTCGCCAACCTGAGTGAGCCGATGGGGCGCGTCGCCGCCCTCGACCCGAGCATGCGTTCCCTGGCAGAACTGCGGGAGCCGATGACGCGCCTGGGCGGAATCGGCCAGAGCCTCGACGCCGCCGCTGCGCTCGGTGCCCCCATGACCCGGGTCGCCGACATGCGGACGAGTCTCGATGCCGTCGCGAGCCTTCGAGATTCGCTCGACCTCGTTGCGGCGCTCGGACCTCAACTGGGATCGGTTGCCGGACTGCAGCCCGCCATGCAGGAGCTTGGCGAGCTGCGCGAGCCAATGCAGCGCGTGGCGGCGCTCGAAGCACCGATGTCGCGGCTGGCCGCGGCCGGATCGGTCCTGGATCGTCCGCTGCTCTTAGGGCTCTTGGCCGTATTCGGGCTACTCGCCTGGGGCCTTACCACCTTTGTCGCGGTCCGTCTTGCTGTGGTCAGCGCCAGCCGCGCAACGAGACCGGTCCAATGAGCACGGATGAGCTAGGGGCCGCTTCGCGTAATTCAAAATGCAGAATGCAAAATTCAAAAAAGAGGGGTACCGAGACACCGTTTGCCTTTTACATTTTGCATTTTGAATTACCCGTTTCTGTCTCGTTTCGTGCAGCGTGCCGTTGACACGGACCGTGCGCGGCGGTAGGGTGTGCGCACCGCGGCAACGCTCCCCGCTGCCGATATCTCTCAACACGCCGACATTTGCGCGGCGGACCGATGTCCGTCCGTCCGAGCAGGAGTAACCCCATGTCCATCGTCTCCGATAAGGAGTGGTTCGAACTGCCATATCCCGCAGCGGCAGCCAAGCTCGTCGAATTGCGGAACGAGCTGCGCCAGAAGAATCTTCACGACACCGAGGAGCCTCCGCTCGAAACGCGCGATACGCCTGCCGCAGCCGACACGCACTCCACGCGCACGAACGACGGGTTGTACAACGACCTGCGCTGTCCGCGCATGGGGAGCGCCGGTCTCCGCTTCGGACGCAACGTGCCGCTCAGCGAGACGATTCCCGACATCGCAAACCTGCTCAACCCGAACCCGCGCACTGTCAGCCTGGAGCTGCTGACGCGCACCACGTTCCAACCGGCCGAGATCGTGAACGTCCTGGCGGCGGCATGGATTCAGTTCATGGTGCACGACTGGTTCGTGCACAAGAAGGGCGTCTGGAGCAATACGCACAGCATCCCGATTGCCGAGGGCGACTCCTGGCCCGAGCGGCCGATGCGAGTGCCTGTCACCCCCGCAGACACCCCGAAAGTGCCGAACTCCACGCGCCCGCCCGCCTACACGAACGAGAACACCCATTGGTGGGATGGCTCGCAGGTGTACGGCTGCACGACCGCCGAACAGGCGGCGCTTCGCATCGGGCGCGACGGCAAGCTCCTCGTTGGTCCGAGCGGACGGCTCGGGTTCGACGCCGTCACCGGTCGTGAGATCACCGGCTTTACGGAGAACACCTGGGTCGGCCTCAGTCTGCTGCACGGGCTTTTTGCGCTCGAGCACAACGCCATTTGCGACATGCTGCGGCGGCACAACGCCATGTGGGATGACGAGCGCCTTTTCCAGCAGGCACGGCTGATCAACGCGGCGCTGCTGGCGAGAATTCACACCGTCGAGTGGTCCACCGCCATCCTGCCGAATCCGATCACGCAGGCTGGGCTGCGCACGAACTGGCAGGGCGCGCTCGGCGACCTGCAGAAGGTCTTCACGGGGCTCAACGACGACGAGCTCCTGGGTGGAATCCCGGGGTCGGCGACGAATCACTTCGGGGTGCCCTATTCGCTCACCGAAGAGTTCGTGTGCGTCTACCGGATGCACGAGCTGATGCCGGATGACTACACCATCTGCTCGCTCTCGTCGGGGTCCACCCTCGGTCAGTTGACCCTGCCCGACATGTCAGGACGACGCGGCCGCAAGGTCCTCGAGCGATTCAAGGCGGACGACCTCCTCTACTCGTTCGGCACAGCCTACCCGGGCGCGATCCGACTTCACAACTTCCCGAAGCACCTGCAGACCCTCGTCAAGGACAACGGTGAACAGTTCGACCTCGGAGCTGTCGACGTCCTGCGCGACCGCGAGCGTGGTGTCCCGCGCTACAACCGTTTCCGCCGCCTGCTTCACAAGGCGCCGGTCACCTCGTTCGAAGAGCTCACGGACAACCCGCACTGGACCGAGGAGCTCCGCCGTGTCTACGACAACAACCTGGAGATGGTCGACGCGCACATCGGTCTCATGGCGGAACCGCTGCCGAAGGGGTTCGGCTTCAGCGACACCGCGTTCCGCATATTCCTGTTGATGGCGTCACGTCGTCTGCAGAGCGACCGGTTCCTCTCGCAGGACTATCGTCCGGAGATCTACACCAAACAGGGCATCGACTGGGTCGAGCACACCACGATGATCGATGTCCTCACGCGGCACTTCCCCACCGTCGAGCCGTTCATGAAGGGCATCGAGAGCGCCTTCCATCCGTGGCGAAAGGTGAGCTGACGTCATGGCATACGACGCGATATTTCAGCCGCTACGCTTTCGCAATCTGACGATCAAGAACCGGATTCTCCGGTCCAACGTGTCGGGGCGCTTCGACAACTACGACGGGTCGGGCAACCAGGCGCGCATCAACTGGGAAACGAAATTCGCCAAGGGAGGCGTCGGGGCGATCGTCTCTTCTTTCGTCCCCGTTCACCTGCGCGGCCGCATTGTGCCGAACTACGCGATGATCGACCACGATCGGCACATTCCGTTCTGGCGCGCGGTCGGCAAGGCCGTCCACGAGCACGACTGCAAGTTCATCCTGCAGCTGAGTCACGGGGGCCGCCAGCGCGACATCAACGGCATCGAATACCCGACCGGTCTCTCGTCCACGTCGAAGAGCGACCCGATCCACGGGTTTCGCTGCGAGGCGATGACGAAGGCGCAGATCGCGGAGACGGTCGCGGCGTTCGCCGAAGGGGCGCGCCGCGCACGAGAGGCGGGGCTCGACGGCGTCGAGCTGCATGGCGCCAACGGCTACCTGATCACGCAGTTCCTGAGCTCGGCGATCAACGATCGCAAGGACGAGTACGGGGGCCCGCTCGAAAACCGTGCGCGCTTCGTCCTCGACGTCGTCCGCGCGATCCGGGCACGAGTCGGCCGCGATTTTCACCTCCAGATGAAGATCAGCGCACAGGAGTTCGACGATGCCATCGCGTTCCTGGGATTTGGGCCGTCGGGCAATACGCTCGCCGAGTCGGTGCAGGTATGCAAGTGGCTTGTCGAGGCGGGGGTCGACGCCGTTCACGTATCCACGGGGAGCTTCTTTCCGCACCCGCGGAACCCGGCAGGTGTCGACCTCCCTGTCGAGGATCTGGTCAAGAGCTACGACACCATGATCTCGAGCGGCGAGCGGACGTTCGGCAACTTCCTGCTGTTTCA
>Ga0209640_10006028_pt1 | contig 10605 bp, 7 predicted proteins | sample RifCSP10_1_FD_184018 | JGI IMG/M metagenome (GOLD analysis project Ga0209640, IMG submission 184018) | Soil microbial communities from Rifle, Colorado - Rifle CSP2_sed 10_1 (SPAdes) (version 2) | ecosystem: Environmental > Terrestrial > Deep subsurface > Rock core/Sediment | place: Rifle...
CCCGTTCTTCAATAGTTGCCAAAAGGCTTCTGGAGTATTAGCCCCTCCCGGGAAACGGCAGCCCATGCCGATTATCGCAATGGGCTCTGTTACGACCGAGCGTGGCGTAGCGTTTGCCACGCGCAATCGCTTCGCCAAGAGCGCGCGCTTTTCCGGAGAAAGACTGGCGATTCTTTTTTCCACATCATCCATGTGCAATGCTCACGATCACGACGATTCTTCATCAAGGATGCGACGCGCATCACTATCGGAGAGCTGCTCGACGTCTCTCAATATCTGTTCTATTTCTTCGCTCTCTCCCTGGCGGGACTCGGATTCTGCTCCTGTCTCTGCACTATCGTCCGAGGCAATTTTCATCATGCCGGCCAAGTGGGAAGCCAGTCGTGTGATGTTCGGATAATTCCAAGTCAGGGTAGCAGGCAGTGATAGCCCCAGGCCAGCTGCGAGACGGTTTGTGAGTTCAAGGGACATGAAAGAGTTCAGACCCGCGGGACCTAATGGTAGATGCGGATCGATCTCTCCCGGCGCTACCTCCAGCAAGCCGGCGACCTGGTCACATAGGTAGCGCTCTAACAATCGCTGGTGCTCTCCTGGTTGCGCCGCCAGGAGGGCATCGCGCAGCCCCCCTTGCTCACTCCTTGGTGCCTCTGGCTGTCCTTGCTGCCGGGGGCCTTCGGGTTCAGCCCCTAGCCGTTGCACCTGTCTGGCGATGGCATTGAGGAAGTTGGCCGCAGCCATACCATTTATGAGCCGGTGGTCAAATGTAAGCGCCAAGTTGGCCAGCAAAATATCGCTCTGTTTGTAGGGTGCACCAACAAAAAGCACAGCGCTGGCCGGCACGACTATCACCGGAATGGCAGCGGTAATGTCATAGGCACCCATATAGCTCAACACGAGCGGCATCGCTTCTGTAGCTTGATCTTCACCGTCAAGCGCACGCTGAATCTGGTGCTGCACGGCACGGACAAACGTCGCGAAATCGAGTGTGTCAACGTGTGCGACAAGCGCTGTCAGCAGTTCATCCTCGGATCGCTGCACCGCAATGCCCAAGTTCAGATGTGCGTACTCGCGCACGGTATCTTCCCCTAGGAGGGTCGACCGGAACTTCGGATGCTCCAGGATCACTTGCGCTACACAGAAGGCCAGCACCTGAAATTCCGAGGCGTGTACCTCTGGGTATCGCCCAAACAGGGCTTGCATACCCCGTCTGAGGCTATCCCATGCCACCGGGCGGCTGATCGTGGCCGGGATCACCAGTTGCGCGCTGCGCTTGAGCCGATAGAGCGCCACCCGATGTTGGGGGGAGAGCGGCCGATCTGCATACAGTGTAGTGAGCCCTTCTTCACGGGTCCGGACTTGCTGTGGTTGAGGCGGCTGTGACCTTGCGGCCAGATAACGATCGACATCTACTGGCAGCAATTTGCCCGTTTGGGTCGGGATGTGGCGTATTTCCTCCTCTGAGATTCCTTGCTGTCGGCAGTAGGCCCGAGTACGCGGTGGGACCTGTATCTCTAGACGCCCGCTAGCGTTTGTCAGAGCGGGCGGGGCCATACCCAGGTGCGGCCCCGCAAGCGCGGCAGATGATGTGACGGGTGCGGAGTCGACCGGCTGAGCCTTTGTTTCGATGCGGGCAATTGGTGCGCCAATGGGTAGAATCTCGTCTTCTCGCGCCAGCCACTCCTGTAAGATGCCCTCGCACGGGGATTCGACTTCCACCGTCGCCTTATCGGTCTCCATCTCGTAGATGGGCTCATCCCGCTTGATAGCGTCCCCTGGGCGCTTCAGGAAGAGTAAAATACGCACTTCCTGTAGGCCCTCCCCCATTTGCGGTATCAAGATGTCTACCGATCCCATAACGCTTACTCCAGTGTCGTGTAGATCGCCCGCAATACCCGCTCCAGGTTCGGCAGAATGGCAAACTCGAGTTCCGGAGTAAAGGGGACGTGGACGTCATACCGTGCTACCAGTTGGGGAGGGGACAAGAAAAAGTTGAATCGCTTTGGGTCAGAAACCATCTCAGTGATCACCGCTTCGCCAAACCCACACGTCCTGTTGTCTTCATGGATGACGACCAGGCGGCCAGTCTTGGCGAGAGAGGCTTCCAGTGTTTGCCAGTCGCACGGCACCAGGGTGCGGAGATCGATAATTTCCAGTGATACGCCGTCGCGTTTGAGTTGCTGAGCCGCTTGTTCAGCCAATTCCAGGCAGTTTCCCCACGACACCACCGTCACATCGCGCCCCTCACGGCGCACCACAGCTTTTCCGAAAGGCACCGGCTGACACTGTCGCACGGGCATGCGGACACGAAAGAGATGTTTCGGTAGCAGGATGAGTGAGGGATCGTCAGCCTCGAAAGCGGTCCAGAAAAGCCCTGCAGCATCTTCTGGCGTGCTCGGAATCGCCACCTTGATCCCCGGCGTGTGAGCCCACAAGCCGTCATTGCTCTGGCTATGCCAGATGCCACCGCCGGGCAGGTAAGCGCCATAGGGCGCATAGAGCACAAGCGGACACGTCCAGAGACCATTGGACCGCCAGCGCAGGGTGGCAATCTGACTGACGAGTTGATGGAACCCGGGGGTTATGAAGTCAATGAACTGAAGTTCGAAGACGGGTCGATAGCCAATAGCTGCCAGCCCAACGGCAGTCCCAACGATGGTGGCTTCAGCAATCGGCGAGTTGACTACACGACCAGGGAAGTGAGTGCTCAGCCCCTTGGTGAGCCCAAAAACCCCCCCCTTCGGGTCGGCGATATCTTCTCCGAACATCAAGAGGCGGGGATGCTGCGCCAACGCCATATTGAAGGTCCGATTGAGCATCGCCACCATCGTGGTGTTGGCCTCGTCGGGTTGGAAAGGAAAGGGCACCGGCGTTTTGTGTGGTCCATAGAGATGATCCAACACGTGGGCAGGATCGGGCGGCGGTTCCCGTTCGACCTGTTGATAAATTGTATCGATCATCTGGGTTACTTCGGTCTGCATCTTCTGCCATTCATAGACCGTCAGAGCACCCGCCCCCATCAGTCTGTTGGCAAGCAACGCAATCGGGTCGCGTTGCAGCATGTCTTGAATCTCTTCAGCTGAGCGATAGACGCGATGGTCATCGGCAGTCGTGTGGGAGCCGAGACGATCCAACTCACACCATAAAATAGTGGGACCACGGTGCGCCCGCGCCTGTTCGATCGCCTGTCCACCGTGGTCGAAGACTTCTAGCACGTCCCGTCCGTTGACCTGCCGGGCCAACGCTTCATTGAAAACCCCGAGCCGGAACGGACACATGCCATGGGTGGGAGTACTAATGCTGTAGGCGTTATCTTCCACCACGAAGACAATCGGGAGATTTTCCTGCACGGCAAAGCAGACAGCTTCGAAAAATTCGCCTTGACGCATCGCGGCGTCGCCGATATTACACAACACGACCTGGCTCGTACCTGCCTTTTTGATGCCCCACGCCGCCCCCACCGCCGGGAGACACTGTGCGCCAATGGGTGAGGCGATGGAAAACACGTTAAGGTGCCTGGCGGACCAGTGCCCTTGCATGTTGCGCCCTTCTGAACTGGAGCCAGTGCGCGTGAAGAAATCGCGGGCAATTTCATGTGGGGTCAGCCCCCTTGCGAGCATCAACGCGCGGTCACGATAGTGCGGGAAAATGTAGTCACTCGGTTGGAGGTGATACGCCAGCGCGCCGATCGGCTCATGACCCATACCTGGAATCTGAAACCACCCTTTGCCTTGGCGGATCAAGATGCCCTCGCGCCGGTCACTCTCGCGCGAGATGAGCATCAATTGCAAGAATTCCAGTGCAGGCAACTGTGCCCTGCAAACCACTGCGTTCCTCCTTTATTGTTGTATTGTTGCCGGACCGCGGGCGGTACGTTATGGAGGCATCAAGAGATACTGGAAACTCAGTGTAGAAACTGTGTCAGGTCCCGTGAGATAGCTTGCAAAAGAAGTGCTTGAGCGCTCTGCAGGAAAAAGTGGTTGCCAGGAAACATGCGTTGGATAAAGGCGCAGCGGGTCTGGTTGCACCATGCGGCCAGGTCATCATGACTTACTTTCGGATCCTGAAGACCGCCAAAAGCAGACATAGGCGATTCAAGCGGCTCCCCATCTGCGTAGACATACGTCTCGTCGATCGCGATGTCCGCTCGCAGCATGGGCCGCAACGCATTCATAAGCTCGGCATCCTGCCGAACCGCTTCAGGTACACCATCGAAACGACGATCCAACTCTCGCACGAATTCGGCATCAGGCAATTGATGAATAGGAAGATAACGGTCGGGTATTTGCGGAGCACGGCGGCCAGAAACAAACAGGTGAGCTGGCCTGAGGCGGTTCAACTTGCGAAGTTGCCGGGCGAGTTCAAACGCGACAAGGGCACCCACGCTGTGACCGAACAAGACGTACGGCAGGCTCAGATACGGCTCGATGACTTGCGCGAGTACTTCGACGAGAGGTGAAATTTGGCTAAACGGGGGTTCCCGGAGCCGGTTTTCGCGCCCCGGCAGCTGGATGCGACAGACCTCGACGCTTTGTGGCAAGTGGCTCGACCATGTGCGAAAAGTCGAGGCGCCTGCTCCCGCGTAAGGAAGGCAGAATAAGCGCATGCAAGCGTGCGGGTTTGGCGCGGGGCAGATGATCCAAGGAGTGGCTGGGATTTTTGTCATCAAGTTAGCCTTCCTCAATCATAAACAAAACGCTGACCTCCACCCCTCCTCCCGCACGCTCTTTAGTCGAAGCATGAGGACGACTTTTTCAGCGGAATCTAGGTTTTTTCTGTTGCCTTATCCATCTGCCGGCGCAGGCTGAGTGGTCGCATGTCCGTCCATACTTCCTTAATATGAGCTAAACATTCTGTTTTCAGCCCGATCTTGCCCGCATCGCGCCAGCCGACCGGATTTTCTTGACTGGCAGGCCAAATCGAGTATTGCTCCTCGTGATTAACAACGACCTTATAATTGGTATGTTCTCTGTCGTCGTCTTGGACCATATTATCCCCGCCCGGTGAATTCCGAATACAAACGCATCAACTCTGCGTAATGCTGTTCAGGTCCATATTGCTTCTCCGCTTTCGCTCTGGCATTTTTTCCCATCCGCGCGGCCTCGTCCTCGTGGGTGAACAAATAGTCGATTTTTTCCGCCAAGTCGGCAACGCTAAACGGCTCAAAGAGCAGTCCCGTTTCTCCCTCGTCAATCATCTCGGAGATACCGCCAATATTAGCCCCAACCACCGCCTTGCCCCATGCATAGCTCTCGATTAACGCCATAGAACAGTTTTCATACCACTCCGACGGAAACACGGTAAACCGTGATCCACGGATCAGGCGCGCCAATTCTGCATCCCATTTGGATCCGGTTAGCTGGACGTTCTGCAGCCGATATTCACTGATGGCACGTTGTAAAACAGGAAAGAGGGGTCCATCGCCAACGATAAAGAGCGTTCCTGTTCGAATTCGACGCATGGCCTCGACAAGCGTCAGCAATCCCTTTTCTTCCGCGAGCCTTCCGAAATAAACGAAATAGTCTTCTCCGCCATAACCCGGAACGAACCGATCCAAGCGGGTAAAGTTTGGAATGAAAACGATCTTTTTCTCAGGCATGCCCCACTCGACCAGCTTCCTTTGGTAAAAGCGACTCGGCGTGATGAACTTATCCACATTGGTTTCGTAGAGCCCGGCGTAACGGTGTAAATAAGACTCGACAGCACACACGGCACTTGCCATGATCGAGTCCTTAACGCACCGATTTAGCACGGCCTGGTAAAACCGACGCGGCTTGCAGCGCTCACAGATCGCACCATGGGTGCGCATCTTATAGTTAGGGCACAACAGTTTTAAATCGTGTACCGTCATGACAACCGGAAGCCCGCGGCGTTTTAGAACCGGCAGAATCGATGGCGAGATTTGATGGTATATGTTGTGTATGTGCGCTACATCAGGATGGGTTAGGTCCAGGAGGGCTTCTATCTTTTGCTTGGCTTCGAGTGAATATAGAATCCTTAAGGCTTTGCGAATATCGCCGCGCCAAGAGTGCTGTTCGTCGAAGTTAACCCTGTCGACGAAGAAAGAATCGTATTCGCTCGCGGGATTCAGTTCGTGCCGCATGGCGAAAGGAATGACGTCGTGACCATGGGATTGGAGTAGGGCCATGACGTCGAAGAGATAGACTTCGCCACCCCCCTTGCGATAAAAAAATTTGTTCGCTAAAAGAACCTTCAATCTCAGCCTGTCGGCGCCTTTTGACTCCGTCCCTCATGCCATCGGACGGTTCGCGCGACTCCTTCCTCTAAAGACACTCGCGGCCGCCAACCCAGATCCCGGAAGATCCTTTGGCTATCTAGACAGACCCGATCTATCTCGCCGTGGCGCTTCTGTCCAAAATGCGGTTCAGCGGTTACCCCCAGGGCATCGCGGACCGCGCAAAAAATCTGGTAGTCGGAAACTTCCTTGCCCCAACCGAGGTTATAGACATCGTCTTTCGCGTCGATAGCGAGCAAATTCGCAGCCACGATATCATCAATATAGACGTAGTCGCGAGTCTTTGTGCCATCGCCGAAAATCGTTGGCTGTTCTCCGGCCAACATCTTTTGAATAAAAATTGCGACCACTCCAGCCTCGCCATGGGGATCCTGGCGCGGTCCAAAAACATTTGGATAGCGGAGCACGGTATAGGGGCATCCGTAAAGCCTGCGGTACAGCGCCAAATAGTCTTCAAAGGTATGCTTCGTTAGACCGTAGGGCGAAAGCGGCGCGATGGCGTGGCCCTCATCCACGGGAAGAGAAGCCGGCTCCCCATAGACCGCTCCACCCGTCGACGCGTAGATAATCTTTTTGACTCCGCTTTGGCGGGCGCTCTCCAGAACGTTAACCGAACCCACCACATTCACACTGGCATCGAATTGTGGTTCACGCACGGCGCGCCGGACATCCATCTGGGCGGCGTGATGACAAACAACGTCGGGTTTTTCTTTCGCGAGAATATCGGCAATCTCGGGGCTGCGGATGTCTACGTTGTAAAAGGTCGCTTTGGAGTTGAGATTGGCACGCTTGCCCGTCGACAAATCATCGACCACCCCTACCTCATGGGCCGCTGCCAGAAAGCCATCGACAACATGGGAGCCAATGAATCCTGCCCCGCCCGTTACGAGAATTTTCACGTCAAATTCCTATTGTCGAGATTTACGAATCGCCCGGGCGTTTATTGGACGTCCGGCAGTGGGGAACCTTATAGACGGTGATCACGGGCCCCGGCCGCATCCAGGGAATCGGCGCGACGGAGTAGGCCACACGAAATCTTGAATCGGTTTTCAGCCCGTCGTAGAACTGAGCGCTTTTCGGGAAGCGTTTACGACTGATCTCGGAACTATATCGCCGTGAGTGGTAAGAGCTGACAATGATGTAGTCAAAGCAGGCTTCAACGTAATAATCGAGATCCTCAACTCCAAGTCCGTAAACGGTTGAATGCAGTGCATACCTGGGTCCTTTCACCCGCTTCATAGCCTCGGCGTAAAGCGCCCAGGTCCCTTTTGCCGCTCCGCCCCAGCCCGCCTCTCCAGGCAGGTACGACTGGACACCCGTGCGGTTAATGCGCTCGGACTCGCCTCCAGCCTGCGTTGCAAGACGAGCAACGGTGACCTGGTCCGGCCAAAGAGGAGGACTCTGGACAAAACGATACCGCATTCCGTCCATGAGAATTTTTGATCCGGCCGGTAGGTTCGCTTCGATCCATTCCTTAGCTATCACCCGAGTGTCAGGCTTGGTCCACTCGTAATCTTGGCGTACAAGGACAATCAGCGGGAGGGCGACGACGCAGGTTAACCCAGATGCGATCAGCCACCAGCGGCGTCTCGAAATCTCGATGACCGCCAAACTACTCAGCAACCACAAGACGGGCATGATGGGCAGCAGATAACGCTCGCTGGGGCCACGGCCGGACGCAAACATGACGCCAAGAAAAACCACGCTGAGCGCGATCCAAATGATGGGCCACCGCTCTCTTCGCCACAAGCCCAAGCCGGCTCCCAGAAGCGCGCTGACAGACAGGGCAAAATTGTAATTCCTGAGAAGGATCGTGAAATACCAACTCCAGTCCCCACGAAGTATCGTAATCGAATCGATGGTATCGCGGAGATCGTCGTCGCTGATATCCGTAGACGCGGAACCACGCCCCGGGGTCAGAGAAAAGTTTCCGTGGAGAGCACCCAGACTGCTTGTCCATTCCGGAGCTATTAGGGTCAGGGTCGCTACCGTCGCCAACAAAACTATCCCAGCCTCTTTGAACATTATCCGGTATGACTGGGTTTCGGCATTTGACCCAATCGCCATGAACAAGGCTAACAGGACGATACCTCCGGGGAGTTTAAAAGCTATGGCGATTCCGGCGAGGATGCCGGCGCCGATCAACCAGCGGATTTCCTTTTTTTTCTCGTATTGAAGATAGACTAAAATGCTGCTCCAGAGCGCAAAGGTCGTCCCGACGTCAACGTTAATGACGTGCGAATGCACCCCATGAAAGGCAGCCGTGGCGCCGATAAAGGATGCTCCCAGGCCGACCCGCCAATCCCAGACACGCTTGCCGATAAAGTAAACAACCAGGCAGGTCAAGGTTCCCATGACGGCGACGGTGAGGCGTCCCGCGAGGTAGAAAACCGACGGATCCAAAACGTACCACATGGCAAATTCACGCGTGTTCGCAACCCAACCCATCAACCATGACACTACGTAAATCAGACCAAATTCGAAAAAAAGTAAGATGTATAGCCCGCCCTTTCCAAAGCTCCATTGATACTCTCCAGCGCCGAGCTTAAACGCCCTCAGAATTTCATGGACCTCGTCATAGGTGAGCTCGTAGGGCAGTCCGAAGCCGATCCCCCACACCCGGAGTCCCAACGCAAGCGCGACAACTCCCAATAGAATAATCCAACTTTTCTTAGGTTGGCCGCGCAGGTTATGGCTATTGAATTCTTGTCGCTCTAATCCCGAAGAAATTTTTCGTTGTATGGCACGCAGCATCTTCGACCCGGTTATATTTTTTTTACCGCCCTCTGACCTGCGACTGCACACAGATCCAAGATCTCGCGTTTCACCCCGGCCTCGCAACGAACCTCGCATACCAGATTTGGAATACGATGAGCGGCCACAACAATTTCCTGTGATCCGCACGTCTACTGAGGTGGGCATCCATAAGACCGCTTATATAGGGCCAGTCAAATAGTCCCTGCCGCTCAATAGTCTGTTGATTCAAGTGGTTCATCATAAGATCCTTGAGCTCACCGCATAACCACCGCGAGATGGGAATACCAAACCCTTTTTTCGGTCTGTTAATAATGGACGCCGGAAGGAGCCCCATTGCAGCCTTCTTGAATAGATACTTCGTCTTGAGTCCATTGAGCTTGTAGAACATAGGCAGAGAACAAGCGAACTCGATGAACTCGTAATCCAAGAGCGGGCACCTCACTTCTAACGAGTTAGCCATGCTGGTTCTGTCCACCTTTACCAGCAAATCGTCCTGTAGATAGAGTTTCATGGAGAGGTAAAGGATCCTCTCCATGTCCTTAGTAAGTTTGCTCTTGCTGATGTAATTAAAAATATCCTCATAGGTGTTATGGCTGCGCAGCTCGCTTTTCACCTCGTCACTCAAGAGGCCTTTTTTTTCTGCGTCGGTAAAAGCTCCCATCCAGATAAAAAACCTTATCTCCGACGCTACGCCCGCTCCCTTGAGGAACTGCTTGAGCTTGAACTCGGTGCTGATGTTGTTATGGGAAACCGGCAAATGAGCGGCCATAGTTCTGAGCGCGCTTTTCAAAAAAGCCGGCAGGGAGTCGTAATAGGTGATCAGTTTGTGGGCCTGATAAGTCGGATATCCAGCGAATAGCTCGTCACCACCATCTCCGCTCAAGGCTACCTTGACCTTTTGGGACGCAAACTTGGACAGGAGATAGGTGGGAAGAATGGAAGCGTCCGCCAACGGCTCATCCAAAATATCCGGGAGTTTGTGAATGGTGTCCAGCATCTCTCGCGTGCTGAAAATCATCAGTTGATGTTGGGCATTCAAAGCCCGAGCGACTTCCCGAGCATAACGGCTCTCGTCGAATGACGGTTCATCAAATCCTATGCTGAAACACTCTAGTTTAGGGTTCGCTCTCATAGCCAAGGCTGCGATCAAACTCGAGTCAACGCCTCCGCTCAAAAACAATCCAACGGGCACGTCCGCAACTAACCTGGACTTCACAGCGTTGGCCAATCGCTCCCTGAGATCTTCGACGTATTCACCCTCCGTTTTGTACCCCATGGGGTTATCTGTCAGGGGTATATCCCAATACTGGATCATCTCTGTGGCTCCCTGCCGGTACAGCAAGTAATAGCCAGGTTCCAATTTTTTAATCGACTTGAAGATGGTATCGGGCGCGGGGACGTATTCGTACGTGAGATATCGATTCAAAGACTTCAGGTCGAGTACCCGGGAAACACCGGGGTGAGTGAGAAGCGCCTTTAATTCCGAGGCAAACACAATGCCTTCGTTGGAGAGTGCATAATGCAGCGGTTTCTTGCCGATTCGATCCCGAGCCAGAATAAGAGTTTTTTTGTGTCGGTCCCACAACGCAAAGGCA
>Ga0209640_10006030_pt1 | contig 10604 bp, 8 predicted proteins | sample RifCSP10_1_FD_184018 | JGI IMG/M metagenome (GOLD analysis project Ga0209640, IMG submission 184018) | Soil microbial communities from Rifle, Colorado - Rifle CSP2_sed 10_1 (SPAdes) (version 2) | ecosystem: Environmental > Terrestrial > Deep subsurface > Rock core/Sediment | place: Rifle...
GCGACGCCGCAGGGCGACGGCTGGCGGTTCGCGCTCTACGATCGATCCACAGCCCCCGCGGAGAGCCGCGACGCCTCGACGCGCCAGGTCGAGGCGTCGCAGGTCCAAAGGCGGGAGCTGAGCCTGTTCCTGGAGCGGGCCGATCGGGAGTGGGGCCACATTCGCGAGGCGCTCTCGGGGACCTCGGGGGAGGGGACCATGACCCGCGACCAGTGCGAGAACCTGAAGGCCCTCGGCTACATCGGGTCCGACCAGGCGTGCCCGGGGAAGTGATGGGGCCGTGGGACTGAGGAGCCTCGCCCGCAAGCTCGTCCGGGAGGCCGATCCCGTGGCCCGCATGGACGACCGGACCTTCGTCGACCTGGCCTACCGTTTCCTCCTGGGCCGGCCCGCGGACGAGCACGGCCTGAACCACTTCCTGGGCCGGCTCGGCAAGAGGGCCATCTCCCGGCCCGCTCTGCTCTCCACCCTGATCGACTCCCAGGAATTCGCGCGGTCGCGGCTCCACGCCAACCTCGGCACCTCCATCCACGAGAGCCGTGGACGCTTCGTCAGGAGCCTGCCCCGCGCGAAACGGATCGTCGACCTGGGCGGAAGCTGCCAGGGCTCGCGAAAGGGCGCCTTGGTCGAGCTGGGCTATCCCTACTCTTTCGATCGCCTGACCATCGTCGACCTCCCCGACCCGGAGCGCCACGAGCTCTACCGCACCGACCGCGGCCAGGAGCTCGACACCGTCGAGACCGAGCGCGGTCCCGTCGACTACCTTTACCAATCGATGACCACGCTGCGGCCCATCCTCGGGGAGACCGTGGACCTCGCCTACAGCGGACAGTCGATCGAGCACGTGACCGTGTCGGACGCCAGGACGGTCTACGCGGAGGTGCTCCGCGTCCTCAGGCCCGGCGCCTTCTTCGCCCTCGACACGCCGAACGCCCGCTTGACCAGGCTTCAGCAGGACGACTTCATCGATCCCGACCACGAGCACGAGTACACCCATGACGAGCTGTCCCGGGATCTGAGGGCCGCCGGGTTCGAGATCCTGGAAGCCAGAGGGTTGAACTACGCGGGGCCCATCCAGACGAGGGCCGCGTTCTCGGAGACCGCGGTCGCCGCCAACTGCGGCCTCTACGCGGACATCGAAGATTGCTACATCCTGGCCTACGTCTGCCGCAAGCCGCCTAAGCCTTCCTCATGAATAGTCCGAAAGCCGTGCGTCCTCACGCCTTCGAGGTACTGACCGTGCGACTCCTCCGACTCCACGCACTCGCCATCCTGTCGTTTGCCCCTCAGACCGGCAATGGCGTGTTGATGGCTCTCTGAGCGGATCATTCGCGCGGACGCTCGCGCGGCTCGCGAATGATCCGAGCCCAGGCTAGCGCGGTTCGCCCGCCTCGCGGGCCGCCGCCGCCAGGTCGAGGGTGGGCCCTCCATCCCACTGGTAGTCGAGCGCGCGGATGCGGTCGGTGATCTCGCGGCTCCGTGCGAACCCCGATCGCACGTAGTAGTAGTGGGTGTCATAGGCGTTTCGGCCGAAGACGGCGGCCAGCACGTAGCGGTTCCGCTCGGAGTAGGACTTCAGGGTCATGACCATCCGGTACCAGGCGGGCCCGAGCGAGCGGTTCTCGATGCGCGCCCCCGCCTCCGGCGTCCCCGGGGAGAAGTACGCGTGGAACATGATCACCTCGGGGCGATAGCGGTCGAGGTACTCGTCCGTGATCCCGCCGTGGTGGGCCACGAACGAGTCGTTGAGGCCCCAGGCATCGACCGCGCGCCAGGTGGAGTAGAAGGGAAGAAGGCCGGCCTCGGTCGTGACCAGCGCGTAGTTGTAGCGGCTGTAATCCCGGAGCACGAGGGCGGCGTCGTAGAGACCCATGCGGCGGGGCTCGAGGTGCCGGAAGCGCTGGTGCTGGACGAGCGACAAGCCGACGATGGCGGCGGCCGCCCCCGCTGCGGCCAACCACCGTGGCCAGCGGGCGAAGCGCGGAGCAAACGCCCCCTGCCACGCCGGAATCCAGCCGAGGAGGATCGCCGGCAGCACCGGATACCGGAAGCGCATGACGTAGTTGGTCTCGTCGGAGATGAGGACGAACAAGCACACGAACGCCACCACGGGAAGGAGGGTCAGGAGGGCCATCCTCCGCGTGGCACGGACGAAGGGTCCGACGAGAACGACGGCCACGAAGGGCAACCCGAGGTGGAAGAGGTCCCGCCCCGACTGCCGCAGCGAGTGCCAGTGCAGTACGCCCGCGCCCTTCTTGTAGAAAGGGTTCGGCAAGGGGTAGCCGAAGTAGGAGAAGCGCCATGCGAAGTAGGCGAGGCCGAGGGTCAGGAAGACGAGCAGGAAGCGCCCGAGGATCGTTCGAGCCCCGAGCCCCCGGCGCGCGTGCACAAGGGCGGCGAGGCAGAAGACCGCGAAGAAGACGCCTTCGGGCCGGGCCAGGCCCGCGGCGAGGCCGGCCAGCGAGAAGGCTAGCGCGGCCCGAGACAGACGCTCGGCGGGTGCGTGCGCCAGGCGCACGGCGAGGACGAAGGTGAGGCCGCAGGCGAGCGCGAAGAGCGGGGTGCCGTAACCCGCCGCAAGATGGCGCAGCCCGGGCCCGACCGCGAGGAAGACCGCGGAAAGGAGGGCCAGGGCGAGCGAGGCCACGAAAAGCCGCCGGGCGGCCAAGAACACGACGAGGACGGTGGCGGCGTGGGCCACGAGTCCGACGCCCTGGGCCGCTCGCTCGAGTCCCACCCCCGCCCCGTGGACGGCCGCGACCAGCACCATGAAGAGGAAATCGGTGGCCCCGTCGACCGGCCTTTCGCCGATGTTCCAGACGATGCCGTGGCCGTCCGCCAGGTGTCCCGAGTACCGCAGCAGCATGGCGGCGTCCTCTTCGGGGTGCCGGTCCAGGTCGAGGCACGCGGGTACGTAGAGGGCGATGAGCAGGAGGAGGACGCAGCACCCGGCCACGTCCGCCACCTTCGAGCCGGAACCTCGCACACCGTCGCCCGTTCCGGCGGTCGCGGCGATCACGGCGCCTGGATGACTCTCCCGTCGAGGCAGCCGGTCACGCCCTGGACCGTGGCGCAGAATTTGAAGTTGCCGACGCGGCGGGCAGCGAGCACGTAGTTGAACGGCACCTCGACCGGCCGGGGGGCCACGGTTCCTTCACCCGACTGGAGCTCCCAGGTGATGTCGGGACCGTGGATGAAGGAAGGGACGTTCAAACCGCTCCGGTCCTTGGGAGTCGCGGTCACGTAGCCGGTGCAGACCACGGGCAACCGCCCAAGCTGCTGAGGTGGAGCGACGATACCGGGCGGACACTGGATCCCGAAGAAGGCCACCCGTACGTACGCGATGGCCTCCTCCGGGCGGAGGGGGAACTCGGCCGGAGAACAACGGGCGGCAAACACGCTCTGACCCCTGCGCACCGTATCTCGGGGGCTCAGGATCACGAACGCTTCGCTCCACTCGTTGGTCCTCTTGACGAGCAGGGTCACGGGCCCGAAGCTCGGAGCGGCGCAAAGCCCCTTCGTCCCGAGAATGTCGGCCACCCCCTGGTAGTACGCGTCGCGGTCGACGACGCGAAGGCCGCCGTCGGCCCCTGGGACCTTGAAGTTGAAGATCTCGGGCTTGGTGGCGATCAGGCGGTCGATGGCGTCCTCGACGTCCGCGAAGAACGCGGAATCTCCTCCCTCGCAGGTGACGTCGCGCGTGCCGTAACCCACCGCGGCGCACGCGGCCGTGTATCCCGGAATCGGGGGCGGCGGCGTGGGCGTCGGGGCGGTGGTGGGGGTTGCCACCGGAGCCGGAGCGGCCGGCGATTTCCCGCCTCCCCCGCAGCCCGACGAGAAGAGAAGAGCGGCTCCGGTGATTCCGATCGACGTTGCGCGGAGCCGCATCCCTCGCCTCGGAGACTAAGGGTAGGGGGTGACCCGACCGTTGAGGCAACCTTCCTTGCCGCCCACGGTCGCGCAGAGGCTGAACGTCCCGACCGCCCGGGCCTGGACGATGTAGTTGAAGATGTTCCCGTCGCGGGCGGGATAGGCGGACACCACGTCGGCGCCGGAGCGAAGCCGCCAGGACACGACGTCGCCGTGGATCTCGGGCGGCGTGTTGACGCCGTTGGCGTCCTTGGGCGTCGCCGTCACGATGCCGGAGCACACCACCGGAAGCTCCCCCGTGGCGGGGACCGGCTGCTTCACGTCGTCGGCGCACTGGTAGCCGAAGAAAGCCGTGCGCACGTACGAGAACTGGTCTTCCGGCGACAGCGGGAAGCCCGCGGGGACGCAGCTCGTGACGTACGAACGCCAGCCTCGCTGAATGAACCCCTTCGGGGTCAGGATCGTGTAGGTCTCGTCGAGCTCGTTGTCGTTCTTGACCACGAGGCTGACGCCCGAGTTGTCGGCCTGCGAGCACACCCCGAGGCCGGCGAGCATCGTCTGCACCCCCCCGAGATAGGCTTTCTCGTCGAGGACACGGTAGCCACCGCTGCCGATCTCGTAGTTGGTGTCGAAGATCTCCGGCCGGGCCGCCACGAGCTGCTCGATGGCCGTCGCCACCAGCCCCTGCATGGTCGTGGTTTCGCGCTTGCCACACGCAGGTTTGGGCCTGCCGTAGCCGATAGACCGGCAGACCGCTTCGACCAGGCCCATCCCGGTGGGAGGCGGGGTGCTCGAGGGCGTGGCGGTGGGCGTCGGCGAGGGCGTAACGGGCGCGGTCGGGGAAGAACCGGCGCCGCATCCTCCCGAGGCCAGGATGAGACCGGCCACCAGGGTCGCCCCCAGCTTCAGTCTCGTGAGATCGGTCATTCCCGTTCCTCTCCCGACCGAGCCCCGACGAGGTGCGGACCCCGATCTGCCGGCCGCGGTGGGGCGTGGGTTGCCCGGGCTCGCGGGGTCCGCGGGCGGAGCCCGACGAACGTGCACGACGTGGCCAGGATAGCGCAACCAAGGAGGGCCGATCAATGCTGAAGATAGCCGAGGGCGCGAAGCTCCTCGACGGCCTCGGCGTCCGGTCCGGGGACGAGGCCGCCCTTCCTTCGGATGCGGCTTCGGAAAGCCACGGCCTCCGCCGTGAAGGCGCGGACGAGGCCGGGCCGGGACGAGGCGAGGTTGAGCGCCTCCCGAGGATCACGCTCCTCGTCGTACAGCTCGGCCTCGGCAATGGGATAGACGCCCCCGGGCGCAGCCGGCTGGACGCGCTCGGGATTGTAGACGAACCGCCATTCCGGGCTCCGGACGGTGAAGATTCGCCCGTTCGTTTCGCCGAAGGCCATCTGGCGGACGGGGCGGGGCGGGAGGGAGCCCCCCGGCAAGAGGTTATGTCCCTGGAGCGACGAGGGAACGGGAAGCCCCAGGACGCCCAGGATCGTGGGCGCCACGTCCACCAGGCTGGCCGGGTGGGAAGTGCGCCCACCCTCGGGAAGCACGCCGGGCACGGCCAGGATCAAGGGGATGCTCATCGAGGATCGATAGACGGAGGGCGAATGGAAGAAGTACCGGTTGTGCTCGTGGAGGTCTTCTCCGTGATCGGCCGTCAAGACCACGATCGTGCTTTTCTCCAGCCCGTTTCGGACCAGGGCCGAAAGGAGTAGGCCGACGAGCTCGTCCGCAAAGGCGACCTCGCCGTCGTAGAGGCCGATCACGTGGGCCAGGTCCGACTCGGAAATGGCCGCGCCCCGGCGGCGCAGGGCGGCCAGCTCTTCGAGCCCGCCGTGGAGCGAGGATGCGCCCGGCTGCGTGAAGGCCGCGTCGTAGGGGGCCGGGGGCGCGTAGTCGGCATGCGGGCTCAGGAGGTGCACCCACATGAAGAACCGCCGCTCCCGCTCGCGCTCGAGCTGGGCGACGGCCTGCTCCACGGCCGCTCGGTCGGCGGCGGCCTGGCCGCCCTCGCGCGAGAGGAAGAGGCGCGAGAAGCCCGGATGCCGGCCGCGGGTCATGTTGGTGATGAAGGCCGAAGTGCTGAAACCCTGGGACCGCAGCAGCTCGGCCAGGGTGGGCAGGCCTTCGGGCATGGGCTGGCCGTTCTCCACGACCCCGTGCGCACTCGGGTAAAGGGAGGTGTGGAGGGAAGTCAGGGCGGGCCAGGTCGCGCTCTGCACGGTCTCCGCGCGATCGAAGAGGAGGCCCCGTCGGGAGAGGGCATCGACCTGGGGGCTGGTCGCCCGGGGGTAGCCGTAGGCCGAGAGGTGGTCGGCGCGAAGGGTGTCGATGCTGACGAGGAGGACGTTCCGCTCGCCCTCGGTCCGCGGCGTCGAGAGCAGGGGAACGCTCCAGCGGGCGGCGTTCGGGAAGACGCGCGGCGCTCCGGGACAGGCGAGGTCGAGACGCAGCACGACGCTCCGGCCCGCCTGCTGGGAAAGGTCGACCTCGAACGCCTCCCACCCCGGACCCGGGCGAACCTCGCGCTCGAGGAGCACCGTCCCTCCGTCGCCCTCGCCCGCTTCCACCCGCGCGCGGCAGGAAAGCGACTGGAGGTCCTCGGGGCCGCCCCGCGCGAAGGAGAAGTAGGTTTCGAGCTTGGCCCCCCGCGGCACGTCGACCGGCCAGGAGAGCACGGAGGGCACGTCGACGACGGCGGCGCGCAGTTTGGTGGAGGCGCCGTCGCCGAGGAGCTCGGCCCTTCCGGTCCTCGGCTCCAGGTGGATCGTCCGGACGGACCGAGTCGGGAGAGCCGGCGGTCGCGCCCGCAGGGCAACGAACCCGAGGCCGGCGAGCAGGGCCAGGCCGCAGAGGCCCCGCACGACATGACGTCTCATGCCCGGGCGGACGGTCAGCGCCTGGACCCGGGCACGAGATTGAGCTCGAGGGCGATCAAGCTAAGGGTAAGGGGTGACCCGACCGTTGAGGCAGCCTTCCTTGCCGCCCACGGTGGCGCAGAGGCTGAACGTCCCGACCGCCCGGGCCTGGACGATGTAGTTGAAGATGTTGCCATCGAGGGCGGGATAGGCGGACACCACGTCGGCGCCGGAGCGGAGCCGCCAGGAGACGTCGCTGCCGTGGATCTCGGGCGGCGTGTTGATGCCGTTGGCGTCCTTGGGCGTCGCCGTCACGATGCCGGAGCACACCACCGGAAGCTGCCCCGTGGCAGGGACCGGCAGCTTCACGTCGCCGCCACACTGGTAACCGAAGAAAGCCGTGCGCACGTAGGAGAACTGGTCTTCCGGCGACAGCGGGAATCCCGAAGGGATGCAGCTCGTGATGTAGGAGCCCCATCCCCGGCGGACGAAGCCCCTGGAGTTGAGGATCGCGTAGGTCTCGTCGAGGTCGTTGTTGTTCTTGACGGTCAGGTTCGTGCCCGCCTCTTCCGCATGCGAGCAGATCCCCATGCCGGCGAGGGTCGTCTGCATCGCCTGGAAGTAGGCCGGCTCGTCGAGGACCCGGAACCCGCCGGCGCCCATCTGGGTGTTCAAGTCGAAGATGCCGGGTTGGGCCGCCACCACCCGGTCGATGGCCGCCTCGATCGAAGGAAGCAGGGTCGCGACCTCGATGTGATCGCATCCGACCTTCGGCGTGCCGTAGCCGATCGCGCGGCACACCGCCTCGACCGAGCCCCCCCCGGTCGGGGGCGGGGTGCTCGAGGGCGTGGCGGTCGGCGTCGGCGAGGGCGAAACGGGCGACGTCGGGGACGACCCGCCTCCGCATCCTCCCAACACGACCACCAAGCCGACCGCGAAGGCCGCCCCCAGATTCGTCTTTGTGAAATGGTTCATTTCCGTATCTCTCCCGACCGAGCCCCGACGCAGTGCGGACCCCGATCTACTCTCTAGCGCCCTGGGGGCTGTTGCCCGGGCTCTGCCAGTCCGACCGGCGAAGCCCTACGAACTAGCGCAACCCTGGGAGGATAGCGCATCCGGGCAACCCCGAGCAAGGAGAAGAAGACCTATTTCAAGGTTTTACAGCTGCAAAACCCGACAATAGTGAAGGACTACCTCAGGGCGTCCCGTCCGTCTTCACCAGCCGGTCGGGAGCGGGGCCGTCCACGAAGCGGAGGTTCAGGCGGCGGATGTTGTCCCGGCCGACGTAGACGTTGCGGACTTCGGCGCGGGTCTGGAAGCTGCCCCCGATCTCCTGGAGCTGCACCACGTCGCCCGTGCTCACGGCGGTCATGGACGTCATCACCCGCGCGCCGTTCCGGCTGATGTTCTCGGCGATCGTCCGCTCTTCCTGAAGCACGGTGCCGAGCGTCCCCACGCGCCTCAAGTAGAAGTTGACGAAGATGTCGAGGCGCGTGCTTTGCCGCCGATCGGCGTACGGGGGGTTGGGCGCGGAGGGAAGCTGCACGGGACCGCTGCCCTGGGACCGCGCGAGCGGTGGCGGACCCGCGACTCCCGTGGGAATCGGCATGCTCCCGGTGGCGCAGTCGGCCCGGGCTCGCCGGAGCGCCGTCGCCATGTCGGAGGCGGTGTCGTACCGTCCGATCCGGTCCTTCGCCAGGGCTTTGCGCAGGATGGGCACCGCGGAGGGCGGGATGCGGGCCGCGACGCCGCCGGAAAGGGGAACCGGGTCCTGGATGTGCTTGAAGATCGTGGCCACCGGCGTGTCCCCGTGGAACGGGACCTGTCCGGTGAAGATCTCGTAGTTGACGATCCCGAGCGCGTAGATGTCGGACCTGAAATCGATCCGCTCCCCGCGGCACTGTTCGGGGCTCATGTACTCGGGCGTACCCATCACCTGGCCCGTCGAGGTGAGCGCGCCCGTGTCGTTGCCTTCCTTGGCGATGCCGAAGTCCATGAGCCGGACCACCCCGCGGCCGTCGCGCATGAGGTTCGGGGTCTTGAGGTCCCGGTGGATGATCCCGACGTCGTGGATGGCCTGCAGGCCTTCCGCCACCTGGATGGTCACGTCGAAGGCCTCTTCCGGCGGGGGCGGGCCCTTCTCACGGAGCTCCTGCTTGAGGTCGGTGCCTTCGAGGTACTCCATCGAGATGTAGCGGAGCGGCCCGTCCTCGCCGTACTCGTGGATTCGGCACACGTTTCGATGCGAGACGCGGCGAGCCAGCTTGATCTCGTGCCGGAAGCGCTTGGCCATCTCCTCCGTCCGCGCAAACTCGCTGCGCAGCACCTTGATGGCCACGGTCTCCTCGAGCATACGGTCGTGGGCCTTGTAGACCATGCCCATGCCGCCGCGGCCGAGCGGGCTCAGGATCTCGTAGCGGCCGGCGATCACCGACCCCTGGGTCAGGGCGCCGAGGGCCCGGCCGCAAGTGAAGCAGGCGTCCGCCGCCGGGTCGTTCTCCGCGCGGCAAGACGGGCAGATCATGGGACGTTAGCTCGGCAGGTGCGAGTCAAGCAACTCGGATGCCACGAGCGATCCGCTCCGTATCTCACTGAGAAGCATCGGATTCGGGGATGGAAAGCTCGGCCGTGGCCCGGCGGGGGTGTCGTCTTTTCGGCCTTCGCCAAGAAACTCCGTCCCTTTTCTGAGGGCGCCAAACACAGGATAGCACGCAGGCTCCCGGGGCCGGCAGCCAGGTTGTACTACCATCAGGCGCGGCATTGCCTGCTGCGATGCGTTCCCACGGGAAGGGACGCTTCGAGCGCTGAGGAGAGGATGGCCCTCGAGACGATCGATCCCACGACCGGCGAGCGCGTGCGCGAGTACGCCGAGGCGACCCCGTCCGAGGTGAGCGCGGCCCTCGCCTCCGCCCAGGCCGCGTTCGAAGGGTGGCGGCGCGCGCCGTTCGCCGAGCGCGCGGCCCCGATGAAGCGAGCGGGCGCGCTCTTGCGCGAGAGAAGAGACGCCCTGGCCCGCCTCATGGCCGTCGAGATGGGCAAGCCCCTCGCCCAGGGCCGCGGCGAAGCCGAGAAGTGCGCGTGGGTCTGCGAGTACTACGCGGACGCGGCCGAGGGCTTCCTCGCTCCGGAGGCGGTGGCGACCGACGCGACCAAGAGCTACGTCGCCTTCAGCCCCCTGGGCGTGGTGCTCGCGGTCATGCCCTGGAACTTCCCGCTCTGGCAGGTCTTTCGTTTCGTGGCCCCCGGCCTCATGGCCGGCAACGCCGGCCTGCTGAAGCACTCGTCGAACGTCTGCGGGAGCGCTCTCGCCATCGAGGAGATCCTGAAAGACGCGGGTTTTCCGAGGGGCCTCTTCCGCACGCTGCTCGTCGGCTCCTCCCGCGTGGCCGGCCTCATCGAAGCGCCCGCGGTCCGGGCGGTCACCCTCACGGGCAGCACGCCCGCGGGCCAGGCGGTGGCGGCCAAGGCCGGGGCCATGCTCAAGAAGAGCGTCCTCGAGCTGGGGGGCAGCGATCCCTATCTCGTGCTCGAGGACGCCGACCTGGACCTGGCGGCCGAGACCTGCGTCGCCTCGAGGCTCGTCAACAGCGGCCAGAGCTGCATTGCGGCCAAGCGGTTCATCGTCGTGGAGTCCGTCCGGAAGCCGTTCGAGGAGCGGTTCGTCGAGCGGATGCGCGCGCGCAGGATTGGCGATCCTCGGCAGGACGGCGTCGACATAGGGCCCCAGGCCCGGCGCGACCTCCGCGACGAGCTCCACCAGCAGGTCGCGCAGAGCGTCGCCCGAGGAGCGAAGGTGCTGCTCGGCGGCGCGGTGCCTCTGGGGCCGGGCGCCTTCTACCCTCCCACCGTCCTGACCGGGGTCGCCAAGGGGATGCCCGC
>Ga0209640_10006031_pt1 | contig 10602 bp, 6 predicted proteins | sample RifCSP10_1_FD_184018 | JGI IMG/M metagenome (GOLD analysis project Ga0209640, IMG submission 184018) | Soil microbial communities from Rifle, Colorado - Rifle CSP2_sed 10_1 (SPAdes) (version 2) | ecosystem: Environmental > Terrestrial > Deep subsurface > Rock core/Sediment | place: Rifle...
ATGAAGTGAGCCATGGCTATAATGCTTACTCGGTTCTGAAGACAGGTAGAGATGAGTGGGGAGTTCATCTTCCACATATTTTCAGAGCTTATGGAGATTACAAACTTCCCGTGTATATCTATCTTACTGTTGTATCTGAATTCTTCTTTGGTATAAACACTTTGGCTGTAAGATTGCCCTCGGTGTTGGCCGGAACGATTTCGGTTCTCTTTACTTACCTCCTTGTTAATAAATTATTTAATAGAGAAAAAATTGCACTAATCTCGGCACTTCTTCTGGCGATTGAACCATGGGATCTATTTTTGTCTAGGATAGCTCTGGAGGCAAACGTAGCGCTTTCACTAATTATTGCAGGGGTGTATTTTTTGCTTGCCGGACTGAAAAAGAAAAATTATCTGCTTGTAGCAGGAGTCATATTATTAGGCTTATCTGTCTGGACTTATAACTCTGCACGGATTTTTGTTCCTCTTTTACTTGCGGCGATCGCTTTTATATATAAAAGCGAGATAAAAGAAATTGTAAGACAAAATAGATTAGTTTTCACGATATCTTTACTTTTCATGATCATATTTTTTGTACCCATGTTTACACAATTAAGCCAGATTACAGGTACGGCGAGATATGAAAATGTTCAGATTCTAGACCAAGGAGCTACAGGGAAAATAATAGAACTCCGAAAGAATTCTCCTTTCGGAAAAGCTATTACTAGAGCCGTTTACAATAAAGCTACATACTTTGTTGCGAATTTTGCTGTCAACTATGCTAGGCACTTCTCTCCGGGGTTCCTCTATTCTAAAGGTGGAGATAATTACCAATTTAGTATTCCGAATACCGGGCTATTATATTTTGTGAATATACCCTTCTTTCTTTTGGGCTTGTGGGTATTTTTCAAGTCTCACTGTAAAGAAAAACAAGGGAGGCTTATTATCTTATGGCTTATTTTGGCACCGATTGCTTCGAGCTTTACACGAGAGTCTCCACACGCACTACGCGCAATTGTAATGCTTCCGATACCTATGCTTCTGACATCTCTTGGAATCTCGCACGTTTTAAAAAATGGCTATAACAGTAAATTGATTATGACGGTCTTAGCTATTACACTTTTTATTAGTTTTACTGACTATTTCCACAAGTATACAAGCGACTATAGAGTCAACTATTCCTGGACTTGGCAATACGGATACGACCAAGCAGTTACAAAGATTAAAACTAATTACGATAATTATGAGAAATTTGTAATTACGAAAAAATATGGAGAACCTCACGAATTTTTGCTTTTTTATTGGCCTTGGGATCCCTCAAGATATCAAAAAGAGGATAAAGTAAGGTACTTTCAGTCGAATTGGTATTGGGTGGACAATTTCGATAAATTTTACTTTGTAAATGATTGGGACATCCCGAAGACCGGCTCTAGGTTTATACTTGAAAGTGGAGGGGAGTTTGATTGCGCTAGCTGCCTTTTGGTAACCAGTCCGGGGAACGCCCCTGAAAACTGGAAGAAGATTGATACAGTTTATTTCTTGAATGGGGAAGCTGCGCTTGAAATATATGAACACTGAAAATAAACTCAAAATTCAAAATTCAAAATTCAAAACTGTAATGTTCTTGTTTTTAATAATTTTGCTTGCAGCTATTTTAAGACTGTGGCATTTAGGGCAATATCCGATTCATTTGACTAACGATGAGGCGGGAATTGGCTACAATGCGTATTCAATTCTGAAAACCGCGCGGGATGAGCATGGACAGTTTATGCCAATTGTTTTTGAATCTTTTGGTGACTGGAAACCCGGGTTATATATTTATTTGACCGTTCCCTCGGTCCTATTGTTTGGACTAACTGAATTTGCTGTTAGGTTGCCCTCCGCCTTATCGGGTGTTGCTTCGGTGTACCTTCTTTATCTTATTGCAAATAGGCTTTTTGACAGGAATGTCGCGTTGGCGTCAGCTTTTATACTGGCAATCTTGCCTTGGCACATGCAATTTTCTCGAGGGGCTTGGGAGGCAAATGCTGCACTTATGATACTTCTTGCAGGAGTATGGTTTTTCATCAAGAGTTTGAAAAACCACAATTACATAGTTCTTTCGGCTGCTTTTTTCGGTCTCACTCTTTGGACTTATCAGAGTGCAAAGCTGGCATCTGTACTAGTCTTGTTGGCGCTCGCCATATGCTACCACAAGAAATTATTATCCCTTTCTAAGAAAACATTAGGCACTTCCGTAGTTATAGGTATTCTTGTAGCGATGCCGATCGTATTGTCTTTATTTTCAGGAAAGGGTGGGCGGCTCGAGGTGATGAGTGTTTTTTCTTATACAAGGCCCGATGAATACATCAAGGAAACGATTTTAGACCAGGAAGACATAAGTAAAAATAGTTTAAAATATTTATTATTTCACTCGGAAGCGGCAAACCTTACCCGGGGAATTACCGGAAGATACTTCAATTATTTTAGTGGTAAGTTTTTATTTTTCCAAGGTGACTGGTCAAGTCTCCGACATTCCATACCGAACGTTGGCTATCTTTTGTTCGCTGAAGCGCCAGTGTTTATTGTTGGTTTGGTCCAGCTTTTTAAATCTAAAGGCGACAAAAACGCTACTTTTGTTCTACTTTGGCTGGCTTTTGCCCCGATAGCTCCTGCTCTTACCCGCGATAGTGTTCACGGAGTGCGTGCCCTTAACATGGTAGCTCCCTTGAGTATTGTTCTGGGTATAGGCATTAATTCAATGTACAGCTATCTAAAGAAGCAAATTAACCCATTAGTTAAGTATATTATGGCCTTCCTGATTACTGGTGCCTTTATATATAGTTTTGTAATTTACCTTGACGGCTATTATATCCAAAATGAATATGTGTATGCAGAAAATTATTTTTACGGGTACAGAGAAACAGTCAAAGAACTTGATAAAATAAGTGAGGATAAAAAGGTTGTCTTCTCGCAAAGCTACGATCAGCCTTATATATATTTTCTTTTTTATAAACATTATGATCCGGATAAATATCAGCAGGTATCCAACTTTATTCCGAGTGAGTACGGAGATGTTGGGATAGTGACCAAACTGGACAATATTGAGTTTAGGCCAATAAACTGGTCTTCGGATATCCGTCTGGAAAATACGTTAATTGTAGGAAAGCTTAGTGCTTTTCCTACGGAGGAAGTTGATAAGCCTGAAGACTATGACGTGACGAGGATTAAATACCCGAATGGTAACGATGCGTTTTTGATTGTTGAAGCCAAATGAAATTAATCTCTAAGAATAAAATTCTGATTGCTATATTAGTTTTATCTGCAATTTTGCGTTTTTACAGATTGGGAACTTATCCTGCTCTAAATGCTGACGAAGCTGCAATAGGATATAACGCATATTCGCTTTTGCAAACTGGCAAAGACGAGCACGGGAACCCGTGGCCAACTCATTTCCAGTCTTTTAACGATTATAAACCAGGTGGATATTTCTATATGGTGCTACCATTTGTTCGCGTCTTGGGGCTAAATACATGGAGCATTCGCCTACCTGGCGCGACTTTGGGGGTTTTAACAGTGCTTGGTATTTATTTATTAGTTAATGAGCTCAATAAAAATCACCGATCACTGGTCACTGGTCACTGGTCACTCATTGCAAGTTTGTTGCTTGCCATATCTCCTTGGCATATTCACTTTTCCAGAGGAGGGTGGGAGGTTAACGCGGCCACCTTCTTTGTCGTTCTTGGGGTTTACTTTTTCATCAAGGGAGTGAAAGACAATAATTACCTTTCTTTGAGTGTTATTGCATTCGTAATTAGTCTATATACGTATCATGCGGCAAGAGTCTTAGTCCCGTTTTTGGGTATAAGTTTGCTCGTTGTTTACAGAGAAAAAATGCTTGCTAAGCTCAATATAAAAATGTTTTTAGGTTCTGTGCTTTTGGCAGTTGTTTTACTTTTGCCACTTGCTTACGAGATTGTTTCTCCGGTGGCTTCATCTAGAGCCTCGAGTGTAAGCATATTTGCCGATAAGGGGTTTGTAGACCGAATTAACGAAAGTCGGGGTAGATACGAAGATAGTAATTCGCTCGTCGCAAAAATACTTCACAACAAACCAAAAGAAATTTCTCTGGAATTTGTGAGAAACTATTCAGACCATTTTTTGGGGGAGTTTTTGTTTTTATCAGGAGACGACATTCAACGAAATAAGGTACCCGAATTTGGCCAACTCTATTTATGGCAATTCCCACTCTTAGTAATTGCCGCTTTTGCTATTGCTAGACGCCCACGCATGTGGGGAGTGGTGTTGGCTTGGCTGGTAATTGCTCCGATACCTGCAGCTCTTACTTTTCAGTCGCCTCATGCGCTTCGTGCACAAAATATGATTATTCCACTCACTGTCCTCTCGGCATATGGTCTTTCCGAAGTATTAAATTACTTGCAAAAAGTTATAAACAAAAAGTATTTACCAATTACTATTTACTGTTTGCTAATTACTGTTGGTATATGGTCTTTTGCTCGCTATATCCATCAATATTACGTTCATATGGCAAAGTCGTATCCTTATTCTTCGCAATACGGAGTAGAGGAACTCTCACAGTACCTAAAGACTAACGACAGCAAGAGAGTAGTTATAACCACTAGGTATGACCAGCCTTACATACTTTTATTATTCTATCTTCAGTATTCGCCGGAGGCCTTTCAGTCAGCCCACGTGCTGTCAGGTAGAGATGAATATGGATTTTCGACGGTACCTGCTTTTGATAGGTATGAATTTAAGGCAATTGATTTTGAGAGGGATAAGTTGGTTTACAAAAATAGCCTGATAGTAGGGTCTGATGAGGAAATTCCTGACGAAACGAATATAATAAAGAATATATATGGTGAAAACGGGTTTTTGTATTTTCAAGTAGTAGCAAATTGAATGAGTAAACTAAGTGTAGTTCTTGCAACCAGAAATGAAGAAGAAAACATTGGCAGATGTCTAGAAGCTGTCAAGAGTATTGCTGATGAAATCATTGTTCTTGATGAATACTCGACGGATAAAACTGTAGAGATAGCCAAAAGATTTGGGGCGAAAGTATATGAAGAGCCGCATCACGATATTTTTCATATCACCAAGCAAAAGGCGATTGACAAAGCAAAAGGGGATTGGGTACTCCAGCTTGATGCAGATGAAGTTGTCACTCCAGAGCTGGCGCGAGAGATTTCTGATGTAATAAACATGACTGATAAAGACATGCTTGCTAGAAAACCAAAAGATATTAAAAAGCAAAAGCTTTTTGAAAGACATACAAAGCTTATTTCAAAAAGAGATGGAGGAGTGGGAAGTAGTGGTAAGATTGCGGCATTTTTTATACCAAGAAAAAATATATTTCTAGGCGAGCCGCTTGTTCATGCTGGCGTATACCCTGATCCTGCCATCAGGCTCATCAGGAAAGGAAAGGCACGTCTACCTGGTAAATCTGTACATGAGATAATGGAAGTCGATGGAAAAGTCCTCTGGCTTTTTAATGACATGCTTCACTACGATTCACCTAATCTTACTAGGTATATTGATAGACTGAATCGGTATACTGATCTTTTTGCTTCCGAGCTTAAGGATAATAAAGTTAGAGCTAACTACTTTAATTTATTAAACTATTCATCTGCAAAGCCGTTTGTGAATTTTATCAAGTTATATATCGTTCACAGGGGATATCTTGATGGAATGAGAGGATTTGTTTGGTCAGTGTTTTCTAGCCTCCATTTTCCTATTGCATATTTTAAGTATTACTCAAAGGAAAAGTCATGAAAATCGTAATTGACGAACTTCCACTTCATTCTGGTCACGCAGCGCGGGGAATGGGAGTATATACGAGAAGACTTATCGAAAGCCTAGAAAAAGAGTTAACGAGCAAGAGAGAAATTTCACTAGACACGTTTGTGTTCTCAGAAAATAGGGGCAGACTAGCAGAATACGATATTGTTCATTACCCATATTTTGACATTTTCTACCACACGTTACCTCTTAGAAAGGATACAAAAACTGTGGTAACAGTCCCCGACGTTACTCCTCTTCTCTACCCTGAATATTATCCGCCAGGGATAAAGGGTCGGCTAAACTTTATCCTGCAAAAAAGAGCTTTAAGTAATGTTAACGCTGTAGTTACGATATCTGAAACTTCAAAAAAAGATATTGTAAGATTTTTGGATATTCCTTCGAAGAAAGTATTTGTCACTAAGCTTGCCGGAAATTTCTCAACGAAGAGAGTATCTACGAGTCAATTAAGTAAAATTAGTAGGAAATATAACCTTCCCAAAGAGTTTATTTTATATATAGGTGATGTGAACTGGAATAAAAATCTTCTTCGTTTAATTAAAGCGGTCAAGCGCATCGACGAAACTCTGGTGATAGTCGGCAAGAGTGCTGTAAGAGATGAATATGATAAAGACCATATTGAAAACAAACCTTTAAGGGAGATTCAGGAAAGGTATGGGAATGATAAGCAGGTTATGCGCCTAGGGTTTGTGGAAGATAATGATCTAAATGCGATATGGCAACTTGCAACAGTATACTGTATGCCATCCTTGTATGAAGGCTTTGGTCTGTCAGTAGTCGAGGCTATGGAGGCAGGTGTGCCTGTGGTTTGTTCACGAACACAGGTCTTGGTTGAGGTAGCAGGTGACTCTGCCGTATATTTTGACCCGTATTCCGAAAATGACATTGCGGAAAAGTTAAAATATGTAATGTCAAATAAAAAAATACAGAAAGATCTTGTCTCTAAGGGGTTTTTTAGGGCAAAAAAGTATTCGTGGCAAAAGACCGCTCTAGAGACTATCAAGGTATATGAAAAGCTACGCTAGGAAAGTTATCACTAATCCCCTGTTCTCTGGGTCTGCCATTATGGTCCTTGGGAGTAACATTGCCAACTTTTTTTCTTATGGTTATCATTTTATCGTCGGCCGGCTTCTGTCCCCTGCAGAATATGGTGAACTCGGGGCCCTGATTTCTTTTCTTGGCCTTCTGGTTACGGCACTTTCCTTCCTTGGCTTGGTTATAGTAAAGTTCGTTTCGTCTGCAAGAGATAGTGAGCTAAACGGAGTTTTTGGGTGGTTTCAAAGTATTGGAATAAAGTTTGGGATAGCCGTTTCATTACTTGTTATAGTACTTAGCCCTTTTATATCCAGTTTTTTGCATATTGATCTTCCAGAAATTTTAATTCTAAGCCCGATCTTTTTGGTCGCCACCGCAAATTTTGTGTATAAATCGTTTTTACAAGGACAATTAAAATTTCACAAAGTTGTGATTTCGACAAACTTTGAGATAATTTCAAAGCTTTTGTTGAGTGTGGTAGTGATTTTGTTGGGCTATTCTGTTTTTGGAGCGATTAGCGCTTTCTTGTTTGCGGGATTGCTCAATTTTCTACTGCTTCGACGATACGTTTCTGTATTTAGAGTCGGAAAAATAAAACATGTATTCAGTAAACATAGAGAGGTCTTTGTTTATACTGTCCCCATTTTTATTGCGTCGTTCTTTTCCTATGCCCTGATTTCTCTGGATGTAATTCTTGTCAAACATTATTTCCCCTCTGAAGAGGCCGGGACGTACACGGTGCTGTCCACATTGGGGAGAATAATCTTTTTTGCGGTTGCGCCGATCTCTTCTGTAATGTTTCCCATAATCTCCAAAAGAAATGCTTCGGGAAAAGGTTATAGATCAATCTTTAAACTAAGCATGATTATGTCTTCAGTTGTAATTCTGGGGATACTTGTACTTTACAAATTCTTGCCATTTTTAGTTGTAGGCGTATTATATGGATCAAATAGATATTTAGACGCATACGGTCTTCTTCCGTGGACAGGCCTTTTTATCGGTTTTTATACACTTGCGTCCCAGATAATAAGTTATTATTTATCTCTTGGGACAACAAAAATTGTAATCCTTGTGCCAATTACACTATTTGCGCAAGTTATTGGTATAATTTTGTATCACGACACCCTATTTAGCGTGATACTTGTGTCAATAGTCGTTACCGCTGCGTTTCTGGCGACTGCCCTTGGGAGACTTGTATATGATAGACAAATCTAGAAAGATTTCAAGCAAATCTAGAAAAATATCACTCATCATGCCTGCTTATAAAGCAGAGAAGATAGTAGTGAAGTCTCTTCTGAACACTAAAAAAGTACTAGACGAAAGCGGTTATAAATATGAGGTAATTTGTGTGGTGGACGGGAAGCTTGATAAAACTTGGCAGGAGGCAAACAAAGTTGCCAAAAAATTCCCCAGATTAGTGAAAGTGGTGGGATACAAAAATAATTTAGGGAAAGGGCACGCGGTGCGTTATGGAATGGCGAGAAGTAATGGTGAAATTGTCGGTTTTTTGGACGTCGGTTTTGATTTAAAGACCGAGGGACTGAACATGCTTCTTTCTCATTTTGAGTGGTATAACGCGGATATCATTGTGGGGTCAAAGAGGCATCCGGTTTCAAAGGTAACATATCCTTGGCAAAGGAGAATATTATCCTATGGCTATCAATATCTGGTGAGGATAATGTTTGGCTTAAAGGTAAAGGACACTCAGGTGGGTATGAAATTCTTCCGTAGAGAGGTACTTGAGAAGACTTTACCAAGGCTGCTGGTCAAGGCGTTTGCGTTTGATATTGAAATGCTCGCAGTCGCAAATTACTTGGGATATAAGCGCATATATGAGGCGCCGGTAGAACTCTCTACGGATTTTGAAACATCGAGTATTGCTTCAAAGGGATTCTTGAGGACAATATTTTATATGCTTTGGGATACGGTTGCAGTGTTTTACAGGTTAAGGATATTGGATTATTACAATTATAGTAATCGGAATAACTGGATTACTCCCGAATACTTAATCATCAAAAACTCCAAATGAGTAAACTGGCCAGTCTCTGTTTTGTATTTCTTTTGCTTTTTTCTTCGGCTAAAACCGTGAATGCACAGGCGGACAAATTTATTACAGTAGTCAACCCCGTTCGCATTGCGCCGTATTCAAAAAATGTTATAGAAAATATTGCAGCCGAGTATAAAATTGCGAATGATCTCGAAATTCCTGCTACTTGGCTTCTTACCTATGACATTTTAGAAAACGACGCTGCGATAAAGAAGATTCTGGGCTTTAATGATAATCAGGAAATTGGTTTGTTTTTAGAGGTTGATAATGCCTTGACCCGGGACGCTAGCGTTGAAATGCACAAAGGCTCATGGCAGCATTCAAATGTTGTGTTTCTTAGCGGATACACTCAAAATGAGCGAGTTCGCATGGTTGATACTTTATTTGATAAGTTTGAAGAGAAATTTGGCTACTATCCCAAGTCAGTTGGTTCATGGTGGACAGACAGTTATTCTCTCGCCTACATGCACGATAAATATGGAGTTTCTGCTAATTTAACAGTTGCTGACCAGTTCTCGACTGATAGATATCAGGTTTGGGGGCAATACTGGGGAGTGCCATTTTATCCGTCAAAGTACCATTCCGGGATTCCTGCTTCCAGTAAGGGAACTAAGCTTCCGGTTGTGATGCTTCAGTGGGCTCCCCGAGATCCTGTTAACGGATACTACAGTAGTCTATATAGCACGCAGGATTACTATATCGCGCCGATTGCACAGGACGTAGAATATTTCAGGAGATTGATATCAATTTATCTAAACGACATTGGTGACTATGGTCAAGTAACAATTGGCTTGGAAGGAGACCTGACGCCAGATGCATATAGTGTCAATTATGAAAAGCAACTTAATGTAGCTAAAGGTTTTGTTGACAATGGTTTGGCCAATTTCTCAACAATGAGTGGTTTTGCGAGTTGGTATTTATCTAAATACGTCGATTTATCACCAACACATCTTATTCATGAAAAAGACCTTCTCGGAACCAATAAGGAAGTTGTCTGGTTCCAAAATCCCATGTATAGGGCCGGAATAATGTCGGATCCGGATGAAAATCGGGTGAAAATCTTTGATTTTAGGATGTACAACGACAATTTTGTCGAGCCTTACTATGAGTGGCCAAACAGAGAATTTGATTTATCTATTAACATTCCGTCAATCTATGACGGAATAAGTGATCCAAATAATTTAACAACTATTGATGATAGTTTCAGTGAAGTTCAACAAGATGGCGAAGAGGCTACGATAATTCTCACGTCTGGGCGAAAGATTAACTTATATAGAGATAAACTAGAAGTAATTGAGACGAACGGTAAAGTAGTTCAATCAATTAAACCAGAAAATATATCCCCGTATTACTTCAGAGATCTCAAGGAGGAGGCTGGTCATCTGCTTTTGTCAAAGAAACTGATTGTCGGCATTTTGTTATCACTTGGCTTATTTATATATTTACTATATAGGTATAGAAAGAGCAGAATGCTTCCCGTCTCTGTATTCTCCGGGCTTTTAGTTATAACTGCAACTTATTTTATTGGTACCCAAATTTATTTAGTGGGACAGTCGGAGGTTGATGTCTTAAGAAAGTTGAAAAAAAAGCCGGGTAGAGTTCTGGTGTACGACAGTGAATGCCTTCAGTGTGAATGGTATGGTGACAATAAGCCCGCAGCGCTTGCCAATAAAAGAAGTTACATAGAAAAATTAACAGGCAGCAAGGTAGTATATGATAGTGCTTTTTTTAAAGAAGCGG
>Ga0209640_10006032_pt1 | contig 10602 bp, 13 predicted proteins | sample RifCSP10_1_FD_184018 | JGI IMG/M metagenome (GOLD analysis project Ga0209640, IMG submission 184018) | Soil microbial communities from Rifle, Colorado - Rifle CSP2_sed 10_1 (SPAdes) (version 2) | ecosystem: Environmental > Terrestrial > Deep subsurface > Rock core/Sediment | place: Rifle...
GATCTACCAATGGCGGGTCACAGCAGATGGGCGAACATCCAGCATCGCAAGGGTCGCCAGGACGCCAGGCGCGGCAAGGTCTTCACCAAGCTGATCAAGGAAGTCAGCGTCGCGGCGCGGCTGGGTGGAGGCGACGCGGCGTCGAACCCGCGCCTGCGGCTCGCGCTGGAAAAAGCGCGCGCCGAAAACCTTCCCGGCGACAACATCCAGCGCGCGATCCAGCGGGGCACCGGCTCGCTCGACGGCGTGGCCTACGAAGAAATCCGCTACGAAGGCTACGGCGTCTCCGGCGCGGCCGTGATGATCGACTGCCTGACCGACAATCGGACGCGCACGGTCGCCGAAGTGCGCCATGCGTTCACGAAGAATGGCGGCAACCTGGGCGCCGACGGATCGGTCGCGTATCTTTTCAAGCATTGCGGGCAGTTCGTGTTCGCACCGGGCACGAGCGAAGAGCGCGTGATGGAGGCGGCGCTGGAATCTGGCGCCGAAGATGTGGTGACCAACGAAGACGGCTCGATCGAGGTGGTGAGCACGCCGCAGGATTTCGAGCGCGTGAAGGCAGGGCTGGAGCAGGCCGGCGTTCGACCCGCAATCGCCGAGATCACGATGAAACCGTCCACCGAGATCTCGCTCGCCGGCGAGGACGCGGCGAAGATGCGCAGGCTGCTGGACGCGCTCGAGAATCTCGACGACGTGCAGGACGTGTACACCACGGCGGCGCTCGGCGACGCGTGAACACCTTGCGCATTCTCGGCGTCGATCCGGGGTTGCGCGTCACCGGTTTTGGCATCATCGAGAAGCAGGGCAGCCGGCTGCTATACGTGACGAGCGGCTGCGTGCGCTCGGGCAGTGGCGAGCTTGCGGTGCGCTTGAAATCGATTCTGGAGGGCCTCGCCGAAGTGATTGCCGCCAACCACCCCGGCGAAGTCGCGATCGAGAAAGTCTTCGTCAACGTGAACCCGCAATCGACGCTCGCGCTGGGACAGGCGCGCGGCACCGCGATCTGCGCGGCGGTGCTCGCCGGGCTGCCGGTGTCCGAGTACACCGCACTGCAGGTCAAGCAGTCGGTGGTGGGAAGAGGCCATGCAGCCAAAGGACAAGTGCAGCACATGGTGAGGCGACTGCTTTCGCTGCCTGGGGATCCGAGCCCGGACGCCGCGGACGCGCTTGCGTGCGCGATCTGCCACGCGCATGGCGGCGAGCTGGGAGGGTTTTCGACGCGCGGGTTGCGGATGCGGCGCGGGCGGCTCTCATGATCGGCCGGCTTTCCGGACGTCTTGCCGCCAAGCACCCCCCGCAGGTTCTGCTTGAGGTCGGCGGCGTCGCCTACGAGCTCGACGTGCCGATGAGCACGTTCTACACGCTGCCCGCGACCGGCGAGCCGGTGACTCTGCACACGCATCTCGTCATCCGCGAGGACGCGCACGTGTTGTACGGTTTCGCAACCCTCGAAGAGCGCACCGCGTTCCGGCGGCTGATCCGGATTTCGGGAATCGGCGCCCGGACCGCGCTTGCCGTGCTCTCCGGCCTCTCGGTTGCCGACCTTGCGCAGGCGGTGACGTTGCAGGAGACCGGGCGGCTTACGAAGGTCCCCGGGATCGGGAAAAAAACCGCCGAGCGGCTGCTGCTCGAACTGAAAGGAAAGCTCGCCGACGCGCTCCCCACGGTCGGCTCGATCGCTGCGCCCGGAAGCGAGGCGGCCGATATTCTCAACGCGCTCGTCTCGCTCGGCTACAGCGAAAAGGAAGCGCTCAGGGCGATCAAGGGGCTGGCGCCGGGGATCGCCGTCGCCGACGGCATCCGGCAAGCGCTCAAGGCGCTGGGGAAGGGGTGAGGGGCGATTCGTGCGAGCGTTCAATAAGCGGCGCTGGCCGTTTGTTCCTTGCGGTCATTTGAGGACGTAGCGTCCGTGCTTCAGGGTGCCCACGCGCTTGACCAATCCGACCTTGAGCAGGGGGCGCAGCAAGTCCATCGCTCCCTGCTTGGAGATTCTCAGGCCGTCCCAAATTTCACGCGGGCTGAGGCCGCCCTGCGCGCGCAGCAAATGCAAGAGTTGCTCCTGCTTCGGACGGAGCACCAGCTGCGGCCGGCCGCGTGATGCCGAGAATTGCTGAACACGCTGCCAGACCCGCTCCAGTGTTTGCTGGACACCTTCCGCGCAGTAGTCAAGCCAGGAAGTGAGGTCGTCGCCTTGCTGCCGCACCGCCTGCAGTGCCGCGTAGTAGCGCGTGAGTCAAGTATTGGTCAAGTTCTCGGTCAAGCGGCGGAGCCGCGGCGCACCCCGATCCGCGGCTTTCAGCAGGATCACGGCTGGCCGCAGGGCCGGTAAGATAGGAAAATGCCCGTCGAAACCGATCGCCTGATCTCCGCGAAGCCCGCTTCGCCGCAGGAAGAACAGGTTGAGCGCTCGCTCAGGCCCGCATCGCTTGCCGAATACGTCGGCCAGCCGAAGGTGAAGGCGCAGTTCGAGATCTTCATCCAGGCTGCGCGCGGGCGCGGCGAGGCGCTCGATCACGTGCTTCTGTTCGGGCCGCCGGGCCTGGGCAAGACGACGCTTGCGCACATCGTCGCGAAGGAGCTCGGCGTCAATCTGCGCCAGACCGCGGGCCCGGTGCTCGAGCGCCCGGGCGATCTGGCCGCGATCCTCACCAACCTCGAGCCGCGCGACGTGCTCTTCATCGACGAGATCCACCGGCTCTCGCCGATCGTCGAGGAAATCCTCTACCCGGCGCTCGAGGACTACCAGATCGACATCATGATCGGCGAGGGGCCGGCCGCCCGCTCCATCAAGCTCGATTTGCCGCCGTTCACGCTGGTCGGCGCGACGACCCGCGCCGGCATGCTGACCAATCCTCTGCGCGACCGCTTCGGCATCGTTGCGCGGCTCGAATTCTACGGCGCCGAGGATCTCGCGCGCATCGTGCGCCGCTCGGCCGGGTTGCTCAAAGTCGAGCTCGCCGACGATGGCGCAACGGAGATTGCCAGCCGCTCGCGCGGCACGCCGCGAATCGCGAATCGCCTGCTGCGGCGCGTGCGCGATTACGCGCAGGTGAAAGCCGACGGCATCGTCTCGAAGGCCGTTGCCGATGCCGCGCTTCGCATGCTCGATGTGGACGCGCTCGGCCTCGACATGATGGACCGCAGGCTGCTGCTTGCGGTGATCGAGAAATTCGGCGGCGGCCCGGTCGGCGTCGACAACCTCGCGCATGCGATCGGTGAGGAGGCCGACACGATCGAGGACGTGCTCGAGCCGTATCTGATCCAGCAGGGCTACCTGCAGCGCACACCGCGCGGCCGCATGGCCACGCTCGTCGCGTATCGGCACTTCGGCATCCTCGCGCCCTCGGGGACGCAGGATCTTTTGTAACCCCTTGTAACCCGTTTTGCCGGCTGCTGCGTTGCTACAATCGGGCGAGCATCCCTTCGGAGGGCTTCCATTGACCGCGTTCGATCGGCACTGATCCGGGCATGACGTTCACGCAGGATCTCGAGATCTGGACGCTCATCGTCAACGCGTCCTTCGTAGTGAAGGCCGTGCTCGTGCTGCTGCTTGGCGTCTCGTTTCTGTCCTGGATGTTCATCTTCCGCAAGTGGTTCGGCATCCGCCGCGCGCGCGCGCAGACCGACGGCTTCGAACGGGAGTTCTGGAGCGGCAACGACCTGCAGTCGCTCTACCAGGGCGCCGTGAACGCGCGCCACACGATCGGCTCGCTCGAGCGCATTTTCGAAGCCGGCTATCGCGAGTTTGCGAAGCTGCGGAGCCAGCGCACGTCCGAGCCTTCGGTGATGGTGGATGGTGCGCGCCGCGCGATGCGCGCGACGTATCAGCGGGAAATGGATCACCTCGAGCGCCATCTCGCGTTCCTCGCCTCGACCGGCTCGGTATCGCCCTACGTCGGCCTGTTCGGCACGGTGTGGGGCATCATGCATGCGTTCCGCAGCCTGTCGAACGTGCAGGCGGCGACGCTGGCGCAAGTTGCGCCGGGAATTGCCGAAGCGCTGGTGGCGACCGCGATCGGCCTCTTTGCGGCGATCCCCGCGGTCATCGCGTACAACCGCTATTCGCACGACATCGATCGGCTTGCGATCCGTTTCGAGAGCTTCATGGAGGAGTTCTCGAATGTGCTGCATCGCCAGGTCGTGAGGTAGGCGCATGGCGCGCCTGCATTCCAAGCGCGGGCCGATGCACGAGATCAACGTCGTGCCCTACGTCGACGTGATGCTCGTGCTGCTCGTCATCTTCATGGTGACCGCGCCGCTTGTGACGCCCGGAGTCGTCGACCTGCCTTCGGTGTCGAAAGCGCCGGTGGCGCCGGTCGCGCCGCTGGAAGTGGTGATCAAGGAAGACCAGACAGTGCTGCTGCGCACCCGCGACGCAAAGGGTGGCGCGAGCGGCGAGCGTGTGGTCGCGCGCGGCGAGCTTGGCAGGCTCATCAAGGAACGCCAGCAGGCAAACCCGGATCAGCCGGTGCTGATTGCCGCCGACAAGGGCGTTCGCTATGAAGCGGTGCTCAATGTGATGGACGAGTTGCAGCGCCAGCAGGTGCGAAGGGTCGGCCTGCTCGTGAAACCCGCGCAATGAGCGAGGCCGCGCTCCAGTCTCCTTTCGGGCCGCACATCGACCCGGGGCGCTTCTTTTCCGTGGTGCTCGCGGCGCTCGTGCATCTGGTGCTGTTTGCCGTGCTTCTGTTCGGCGTGCGCTGGCAAAACCGCCCGCCGGAGGCGGTCATCGTCGAACTCTGGCGCGACCCGCCTCCTCCGCCAGCCCCCGTCGTCGAGGCGCCGAAGCCGGCTCCGGTCATCGAACCCGAGCCACCGAAGCCCGAGCCGATCCTCGAAAAGCCCGATATCGCGCTGAAGGAGCCGCCGCCGGCGCCGCCCAAGCCCGAAGTGAAGCCCAAGCCAAAACCCGAACCGGTCGCAAAACCCAAGCCGAAGCCCGAACCGGTCGCAAAGCCCAAGCCGAAGCCCGAACCGAAGGTCGTTGTCGACGCGGCGGCGAAAGCCCGGGAGCAGGATGCGCAAAGAAGGTTGCGGGAAGAACTGACGCGCGAGCAGCTTGCGTTTGCGACGGAGCGCGAGCGCCAGGCGCTGAAGGATCAGTTGGCGCGCGACGCAGCGGCCGCCCGCAACAAGGGGCTCGAGGACTGGGTGAACAAAGTGCGGACGCGCATTCGCGGCAACATCATCCTGCCGCAGGACATCAAGGGGAATCCGGAAGCGATTTTCGACGTGGTGCAGCTCCCGACCGGCGAAGTGCTTTCGGCGAGATTGCGCAAGTCGAGCGGCGTGAGGGCGCTCGACGATGCGATCGAGCGCGCGATCCTGAAGTCCTCTCCGTTGCCCAAGCCCGACAAGGCGGATCTGTTCATGCGCAATTTCGAGCTGAAGTACCGGCCCCACGATTGAATATAATTGCGCCGATGCGAGTGCTGATCGCGGCCCTGGTCCTCATGGCGGCCGCGTCTTCCGCGACCGCGCAACTCTCGATCGAGATCACCGGCGCCGGCGCGCAGCGCATTCCGATCGCGATCGCTCCGTTTGCGGGCGAAGGCGCGCTGCCCCCCGGAATCTCGTCGATCGTGCGCGCCGACTTGGAGCGCAGCGGCCTGTTCCGCGGGCTCGAAGTGCCTGCGCTCGTGCCCCCGCCGACCGAAAGCTCGAACGTGAACTACCCCGAATGGCGCTCGCGGCTCGCCGATGCGCTGGTCGTGGGATCCATCGCCGCGCGTCCGGATGGGCGTTTCGAGGTGCGGTTCCGCTTGCATGACGTCGTCAAGCAGGTTTCGCTCGGCGGCGTGGCCTATACGCTGACACAGCAGCAGGTTCGCGCCACGGCGCATCGCATCGCGGACTACGTGTACGAGAAGCTGACCGGCGAGAAAGGCGTGTTCTCCACGCGCATCGCCTATGTGGTGAAGCGCGGCAACCGCTTCGAGCTGCAGATCGCCGATGCCGACGGCGCGAGCGAAGAAACCGCGCTCGCTTCGTTCGAGCCGATCATCTCGCCCGCGTGGTCGCCCGACGGCCGGCGGCTCGCCTACGTTTCGTTCGAGAACAAGAAGCCGGTCGTCTATGTGCATTCGCTGCTCGACGGCAAGCGCCACGTGGTCGCGAACTTCAAGGGGTCGAACTCGGCGCCTGCCTGGTCGCCCGACGGCAACCGCCTGGCGGTTGCGCTCTCGCGCGAGGGTGGCTCGCAGTTGTTCCTGATCAATGCCGATGGCAGCGGCGCACGGCGGCTCACGAATTCGTCGGGCATCGACACGGAACCCGTGTTCGCACCCGATGGTCAAACGATCTACTTCACGTCCGATCGCGGCGGCAGCCCGCAGATCTACCGCATGCCGGCGAGCGGCGGCGACGCACAAAGGGTGACGTTCGAGGGGAGCTATAACGTGTCGCCGCGCATCAGCCGGGACGGCAAGAACCTCGCGTATATCGCCCGCAACGGCGGCAAGTTCCAGGTCGCGCTGCTCGACCTGGCGACGCGCCAGCACCTCATCCTGACCGACAGCGACAAGGACGAATCGCCGAGCTTCGCGCCGAACGGCCGCATGATCCTGCTCGCCACGGTGGTCGGCGGCCGGGGCGTGCTCTCGGCCGTGTCGTCCGATGGGCGCGTGAAGCAGCGCCTCTCGGTCGCCGCGGGCGACGTTCGCGAGCCGGCCTGGGGACCTTTCATCCAGTAAGAGCAACAAGGAGCAACTCATGCGTACCGTGTGGATCGTCGTAGTGTTCGCCGCAGTGCTCGCCGGATGTGCGAGCACGCCCGACGAGGAGCAATCGCCCGCCGGAGTGGAAGACCGCAGGCCGGGAACCAAGCCGCCGACGATCGGCGCCCAGACCCAGCCGATCCAGCAGCCTCCGGTCGCCGGCGTCGACCTGACCGGGAAAGCGAGGGCGCGCTCGCTGCTCACCGATCCGGGCTCGATCCTCTCGAAGCGCTCGATCTTCTTCGATTTCGATCGCTACGACGTGAAGGAGGAATACCGGCCGCTGATCGAAGCGCACGCGCGCTACCTGCGCGACAACGGCCAGGCGAAGATGCTGGTGCAGGGCAACACCGATGAGCGCGGCAGCCGCGAGTACAACCTCGCGCTCGGGCAACGGCGCTCCGAAGCGGTCAAGCGGATGCTGATGCTGCTCGGCGCGAAGGAAGACCAGGTCGAGGCGGTGAGCCTGGGCGAAGAAAAGCCCAAGTCGGAAGGCCATGACGAGGGTGCGTGGACGCAGAACCGCCGCGGCGACATCCTCTACCAGGGCGAATACTGATGCGCAGGGGCGCGCTCGCCGCATCGCTCGCCGCGGCGCTCGCCGTCCCGGGCCTGGCGCACGCGCTTTTCGACGATGAGGAAGCGCGGCGCCGCATCGAAGTGCTGCGCCAGCAGGTGGAAGCGAACGCGCGCGCGTTCGAAGACCGCATGAACCGGGCCGAAGACCGCCGGCCGCTCGTGGAGCTTGCCGGCCAGATCGAGGCGGTCCGGGCGGAGCTCGCAAAGATGCGCGGGCAGCTCGAGGTGCTCGCCAACCAGATCGACAACGCCGAGCGCCGGCAGAAGGACTTGTACGTCGACATCGATACGCGCTTGAGGAAGCTCGAGCAGGCGAAGGAGCAGGCGGCAGCGGAGAAGCCGCCGGCCGAGGCGCCGACACCGGCGGCCGAGGCGAAAGCGTACGAGGCCGCGCTCAACCAGTTCAAGCTCGGCAACTATCCGCTCGCGATCTCGGCGTTCCAGGGCTTTCTCGTCACCTATCCGACGAGCAAGCTCGCGCCCTCGGCGCAGTACTGGATCGGCAACGCGCACTTTGCGCAGCGCGACTACAAGCAGGCGATCGCGGCGCAACAGAAACTGCTTTCCTCCTGGCCCGAGGACGCCAAGGCGCCCGATGCGATGCTGAACATCGCGACGTCGCAGGAGTCGCTCGGCGACCGGCGCGGCGCGCAAAGGACGCTCGAGACGCTGCTTGGCCGCTACCCCGAGAGCCCGGCGGCGACGAGCGCCAGGCAACGGCTCGCGCAGGGACAGAAGCGCTGAAGCGCGCAGTCGTCCTTCTTTCCGGCGGCCTCGATTCGGCGACCACGCTTGCGTGGGCGCAGCGCGAAGGATTCGAGTGCCACTGCCTCTCGGTCGACTACGGCCAGCGTCACGGGGCCGAACTGCAGGCCGCAAAGCGGATCGCCGAGTGCCATGGCGCGAGCCGGCATCGCATCGTGCGGATCGATCTCGCGCAGTTCGGCGGCTCGGCGCTCACCGATCGGTCGATCGAAGTCCCTTCGAGCGGACTCAGGCAGGGAATTCCGGTCACCTACGTCCCCGCGCGCAACACGATCCTGCTGGCGATTGCACTCGGCTGGGCCGAACTGCTCGAAGCGTCGTACCTCTTCGTCGGCGCGAATGCGGTCGATTATTCCGGCTACCCGGATTGCCGCCCGGAATATCTGCGCGCGTTCGAAGCGCTCGCCAACCTTGCGACCAAGGCCGCGATCGAAGGGCGCAGGATCGAGATCCGCGCGCCATTGATCGATTTGCCGAAAGCCGAGATCGTACGGCTCGCGCTCGAGCTCGGGGTCGATCCGGCGATGACCGTGACGTGCTACCAGCCCGACGCCGAAGGAAGGGCGTGCGGCGTGTGCGATGCCTGTCGCATCCGCAAGGCCGGGTTCGACGCGGCGGGGATTCCAGACTGTACGCGTTATGCTTGAGCAAGTGAGCCCATGAGCGAAGCGAATCCCGCACTGCTTGCCGCGTACGTCGCCTGGGGCGCGTTCTCGCTCGCATTCATCTTCGGTGCGGTTGCCAACAAGACCGATTTCTGCACCATGGGCGCGGTGTCCGACTGGATCAACATGGGCGACACCGGCCGCATGCGCATGTGGCTGCTTGCGATCGGGGTCGCAATCCTCGGTGCGAACGCACTCCACCTTGCCGGCGCCATTGATCTCTCGAAGTCGATCTATCCGGGGCCGAACTTCACCTGGCTTTCGTACATCGTCGGCGGGTTCCTGTTCGGCGTCGGAATGACGCTGGGTTCGGGCTGCGGCTCGAAGACGCTGATCCGCATCGGCGGCGGAAACCTCAAGTCGCTCGTGGTGTTCATCATCGCCGGGATCGTCGCCTACATGACGCTGCGCGGAATTCTGGGGGCGTTCCGCGTCGGCGTGCTCGAGCGGGCGTCGATGACGCTGAGCGGCGGCCAGGACCTGCCGTCGCTCGTTTCGCGCCTCGCGGGCGGGGACCCGAAGACCTGGATCCTCGCGCTGAGCCTTCTTGTCGGCGGCGGGCTGATTGCCTATGCGTATAGCTCGAAGGATTTCCGCTCGAACTTCGATTACACGCTGGGAGGCGTCGTCACTGGCCTCGTCGTCGTCGGCGGCTGGTACGTGAGCGGTCACATCGGCCATATCGAGGAGGATCCGCAGACGCTGCAGGAAGCGTTCGTCGCGACCAACACTGGCCGGATGGAAGCGTTCAGCTTCGTCGCGCCGCTCGCGTTCTCGCTCGAGTACCTGATGCTCTGGACCGACAAGTCGAAAATCATCACCTACGGGATTGCCTCGGCCGCGGGCGTGATCCTCGGATCTCTTGCCTATGCGCTCGCTTCGCGCAAGTTCCGCTGGGAAGGCTTTCGCGACGCCGAAGATACCGGCATGCACATGATCGGCGGTGCGCTGATGGGATTCGGAGGCATCACTGCGCTCGGATGCACGATCGGGCAGGGCATCTCGGGGTTCTCGACGCTCGCGCTTGGGTCGATCCTGACATTCCTCGCGATCGTCGCCGGATCTGCCGCGACGATGAAGTGGCAGTACGCGCGAATGCTGAAACACGCCTGATTTCGTTGACCGATTCCAGTGCCAGCGAATAGAATTCGCACCCTTTTCGCCAGTTCTCCGGGCCGTTAGCTCAGCTGGTAGAGCAGCGGACTTTTAATCCGTTGGTCGGCGGTTCGAATCCGCCACGGCCTACCAAATACTCAAGGCTCTGGTCTTCGCCAGGGCCTTTTTTTTGGGCGCTGCGTGCCGTTGCGTCGCGCGATGGTGCCGTCGCGATCCACCCGCGCCAGATGTCACTCCGCGGGAACTGGTGCGGGTACGCAAGCGTCTTGGGCTTTCGCGGACGCTTTTCGCGGTCTATCTGCGCACGAATCCCCGGACCCTGGAGAATTGGGAGCAGGGCCGTGCCAAGCCGATGCGCAAGCGGCATTGCTGATTAACCTGGTCAAACGGTATCCGGACACGGTTAAGCGCCTTGCGGCGATTTGATTTGCCGGTAATTGGTGGCTCCTGCCGTTGAGATTGACGGGTGCTGGCGAGTGAGGGCGGGCCGATCCACGAACTCCTTGGAGACGCGCTCGAAGACTCGTCCTTGTGGTCGGCGCACCGGCCCAGCCCCATTACATCACCTTTCGCGATGATGTAAGATCGGGACCATGCACCGCACGCAGATCTCCCTGGAGAAGGAACAATACGAGCTTCTGACGCGTGAGGCGCGGCGGCGGGGTGTGAGCCTTGCGGCGCTTCTTCGCGAGCTCGTCGGAGCGCGTTATCCGCGGCGCAAGTCGTCTGCGCGCCCACAGGTCGAGGCGCTTGAGAAA
>Ga0209640_10006033_pt1 | contig 10601 bp, 9 predicted proteins | sample RifCSP10_1_FD_184018 | JGI IMG/M metagenome (GOLD analysis project Ga0209640, IMG submission 184018) | Soil microbial communities from Rifle, Colorado - Rifle CSP2_sed 10_1 (SPAdes) (version 2) | ecosystem: Environmental > Terrestrial > Deep subsurface > Rock core/Sediment | place: Rifle...
GGGCATAGGAAAAAAGTCGCAAATTCCAGTTTGTGCGCCGCAATCCGGCGGAAGCAGCGAAACGAATGCGGGGCGGCTAGAGCACCTTGCCGGGGTTCATCAGCCCCTGGGGGTCCAGAGCGTGCTTCACAGCACGCATCAGATCCAGTTCGAGTGGCTGCTTGTGACGCGTGATTTCGTCCCGCTTCAATTGCCCCAGGCCGTGCTCGGCCGAGATCGATCCGCCGAGCGCTGCGACCGCGTCGTAGACGATCCGATTGACTTCCGCACGCCGGGCGACGAGCGTCTCCGGCCCGACGTTGTAATGAAGATTGCCGTCGCCGACGTGGCCAAAAATGTAGCTCCTGGAGCCAGGAAACGCGTTGGCGAGCGCGGCTTCGACCCGCTCGATCAGCAACGGAACGCGCGACACCGCAACGGAGACATCGTGCTTGACGTTGGTGAACTGCGCTTCTGGAATGCCTTCGCGGATGCGCCATATTGCTGCAGTCTGCAAATGACTGGCGGCGATTGCGGCGTCGCGCGCGGTGTGGTGCTCGATGCACTCGGCGAGCGCGGCCTCCAGCCGGCCTTGCAGCGACTCGAACGTACCGGCGTCTTCGAGTTCGGCGAGTACATACCAGGGATGCGGCTCGGGCAGCGGATCCTGCGTCCCCGGTACGTGCGCGAGCACCGCTTCCAGGCAACGCCGCGAGACCAGCTCGAACGCGCTGACGCACTCGCCAAGGCGCTCGCGCATGCGCGCGAGCAATTCGACTGCTTTCGCGGGCGTCTCGAGGGCGATCCACGCCGTGGCGCTTGCGGCAGGGCGCGTCCGTAACCGCAGCACCACGGCCGTCACGATGCCAAGCGTGCCTTCGGCACCGATGAAGAGATGCTTCAGGTCGTACCCCGTGTTGTCCTTGCGCAGCCGGCGCAGGCCGTTCCAGATGCTGCCATCGGCAAGGACGACCTCCAGGCCGAGCACCTGGTCGCGCGTGTTGCCGTAGCGGAGCACGTTCACCCCCCCAGCATTCGTCGAGACGATGCCGCCGATCTGGCAGCTGCCTTCGGCCGCGAGCGACACCGGGAAGTAGCGCCCGGCCTGCTCGGCCGCCTGCTGCACGCGGGCGAGCACACAACCGGCTTCGACGATCATCGTGTCGTCGAGCGGATCGATTTCGCGAATCCGGTTCATGCGGCCGAGCGAAAGCACGACCTCGCGCTGCCTGCCTGCAGGCACGGCGGCACCCGAGAGGCCGGTATTTCCTCCCTGCGGCACGATCGCAACGCCTTCGCGGCCGCAAAGTCGAACCACCGCCGCCACCTGTTCGGTGTCGCCGGGACGCAGGACGCATTCGGCGCTCGCCCGGTACTGCTTGCGCCAGTCGACGAAATGGCTCGCGGTATCGCGCTCGTCGGTGAGGACGTTCGCCTCGCCGACAATCGACGCGAGCTGGCGCAGGAATTCGGGCTGCATGGCTTGACGGCGATTTTCGCACACCGTAATTTGCACCCGCGATGTCTCGTCTCGGCCCTGCCGCCTGCATGCTGGTCGCGCTCGCACTGGCGCCGGCAGCAGCGCCTGCGGCGGATGCGCCGCTCGTCGTAGGAGCGGCAGTGTCGCAATCGGGACATCTTGCCGACCTTGCGGCAGACCTGCGCAAATCGCTGCTGCTGTGGCAGGAAGAGTTGAACGCGGCCGGAGGGTTGCTCGGCCGGCGGATCGAGTTGCGCCTGCTGGACGACGCTTCGGACGCGATGGCCGCGTCGGCGTTCTACGAGCGGCTCATTGGTGAAGAGCGAGCGGATCTTCTGATCGGTCCGATGGGTTCGGCATCGACGCAAGGCGCTGCGACCGCGGCGGAGCGCCATCGAAGAGTGCTGGTGAACGCGACGGGTGCGGCACGGGCAGGACAGAAAAGCGGTTTCCGTTATGTGTTCCAGGTGCCAGCGCCGCTTGCTTCCTACGGGATCGGCACGCTTGAGATCGCGCGCAGCATGGGCTACCGGCGCCTCTCGATTCACGCACGCAATGACCCCGCATCGCGTGAAATGGCATCGCGCCTGAGGGAAAATGCAATCGCCGCCGGATTTCAGGCGAACGAGCCGCAGATCCACGCCATTACGACGAACGATTTCGGCGCGCAGATCGAGAAGGCGAAGTCTTCGCAGGCGCAAGCGTGGATCGCGTTCGGGCTGCCACGCGATGCCGCCGAGATGGTGAAGAGCTTCCGCAAGCACCGTTACGCGCCCGAAATGTTCGTCGCGCTCGGCGCGGCGGATCCGCAGTTCGTGCGGCGCGTCGGGCAGGACGCCGAGCACGCACTCGGGATCCTGGCGTGGGACCGGACGTTCGCGACGCGAGAAAACGCCCGGTTCGTTGCGGCCTATGAGCGCAGGTGGTCGGCGGAACCGACTGTGCTCGCAGCGCAAGCGTACGCCGCCGCCAGGATCCTCGAAGAAGCGGTCCGGCGCGCGGGTACGGTCGATCCGGAGAAATTGCGCAACGAACTGCAGTTCCTGGAACTCCAGACCGCGCTAGGCCCTTACAAGGTCGACAAGGATGGCCTGCAGATCGCTGCACGGCCCGTGGTGACGCAGATCCAGCGCGGGCGCAGGCAGATCGTCTGGCCGGAAGCGCTTGCCACCGCGAAGTGGCGACTGCCGTATTCTTCGGGGGAAGAGCGCAAAGGATTGCGCTAGGGAGGCTGGAATGCCGTTTCACCGCACGTTGTTGTTTGCGCCTGGAAACCACGCGCGTCGCATCGAGAAGGCGCTCGGGCTGGGCGCCGACGGCGTAATTCTGGATCTGGAAGACTCCGTGCCGCCTTCGGAAAAAGCCGCTTCGCGTACGGCCGTCGCGCAGGCGCTCGCCCATCCGCGCACCACCCGCGGCTACGTGCGCGTAAACGCCATGGGCACGCACTACTGCTACGGGGACCTGGTAGCCACCGTGCTTCCCGGCGTCGACGGAATCGTGCTGCCGAAGGTGGAAAGCGCGGCCGATCTGCACGCAATTGACTGGCTGATCGCCAACCTCGAGCGGGAGAGGGGGCTTGCGGTCGGCTCGCTCGAGCTGATCCCGATCATCGAAACCGCCACCGGGCTTGCGCGCATCTGGCGAACTCTCCAGGCGCGCACGCTCAAGCCCTATTCCGGCGTGTGGCGCGTGCAATGCGTCGCCTTCGGCGCAGCGGACTATTGCCACGACCTCGGCCTCGCGCCGGGCAGCGACGAAGCAGAACTTTCGCATGCGCGCGCCGAGCTCGTGCTCGCCTCGCGCGCCGCAGGCATGCAAGGACCGCTCGACAGCCCGTGGTTTCACCTGCACGATCTGGATGGTTTTCGCCGATCCATCGAGCGCAGCCGCCGCTCGGGGTTTCAGGGGCGTCTTTGCATCCACCCGGATCAGGTTCCGATCGCCAACGAAGGCTACGCTCCGAGCGCCGGGGAGATCGCGCAAGCCGAGCGCATCGTTGCCGCCTTCCAGGCGGCGGAAGCAAGCGGTGCTGCGGCGATCCAGGTCGATGGGCAGATGATCGACTACCCGATCGCGCAGCGCGCCGAGCGGCTGCTGAAAGCGGTCAAGGGTGAAGGATGAACCGCTGGCCGGGCGGCGCGACGACGCGCCCTGGATCGCGCCGCTCGCGGTAACCCTTGCCATCCAGACGTTGGTCGCCGTGGCGGTCTATTGCGCACCGGTGATGGCGCCGGTCGCTGCGCGCGATCTGGGCGTCTCGCCAAGCGCTGTCGGTTGGTTCATCGCGGCTGCGTATCTCGGATCGATGATCGGCTCGGCGTCGGCCGGCGGCTGGGTCGCACGCCTCGGTCCGATTCGGGTGAGCCAGTTCGGCCTCCTCGCGTGCCTCGCCGGCCTCGCGCTTGCCGCTTCCGCTCTGCTGCCGCTAGTCGTTGTGGGGGCATTCATCATCGGGCTGGGCTATGGACCCACTACGCCGGCGAGCTCGGTGATCCTGGTTCGCGCATCGCCTCCCTCGCGAATCTCGCTCACCTTTTCGATCAAGCAGACCGGGGTTCCGGCCGGCGGCGTAATCGCGGGCGCGCTCGTGCCAGCGCTCATTCTCGCGATTGGCTGGCGCGGCAGCGCGATTGCGATCGGGCTTGCCTGCCTCGTGTTTGCGCTCGCGATCGAGCCGCTGCGCACGCGTTATGATCACGCCCTCGATCCTCGCGCGCCGGTGTCGCTCTCCAGCATGTTCGCACCGGTTTCGCTCGTGCTGGGCAATGCACGGCTGCGCGAGATGGCGCTCACCTCTTTCGTATACGGCGGCGTACAGATTACGCTGGTGACTTACCTCGTGACTTTTCTGACCGAGAGCTTTGCGCTCACGCTGCTCGTGGCGGGCCTGGTGATGGCGGTCTCGCAGATCGGCAGTGTCGCCGGTCGCGTCCTTTGGGGCGTGATCGCAGATCGAGCGCTTTCGCGCCGTACGATGCTCGGGCTGCTCGGGCTTGGCATGGGTCTCTCGGCGATGGCGACCCTCGCCGCGGCGCCCGACTGGCCGCAAGCACTCCTGTTCGGGTTCGCCTCGGTGTTCGGCGCAACCGCTGTGGGATGGAACGGCGTCTTTCTCGCCGAGGTGGCGCGGCTCGCGCCCGGGGGAAAGGTGAGCGAAGCGACTGGCGGGTGCCTCTTCTTCACGTTCCTCGGCGTCGTGCTGACGCCGCCGGCGTTCCACGCGGCGCTTGCGTTCGCCGGTGGCTATGCCGCCGCCTATGCGATTTTTGGTGTGCCGGCGATGGCGATCGGCGCGTGGCTGCTTGTCGCACGCCCGGTCGCAATGGCTCGATAGCTGTCGTCCGTGCGCGACACCGTGCTTGTCCATGGGCTGTGGGTGCCGGGAATCGTGATGGCTCCGCTTGCCGCACGCCTTGCGCGCAGCGGACTTCGCTGCCACAGATTCGCGTATGCCGGCAGGGGCGGGTCGTGCGCCGCGAACGCCGAAAGGCTGTATCGTTTCGTCCGCTCGATCGGGCCCACCCACTTCGTCGGCCACAGTCTCGGAGGGCTGGTAATCCTCGAAGCACTGAATGCACACCCGGAGCTTCCCATCGGAAACGTCGTCCTGCTCGGCACGCCAGTGCGTGGCTGCGCCGCCGGCCGGCGCTTTGCGCGCCATCGCGTCGGACGCTGGATGCTCGGCGCGAGCGAATCGCTGTGGCGATCCGGTGCCGAAGTGCGCTGGACGCGATCCGAGCCGCTCGGCGTCGTCGCCGGCACGCTGCCGATCGGGCTTGGGCGCGCGTTCGGAAGCCTTCCGGGGCCGAACGACGGGGTGGTGTGCGTCGAGGAAACGGCAGTGCCGGGAATGACCGGGCACATCTCGATGCCGGTCGGCCACAGCCAGATGCTCGTTTCGGCGCGCGTCGCGGCGCAGACGGCGGCGTTTCTGCAAGGCGGGCGGTTCGGCGAATGAAGCTTGCAGCCGCACTCGTTACCATCCTCGCGCTGTCGGGATGCGAGACGCTCTCCTATTACGCGCAGGCAGTCGGGGGCCAGTTCGATCTCAACGCGCGCACCCGGCCGGTCGGCGAGCTGCTTGCCGATGCTCACACGCCGGCGGATCTGCGCGCCCGGCTCGTGGTTGCCCAATCGGTGCGGGAATTCGCATCCCGCGAACTGGGCCTGCCCGACAACGGCAGCTATCGCAGCTATGCCGAACTGGATCGGGCCTACGTCGTGTGGAATGTGGTGACAGCGCCGGAATTTTCGCTCGACCCGATCGAGTCGTGCTTCCCCGTTGCCGGATGCGTCACCTATCGCGGCTTCTTCTCGCGCGAAGACGCCGAGCGCCATGCCGCGAGCGCGCTCGCGCGCGGCGACGACGCCTTCGTGTACGGTGTGCCCGCGTACTCGACGCTCGGCGCCTTCGACGATCCGCTGCTCTCGACGTTCATCCGCTGGGGCGACACCGAGCTCGCGCGGCTGCTGTTCCACGAGCTTGCGCACCAGATCCTCTATGTCCGCGGCGACTCCTCGTTCAATGAATCGTTCGCCGTGCTGGTCGAGCGCGAAGGCGTGCGGCGCTGGCTCGCGGCCGAAGGCCGCTCCGCCGAGTTGTCCAAGTACCAGGCCTCACGAACGCGCGAACGGGAATTTGCGGCGCTGCTCGAACAGGCGCGCGCGCGCTTGAAGGCGCTCTATGCCTCCGCGCGCTCGCGCGAGGAGAAGCGCGCGGCCAAGCGAACCGAATTCGAGCGATTGGCGGCAGATCCGGTGTACCGGCGCCACGCCGGCGGCTACGTCGGGGGACCGAACAACGCGCTGCTTGCCTCGTTTGCAACGTATTCCCAGCTCGTGCCGGCGTTCGAGCGGCAACTCGCCGGCGTGGGCGGCGATCTGAAGCTCTTCTACGCGAGGATGAAGGCGCTCACCCGGCTTGACAAAGCCGAGCGCAAGCGCCAGCTCGAGACTCAGGTAAGCGCGATATCGACGACTGCGCGGTAAGCGGGCCGCTCGAGCAGCCGCGCGAACCACGCTTCGAGTGCCGGGTGCTTCGGCCGCTCAAGCGGCAGCCGCATCCAGAGCTGCACATGGCAGCCGATCGGAATGTCCCCCATCGTGAAGGCCCGCCCGCCCACATAGTGGCGACCGGCGAGCCATGCGTCGAGGTGGCCGAGCAGCTCCGCGGATTTCTTTCGTGCGTCCTCGATCGCCGCGGCGTCGCGTTTTTCGGGTGGCGTGCGGACCAGGCCCCAGAACACCGCACGAAACGCGGCCTGGAAGGTGAATGCCCAGTCCATCCACCGCTCGGCGTCGGCGCGCTCACGCAGGTCGAGCGGCCAGAGCTTGCCGCCGCCGTGTTTGGCTGCCAGGTAGCGCACGATCGTGTGCGACTCCCACAGCACGAAACCGTCCTCCTCGATCGTCGGCACGAGGCCGTTCGGATTCAGCCTGCGGTACTGCGGCGTATCGACCACTCCGAATTGCATGCCCGCGTCGACGCGCTCGTGGCGCACGCCGAGTTCCTCGACGCACCAGAGCACCTTCTTGACGTTGACCGAGTTTTTCCTGCCCCAGATCTTCAGCATGGACGCGTTCCTAGAATCCGACCGCCTGGCCATCGCGCCGGGGATCGCTTGCGGCAAAGTACCCGCCGTCCAGTTTCCATAGCAACTGCGCAGAGCCGAACTGGTTGTAGTCTTCCACGGTCACGATGCGATGGCCGCGGCGTTCCAGCTCGGCGAGCGTCTGCGCCGGGAAACGGTCTTCTTCCACGCTCACGTCGAGCCCCTGGACGAAGCGAAAGCGCGGGCCGTCGCAGGCGGCCTGCGGATTCTGGCGGTAGTCGGCGATGCGAATCAGCACCTGCGCATGGCCCTGGGGCTGCATCGTGCCTCCCATGACGCCGAAGCTCATCACCGGTCTGCCCTCTTTCGTGACGAAGCCCGGGATGATCGTCTGGTAGGGGCGCTTGCGCGGGCCGACACAATTCGGATGGCCGCGCCGCGCAACGAACGTGGCGCCGCGGTTTTGCAGCGAGATGCCCGTGCCCGGCGCGACGACGCCCGAGCCGAACCCCATGTAGTTGGACTGGATGTACGAGACCATCATGCCGGAGGCGTCCGCGGCGGTGAGGTAGACGGTGCCGCCCTTCGGCGGGCTGCCCGGACCGAAATCCTGCGCACGCTTCGGATCGATGAGCTTCGCCCGGCGCTCCAGGTACGAGGCATCGAGCAACTCGCGGGGCTGCACATCCATGTGCTCGAGGTCGCCGACATATCTCCAGGCGTCCGCAAAAGCGAGCTTCAGGGCCTCGATCTGCAGGTGCACGCTGTCCGGGCCGTCTACCGGGTGGCGTGCGAGATCGAAGTGACGCAGGATGCCGAGCGCGATCAGCGCCACGATGCCTTGTCCGTTCGGCGGCAGCTCGTGCAGCGTGTAGCCGCGGTACTCGAGTGCGAGCGGCTCGATCCAGTCCGACGTGTGCTCCGCAAGGTCCCTCGCGGTCATCACCGCGCCATGCTGCTTCGAGTGCGCTTCGAGCCGTTCGGCGAGTTCCCCGCGGTAGAACGCCTCGCCCTTCGTCGCGGCGATTTTCTCGAGCGTCGCCGCGTGATCGGCGAAACGGAAGCGCTCGCCGGGATTCGGCGCACGGCCCTGCGGCAGGAACGCTTCGGCGAACCCGGGTTGCGCACGCAGCTCGGGGACCTGCTTCGCCCACTGGCCGGCGATCGTCGCCGATACCAGGAACCCTTCGCGCCCGTAACCGATCGCGCGCTCGAAGAGCTTCCCGAACGGCAGCCTGCCGAAGCGCTCGGAGAGCATCCGCCAGGCCGAAACGCAGCCCGGAACGCTGACCGAATTCCATCCGCGCGGCGGCACGCCCTTCTCGCCGAAGAAATCGAGCGTCCATCCCGCGGGCGAGCGGCCCGAGGCATTCAGGCCGTGCAATTGCTTGCCGTCCCAGACGATCGCGTAGGCGTCGGACCCGATCCCGTTCGAGACCGGCTCGACTAGCGTCAACGTGATCGCGGTGGCGAGCACTGCGTCCACTGCATTGCCGCCGGCTGAGAGCATCGCGAGGCCCGCCTGCGCCGCCAGCGGCTGGGTGGTCGCCACCACGTTCGCGGCGAACACGGGCTTCCGCGGCCATGCGTACGGGAACGTAAGGTCGAACGGCGTCATGTCGCGTGCTCCAGGTCGAGGACCACGCGGCCCAGCACCTTCCCGGCCTTCAGCTCCTCGAGGATCGAATTGACCTCGCCAGCCGCCCGCGTCGTGACCGGCGTCGGCTTGAGCTTGCCTTTCTTCGCGAGTGCCACGACTTCCTTGAGCTCCTGCAGGTTGCCGACATACGAGCCCATCACCGCGACCGCGCGCTGCGCGATCGGCGGCAAGGCGAGTGCGATCTCTCCGCCATAGAGCCCGCACAGGATGTAACGGCCGCCTTTGCGCAGTGCGGGGTAGGCGACTGCATGCGTCGCCGGCATGCCGACGAAATCGATCGCCGCTGCGAGAGAGCCGCCGGCGAGCGCCTGCAACTTCTGCGCGGCATCGGGCGAGCGCGTGTCGAGCGTTTGCCTGGCGCCCAGTTTCTTCGCCGCCGAGAGCTTGGATTCGTCGACGTCACAGCCGATGACGTTGCGGATGCCCTTGGCCTTGAGGATCGAGATCGCGATCAACCCGAGGCCGCCGCAGCCGAGCACGGCAACCCAGTCCCGTGCATTGAGTTCCGGCAGTTTGCCGATCGCGCTGTACGCAGTGAGGCCGGAGCAGGCGAGCGTTGCCGCGAACGCCTCGTCGACGCCGCCTGCATCGACGAGGTAGCGTGGATGGGGAACCAGCACGTGCGTCGAGTAAGCTCCCGGCCGCATGACGCCGAGAAAGCGCTGCTGCATGCAGTAGTTGTCGATTCCGTCCCGGCATACGGGGCACTTGCCGCAGCCGATCCATGGATAGACGATCCGCTTCTGTCCCACGCGCACGCCCTTCGCGCGCGGCCCGAGCGCTTCCACGACGCCGAATGGCTCGTGGCCCATCGTGAACGGCGGCACGCAGCCGCGCTCCTTCACGTAGAAGCGCTTGCCGGCGCCCAAGTCGAAATAGCCGTCCCAGATGTGCAGGTCGGAGTGGCAGACGCCCGAGCGCGTGATGCGCACCAGCACCTCGGTGCCCTTCGGTCGGGGCGTGTCCTTGATCACTCTTTGCAGGGGCTTGCCGTGCTCGATGATTTCGTAGCTGATCATGTCCTGGCCGATTCTCCCAGCGCCTGGTCGATGTCCCACAGGATGTCGTCGAGCGACTCGATGCCGACCGACATGCGAATCATATCCGGCAAGACCCCTGCCTTGCGCTGGTCCTCATCGCTCATCTGGCGGTGCGTGGTCGACGCGGGATGGAGGATCAGCGTCTTGGCATCGCCGATGTTGGCCAGATGGCTCATGAACTGCGCCGCCTCGATGAACCGCTCGCCCGCTTTCGCTCCGCCCTTGACGCCGAAATTGAGCAGGCCGGACGCCCCCTTGGGCAGGTACTTCTTCGCGAGCGCGTGGTACTTGTCGCCCGGCAGCCCCGGGTAGTTCACCCACGCGACGTGCGGATGGTCTTTCAGAAACTTCGCCACCGCGAGCGCGTTCGAGCAATGCCGGTCCATGCGCACCGGAAGCGATTCGAGCCCTTGCAGCAGCAGCCAGGCGTTCATCGGCGAGAGCGCCGCGCCGAACGTGCGCATGATCTCCATGCGCGCTTTCATCGTGTAGCCGAAATCGCCGAACGTCTCGTGAAAGATCACGCCGTGGTATCCGGGCGAAGGCGACGTGAATTCCGGGAACCTGCCGTTCCCCCAGTCGAACTTGCCGGCTTCCACGATCACGCCGCCCATCGTGGTGCCGTGTCCGCCGATGTACTTCGTCGCCGAGTGCACGACGATGTCCGCACCCCAATCGATCGGCCGGCACAGGTACGGGGAGGGAACCGTGTTGTCGACGACGAGTGGCACGCCCGCCTCGTGTGCGATGGCTGCGAGCGCTTCGATGTCGACGAGGTTGATCAGCGGGTTGCCGAGCGTCTCGGCATACAGCATCTTGGTGTTGGGACGGATCGCGCGGCGGAAGTTCTCGGGATCCTCCGGATCGACGAACGTGGTCTCGACGCC
>Ga0209640_10006034_pt1 | contig 10601 bp, 13 predicted proteins | sample RifCSP10_1_FD_184018 | JGI IMG/M metagenome (GOLD analysis project Ga0209640, IMG submission 184018) | Soil microbial communities from Rifle, Colorado - Rifle CSP2_sed 10_1 (SPAdes) (version 2) | ecosystem: Environmental > Terrestrial > Deep subsurface > Rock core/Sediment | place: Rifle...
ACCGATACGTAGCTCGTGATCGTCTGGCCCGTCGCCGACCGCGGCAGGAGCCGGATGAAGGCCGGCAGGTCGGAGAGGGAAGGGATCACCTTCTCGATGGACAGGATCGCGATGTGCAGCGAAGGGATGGTCGTCACCATCCGGCCGTTGCCCTCGTTCGTGAAGAGCACGAGGCTCCCCGTGTCCGCCGCCGCGAAGTTCGCCCCGGAGAGGCCGGCGTCCGCCGAGAGGAACTTCTCCCGCATCGCCTTCCGCGCGATCTTGGTCAACACCTGCGGGTCGTCCGTGTACGGAACGCCGAGCTTCTCGGAGAACAGCTTACCCACTTGGCGGCGGTTCTTGTGGATCGCCGGGACGATGATGTGCGATGGGGTTTCTCCCGCGAGTTGGATGATGAACTCCCCGAGGTCGGTCTCGACCACCTCCATGCCCGCCCGCTCCAGGTGGGCGTTCAGGTGGATCTCCTCCGAGACCATCGATTTCCCCTTCACGATCCTCTTCGCCCCGCGGCTTGACAGGATCCCTGAGATGATCTCCCGGGCGGACGCCGCGTCCGGGGCGCGGTGCACCGTCGCCCCGGCCTTCGTGGCGTTGGCCGCGAATCGGTCCACGTAAGTCGGCAGGTTGTCCAGGACCTCGGAGCGGATCGCCGACGCCCGGTCGCGGAGCGCCTCCGCGTCCGCCACGGGGGCGAAGGCGTCGCTCCTCTTCGTCCCGAAGGTATCAGCCGCCTGGCGCATCGCCGCCCGAAGGACCTGGTCGTCGACCGCCTTGGCGGCGTTGCTCCGGAACGACAGGCTGGTCTGGATTTCGCTCATAGTCCCTCCGCCAGCAGCTGGGACAGGTGCTTGACCGCCACCGGCGCCCGCCGCTTCCGCATCGCATCCGCGATGTTCATCAGGCATCCGCAGTCGGCGCCGGTTACCGTGTCGGCCCCGGTCGCCAGGATGGACTCCGCCTTCTCGTCGGCCAGGGCGCAGGAAATCTCCGGAAGCTTCGCCATGAAGGTGCCCCCGAAGCCGCAGCAGCGGGCGGCGTCGGCCATGGGGACGAACCGGACTCCCTTCATGGATTGCAGAAGGATCAGCGGCTCCTCCCTGACCCCCAGCGACCGGGTCAGGTGGCACGAGGCATGGTACGTCACGGTCCCCTTCCCGGAGAGCCCCGCTTCGTGGGACTTGAGGACGTTCACCAGGAACTGGGAGAGCTCGTAGACCCGGGACCCGACCTGCTCCGCTTTCCGGAGCATCGCGGGGTGGTCCCGGAAAAGCTCCGGGTAATGATGCTTGACCATGGCCGCGCAGGAGCCCGAGGGAGTCACGATCGGATCGTCGCCCGCGAAGACCGAAAGAAAATGCGCCGCCGCGGCGCGGGTAACGTCCTCGTACCCGGCGTTGTAGGCGGGCTGGCCGCAGCAGGTCTGCGCCTTCGGGAAGACGGCCTCCACCCCGAAACGTCTCAGGATCTTTACGGTGGACTCTCCGACCTCCGGGAAGAACGTGTCCACAAGGCACGTCCCGAACAGCATCACTCTCATCTCGTTCGCTCCTCGTCCTGCGCTGCGTCGCAGGATTTATGGTATCCACGGCTGCCTAGTGGTCTAACGGTCTAATGGACTATTGGTATTACCAGAAACCTACCAGACCAACCGTTCCTTCGTCAAGGGTTTTTTATGAGCCGATAAAATAATTTTTATAACTATTTGAAATATAACGAATTAAATCATGTCGCATTGATTCCCCGAGCCCGTTCAGGCGCAAAGCGCTTGACATTCGCTTTCCGATTCGACTATAAATATTGGTATGACCACTAGACAGGGCGGGATGGCGGCGGGCGTCTTCGCACCGATCCGCGTCGAGCGGATTTCCGAGAAGGTCGCTCTGCAGCTGAAGAAGCTGATCGCCGACGGCGTTCTCAAAGTCGGCGACCGCCTACCGTCGGAGCGGGACCTGTCGGAACAGCTCGGGGTCAGCCGGACATCGGTTCGCGAGGCCCTCCAGCAGCTCGAAATGCGAGGCATCCTGGAAACGGTCCACGGCGGCGGCTCGATCGTCCGCAATATCACCGAGCAGGAGATCCGCAAACCGATCGAGCTCTTCCTGGAGCAGGACAAGAAGCGCGTCCTGGAGTTGGCGGAGCTTCGTGCGTTCATGGAGGCGTGGGCGGCGCGGGAGGCGGCCCGAAACCGCACGGAAGGCGAGCTGGAGGCGATGCGCGGCTTCCTCGAGGAAATGGAGCGGGACTTCGAGAAGGGGCAGATCCGGTACGATATCGACGTCAAGTACCACACCGAGATCGCCTCGGCGACCCACAACACGATCTACCTGCACTTCATCGATACCGTCTATAACCTCGTCAAATACTCCATCAAGATCCACCGGGAAGAGGTCTTCACGAGCCGGGGCGACCAGGAGAGGATCCTCAACCACCACAGGAAGATCTTCGATGCGATCGCCGGCGGCGATCCCGACGCCGCCGAGGCGGCGATGAAGGAACACCTGGCCTTCGTCGTCCGGGAGTTCAAGGCAAAGTTCTTTCCCGACCTGGCGCCGGCCGCGCCTTGACGCGCCGGCCGGGGCATCCGAGTTGCTGACCGCTTTCCTGGTCCTGTTCCTCTCCGCGTCGGCCGCCCACGGCGCGCCGACCATCCTGCACCACGACCTTTCGGTGGTCCTCCACCCGGAAAGCAACACCATGAGCGCCGCCGACACCATGCAGATCCGGCCGGTCGGGGCTTCGCGCCTCTCCTTCACGCTCGCCGAAGGCGCCCTCGTGTCCCGGCTCTCCGTCGACGGAAAAGACTACCCCTTGATCCCCTTCCCCTTCCCCTTCCGGAAGGGGATGCTCGGTTTCCCGGTGCCGGAGGAGCACCGGCAGGGAACCCTCAAGGTCTTTCTGGGCTACGGGGCAACCTTCAACGATCCCATACCCGATCATCCCGTCCACGCGGAGGAAACTGGTCCGAGGGGCTGGTTACCTATCTTGCCGACCACCTGTACCAGGAGCAATCCTCCCCCGCTGCGGGACGCGCCTACCGGCTCAACCTCCTCCGGGATTACGCCACCCTGGTCCCACCGGAGCTCGATTTCCCTCTGAAGGAGTTCACGGCGCGCGTACGTTCCGCTTCACGGGCGGTGGGGTACGGCAAGGCCGCGATGGTCTTCCACATGGCGAGGCGGCAGGCGGGCGACAATGCGTTCCGGGAAGGCCTGCGCGCGCTGGCGCGGGAGAAGCTCTTCCGGGCGGCCTCGTGGGACGACTTCGACCGTGCGATTTTCCGGGGGAGCAAAGCCGATGCTTCGTCCTTCTTCCGCCCGTGGGTCGATCGCCCCGGGGCTCCGGCGCTCGCCCTGAAGGACGCGAAGACGGAGCGTCTCCCCGGCCGGTGGAAGGTGACCGGAAAGCTCGTCCAGGGGAAACCGTACTACGAACTCCGGGTCCCGATTCGGGTGGAGACCGACGGGAAGGCCGTCGACGCGGTCATCGCCACCGACCGCGGGGAGATCCCTCTCGTCCTCCTTGCCTTCTCCAGGCCCAGGACCCGCAGGGCATCGGTCAAAGGAGCATCCGGCGCGGCAAGGCGCGTAAGCGCCTGCCGATTACGATGCAGGACGCCCGCTGGAAATCACGAACGGTTGGTATATCCTTGACGGTGAATCTGAACACGGAGATTATCTGCCATGCATGGCGCTCCCGAATTTCTCAGAAGCCTGGCGATCGTTTTCTGCGTCGCCGGCATCACCACGGTTGTCTTCCAACGGCTTCGGCAACCGGTGATCTTCGGTTACCTGGTCGCCGGCATGATCGTCGGACCTCACATTCCCATCCCGCTGGTCGCCGATCCCGCCACGATACAAACGCTTTCGGAACTCGGGGTGATCCTCCTCATGTTCTTCCTCGGGCTCGAGTTCAGTCTGCGGAAACTCATCCGCGTCGGCCCCACCGCAGGCTTGGTCGTCCTGGTCGAGTCCAGTTTCATGGTCTGGCTGGGCTACGAGGCGGGCCGGCTGTTCGGCTGGCCGCCCCTGGAGAGTTTCTACGCCGGCGCGATCTTCGCCATTTCCAGCACGACGATCATCGTCGCGGCGTTCCAGGAGCAGGGCATCAAGGGGAAGTTCACCGAGATCGTCTTCGGCATCCTGATCGTCGAGGACCTGATCGGAATCCTCCTGATCGCGATCCTCACGGCCGTCTCCTCCGGTACCGCCGTATCCGCCCGCGAGCTCGCCGTGACGGGAGGGCGACTCGCCGCGTTTCTGGCCAGCCTCCTGTTCGTCGGAGTGCTGACCGTTCCCCGCCTGGTTCGGGCCGTTGTCCGCCTGAACCGCCCCGAAACGACCCTCGTCGCAAGCGTCGGAATCTGCTTCGCCTGCGCCTTGCTGGCCCGGGCATTCGGGTATTCCGTGGCCCTGGGGGCCTTCCTCGCGGGAGCGCTGGTGGCCGAATCGGGCCTGGAAAAGCGGATCGAACGGCTCGTGAAGCCGCTCTGCGACGTCTTCGCCGCCGTCTTCTTCGTCTCGGTGGGGATGATGATCGATCCCCTTCTGATCGGACGGCACTGGATCCCCGTCGTCGTGTTCCTGTTCCTGGTCGTGGCCGGCAAGGTCGTGGGAGTCACCTTCGGAACGTTCCTCGCCGGATACGGAGTCCGCACCTCGGTCCAGGCCGGGATGAGCCTCGCCCAGATCGGCGAGTTCTCCTTCATCATCGCGTCCCTCGGTCTCTCCTCGGGAGCCACGCGGGAGTTCCTCTATCCTGTGGCCGTCACGGTTTCGGCGGCCACCACCCTCCTGACCCCCTGGATGATCCGGTGGTCCGCTCCCGTGGCCACCCGGATCGACCGCCGTCTCCCCAAGCCGCTGCGCACGTTCGCTGCGCTGTACGGCTCGTGGCTGGAAAAAATGCGCCAAGGAGGGGAACCGGAACGCGCCTCCCACGGGCGACGCCGGCGGTTCCGCATGTTGCTGATCGACCTGGCGCTGGTGCTCGGGATCCTGATCGGAGCGTCCGTGTGGAGAAACGAGGTCGTCGAACGGATCGCCTCCGCGACCGGCATCTCCATCGCTACGGCCCGATACGCCTTCTTCGCCGTGGTCGTTCTCCTGTCCGGCGCTTTCTGCATCGGCCTCGTCCGGGAAGCGCACCGACTGGTGATTTCGCTCGTCGCCAAGGCGATGCCGCAGGCGGAGCCGGGCAAGCTGGACCTGGCGGCGGCCCCGCGGCGCGCTCTGATCGTCACGTTGCAGATCGGCATCGCCCTGCTGGTCGGAATGCCGTTGCTGGCGATCTTCCAGCCGTTCCTGCCCGGGTTCCCGGCGGCCGCAGTTCTGCTGGGGGTGTTGATCCTGCTCGGGATCCTGTTCTGGCGCGGCGCCGCCAACCTGGAGGGCCACGTGAAGGCGGTGTCGCAGGTCATCGTCGACCACCTGAACAAACAGGCGGAGACGGGGGGGGCCGAAGATGATGCGGACGCCTTTCGGAAAATTCAAAAACTCTTCCCGGGGCTGGGGCACGTCGGTCGCCTGCGGCTCCGCCCCGACAGTTTTTCCGTGGGCAGGACCCTGGCGGAGCTGAACGTGGGAAGCCTTACCGGGGCCACGATTCTGGTCATCCTGCGCGGTGAAGGGAATACCGTGATCCCAAGCGGCAAAGACACCCTGCAGTCGGGGGACGTGCTGGCCCTCGCCGGAACTCCCGATGCTGTGGGGGCGGCCCGGAAAATCCTCACCCTGGGGCCGGAAAACCTCCGATGAATCCCACGACGCGTCCGTCCGCCCCTGTTCCGCCTTGTCGGGAGTGGCTCCCCATATGTGCCAGTACGCGAACTCGCCCCGGGGGCGGAGATGACGGAGGCGAAGGCGGCAGCGTGCGTAACCCGTTCTCCTCCATCCTTCACTTGCAGGTGTTTTTCGGCAGGGGAGGCAGGTTCGCCTCCCCGGGGCGCCAGCCGACGGGGCACAGCTCCCCGGTCTTCAGCGCAGAAACGAGCCTCAGGGTCTCGTCGACGTTCCTTCCTACCGTCAAATCCTGCACGCTGTAGGCCCGGAGGAGCCCGTCCGGATCGATGAGGAACGTCCCCCGCAGTGCGGCCCCGAGTCTCTCCAGCAGAACGCCGTAATCCTTCGAGACCTGCTTGGTGAAATCGGCGAGCAGCGGATAGGTCAATTCTCCCAGTTCCTGGCGGATCCACGCCAGATGGGAAAACTTGCTGTCCGTACTGACTCCGAGGAGCTGGGCTCCTTCCGCCGCGAATTCGCTCTCCCGCCGGGAGAACTCGAGGATTTCCGAATTTCAGACGGGGGTGAAATCCAGCGGGTAGAAGAACAGGACGACCCAGGTCCCCTTGTAGTCGGACAGCTTGACCTTCCGGAACGTCGTCCCCACGACCGCTGACAGTTCGAAGCCCGGCGCCGGCTGGTTCACCTGGACAGCCAAGGGATGTGCTCCTTTCCTGCCGTTGCACGGCGACAAAATAACCTTTTTTATGCCCGTATGATGGTTATGTCGATACGATGTGCCGCTCGCCGGAGGGGTTTCACGGACCCGGGAAAAGAATTCGGTTCGATACGGAAGGCATGCTCCGCAGGGTCCATTTCACGGCGGCGCCATTTTGCTCCGCGAACACCATATGGATGAGGTAACGGCACTCTTCGCTTCATAGTGGCTCGTCGGTATGGCCGGTAGACGATTTTCCCGCGTCATCTTCTTCTCCGATGAGAATTTCGCCCCAGAGGTAAGAGAACGGGGCGTTGCGGCGTCCAACAGGCGAACGATCCGAACGAACGCGGCCGCGGATCGAGTCGGAGAAACCATGTAGAAGGAAGGAGCACAGACATGAAGCATTTTCTCGGTTACGTCGCAGCGATTGCAGTAGTGGCTCTGTTCGCAACGACAGCGGTCGCGGGGGAGGTTGTCAACGTGGCCGGCGCCAGCGGAATTGCGGTGGGCGGCTACGACCCCGTCGCCTTCTTCACCGACGGAAAACCGACGCCTGGTGATCCCGGCGTTACTTCAACGTATAAGGGAGCAATCTATCTCTTCGCTTCGAAGGCGCACAAGGCGCAGTTCGAGGCGAATCCGGAGAAGTACGTCCCCCAGTTCGGGGGGTTTTGCGCCTACGGTGCGGCGGTAGGGGCGTTGTTTCCCGTGGATATCAATACGTGGCAGGTGAGGAACGGCAAGCTCTATCTCAACCTCAATCCCGCGATTTCAGCGGAGTTCAACAAGGACCCCGCGGGCTTCATCGCCAAGGCCGAGAAGAATTGGCCGGGACTGGTGAAGAAATACGGCAATTGAACGCATCGTAAGACAAACGAAAGGGCTTGTGCGAAACCTTTCCAACCGAGTGTTTTGACTGTTCGCCTTCCCCCCCCGCCCGCAGGAGGGTTTGCCGAGGGCGGGGGGGGAGCGCTATCCAGGGTTCGCATGAATACGGCCGGTTTCGAATGGCAAAGGCGTCTGGCCCCCGGTAGCCCCGATCGTGAATCGGCGCTCCGCGAATTGCGCCTCATCATGCTCAAGGGAGTCCGCGCGGGTTTGTTCCGGCGCCCGGGAACGGACGACGATTTCCTGGAGGACGTGGTGCAATCAGCGATGATTCGCGTTCTGGATCACCTGGACCGGTTTGAAGGGCGCAGCGCCTTTACGACCTGGGCGATCGCCATCGCGCTGCGGGTCGGGTTCACCGAACTGCGCCGCAAGCATTGGAACAACGTCTCCCTCGACGAATTGCGGGAGAAAGGCGCGTTTCCGGGGAGCGATGTCGCCAGCGGGTCCGATCCCCATGAGACCGCTGCGCGCCACATCCTCATAACTCTTCTGCATCGGCTCATCCGCAAAGAACTTTCACCGCACCAGCGGGACATGCTTCTGGCCGAACTCAACGGGATGCCGCACGATGAGATCGCGGCGCAGATGGGACTCACGAGAAACGCCGTCTACAAACTCGGCCATGACGCGCGCCGAGCGCTACGGCGGGCGCTCGAAGCGGCAGGTTACGGAATCGAAGAGGTGCGAAACGTGCTCGAAGGACAGGAAGGGTAGGACCACCATGGTACTAGGCGACGATCAGATCCGGGCTCTTGTGGACGCGCTGAGCATCACGCGGGAGCATGAAATCGACTGCAGCGAGTGCCTTGACTTGGTGGCGGAGTTTGCGGAGCGCGAACTTGCCAGTAGGCCGATTCCGGACGCGCTCGAAACCGTGCGACACCACCTCACCCGCTGCGGCGAGTGCCGCGAGGAATATGAAGCCCTGTTCACAGCGCTCAAACGCATGCAGGAACAGGAAGAAAGTGAAGGGCGCCCGGATTGAGCCGTTCAAGCACTTGGACCGCCAGGGATTGGGGCCATTCTCGCGGCAAGCGAAGCCAGGCAATTCGGTGCCGTCCTGGACCTTGTTGGTGCCGACAGACGGGGTGGGTACGCCCTCAGGGTTCCCACAGGCTTCGGATCGGGACGGCATGCAAGTCCTCGCCGAAGGAGAGGCTCGACTCACCGTCATAGAGCACGACACCTGCGGCGAAACGCGAACCCGCCGCCTCGCGTAACTTGCGAAGTCCGCGGAAATCGGCAGCCGTCACAGTGGCGGCTGCCTTGACCTCTACGCCGGCCAACTCGCGCGCGCCGCGTTCGAGGACCACATCCACTTCCGCCCCATCCTTGTCGCGGAAATGGAAAAAACCCATGGGCGCCTCGGCAAGGCGCGACTCGATGTGGCGGGGGTATAGGGCGGCTTCGGGCGTCATCGTCCAATTGGAAGAATCATCCCGTACCGGGCGAAACGCTGACAAAGCAGATTGCCTGCAAGGGGGGGAATCACCCGCGCCCGGGTTACACAGGTCGAGCGGTCAAACCCTGAACCGCTTCGGGATGACCGTCCCAAGAAGAACCGCCGATAAAAAAGCATTCCCTACACCGACGGGTGAAGGAGGTGCACATTAGAAAATTATGTACTATGGAAAGGGGGTGATCTCCGTGCCGGATCTTATGCGTCCGTCCTGCCGTCGTCGGTGACGCGGCGGACTCCCCGCCGGTCGGCGGGGTTCGGGAGCCGTCTCAACCCGTTCGAAGCAAATCCGGAAAGGAGGTCCACCTTCATGGATGGATCGAAACGTGCCAGTGCTCCTTTTTCCGTGCGACCTGCCTGGTTCCTCGCTCTCCTTCTGATCGCCTCTTCCGTCATTGCCGCCTCCGCCGCCATCGTGAAAGAGCGCCGCGCCGAGGTCAACTGGTCCGTGGACCTGAAAGCGCCACCGGAGGCGAAACACGTCCGCCTCTGGATCCCGTACCCGATGTCCGACGAGAACCAGGAGATCACGGACGTCGTCGTGGCCGGCAACCCCACCGCCTGGGGCATCTACAAGGAAGGGGCCTTCGGAAACGCCGCCCTGTACGCCGAGTGGAAGGACACGAAGGGCCCCCGGACCCTGACCTACACCTTCAAGGTCCTCCGCAGGAAGCGCATCACCAAGGACATTCCGGCGTCGGAACTTCCCTTCTCGAAGACCGAGTTCCGTAAGGAACTCGCCCCCACCCGCCTGGCGGACCTCAAAGGTCCGGAGAAGGATCTGGCGGAGAAGATCACCGCCGGCAAGAAGACCAACCGGGAAAAGGCGTTCGCGATCTACGACTGGACGGTTGAGAACATGTTCCGCGACCCGAACACGAAGGGGTGCGGCCTCGGCGAGGTGGACACGCTGATCCGGACGCTCGGTGGCAAGTGCGGGGACATCCACTCCGTCTACACCGCTCTTGCGAGGGCCTCCGGCTTGCCGGCCCGCGAAGTGTGGGGGATCCGTATCCCCGCCGGGAAGGGGGGAGACATGACGAAGGCCCAGCACTGTTGGGCGGAATGGTACTCACCCGGGTACGGCTGGGTCGTGGTCGACCCCGCCGATGTACGGAAGGCGATCCTTGAGAAGAAGATCACCCTGGAGCAGGCGAAACCGCTCAGGGAATATTACTTCGGCGCGGTGGACGAGAGCCGGATCGCTATCGGAACGGGGAGGGACCTGGTACTCAACCCGCCCCAGTCCGGGGAGCCGCTGAACTACTTCATGTACCCGTATGCGGAGGCGGATGGAAAACCGCTCAACGAGGATCTCTTCGGGTTCAACCTGGGGTACAAGATCTCATTCCGGGAATTGTGACCGGGCTTCCAGGGATCGTCCCATTTGAAACAAAACAGAACGTGACCGTCGGGCCGGGTCCCTCATCGGATCCGGCCCACGCAAAATCCGGGAGGAACATCCGCATGAGGAAAGGGACCGTCTACGTCGTTTCACGCAATGGACTGGGGCAGGCCCCGGAGGATCTCCAGCGGATTCTGGCCGTGAACTTCTTCGGGCTATCCGCGGATTCGGATCTCTCCCCTGAAACCGTCCTCTTCTACGCCGACGGAGTAAAGCTTGCCTGCGAGGGATCCGCCGTCGTCGAAAGCCTTCGCGCCTTGGAGAAGAAAGGGACCCGGCTGATCCTGTGTCGCACGTGCCTCGACTATTTCGGGCTCATAGACAAGGTGGCGGTGGGATCGGTGGGGAAAATGACCGACATCGTCGCTGCGCTGGAGGAGGCAACGAAGGTAGTAACCGTCTGAAAGA
>Ga0209640_10006035_pt1 | contig 10600 bp, 8 predicted proteins | sample RifCSP10_1_FD_184018 | JGI IMG/M metagenome (GOLD analysis project Ga0209640, IMG submission 184018) | Soil microbial communities from Rifle, Colorado - Rifle CSP2_sed 10_1 (SPAdes) (version 2) | ecosystem: Environmental > Terrestrial > Deep subsurface > Rock core/Sediment | place: Rifle...
CTCCTTGAACGGCATCCTGCGGTAGATGCTGGGGTTGATCGCATGGGTGCCGGAGTAGGCGAACACGATGGTATAACCGTCCGGCGGCGACTTGGCGGCGAGCTCGGCGCCGATGTTGCCGGCCGCGCCGCCGCGGTTGTCGATCACGATCTGCTGCTTGAGCGCTTCCGACACGTGCGGGCTCAGCATCCGCGAGAGCACGTCGGCGCCGCCGCCCGGCGGCCACGGCACGATCCAGCGGATCGGTTTGCCGGGATAGCCGCTCTGCGCCGCGACGGGTTGAACGACGGTGGCGATCGCCAAACTCGCGGCGACCGCCGCTTCCACGAGATGCAGCTTCATCATGTCCTCCTCTCTTGCAATCGTGCCGGCGCCCGTTTTTCATTAAGGATTTTGTCGGGGCCAAGCCCGACAAGATCCTAGGGGATGATGCGTTGCGCACGGTAGGCCGCGAACAGCCGCAAGAACATGTCGCGGCTGTCGACGCGCTCGCCGAAACCGAATCGGCGCGCCTTGTCCATCGCCGACATTATGTCCCATTCGGGATGGAACACATAGTCGCCGTAGTCCCACAGCGCGATGCGGTCGAGCGCGGTGCGGCGCAGGCCGTGCCGCGCGGCGACGGCATCCCACACGGGCGCTTTGTCGGCGATGTATCCGGCGAGCGGGACCCCGCGCGGCGCGCCGGCCCGCACGTCGAGCGCCAGAGCGAGCGCCGGCCACAGTTCGCTCCAGCGCGGACAGTCGCCGTTCACCACGTTGAACGCCTGGTTCGCGCAACGCGGCTCGGTCGCCATCCACTCGAGCGAGCGCGCGAGCAACGCGAGCTCGGTGAACTGCGTGCGCGCCTCGAAGCCCTTCGCGCTGCCGGGAAAGAACAGCGGCTCGCCGAGCTCGCGCTGGATCGCCGCGAGCACCGCGATGATGAGCGCGATCGCGCGCGGATTGCCCGCCTCCGGATCGCAGAACGTATGGGGGCGCGCGATCGTCCAGCTCCAGCGCGCAGCGGGTGCGCGCTCGCGCACGAAGTCCTCCTGCTCGAAGTAGAACGTGGCGCCGCGCCCGCGCGGGCCCTCCTCCAGCGCCGGCGCCGGAATCGGCCCGAGGTGGTGGCCGTAGTACTTGGTGCCGTGCACGAGGTTCACGTGCGCGAGCGCGGGAGCCCGGGCGTCGAGCGCCTCGACCAGATTGCGCAGCATCGCCGTGTTGATCGCCTCCGGCTCGGACTGGCCCTCGGGATGGTCATGGCGCGCGGCGTAGAAGAGATGCGTGACCCCGCTGAGAGCGGATAGGCGGTTGCGGCAATCCGCGAGATCGGTGAGGTCGACGCCGAGCATGGGCGCGGATGCCTGTGCCGGCGGCCGCCGGGCGAGGCCGACGACCCGCCATCGACCGCTTGCGGCGAGGTGCTCGCACAGGCGGCGGCCGGCGAGACCGGTGGCGCCGGCAACCAGCGCAACACGCGCCATGACGGGCCGCTAGCAGCCTGTCGAACTTAAGTTTGTCGCACGCAAATCCGACAAACTCCTAGGGCTGAACGCTGCGCGCCGTCGCCGGCCGGTAGACGCCGTATGCCCCGCCCGCGAGCCCGTCCGCGACCGCGCGCTCCGTCACCGCGATGCCGCGATACGGCGTGGAGCGGTCGAGCCCGACCGCCTTGAGCCAGGTGAGCGCGATGGGTGCGCGGTCCGGGGCGTCGCGGTCCGCGATCACGAGGAGCTGCCCCTCCGGCACGTCGGGCGCACTCTCGAGCCCCTCGAACAGGTTGCGCCGGTAGCAGCGCTCGTCGATCAACGACCGCCATTCGCCCATGCCGCGCACCGACAGGTAATAGGGGTCCTGGAACACGGTGGGCGAGGCGATGCTGTACATCGCCAGCGAAGGCGGATAACCGGGGATGAGCGTCTGGAAGCGCTGTGCCGAGCTGATGCCCGGCACCGTCAGCATGATGGCGAGGTGCTCGACGTACCACGCATCCCAGTCCGACGCCCGGCTGGCGTCAGTCAATCCGCTTTGCGACATGAAAATCATCGGCACGCCCCGTGGATCAGCCGGGCGTAACGCGCGTGGCGCCAGTAGTGCCACCCTGCGACACGAACATCATGTGATCGCCCTCACGTTTCAAGTTCTATTTCGGCGGTACATTTAAGGCCGCATTGCGACCAGCAATGCGGCCTGAGATGAACGCCCAGCCCAGGTGATGGCCGTGGCCTTCGAGCAGCAACCCGCCCTGCCCGGCGGATCCCGCGGCGTAGAGTCCCCGAATCACGCTGCCGTCCTCCCGCAGCACTTCGAGCCGCTCCGAGACCTTGAGGCCGCCGTCGGTGAACACGACGTAGCTCTTGACCGGACCGAGCGCGTAATAGGGCGCGGCGTCGAGTGCCGGCCGCGTCTCGCGGCCCGCCGCGTTATACTCGCGCAGCGCCGCGGCGAGCGCGGGCGCCGGCACGCTCATGCTCGCGGCGAGCCCCTCGACCGTGTCGGCCTGGTGATAGATGTCCGCGCGGTTGCGGCGATAGTCCGCGAGATAGGCATAGGCGACGCCCGGCGCGGTCGAGATGTAGCGCGGCCATGCGGAAAATTTCTCCGCCACTTTGCGGTCGAAGACGATCCACGCGATGCGCCCGGCCTGTTTGGCGACGTCGAGATTAGGCGTCCCGAGCTCGTCGGTGAATCGCCGGCCGAGCTGGTTGACGAGCACCGCACCCTCCTTGTAGAGCTCGGGCGACGGCCCCAGCGCAGTCGTGAGAAAGCTCATGAAGGCCGGGCGCAGGATCCACTGCGGCAGGTGCTCGATCGACCAGGCCATGAAGCGCGCGAGCGGGCGCAGGGGCGGCAGCCGCTGCAGGAAATTGGGCCGCGTCGGCGGGATGAAACGCATGATCGGGCCGCGCACGATGTCGCCGTTCACCACCACGGCCCCCACTTCGAGCGCCATGCGATGCCCGTCCCCGGTGGCGGTCGCGTTCACCGCGTCCACTTCGACCACGTCGGGCGAGGCGTAGCGCGCCTTCATGTCGCGGGCGTTGCTGTAATCCCCGCTCGCGAGCACCAGGGCGCCCCGCGCGCGGAACTGATGGCGGCTGCCGTCCGGGAGCGTCGCCTCCACGCCCACCACCCGGCCGTTCTCGGCGAGCAGGCGCTCGCTGCGGGTACGGACGCGGATGTCCACGCCGAGCCGCCGGCAATGGCGGGTCAGGTGATACGCAAACGAGCGCGAGTTGGGCACCACGTTGTGCATGCGCGAATAGCGGTGGGGCGGCTCCGGCATCGGCCCGACGAACACGACGCCGAGCGACATGAGCCACTCCATCATCTCGTTGGTGTGGTCGACCAGGATGCGCCGCAGCGCGAGGTTGTCGCGCGGCGCCAGCGCTCCGGCGTGCAGCGCGAGATCCTCGAAATGCTCCTGCGGCGTGTCCTTGATGCCCGCCTTCTTCTGATGCGGCGTATTGGTCGCGGTGATCGAGCCGACCGACCACGACGTGGAACCACCAGAGTCGGGATTCTTCTCGAGCAGGATGACGCTGCGGCCGAGGCGCGCTGCTTCGGACGCCGCCGCGAGCCCCGCGCCGCCGGCACCCACCACGATGACATCGGCAACGGTCGTCGCGGGGCTGTCGGACATCGGATGGGCTCCTCGAATCGCTTCGCAGATACGTCGATCGCACGCGGCAGGGGTGCACGCGGGAGTATAGTCAGCGGGAGCGGTCGGGCCAAGCGCTGCGGGGCCTTTTTTGCTGCCTTATAATCGGCGCCTGCGCATCGTCGCGGGTTTCCCCGCGACGAACCACGGCAGCGGAGCGCGCGCTTACGCCCGCCGCCCGCTGCCCCGAACCGAGGCGACGGACCATGGCCTACGAAGCGATACTCTACGAGGAAGACGGCCCGGTCGGCTGGTTGACGCTCAACCGCCCGCACGACGGCAACATGTTCACGCCGGCGATGTGCCACGAAATCCGCGACTGCATCAACGCGGTCCGGCGCGAGACGCGCACGCGCGTGCTCGTGATCACCGGTGCGGGCGACAGGTTCTTCTGCATCGGCGGGCGCAAGGAGGGCATGGAGGACTCGACCCTTTACGCGGGCATGCTGCCCACGCTCGAGATGTACGAGAGCATCGACCGCCTGCAGAAGCCGGTGATCGCCTCCGTCAACGGCTTTGCGGTCGGCGGCGGCCAGGTGCTGCAAGTGATGTGCGACCTCACCATCGCGAAGGAGGGCGCCATCTTCAGACAGGTGGGGCCGATGATGGGCAGCTTCGACGCGGGCTACGGCACGTGGTACCTCGAGGACCTCGTCGGCAAGAAGAAGGCGAAGGAACTGTGGTACCTGAACCCCAAGCTCACCGCGCGCGAAGCGCTGGAGATCGGCCTCATCAACAAGGTGGTGCCCGACGACCGGCTCCGCGAGGAGACGCGCAAGATGGCGCTCGAGGTCGCGGAGCGCGGCGCCTTTGCCCTCGCCGCGATCAAGGCCGCCTTCACCGCCCGTCATGGCGGCGTGTCGGGACTTGCGCGCCTCTCGCACGACCTGCTGCTGCGGCTCTATCTCGACACCGAGGAATCCCGGGAGCTCGGGGCTGCGTTCGGCGCGAAGCGCAAGCCCGATCCCAAAAAATTCGGTCGATGAATGGCGACTGGAAGCTGAACCTCTCACCACGACCGAATTTTTTTGTCCTGACCACTCTCCCTTTGTATCCTTTGTATCCTTTGTGTCCTTCGTGTCCTTAGTGGTTGAAGATCCTGCTTTTCTTGGCGCCTTGGCGTCTTGGCGGTTCAAGAGGGGTTATTGGTGAGCACGATACTGACGCTGCACGATCCGCGGACCGCGCGCGCCTACTACGAGGCGGGATTCTGGCGCGAGGATACGCTGTACTCGCTGCTCCGCCACCACGCGCGCGCGCGGCCCGACGCCTGCGCGCTGCGCGACAGCCAGCACCGCATCACGTGGTCGAGGCTCGCTGCGTGGGTGGACACGCTGGCGGCCGACCTGCACGCAGCGGGGTTGAGGCGCGGGCAGCGGGTTTCGGTGTGGCTTCCCAACCGCGTCGAAGCGGTCGTGGTGCTGCTCGCCTGCTCGCGCAACGGCTATGTGTGCAACCCTTCCCTGCACCAGAACTACACGGTCGCGGAGGTCGCGCAGCTCATGGAGCGCATCCAAAGCGCGGCGCTCTTCGCGCAACCCGGCTATGGCGCGGACGCAGACCGGGCGGACGTCTTCGCCGCCGCGCGCGCGCTGCCGTCGATGAGGCACGTCTATCGCCTCGCGCCGCGCGGGGCAGCTTCCTCCTCGCAGCCCGATTGCGCGGCTTTCCCCGCGCCGGGCGCGCCAGCGGACGCGGCGAGCCTGCCCCCGGCCGACCTGAACCCGGACAAGATCGTCTATCTCGCGTTCACTTCCGGGACAACGGGTCTTCCCAAGGGCGTGCTGCACTCGGACAACACGCTGCTCGCCAACGGGCGCGCGATGGTCAAGGACTGGCGCCACGACGAGCGCACCGTGCTCTTCAGCTTGAGCCCGCTGTCGCACCACATCGCGACGGTCGCGATCGAGCAGAGCCTCGCCGCGGGGTTCGAGGTCGTCGTGAACGATCTCCCGCCCGGGAAGAAGCCGCTCGACGGGATCCTCGAGACCGGCGCGACGTACGTGATGGGCGTGCCCACGCACGCGATCGACATCCTGGCCGACATGAAGCGCCGCGGCATCGGCCGGCTCGGTAAAGTGAGCGTGTTCTACATGGCGGGCTCGATCATCCCGCCCGAGACCGCGCAGGCGTTCCTGGACATGGGCATCAAGCCGCAGAACATCTACGGCATGACCGAGAACGGCTCGCACCAGTACACCTTCCCCGATGACGACGCCGAAGCGATCACCGCAACCTGCGGCCGCGCCTGCCACGGCTACGAGACGCGGCTCTTCGACCCGGAGAATCCCGACGGGGAAGCCGCGCCGGGCGCGATCGGTGAGATCGGCACGCGCGGGGCACTGCTCATGCTCGGCTACTTCGATAATCAGGCTGCGACCGAAAACTCGTTCAATGCCGCCGGCTGGTTCATGAGCGGCGACCTTGGCCGTTTCGACGCGAAGGGAAATCTCCAGATCGTGGGGCGCAAGAAGGACCTCATCATCCGCGGCGGCTACAACATCCATCCCGCGCGCATCGAGACGCTTGCGCTCCGGCACCCGGCCATCCTCAAGGCCGCGGCGTTCCCGATCGCCGACCGGCGGCTGGGCGAGCGGGTGTGCCTCGCGATCATCCCGCGCGAGGGCACGGCGGTGGGCGCGGACGAGGTGCTCGCGCACCTCGCCGCGGCGGGGCTCTCCCAGTACGACATGCCGGAGTACTTCGTCGCGATGGACACCTTCCCGCTCACGGCGAGCGGCAAGATCGTCAAGCGCGAGCTCGTCGAATGGGCGAAGTTGGGCCGCATCGCGCCGCAGCCCGTGCGGTGGGTCGAACCGGCAAGAGCCTGAAACCGCCGATGAACGCAGATGGACGCCGATAAGATCGAGATCAAAGGGCCTGTCCGCAGAGCATTTCTCACCGCTGCTTCGTCTTGGCTTTGTCATGAACGTTTTTGACCGGCTTGATTCCCGCCTCGCGCTCTCGCAGGACGAGTCGATGCTCGTCGCGAGCGTGCGGGCGCTCGCGCGCGACACCATCGCCCCGAGCGCCGAGCGCTACGACCGCAGCGGCGAGTTCCCCTGGGACAACATCAAGGCGATCAACGCGCTGGGGCTGAACGCGATGTTCATCCCCGAGGCCTACGGCGGCGCGCCCATGTCGTACGCGGCGTACCTCGAGTGCGTGCGCGAGCTCTCCAAGGCGTGCGCTTCGACCGGTGCGATCTGGGCGACCAATTTCCACGCGATGAAGCCCCTCATTGACTTCGGCACCGAACAGCAGAAAACGCGCCTGCTGCCGGTGATGTTGAACGGCGGACTCGCATCGCTCACCATTACCGAGCCCACCGCCGGGTCCGACGCAACCGGCATGAAAACGCAGTTTCGCCCCGACGGCGATCACGTCGTGGTGACCGGCGCCAAGACCTTCATCACCAACGGCGCGCACGCCGATCTCTATCTGCTGTTCGGGAAATGGAGCGAGATCGGGGACGGCAGGCAGGCGATCTCGGCGCTGGTGCTGGAAAAAGGGGCGCCGGGGTTCAAAGTGGTGCGGGAAGAGGACAAGATGGGGCTGCGCGCTTCGAGCACGGCAGCGCTCGCCTTCGATGGCTGCCGCGTGCCGCGCGCGAACCTGCTCGGCGCGCCGGGCGACGGGTTGAAGATCCTGCTCGCCTCGCTCAACCGGTCGCGCCCGAGCATCGCGGCGCACGCGCTGGGGATCGCGCGCGCGGCGTTCGAGGACGCGGTAGCCTACATCAACGAGCGCCGGCAGTCGGGCCGCAGGATCATCGAATTCCAGGGCATCCAGTTCATGCTCGCCGACATGGCGACCGACCTCGCGATGTGCGAGGCGTGGCTCTGGTACGTCGCGCGGCTCGTGGACGAAGGCGCAACCGATTTCGGTATCGAGGCCTCGATGCTGAAGCTGCGCGCGTCCGACCTCGCGATGCGGATCACGACCGACGCCGTTCAGCTCTTCGGCGGCTACGGCTATTGCAGGGACTACCGCGTCGAGCGCCTGATGCGCGACGCGAAGATCACCCAGATCTGGGAAGGCACCAACCAGATCCACCGGCAGCTCATCGGCCGGAGCTTCATCAAGAAGTCTTAGCCACAGAGATCACAGAGTTCACAGAGAGAACCGGAAAATCCAAAACAGTGCATCTGTGTTTTTCTCTGTGTTCTCTGTGTCCTCTGTGGCAAATGGCGTTTGAGGTTGAACATGAACGAAATCAAGACTGTAGGAATCGCCGGCAGCGGCACCATGGGCGCGGGGATCGCCATCGTCGCCGCGCGCGCGGGCTTTCGCACGGTCGTCTACGACACGCGCGCCGAGGCGCTCGAGCGCGCGCGGAGCCAGACCGAGGGCTTTTTCGCGAAATCGGTGGAGCGGAAGAAGCTCACCCGCGAGCAGGTAGAGGCCATCATGGCCGGACTCGTTGGCACCACTGACGCCACCGCGCTCGCGCGCTGCGACATCGTGATCGAGGCGGTGTTCGAGGACCTGGCGGTCAAGCACGAGCTCCTGGGGCGCCTCGATTCCATCTGCCCGCCGCACGCCATCTTCGCCTCCAACACCTCCACGCTCTCCATCGCGGAGATCGCCGCGGGTTCGGGACGCGAGGACCGCTGTGTCGGCATGCATTTCTGCCTGCCCGCGCAATTGATGAAGCTGGTCGAGATGTCGCCCGGAATCAAGACGAGCGAGCAGACGTTCCGGGCGGCGTGGGAGTTCTGCAAGGCAATAGGACAGACGCCGGTCAAGACCAAGGACAGCCCGGGCTTCATCCTCAACTACTTCCTCGTGCCCTTCAACAACGACGCGATCCGGCTCGTCGAGGCGGGGGTTGCCGCGCCGGCGGACATCGACCGCGCGGTGAAGGCCGGGCTCGGCTATCCGATGGGACCGCTCGAGCTGCTCGATCTCGTGGGGCTCGACACGCATCTGCGGGTCGCCGAAGCGCTCTACGCCTCGACGCACGATCCGCGCGCTGCGGTTCCCGCGCTCGTGAAGCGCATGATCGCGGCGGGCCATCTGGGTCGCAAGACGGGCCAGGGCTTCTATTCCTATACCGGCACCGCCATGTTCGGAGGATGAACGCGATGCGTTCATCCTTAAATGAAGACCGGAATTCAAGAGCAGAATTAGCCGCAGATACACACAGATAAACGCAGATGAGATACCAGGTTATTCGTGCCGGGGAAAGCCGGTCGTTTCCCGGAAGCCATCCGTTGATTGCCGGTGCGAAAGACAGCGGCGAGATTGTTGTCATCATCGGCGTTGGCGCGGACAAAGCGTTCAGGACATTTAAGGATCGCGAGCGCAAGATCGCGATCCTGATCGAGCTCGGGACCGAGTGCCTCGGCGCGCACACCGGCGAGCGCCGCGGCGAGGAAGGCTCGAACGTGCTGGGATTCGCGCGCTTTCGCCTCGGCGGCGGCGAGCCGACGAACCTCGTCGAGCTGGTGCGCCAGCCGCGCTCGAGCGCGGCCGCCGTCGAAGCCGCGCGCAAGCTGTTCGAGCAGGCCGGGCTCCGGGTCGCGGTGTGCATGGACTTCGCGGGCCGGATCATCGACCGGCTCGTGCGTCCCTACTACAACGCGGCGCTGCGCCGGCTCGATGAAGGACTCGCGAGCGCCGACGATCTGGACACCACGCTCAAGCTCGGGCTCGGCTACCCGGAGGGACCGATCGCGCTGCTCGAGCGCACCGGGCTCGCGCATCACTTCGACGTCACGCAGGCGCTGTTCGAGGCGTACGGCGAGCCTGCCTACGCGCCCGCGCGCCGCGCGCGCGTGGCGAAACAACGACAGAAAGATTAACCGCAGATAAACGCAGATGAACGCAGATAGGATCAACCCCAAAAAGGCCAATGGACAGGATCGACAGGATTTACATGATTTTTCGAATCAAAGGCTCTAATCCTGTGAATCTTGTAAATCCTGTCTATTTCTTGCCTTTGAGTTCTTGACTTTCGTCGGCGTCCATCGGCGTTCATCGGCGGTTTCAATCGGGGGTTTTTCAGGTCTATAGAAACATGCAGCCACTTAAAGGCATCCGCGTCCTCGACTTCTCCACGCTCCTCCCCGGTCCGCTCGCGACCCTGATCCTCGCGGAGGCGGGCGCGGAGGTGATCAAGATCGAGCGCCCGGGCCGCGGCGACGAGATGCGCTCCTACAGCCCCAAGTTCGCCGCCGACAGCGTCAACTTCGCGCTGCTCAACCGCGGCAAGCGTTCGATCGCGATCGACCTCAAGGCCGCCGGCGCGGTCGAGCGCCTCATGCCGCTGCTCGCGAGCGCCGACGTGCTGGTGGAGCAGTTCCGCCCGGGCGTCATGGACCGGCTGGGCCTCGGTTACGAGGCGCTCGCGAAAATCAACCCGCGGCTCGTCTACTGCGCGATCACGGGCTACGGGCAGGACGGCCCGCGCGCCGATGTCGCCGCGCACGATCTCAACTACATCGCCGAGGCCGGCATGCTCGCGCTCGCGGCGGGAGCCGACGGTGCGCCTGTGCCACCCGCCGCGCTCGTCGCGGACATCGGCGGCGGCTCGCTCCCGGCCGTGATCAACATCCTGCTCGCGCTGCGTGAGCGCGAGCGCACCGGGCGCGGCTGCAAGCTCGACATCGCGATGGCGGAGAACGTGTTCACTTTCATGTACTGGGCGCTCGGCAATGGCCTTGCCGCGGGAGCGTGGCCCAGGCCCGGTGCGGAACTCGTGACCGGCGGGAGCCCCCGCTACCAGGTCTACCGCACCCGCGACGACCACTTCATCGCCGCCGCGCCGCTCGAGGAGCGGTTCTGGCAGAACTTCTGCGCGCTAATCGGCCTTCCCGCCAAGTTACGGGACGATTCGAAGGATGCCGCCGCGACCCAACGCGCGGTGGCCGATCGCATCCGGGGCAAGACAGCCGATGAATGGCGCAGGATCTTCGCCGGGAACGACGTGTGCTGCGCGGTCGTGGCGGG
>Ga0209640_10006036_pt1 | contig 10600 bp, 11 predicted proteins | sample RifCSP10_1_FD_184018 | JGI IMG/M metagenome (GOLD analysis project Ga0209640, IMG submission 184018) | Soil microbial communities from Rifle, Colorado - Rifle CSP2_sed 10_1 (SPAdes) (version 2) | ecosystem: Environmental > Terrestrial > Deep subsurface > Rock core/Sediment | place: Rifle...
AACCGGCACGCGTCCCCCGGCGGAATACCTATACCTGGGATTCCGAAGCGAGCGTGCTCGACATCCAAACCGGCGAGATCGTCGCCAGCTATCCCACCGGTCCCGAGCCGGAGGGCGTGCTGATCACGCGCGACGGCAAGCTCGTTTTCATCGCCTCGGAGGTCGCGAATCTCGTGCACGTGATCGACGTCGACGCCAAGAAGGTGATCAAGGAGATCGTGGTGGGAACGCGGCCGCGCCGGTTTGCGCTCTCGCCCGACCAGAAGGAGCTGTGGGTCTCCGCGGAGCTTTCCGGAATCGTGGACATCATCAACGTGGAAAAGCTCGAACCGGCGGGCAAGGTCGAGTTCACCTTGCGCGCCTTGCGCCGCGAGCAGATCACGCCGGTCGACCTCGTGATGACCAAGGACGGCACCAAAGCCTATGTGGCGCTTGGCCGAGCGAACCACGTCGCCGTCGTTGACGTGAAAAAACGGGAGGTGCTCGACTATATTCTCGTCGGCAAACGGCCCTGGGGACTGCGGCTCACCGCCGACGAGTCCAAGCTCTACGTGGCCAACGGCCTGTCCGACGACATCGCGATCATCGACACGAAGACGAACAAGGTGCTGACGACGATCCCAGTTGGGCAGGTTCCTTACGGAATCTTGATCGATGACCAATAGCCGTCGCGCGGCGTTCGCCTTGCTGGCGGCGCCCGTTGTTCTCATGTCATGCCCCGCTCCGGCGCAGGAGACGGCACGGCAAACGGTCGAGATCGCCTATATCGATCGATCTGGGGACCCTTTCTATCGTTCGGCGGCGGGCTACACGGGCGTATTGCGCAAGAATCGCATCTCCCCGTTTGCCGCGGCCGAGCTTGCGATCAAGGACGGTGCGGCGTCCGGTCGGGCCATTGGCGTGACCTTCGCGGTTTTCCGCGTCAGCCTCACTGAGCGGGAGGACGCCGTCGCCGCAGTGCAGGCGGCGGCGCGACGTCCGGGAGTCGCGGCCGCGATCCTCGATCTGCCGGCCGACGACATGCTCCGCGTCGCAACGGCGCTCAAAGCGGAGCCGATTGCGCTGTTCAACGCCAGGGATCGAAGCGATGCGCTCAGGCTCGCGGCCTGCGGCACCGGCCTGTTTCACACCTTGCCCAGCTGGTCCATGCTTCAGGATGCGCTGGCCCAGGCGCTGTTGGAGCTGAACTGGCGTCGCGTGCTGGTGCTGCAGGGGCCGGGCGAGGAGGACCAGATCGTTGCGAAGGCGTTCGAGGCGTCGGCAAAAAAGTTCGGCCTGCGGGTCGTCGAGGTCCGGCCATTCGTACCCGGTAACGATCCGAGAAAGCGTTACCAGAGCAACGTGCGCCTCCTGACCGGAAACGCCGACTATGACGCGATCTTGGTAGCCGATACCGACGGCGAGTTCGGCCGCTACGTGCCGTACAACACCGCGAGGCCGCGGCCGATCGTGGGCACCACGGGGCTCGTTCCCATGGCTTGGCATTCGTACTGGGAACGCCACGGCGCACCGCAACTGAACCGCCGCTTCGCCAGGACCACGGGACGGCTAATGTCCGGCGAGGACTGGGCGACATGGATCGCCGTCCGCAGCGTCATCGATGCCATGCTGCTCAACCGTGCTGCTGCGCCGGCCGGCCTTCGCGCGGCCCTGCTCGATTCCGAGCTGAAGCTCGAGCTTTACAAGGGTTTTCCCGGCTCGTTCCGACCCTGGAGCCAGCAATTGAGGCAAGCGATCCTGCTCGCCACGCACGACGCCGTGATCTCGATTGCCCCTGTCGAGGGCGCCTTGCATCAACGGAACAACCTCGACACGCTCGGCCCCGACCAGCCGGAATTTCATTGCGCGCGGTGATGATCGGCCGACGACCTCAGGAAGAGGAGACGCAGATGGGGACCCTTCGCTCATTGATGCTCGCGGCCGGTATCGTGATTGCCGCTACCACCGCGGTCGCTGAGGGCTATCTCGCCACCGACCTGCAGAAGCTGCCCGACCTCGTGTTTGGCACCGACGCGGCTGGTTTCGCGGTGTCTCAAGCCGAGTACAGCCTTGAAACCGGCAAGGCCTATCGGCTCACCATTATTTCGACGGGTAAGCGCGAATACGCTATCCGGGGCGACGATTTCTTCAATTTCATTTGGCTGCGGAAGGTCGAGGTCGAGGACGTGGAGATCAAGGCGACCGGCCTCTACGAGATCGAGATGGAACGTGAGGGAAAGGCGACCTTGATCTTCGTGCCGATCCGCCCGGGCAGCTATAGGCTGTACGCCAAGGGCTTGGATACCAGGGGCGCGGTGGCCAGGATCATCGTGAAGTGACGCCGTTATCGCGATGGAGGCGCGGCTCTGACCGCCATTGACTCCTCCTCAAGCCCGGAAGCGGCCGCGAAGCCCTTCGCGCTCGAAGTGCGAGCGCTGTCGTTCGCCTATGGCGAACGCAAGGCGCTCGACGGGATCAGTTTCGCGGTCCAGCCGGGCCGCTTCGCGGCGCTGCTCGGGCCCAACGGCGCCGGGAAGACCACGTTGGTCTCGCTGATATGCCGCCTGTTCGAGCCGCAGGCGGGCACGATCCTGATCGAGGGCCGCGACTTGCGGCGCGAGCGGCACCGCGCGCTCACCTCGCTCGGCATCGTATTTCAGGAGCGCGCGCTCGAATCCGAACTGACGGTCGAGCAGAATCTCGCCCTGGCCGCCGCTTTGCGCGGCCTCTCGCGCAGCGAGACCCGTGCGCGCATCGAAGAGGCGCTGATCCGGCTCGGCATGCCCGAGAGCCGGCACGTGCGGGCGGAGGCGCTCAACGCGGGGCACCGGAGGCGAATCGAGATCGCGCGCGCCTTTCTGCATCGTCCGCGCATCCTGTTGTCCGACGAGGCCACGGTCGGCCTCGACATTCCCGCGCGGCGCTCGCTGATCGCACTGGTCCGGACCTTGGTGCGGGAGGAGGGGCTGAGCGTACTGTGGGCGACGCACCTGGCGGATGAGGTTGAAAAGGACGATCAGCTGATCCTGCTCAATCGCGGCCGCGTGATCGCCGACGGGCTGACGCGGGAAATCCTCGCGGGGATCGGCACGGACAGTGTCGAGGCGGCCTTCAACGTGCTGGTGTCGAGGAGCACGCCGTGACCGCTTCGGGGTACTGGCGCGCCTTCGCCGCCATCGTGCACCGCGAACTGCTGCGCTTTTGGCACCAGCGCGAGCGGCTGATCGCGGCGCTGGTGCGGCCGCTCTTGTGGCTGATCGTGTTCGGCGCAGGCTTCCGCTCGGTGCTCGGGCTCTCCATCACGCCGCCCTATCAGTCCTACATCCTGTATGAGCTCTATATCGTTCCCGGGCTGTGCGGGATGATCCAGTTGTTCGCCGGCATGCAATCGTCGCTCGCCATGGTCTACGACCGGGCCATGGGGGCGCTGCGCGTGCTGCTGACGGCGCCGTTTCCCCGCTGGTTCTTGCTGCTGGCCCGATTGGCCGGCGGCGTGATCACGTCGACGCTGCAGGTTTATGCGTTTCTGGTGATCACGATTCTGTACGGGATCGACGTGCCGTGGCTTGGGCTCTTGACGGTGCTGCCGGCGTTGATCCTGACCGGCTTCATGATGGGCGCGGCGGGCTTGCTGATCGCGTCGTTCTTGCGCCGGGTCGAGAACTTCGCCGGGATCATGAATTTTGTGATCTTTCCGGCTTTCTTCCTGTCGAGTGCGCTTTACCCGCTGTGGCGCATGGAGGAAGCAAACTCGACGCTCGCCTGGGTCTGTGCCCTGAACCCGTTCACGCATGCGGTGGAGCTGATCCGCTTCGCGCTCTACGGCCGGCTCGAGCCACCGGCGCTTGCCGTGGTACTGGCCGTCACCGCGCTGCTGTTTGCTGCCGCCATCTGGGCTTATGATCCGGCGCGGAGTTTTCGCGCGGGCCGCACCGCCATTTCAGCGGAGTGACGAGCGGAGCAGACGGCCGCCACAAGAGGCACGCCGCGCGGGCGAGCTAACGGCGGTAGACGTAGGCTCGGTCTTCCTGGATCGCGGCAAGCCGCTCGACCATCGAATGGTCGGGCGACAGATGGCAGACCGGGTCGGTCGCCCGCGCATCCCCGGTGAGCGCGAACGCTTGGCAACGGCAGCCGCCGAAATCCCGTTCGCGCCGCGGGCAGGTTGCGCAGGGTTCGCGCATCCAGTCAGTGCCGCGGAAGGCGCGGAAAGCCGGCGAGGCTTCCCAAATCTCGGCCAGCGAACGGTCTCGCACCGACCAGAACTCGAGACCAGGAATCGTCTCCGCTGCATGGCACGGCAGCACGCGGCCCGACGGCGTGACGTTGAGCGAGCGCCGTCCCCAGCCGCCGACGCAGGGCTTGGGGTAGCGTGCAAAATAATCGGGAAATACCGCATCGATGACGATGCGCTCCTGATAGCGCCGGCGCAGGCTCTCGAGCGCGGCGATCGCGCCGTCCACCTGCTCGCGCGAAGGCATGAGCGCGGCACGGTTCTTGAGTGCCCAGCCGTAATATTGCACGTGCGCGATCTCGATCCGGCTTGCGCCGAATTCGAGCGCAAGCTCGACCATGCGGTCGATCCGCTCGATATTGGCCCGGTGCACGACCATGTTGATGGTCAGCAGGAGGCCGAGACGCACGACCTCGGCGGCCAGCTCGCGCTTGCGCCGGAACGCGCCCTGGTAGCCGGCGATGTGGTCGGCGGAGCTTTGCTCGCTGTCCTGGACCGAAATCTGGATGTGGTCGAGCCCGGCTGCCGCGAGCGCGGCCAACCGCTCGGCGTTGATGCCGACCGCCGAGGTGATCAGGTTGGTGTAGAGGCCGGCCTGATTGGCCGCTTTGGTGATCTCCACCAGATCGCGCCGCGCGCCCGGCTCCCCTCCCGACAGATGCACCTGCAACACGCCGAGCGTCGCGGCCTCGCGAAAAACCCGCGCCCAGGTATCCAGATCGAGCTCATCCGCGCGTCCTTCGAGTGCGAGCGGGTTCGAGCAATACGGACAACCGAGCGGACAACGATGCGTCAATTCGGCGAGCAGGCCAACCGGATTCGGCAGGTTCGCGGCTCCGTTCGTCGCCATCATAGATCCACGAGCTGCTTTTCCGCGAGCGTCCGCAACAGCGCGCTCACGTCATCGAGAATTTCCCCCCGCGGCGCGTTGTAGGCCGTTGCCAGGTCGTCGACAATCGCGCCAAGCGTCGCTTCGCCGGTGCAACGCTTGAGAATCTCGGCGCCGATCGGATCGGTCTGGAACAGCCGTTCCGGCGCGAGCAGCACCCAGCCGCCCTGCGCCTCATTGTGCACCAGGCGGACGCCGCGCTTCAATCGCGGTCGCGCCTCCAGACCGAGCGGCTCCACGGCGGCTCATTCCTCCGCCGGCACGTAGGCCCCGGGCGGAATGTGCTTGGGCGACACGTAGGCGTGATACAGGGCGTCGAGCATGGCCCAGAGCAGGTCGCACTTGAACTCGAGCGCGGCAATCACCGCCGCCTGACGCTCCGGGGTGGTGGCGTGGCGTTTCACGTAATCGAGGGCGAAATCGGAGTCGCGCTGCGCCTGCGGCGGGCGCTTGTCGAAATAGGCGAGCGTCTCCGGCGTGACGAAGGAATAGTTCGCCAACATCCCGCGCACTCGCTCGCCGATGATGCCGGGCGAAAATAACTCCGTGAGCGATGAGGCGATCCCTTCCAGTAGCGAGCGCTCGCGCACAAAATGCACGTAGGCGTCCACCGCGTAGCGCGTACCGGGAAGAATGCCGCGCCTGGAGACGACGTAATCGCGATCGAGCCCGAGGCCGCCGGTAAGCTTGAGCCAGCGCTCGATGCCACCTTCGCCAGGGCCTTCGCCGTCGTGGTCGACCAGGCGGTGGCGCCATTCGCGCCGCAGCGCCGGATCGTCCATGCGCGCGATCAGGCTCGCGTCCTTGATCGGGATATTTACCTGGTAATAGTAGCGATTGAGCGCCCAGGCGCGCACCTGCGCCTTGGTGCAGCGGCCATTATGCAGCATGTCGTGGAACCGATGGAGCCGGTGATAGCGCTTGGCGCCGATATCGCGCAGGCGCGCTTCGAGTTCTTCGGCGCTCAGCAGCTTCATGGCGCGATCTCCATGCCGTCATAGGCCACCTCGAACCCGGCCTCTTCCACCAGCTGCCGCTCGGAAGAATCTTCGATCAGGATCGGGTTGGTGTTGTTGATGTGGATGTAGATGCGCCGGCCCTTGAGGCCGGCGAGCGCGGCGAGCGATCCGTCCTCTCCCGCGATCGAGATGTGGCCCATGCGACGACCGGTCCTGGTGCCGAGCCCGGCCGCAATCATCTCGTCGTCGCGAAACAGCGTCCCGTCGAACAGGACGACATCGGCGCGCGCGAGGCGATCGAGCATCGGCGGGGTGATGGCGGCGGCCCCGGGCACGAAGGCGAGACGGACGGCACCGACGCGAAGCTCGACCCCGACGTTGGCGCCGCTCTCCTCGGCGATGTGCAGATTTTCGCTTTCGAGATAGAGCGGCACTTTGCCAGGCACCTGGAACAGCTCTGCTTCCACGCCGCCCGGCAACGCGAAGGCTTCGCCCGGCGCGACCGCGCGGCGCGTTACGCTGGACAGGGCATCGAACATTGAATTGTCAGCGATCGCGCCGAAGGTTTCGGCCGTCCCAAGCAACGCGTAGCGTCCGCCTTCGCGCATATGCAACAGGCCGGCGACCTGATCGATTTCGCCGCCCGTGAGCACCACCGCGGCGATCGGACTGCCGCGCTTGTCTCCACGCGGCTGGAGCGCGGCACACGCGCCGATTTGCGTGCGCAGATCGGGCGATGTGTTGAGGAGTATCCAGTGCTCATCGTCGCCCGAAACCGCAAGTCCCGTCTGGGTTCGCGGCCTCACCCGTCCGCTTCCGGACCAAGCAAGCCGACAGACCGGGCAACGGCAATTCCACTGCGGAACGCCCCCGCCCGCCGCCGAACCCAGTACAATGGCGGTCAGGCGCGGCATCCGCAGTGCCGCATGATTGAACGGCGAGGATCAGTCTTCGGCGGACTCGTAACCGGTGACCTCGAGGCCCACGACGATCTCGATAAGCTTCGGCGTATTCCAGCGCATGGTTTGCCCTTTCTTGCCTATTGGTTGACCATTATAATGAATGTTAGCAAGCGGTCTAGCAAGCCCCCCGGTCGGCCCACTGCCGGTGGGACGGCGCGAGCGGTAAAATTCCCGACGTAATCCCTGTTCACGCCCTGGGTTCACTGCATTGCTCGGCAAAATTCCCTCTTCGGCCGCGTAGGGAATTCTTCGGTAAGGCTTTGAAATACGTTGGCATTCGTCCTCGTCAGCGCGGCAAGCAGGGGCAGAATCGAGGGAATTCCCTGTAAATGGGCAGGTATCAGGGAATTCCGAAGGTGAGGCCGGTTCGCGGCAGACTGCTTCCTCCGCCAGCTAGCGCGTTTGGATCGCGGCGCAAGTAGAAGGCTTAGTTTCCCTCGAACGCCGGCTTGGACTTGTTGACGAACGCCTCGTAGGCCCGCTCATAGTCCTTGGTCTGCATGCAGATGGCCTGCGCCTGAGCTTCGGCCTCGATCGCCTCGTCGATGCCCATGTTCCACTCCTGGTGGATGCAGCGCTTGGTCATCGCGTGCGCGAATGTCGGGCCGTCGGCCAGCGATTTGGCCAACGCCTGCGCTTCGCCAAGCACGGCGTCCGGCTCGCAGAGCTTGTTGTAGAAACCCCAGCGCTCGGCTTCGGCGCCGTCCATCGCGCGGCCGGTAAAAAGGAGCTCGGCGGCGCGACCGGCGCCCACGATGCGCGGCAAGATGTTGCACGCGCCCATGTCGGCGCCGGCGAGACCTACGCGCACGAACAGGAAGGCGACTTTGCTGCGCACGGTGCCGCAGCGCAGGTCCGAGGCCATGGCCAGGATCGCACCGGCGCCGGCGCAGATTCCGTCGATCGCCGCCACGATCGGCTGCGGGCAGGCGCGCATCGCCTTGACCAGGTCGCCGGTCATGCGCGTGAAGGCGAGCAGCCCGCCCATGTCGCCCTTGCGCTGCATCTCGACCAGCGGGCCGATGATCTCGTGCACGTCGCCGCCCGAGCAGAAATTGCCGCCGGCGCCGGTGATCACGACGCTCTTGACGCTGCCGGCATAGACCAGGTCGCGAAAGGCATCGCGCAGCTCGGCATAGGATTCGAGCGTGAGCGGATTCTTTCGCTCCGGCCGATTGAGCGTGACGGTCGCGACCGTACCGTCGAGCCGCCACACGAAGTGCTGCGGCTTGAAATTCGCAAAATCGACGCGTGTCGGTCGAAAGCGCCGCGCGGTCTCGTCCGCGCGTGCTTGCGCCGCCGCTGGTTCCGCTCGCATTGTTTCCGCCATCTTCGACATGGTCGTCTCCCTCAACCGGCTAGCGTGAGTCCGCCGCTGACACTCAGCACCTGGCCGGTGATGTAGTCGCTGCGGGGGCCCGCGAAGAACAGGATTGCGTCGGCGATCTCCTCGGGCCTGGCAAAGCGGCGGAACGGAATCGCGCGCAGGAACGCTTCTTTCAGCTTGTCCGGACGTGATTGCAGCATCGGCGTGTCGGTCGGTCCGGGACAGACGCAGTTGACGTTGATCGAATGTTTCGCCACCTCGCGCGCGAGCGACTTGGTGAACGCGATCACTCCGCCTTTGGCGGCGGCGTATGCCGTCTCGCCGCTGCTGCCAACGCGCCCAGCGTCGCTGGAAACGTTGACGATCTTTCCCTTTCCGGCGGCGATCATCGGGGGCAAGAGCGCCTGGGTCAGATGCAGCGTGCCGCCGAGATTGATCGCGATCACCCGGTCCATGTACTCGGGCGGGTTCTCCATGAACGGCTGGATATCGTTCCAGCCCGCGGCGTTGACCAGGATGTCGATTCGCCCATGCCGCTTCACCACCTCGTCGGCGCAGCGGCGAATCGAAGCGAGATCGGCGAGATCGACCGGTACGAATTCCACCTTGTAGTTGGTCTTGCTGGCCTCGCTTGCCAGGGCCGCTCCCTTTTCCGCGTTCAGATCGGCGCAGATGACGGTCGCACCGCAGCGGGCGAGCTCCATGACGGTCGCCCGGCCAATTCCCGATGCGCCGCCAGTCACCAGGGCCGTCTTGTCATCGAGCTTCATAGGGCCGCTCCTCCCTTGCTGAGACGCGCCGGTTTGCTCGCCGCGCTGGCAAGAAAGGCGGTGACGCGCTCGTACGTTTCCGCATCGGTCAAGAGCCGGCGCGTCGCTTCGATCTCGTCGACGTAGCCCCCGCGGCCGGGCTCGCCAGCGGCTGCGATGCAAGCCTTGCTCGCGCGGAGCGCGGCGGCGGGGAGCCCGGCGACACGCTGTGCGATTTCGGTGGCACGCCGCGGAAGCTCAGCGCCCGGAACCGCCCATTGCACGATGCCAAGCTCGCACGCGGCGGTTCCGTCGAGCGTCTCGGCGCCCAGAATGAGGCGCGCCGCGAGCGGACGGCCGCACAGCCTCGTGAGACGCTGCGTTCCTCCCGCGCCTGGGATCAGGCCGAGCTGGACTTCCGGCAGGCCGAGCCGGGCTTGCATCGCGGCGATGCGGAGGTCGCAGGCAAGCGCCAGCTCGAGCCCGCCGCCCATGGCTGCGCCGCCGATCTCGGCGAGCGTCACCTGCGGCAGCGCTTCGATGCGCGCATAGAGACGCTGAATGCCCGCCACGTAGGCGTACATCTCGTCAGGGCCGTCCGGTGCTCCCATGCGCTGGCGGACTTCGACCAGATCCGCGCCGGCGCAGAAGACCTTCTGATCGGACCGGATGTGCAGGACCTTCCAATCGCGCCGAATCGCGAGCGCGTCGAGCTGCTGCTCGAATTGTCGCAGCCATTCCTCGCTGATCGCGTTCACCGGCGGACGGCTGAGCGTCAGCGTCGCGACGGCATCGGCGACAGTCAAAGCGATCATCGCACTTGCTCCGTCATCGTCTCTACTCCGCTGCCCGCAAGCGCTTGCTCGCGCGCGCCTTGAGCATTTCGCGGGCGACGACGACCTTTTGCACCTCGGTCGCCCCTTCGTAGATGCGTAGCGCGCGAATCTCGCGGTACAACGCTTCCACCTTGCTGCCGACGCGGACCCCATGCCCGCCAAAGAGCTGCACCGCGCGGTCGATCACGCGTTGCGCCATTTCGGTGGCGAACATCTTGGCGATGGACGATTCACGCGTGATGCGCGCCGCGCCTTGATCCTTGGTCCAGGCCGCGCGGTAGACGAGGAGCGCCGCCGCGTCGATCTCGCTCGCGCTGTCGGCGAGCGCGGCCTGGGTCAATTGCAGTTCGAAGAGCGGCGCGCCGAACAACCTGCGTGTGGCCGCTCGATCCAGCGCCTCATCGAGCGCGCGGCGCGCCATCCCAAGGGCGGCCGCGCCCACCGTCGAGCGGAAGATGTCGAGCGTGGCCATTGCCACCTTGAAGCCCTCGCCCGGCGCACCGAGGCGGTTCGTCACCGGTACCCGGCAGCCAGTGAACCGAAGCGTGGCCAGCGGGTGGGGGGCGATGACCTCGATGCGTCCGGCGATCGAAAGTCCCGGCGCATCGGCGTCGACCACGAAGGCGGACAGACCCTTGGCGCCCGGCGCTTCGCCGTAGCGCGCG
>Ga0209640_10006039_pt1 | contig 10599 bp, 10 predicted proteins | sample RifCSP10_1_FD_184018 | JGI IMG/M metagenome (GOLD analysis project Ga0209640, IMG submission 184018) | Soil microbial communities from Rifle, Colorado - Rifle CSP2_sed 10_1 (SPAdes) (version 2) | ecosystem: Environmental > Terrestrial > Deep subsurface > Rock core/Sediment | place: Rifle...
AACCCGGTTCCTCCCCCGGTCCGCTGGATGAGCGCCATCGCCCTGAGCGCGGCGAAGATCGACTCCATGCTGTCCTCGACCGGCACCACGAAGCAGGCGACGAGCTGGCCGAGTGACGTGCCCGCGTTCATGAGGGCCGGCGAGTTCGGAAGGAAGTCCAGCTTCGTGAGGAGGTCTCCGAAGACCTCCTGCCAGCGGTCCGCCTCTCTCGCCGTTCCGAGCACGAGCTCGGCCTGGGACACCGCGCGGGCGACCCGGTCGAACAGCTCGGTCGGGGTCTCGATGACCCGCCGGTTCGCATCCCGCCGCAGATAGCGGGCCTCGAGCACCCGGAGCGCGCTGGGCGAGAAGTCGGCCACCCGTCCGTGTGCACCCATCCGCTTCCTCCTCTTGGCCGTTCCGGGGGCTCCCGGACCACTGGATGCGAGCAAGGACGATGCCAGCGCCGGATTCGACGCATTCACCTCTTGCCATCGCGCCTGCGCCGCCGCCTGGAGCGCTCAGTGGGGCAACGGCTCCCCGGCTGAGGCGGCGGCATCCCGGGTCCCGGCCGCATGACCTGCCGCAACCTCGTGACCCGACGCGGTTCCTCCATGGCACTCGCCTTGCTGTCTGTTGCCGCCATGGCGCGACCTCACCCGATCGTCAGCCTGGAGTTCTTTGCCCCGAAGACACCGGACGGGGCGGCCCGGCTCCGGCTCCTCTGGCCGGAGCTGGGCGCGCTGGCGCCGGCCTACTTCTCCGTCACCTGCGCGCCCGACGAAGCCGGCCCGGAGCGCACGCTCCGGACGGTCCAGGATCTCCGCGCCCACTTCGGATCCGGCGTGGACATCGCACCGCACCTCAGGTGCGTCGGGTCGAACCGCGAGAGCGTCCGCCGGCTCCTCACCGCCTACCGGACCCTCGACGTCCGTCACCTGGTGCTGATCCGCGGGGATTTGCCGCCCGGAATGCGCGAGTGGGCAGGCGAGTTCTCCCACGCCAGCGATCTCGTGGCGTTCGTCCGCCGCGAGTCCGGCGACCAGTTCCGGATCGAGGTCGCGGCCCACCCCGAGTTCCACCCGGACGCCCCCAGCGCCGAGGCGGATCTGGCGAGCTTCAAGCGGAAGACGGAGGCCGGCGCCGCCTCGGCGCTCACCCAGTACTTCTACAACGCGGACGCCTACGTCTACTTCGTGGAATCCTGCTCCCGTCTCGGCGTGACGCTGCCGATCGTCCCGGGGATCATGCCCATCACGAACTTCGAGCGCCTCGCCCGCTTCTCGGCGGCCGCGGGGGTGGAGATCCCCCGGTGGCTGCGCAGGCGGCTCGAGGGCCTCGCCCACGATCCCCACTCGCTGCAGGCATTCGGCGCCGACGTCGTCACGCGCCTGTGCCAGCGGCTGCTCGAACTCGGGGCGCCCGGCCTCCACTTCTACACGATGAACCGCGCCGAGCCCCTGCGCACGATCTGGGCCCGCCTGGGCCTGGGCTGACGACCCCTCCGACTCATCCGCGAAGCCGTGCGGTGGAGAAGATGTCGTCGGGCCTGAGCACGGACATCGCCGCGTGCGGCCCCAGGATATCCACCCGGAGAATCTTGTCCGGGTGGGTCAGATCGACCTTCGCGTCGATCGGCTCCGCCAGGATCCGGATGAGCTCGAGCTGGTGATGCTGGGTGTATCGGCGCTTCTCGAGCGTCATCCGCCACGTGTCCGTCGGCTCGATGCGGTCCCGGAGGCCGCGGATCGCGTCCTTCATCGCCTCGATGTCGGAGGAGCCCCACGCGTCGACCGGCAGCCACTTGCACGTGTATTGCACGAGGAGGGGATCCCTTTCCTGCAGCGCACGCAGTCCCCGGACGACGTCTCTCGACGCGAGGCTCGTCTTCACCCCGATGAGGCCCCTCACGAGTGTGCGGCTCACCGTCGGCTGCTCGTCCCCCAGCGCCTTCAGGATGGCCAGGATCTCGCGCCGGGCCCGCGGGTAGCCGCCGTGCGAGCGGGAGACGAGCAGATTGAAATCGTACGTCGGGCCGTCGATCACGGCGGGGCCGCCTCGGCCGCCTCGACCTGGGCCTCCAGCGCGCGCTGGAGCGAGACGAGGCGCTCGCTGTAGCTCACCGGGTAGGCCGCGGGCTCGCGCAGCTCCCGGAGCTCCTCCGGCAGGGAGGCGACCTGGGCCGCGCAGTAGTCCCGGACCGTGGTGAGGGCCGGGTGAGGAGCCAGGAGCCGGCCGCGCTCCATCACCGAGCGCAGCAGGATCTCGACCGCGCCCGGCGGCGGCGGCTCCTCGCGTAGCGCGAGCACGTCTCCCGCGAACCCTTCGCCGCTGCGAAGCCGCCGGTACACCTGCTTCTGGGCGGCCCACGTCCCCTTGCCGGCGCTGCTCTTCAGCACCGGACGGCCATCGTACTCCACGAGCTTGTACGCCATGTCGAGGTACGGCAGGTCCGCGGAGACGTCCATGCGGGTGCCCACCCCGAAGCCGTCGATCGGCGCGCCCTTGGCCAGGCACTCGCCGATGCTCGCCTCGTCCAGACCTCCGCTCACGACGATCTTCACGTACGCGAGACCCGCGTCGTCGAGGATCCGCCGGACCTGACGGCTCAGCCCGGCGAGATCCCCGCTGTCCAGCCGAACGCCGGAGAGACGCTGGCCCTTCGCCTCCATCTCCTTGGCCACCCGCGCCGCCTTCCGCGCGCCCGCGATCGTGTCGTACGTGTCGAGGAGCAGGACGGTCTGCGCGGGGAACGCGCGCGCGAAGGCGCGGAAGGCGTCGATCTCGCGGGGAAACGCCGAGACATAGGAGTGCGCCATGGTCCCGGTCGGCGGGATGCCGTAGTGGAGACCGGCCATCACGTTGCTGCTCATGGAGGCGCCCGCGATGAACGCGCACCGCGCCGCCTTCATTCCGGCGTCGACGCCGTGGGTGCGGCGCAGGCCGAACTCGGAGACGGGGCGCCCGCGCGCCGCGAGCACGCACCGCACCGCCTTGCTCGCGAGGAGGGTCTGGAAATGGACCAGGTTGAGGACCGCGGTCTCCACGAGCTGCGCCTCGATGATCGGCGCGGTGATCTCCAGCAGCGGCTCGTTCTGGAACACCACGGTGCCTTCCGGCACCGCCCGGACCAGGCCGGTGAAGCGCAGCCCGCGAAGGAGCTCCAGGAAGGGAGGCTCGAAGAGATCGAGCGAGTCGAGGTACGAGAGGGCGTCCTCCGAGAAGCGGAAGTCTCTCAGGAAGTTCAGGACATCCTCGAGCCCCGCCGCGACGAGGAAGGAGCGCCCGGGCGGGAGCTGTCGGGCGAACACGCTGAAGGTCGCCGGCCCGCGCATTCCCTCGCGCAGATACGAGGCGGCCATGGTGAGCTCGTACAGATCGGTGAACAGCGCCGCGTCGTGGGTCAGGAGTGGGCCCGATACGAACGCTCCTCGCGCCTTCCTCGGACGACGGCCGCCGCGCACGCCGCGCTCCTTCGTCATCGTGACCTCCTTCCATCACCGGGAGCCGTGGCGGGCCGCGGGCGCCGATGCCGCCGCACGACCCGGAATCCCTGCCCGTCATCCGCCAGCTCTCCGAACGGGGGCTCCTTCCCCCGTGAAAGCGCCCGGAGGGTGGGACGGCCGAGATGCGCGAACACGAGCCGCTTCACTCCGAGTCGTTTGGCTTGCTTCGCGGTGGCGAGCACGTCCATGTGTCCGCCGACCCCGCCCACGAACCGGATCGGGTGGTCCCAGGCGGCCCCTTCCGCGAACACGACGTCCGCGCGGCGGGCCCACCGCGGGAACCGGTAGAACTCCGGCGCCCAGACGACGGTCTTGCCCACGGTCCGAATCCGGTACGCGTAGGTCGGGTGATTGGTATGGACGACGCGGCGGCGTTCGATACACAGGCCGTCGTGCCGGAAGGTCCCCGCGTACGGGCGCAGGCCCTTCGCGCTCGCCAGCTTCCTGATCGCTCCGATGAGCTCGGCCCGCTCGTCGGTGACCAGCCATGCGTCGAGTCTGCCCCGGGGGACGGCCCCCGGCCCTCCATCGATCATGACCCGGGCCCCGCCCGACGCGACGAGGAGCCCGGCCGGGCGGTGACGAGGGGAATTCTGCGCGCCCACCCCCAGCGTCACGAGGCGCACCGACGGGCCCTACCGCCCCCGGACCGTGAGCACCGGACAGGGCGCCGTCGCCAGTACGCGCGCCGCCACGCTCCCCAGGAAGAAGCGTGGCAGCCCGGTGCGTCCGTGCGTCCCCAGCACGAGCACGTCCACGCGCTTCGACCGGGCGGCCCGGACGATGACCTCGTACGGGCTTCCGACCATGACCAGAGCAGTGGCGCGGACGCCGGCTCGCTTGGCCTTCGCCACCAGCGCCTGGATCTGCTTGCGCGCCTCGGCGCGGGTGGCCGTCTCGATCCGCTCCCAGGTCTGCGGCGGAATGTACTCGCCTCCCAGCATCGGGGGAACGAGCGTCAACGCGTGCATCACGAGGAGTCTGGCCCGATTCGCCTTCGCCAGCTCGACCGCGCGCGCGAAGGCGGCCCGCGAGGCCGGGGAGAAATCGGATGCCACCATCACCGTCCGGATCCGTGCCATGCCGTCACCTCCTGCCCCGCCGCCGACCCGAGGCGTTCTGGTTCAGTGCAACCGCGGTGCCACCCGCGACGGTCATTGATTCGCCGATTTGCGAGCTCGGTCGCCTGATCCCTCGGGGTGCCGGCGCCCCCCTGGGGCGCACTGACCCCAGGTCGTGACGGCCCCGCCCTTGATCCGGCTAGGGGCCCTGCGCCGGCCGATGGGGGGACTCGTAGAGCGACTCGAGCACGTCCGCGTACTTCTCGGCGACGTGCTTCCGCTTCAGCTTCTGGGTGGGCGTGACCTCGCCCGCCTCCTCGGTGAGCTCGGCGGGCAGCACCGCGAAGCGCTTGACCCGGGCGTACGACTGCAGGTGTGCGTTCTTCTCCGCGATGATCCGCTCGACCCGGGCGACGACCTCAGGATGCCGCGACAGACGAGCATGGTCGGTCCACAGGATCCCTCGGCTCCGGGCGAATTCGGCCGCCGCTTCGGCGCTCACCGTCACGAGGGCCACGGGATACGGCCGACCGTCGCCATACACCAGCGCCTGGCTGATGAACGGATCGCTTCGCAGCAGGCTCTCGACGGCCTGCGGGGCGATGTTGATCCCGCCCGAGGTGACGATGAGGTCCTTCTTCCGATCCGTGATGAAGAGAAAGCCGTCCTCGTCGACGCGGCCGATGTCGCCGGTGCGGAGCCACCCGTCGGCACCGAAGGTCTCCGCGGAGATCTCGGGCCGCTTCCAGTAGCCGCACATGGCGATGTTCGGCCCGCGGGCGAGGATCTCCCCGTCCGGAGCCAACCGGATCTCCACCCCGGGCACCGGCTGGCCGACCGAGCCGAACCGGAAGCGATCCAGGCGATTGAACGTGAGCACCGGGCAGCTCTCGGTCAGCCCGTATCCCTCGAGGATGAGGATGCCGGCGGCGTGGAAAAAGGCCGCGATCTCCGACGGCAGTGCCGCGCCACCCGAGACCGCGAAGCGGAGCCGGCCCCCGAGGGCGGCCTGCAGTCGCGCGAAGACGAGCCGGTGGGCCAGCCGGTGGCGGAGCGCGAGGAGAGCCGACACCGGCCGGCCGGCCCTCCGCCGCTCGGCGACTTCCTGGCCGACCCGCATGGCCCAGGCGAAGACGCCGCGCTTGAGCGCCGAGCCCTCCTCGACGTCGGCGAGGATCCGGGCGTGGACCTTCTCGAAGACGCGGGGGACCGCCACGAGGAAGTGGGGGCGCACCTCCCGGATATTGTCGCCGAGCTGGGCGAGCGACTCGGCGAAGGCGGTGGTGAGACCCAGGTAGACGCCCATGAACGCCTCGAGGCGCGCGAACGAATGCGCGAGCGGCAGGAACAGCACGTGGACGTCGCCAGGCCGGGCGGGCGCCACCTGTGTCACCGATGCCAGCATGGCGATGTGGTTCTCGTGCGTCTGCACGACGCCTTTGGGTGGCCCCGTCGTCCCCGACGTGTAGACGATGGTCGCGACCTGTTTCGGATCGGCGCTCGTGACTCGCACGGCCAGCGCCGCGTTGAACGTGGCGGCATGGTCGCGCCCGAGCTGCCGCAGGGCTTCCCAGCCGAGCAAGGTCGGGTCCTGGCCGTCGTAGCCCTCGATCACCACGATGCGGCCGAGCCCGGCCATCCGCCCGCGCACCTCCAGCACCTTGGCGAGCTGAGCGCCGTCCTCGACGATCAGCAGTCGCGCCTCCGAGTCGTTGACGATGTAGGCGACCTGCTCGGCGGTGTAGCTGGGATAGATGGGGACGGTGACGCCACCCACCGAGAAGACCGCGAAGTCGGCCTCCACCCACTCGGCGCGACTCTGCGCCAGGATGGCCACCGCCTCGCCCGCCCGCAGGCCGAGCGCCAGGAGCCCGAGGGCCAGCTCCCGCACCTGCGTGCCGACCCGCCTCCAGTCGAGCGTCTCCCAGCGGCCGCCCCGCTTCACCATCTGGGCCGGACGGTCGGCGCTCCGCTCGACCCGGCACCAGAACATCCGCGCGAGCGTATCCTCGGCCGGATGCTCGTTCATCAGGCGCCCGCTCCGGCCAGGTACTCCACGCAGCCGTCCAGCGTGGCCAGCTTCGGGTAGTCGGCCTCCGGAATGCTCACGTGGAGCGTGGCGTGCAGGGCGACGACGAAGTTCAGCAGGTCCATCGAATCCACGTCGAGCTGGTCCCGGAACGAGACGTCGGCCTTGAGCGTGGACAGATCCGCTTCGGGCGCGATCTCGCCGAGCGTGCGCAGGACGGTGGCCCGGATCTCGTCGCGGGTCATAGGAGCGCAGGCGCCTGCAGCAGCCGGTCCACCGCGGCCAGGAAGAGGCCGCCGCGGTGGCCGTCGCTCACGCGATGATCGGCGGAGAGCGTGGCGGTGACGACGGGTCGGGCCACGAGCTGTCCGCCCACCGCCCACGGCCGCTCGACGATCTTGCCGAAGCCGACGATGGCGACCTGGGGCGGGAAGATGATCCCGAAGACGCTCTCCACCCCCTGCTCGCCGAGGCTGGTGACGGTGATGGTGGGATCGGACAGCTCCGAGCTCCGGAGCCCGCCGCTCCGGGCGCGCAGGACCAGGTCGCGGAAGCTCCGCATGAGATCGCCGAGACTCTGGCCCGCGGTGTCGTGAAGCGCCGGCGCGACCAGCCCCCCGCCACGCAGCGAGATGGCCACGCCCACGTGGATGGCCTCGCTGCGGACCGGCTCGCTCCCCCGCCACACCGAGTTCAGCTCCGGCACCTCCTTCAGGGCGAGCGCCACCGCCTTGATGAGCAGCACCCCGTAGAGGAGCCGGTCCGGGACCGAGCGCTTGAGGTTCTCCTCGGCGAGCCAGGTCATCGCCCCGTGCATGTCGATGGTCGTGGCGAGGTAGTAGTGGGGGATCTCGCGCTTGGAGCGGGCCATGGCGGCCGCGATCGCCTGTCGCAAGCGCGCCTGCCGTTCGAGCGCGGCGCGGGGCCTCTCGGCGGGGGCGGCGGCGCGGGCGGCCGCCGCCTGCTCGATATCCTCGCGCCTGATCGCGCCACCCGCCCCGGTCCCCCGCACCGCGGCTGGATCGATGCCGAGCTCGGCGGCGAGCTTCCGCGCCAGCGGTGAGATCCTGAGCCGGCCGGGCGGGGCGGGCGCCACGGGCGGCGGCGGGACCACCGGAGACGGGGCCGGCGGCGGGGCGCCGGCCGGCGCCGGGAGCGCGCCGGTCGCCGCCTCGTCACGGATGACGGCCAGCACCGTGCCCGTGGGGACCGTCGCGCCCGGCTGAACCACGATCGTCTCGAGCACGCCGGGCGTGAAGACCTCGATGTCGATCAGCCCCTTGTCGGTCTCCACGAGGGCGATGATGTCGCCGCGCTTGAGCGCGTCGCCCGGCTTCTTGCGCCACTCGACGAGCGTGCCCGCGCTCATGTCCGCGGTCAGGATCGGCATCAGGAACTCAGCCATGGGCGACCAGCATCTCCTTGACCGCGGCCACGATCGCCGGCACCTGGGGCAGCGCCGCCTCCTCCATGTGCTTGGCGTACGGCATCGGCACCTCGGCGCTGCACACGCGGGCGACCGGGGAGTCCAGGCTGTAGAAGCCGCCCTCCATGATCCGGGCGCTCACCTCCGCCGCGAAGCTGCAGGTGCGCCAGCCCTCGTCCACGATCACCGCGCGGTGGGTCTTGGCCACCGAGGCGAGAATGGTCTCGGTGTCCAGCGGCCGCAGCGAGCGCAGGTCGATCACCTCGGCCTGGATGCCGTCCACCGCGAGCTCGTCGGCGGCCTGGAGCGCCTTGCCGAGGGTGCCCCCGTAGGTGACGAGGCTCACCGCGTCCCCCGCACGCCGCACGAGGGCGCGGCCGATCTCGGCCGGCCCGGCCTGCTCATCGACTTCTCCTTCCACCGGATACAGCGTCGCGTGCTCGAAGATGAACACGGGATCCGGGTCGCGGAGCGCGGCGAGGACGAATCCCCGGGCGTCGGCGGCCAGCGCGGGGACCACGATCTTGATCCCCGGGATATGCGCGAACCAGCCCTCCAGGCTGTGCGAATGCTGGGCGGCGAGCTGGCGGCCTCCTCCGGTCGTCATGCGCACCACCAGCGGCACGCTGAGCTGGCCACCCGACATGTGCCGGAGGGTGGCCGCGTTGTTGACGATCTGATCCAGGGCCAGCAGGCTGAAGTTGACGGTCATGATCTCCACGATGGGGCGCATGCCGCCGAGCGCGGCGCCGATGCCGGCGCCGAGGAACGTGTTCTCGCACAGCGGAGTGTCCCGCACCCGCTCCGGCCCGAACTCCTCGATCAGCCCGTAGCTGACCTTGAAGGCGCCGCCGTAGCCGCCCACGTCTTCCCCCATCAGAAAGACGCGCGGGTCCTCGCGGAGCGCCTCGCGCAGCGCGGAGCGGATCGCGTCCCGGTAGCTCATCTTGCTCATGGCGTCCCCGTGTAGACGTCCCGCGTCAGGTCCTCCACCGGCTCCCAGGGCCCGGCCTCGGCGAAGCGCACCGCCTCGTCGATCTCCGCGGCGACCGAGGTCTCGAGCGATTCCAGATCGGCCGCGCTCAGGGCGCCCGCCGCCTGGAGCCACGCGGTGAACAGATCGATGGGATCGCGCCGCTTCCACTCGGTCACCTCCTCCTTCGTCCGGTACAGCTCCGGATCGGCGGTGGAGTGGGCGCGGAAGCGATACGTGCGCAGCTCCAGCAGGAAGGGGCCGTCGCCGCGCCGGACGTGCTCGGCGGCTCGCCGCGTGGCCGCTTCCACCGCCAGGACGTCCATGCCGTCGACGGCGTCCGACCGCATCCCGTACGAATCGGCCTTCCGCCGGATGTCGGGCTGCGCCTGGTGCCGGGCCAGCGCGGTGCCCATCGCGTAGAGGTTGTTCTCGCAGAGGAAGAGGACCGGGAGCTTCCACAGCGCGGCCAGGTTGAGCGACTCGTGGAACCCGCCCTCGGCCACCGCCCCGTCGCCGAAGAAGCACGCGGTCACCCGCGCCCGGCCCTGGAGCTTGTCGGCCAGCGCCAGCCCCACCGCGACGGGCAGGCCGCCTCCGACGATGGCGTGGCCGCCGTAGAACCGCCGCGAGACGTCGAAGAAGTGCATGGAGCCGCCGTGGCCGCGGCTGCAGCCGTTGGCCTTGCCGTACATCTCGGCCATGAGCGAGCCGGCCGGCATCCCCCGCGCCAGCGCCTGCCCGTGCTCCCGGTAGGTCGCCACGATGCCGTCCTCCGGCGTGAGCGCCTGCATGGCCCCCACCGCCACCGCTTCCTCGCCGATATAGAGGTGGAGGAAGCCGCGGATCTTGCCGAGCGTGTAGAGCTCGGCGGCCTTCTCCTCGAAGCGCCGGATGAGCAGCATCTGGCGGAGCAGGGCCAGGGCGTGCGCGCGATCGATGTCGGTCATCGCTCGGCGTCCGCGCCCTCGAGCGTCGAGGTGTCGCCCTCGGGCAGCCCCAGCTCACGGGCTCGGAGCAGGCGCCGCATGATCTTCCCGCTCCGCGTCTTGGGCAGGCTCGCCTGGAACGCGATCTCCTTGGGCGCGACCACTGCCCCGAGACGGGTGCGCGCGAAGGCCAGCAGATCGCGGCGGAGCTCCTCGGTCGGCTCGTAGCCGTCCTTGAGCGAGACGAAGGCCTTGACCACTTCCATGGCCACCGGGTCCGGCTTGCCGATCACCCCGGCCTCGGCCACCGCCTTGTGCTCCATCAGGATGCTCTCCACCTCGAACGGACCGATGAGGTGGCCGGAGCTCTTGATCACGTCGTCCGCCCGGCCGACGAACCAGAAGTAGCCGTCACGGTCCCGCCGGGCGAGGTCGCCCGTGAGATAGAAGCCGCCCGCGAAGCACTTCCGGTAGCGCGCGGGCTCCTGCCAGTAGCCGCGGAACATGGACGGCCATCCGGGCCGGAGCGCCAGCTCGCCCTGCACGTCGGGCTCCTCGATGACCTCCACGCGGTCCTCACCGATCTTCCGAACAATGGCGGCCTCCACGCCGGGCAGCGGGCGGCCCATGGAGCCCGGGCGGATGTCCATGGCCGCGTAGTTGGCGATCATGATTCCGCCCGTCTCGGTCTGCCAC
>Ga0209640_10006040_pt1 | contig 10599 bp, 11 predicted proteins | sample RifCSP10_1_FD_184018 | JGI IMG/M metagenome (GOLD analysis project Ga0209640, IMG submission 184018) | Soil microbial communities from Rifle, Colorado - Rifle CSP2_sed 10_1 (SPAdes) (version 2) | ecosystem: Environmental > Terrestrial > Deep subsurface > Rock core/Sediment | place: Rifle...
GCCTGGCACGAGTTCGACTTGCTCGACCGCGAGATCGCGGTCGGTCCGTCGGCCCGGCTCAAGGTCGTCAAACGCATCGTGCGCTGTGCCGCGACCGAGGTCGATCCCGACACCGGCATCCGCGATCTTGAAATCCCGCGAACGCTGATGAAGACCTTCGGCCACGCCGACTGCGGCGTCTATGCCGAGGTGATCGCCGGCGGCGATATCGCCGTCGGCGACCGCATCGTCGTCTAGCTCACGCTCAGTTCCGCGAGGCCGCGACCGCCCCGTTGGCGCGGATGACGGCGGCGCCGTCCTTGCTCTTGACGAAGTCGATGAAGCTCTTCACGGCGGACGAGGCGGCGTTGTTCGTCACCAGAAACGCATCGCGCGTCAGCCGGTAGCGGCCCGCCGCGATGCCGGCTTCATCCGGCGTCACGCCGCCGAGCGCAATCGTCCGCAGTTTGCCCTTGCTCTGCCCGACCACCGTCGCGCTGGTCACGCCAAACGATCCGGGTGTCGCGGCGAGCGCCTTGGCCATGTCGCCGCTCTTGGCCATGACCTTGACCGCCTGCGGGAACGTCATGGTCTTGAGACAGCCGACGCCGGCGCGGATGACTTCGGTATCGACCTCGGAGTCCGGGCGGACATGCGCCGCGATCGCGATATCCGCGCCGCCGAGCTCCTTCCAGTTGCGGTGCTTGCCCTCGTAGATCGCGCAGACCTGCGCATCGGCAAGGGTCGCAACCTTCGCCGATTCGTGCGCCGCAAACACCACCGCGGTCTTGGCGATTTGATGCACCGTCATGCCGCGGCGGGTCACCTCGTCGACCTTGAGGCCATGGCTCGCCATCGCGATGTCGATCTTGCCGTCGGCGAGCGCGGCGAACCTCGCCTTGCTGCCGAGGCCCTTGCCGATCTCGACCGCGATGCCGCTCTTGGCAGTGAACGCCTTGCCGAGCGCCGAAATCAGCGGAGCAGTGCCGGTCGATCCGTCGGCCACAATCTTGTTCTGCGCTCCCGCCGATGTCGGCGACAGCAGCAGCGCAAGTAGTGCCAAGAGTGAAAGAGAAGTTCTGGAACACCGAACCTGCATCCACATGCGAGCCCCCTGCACATGTCAATTCCCAGTCCATGGCAAAGCTTAGCACGACGCGGCTAGTCCAGGAATGCCAGCGGCCGCGCCACCTGTTCCAGTGGCTTGCGCTCGGCCGGAACCGCGAAGAACCATGCGATCAATCCGGCCGCCACCATGAGAGCTGCGCCCAGCAGGTAGCCGCCATCATAGTCCTTCAATACGGCAAGCGCCGCGGCGCGCCGACCGTTCCGACTGTCGCATGGGACGGGATCGCAGGCGTGACAGCGACGCTCTGCCGCCTTGCGTCGTCGTCATGCCGGGGCGCGAGCGAAGCTCGCGAACGCCGAATCCAGAAGTATGCACCGAGTAAGCATCTGGATTCCGGGCCAGGCGCGGAGCCTGTCATCGGGCCGCGCTTCGCGCGGACCCGTCGGCGCCGTCACGGAATGACGGGGAGAGCTTGCCCGCACTCAGCTAGAGCGGTTTCCGTTCCTTTGGAATCGGAAACGCGCTCTAGATTCTTGCATTGGTCGCATTTTCTACGGCGAACCGCTGCACACTTCGCCGGAAAATGCTCTAGCGGCGGACCGGTTCAATCGGCATCGGCGGCTTGGTCCCGGTATGGGACTATGGTAACATTCAATTTGTGAGGGTCATCGCGCTCACTACGCTCAAGTCGTTTCTCGGCCGCAGCCCCGCTTATGCCGACGCACGTGAGCCGGCGATGGCGTGGTATCGGCTGGTGCATCAAGCGGACTGGGCAACACCGGCGGATGTAAAGAGGGCTATGCGCAGCGCCAGTATTCTGAAGGATGGTCGCGTGGTCTTCAACATCGCCGGCAACAAGTATCGAATCGTCGTTTGGATCAATTACCCGTATCGGGTGATCTATATCCGCTTCATCGGCATGCACCGGCAGTACGATGCCATCGATGCTCAAACGATATAGGGTTGGATAAATGGAAATCGCACCAATCAAAAACCGCAGTGATTATCAGCGCACCCTGAAGGAGATCGAAGGGCTGATGAACGCCAAGCGCAATTCTCCCGAAGGCGACCGGCTCGATATCCTCGTCGCGCTGGTGGAGGCCTGGGAACGCAAGCACTATCGGCTTAACCTTCCCGATCCAGTCGAGGCCATTAAGTACCACATGGACCAGAATGGCCTTCAGCCGCGAGACCTGATCCCGTTCATTGGCAGCCGCAATCGTGTGCACGAGGTGCTCAATCGCAAGCGACCGCTAACTCTAAAGATGATCAATCGGCTCCATCGTGGACTCGGTATCCCAGCGGAATCCCTGATCAAGATCGGGCAAGATCAAGCAGCCTGAGAGTGCCTCGGGAGTTCGGAGCGTCAATCCGTGCAGTTCGGCCTGAATTTCTTTCCCTGCGTCAGCCCGCAGCAGAAGCCGGCGGAGCAGTATTTCCGCGAGGCGATGCATCTGTGTCGCCTGACCGATGAGCTGGGCTACACCCACATCCGCCAGGTCGAGCACTACTTCAAGCCCTATGGCGGCTACAGCCCGAGCCCGCTGCTCTTTCTTACCGCCGCGGCGATGTGCACCAAGAACCCGCGGCTGATCACCGGCGCGGTGCTGCCCGCCTTCAACAGCCCGCTGAAACTCGCCGGCGAGATCGGCATGCTCGACGGCATCAGCGGCGGGCGGCTGGAGGTCGGCTTCGCGCGCGCCTTCCTGCCGCACGAGTTCGCGCAGTTTGGCGTCAGCCTCGACCAGAGCCGGCGGCGCTTCACCGAAGGGCTTTCGCAGATCACGCTGCTGCTGGAGAAAGAGAGCGTCTCTTCGAAGGGCGAGTTCCACAGCTTTAGCAACGTCACCTCGTTGCCGCGCCCGACGCAGCGGCCGCACCCGCCGTTCTGGATCGCCGCCACCAACACGCCGGAGACCTTTGCGTTTGCAGGGACCCAAGGCTGCAAGGTGATGGCGATCCCGCTCGAGCCGACCAACATGCGCGAACTGATCGGCCGCTACCGCGACGCCTGGCGCGCCGCCGGCCATCCCGGCAACGGCCATGTGATGAACACGTTCTTCATGTGCTGCATGCCGACACGCGAGGAGGCGATGCAATTCGGGCTGCCCGCCTCCAATCAGCACCTCAAGGGGCTCGCCGACGCCGCCAAGGAGTGGCTCACCGGCGCCAGCACCAAGGACTATCCGGGCTACGACAAGCTGATCGCCCATGTCAGTAGCGACACCGCCGAACGGCAGGTGCGCGACGGCTCAGCCTTCATCGGCACGCCCGCCGACATCGTGGAGATGATCGCGAGCTACAACGGCAAGGTCGGCGGCATCGACAGCGTGTCGTTGCACTTCACGCCGGGCAACATGCCGGTCGAGGCGGCCGAGCGCTCGCTGCGGCTGTTCGCCAGCGAGGTGCTGCCGACAGTCAAAGGCCTTTGACTTTCCTTATCTGTCGCGCGGCAAATTCACCCCGCTCAGGCCTTCAACTTCAGCAGCGCATCGGCATTGCCGTGCGTCAGCTTTTCCTTGTCGGATGGGGAGAGCGCGACGCCGTCGAGGAATTCGCGCCCCTTCCGATTGGGTGCATAGGGATAGTCGACCGAAAACATGATGCGGTCGATGCCGAAGGTCTGCAACGCGGCGATGAATGGCGGCTGGCTGAAGATACCGCTGTTGGTGATCCAGACCTGGTCGATGATCTGGCGGCTGGGGGGTCGCTTGAGGTGTTCGATGTCGGCCGCGGAGGTCTCGTCGATGCGGGCCAGCATCACCGGCAGCATTTCGCCCATGTGGCCGATGATCAGTTTGAGCTTGGGATGCTTGTCGAGCGTGCCGGCCATCACCATGCGAAGCACGTGGATCGCGGTCTCCTGATGCCAGCCCCAGCCGGCGGTCGCGAGCACGCGGTCGGTGCCGTCCGGCAAATCGGCGTAGTAGGCCTGCCGCACCGGCTCGGGCGGAAGATGCGGGTGGATGTAGATCGGCACGTCGAGCTGAACGGCTGCGGCGAGCAGGCCGTCATAGCTCGGGTGATCGAGGAAGCGGCCCTCGGTCGTGCCGTTGATGAGGGCGCCGCGGAAGCGCAGCTCCTTCACCGAGCGTTGAAGCTCGGCGGCGCAAGCGTCGGGGCTCTGCATCGGCAACGCAGCGAAGCCCGCGAAGCGATCGGGATGCTTGGCGACGGCCGCCGCCAGATAGTCGTTCATCTCGCGCGCTATGGCGACGCCGTCGGGGCCGGGCACGAGATCGGGGCCAGGGCCGGTGTTCGAGAGCACCTGCACGGTGATGCCGGCCTCGTCCATCGACTTCAGGCGTATTTCGCCAATCTCGGGCACCAGCTCCATCGGGTTCGGGCGACCCACGGGCGGCTTTCGCGGCTTGAAGCCGCGGCGGCTGATGGCGGCAGGATCGATACGCTTGACCAGGGCCGGAACGGTGAAATGCTCTTCGAGCGCGACGACACGCATGGACGATTTCCTCCGATTGTTATGTCAGGTTGTTGCATTGTCGTTGCGAGCCGGCAAGCACACCCAGCAGCGGAATGGCTATTGACAGGGCCGGTCGCCAGGACATTGCCGAGACCGTCACGGCCACCACAGCGGCATGACCGGCAGCAGCACGCCCATGACGTGGATGAACAGGCCATAGGTCACCGCCACCGAGGCCGCGGCGATGCCGGCGGATAGCGCCCAGGAGAAGCCATTGCTGCGCAGGCAGGCCAGCAGATAGACCGCGGGGCCGGCGACAAAGCCGAGGCCATAGAGAAACACCGGCAGCACGAACATCCAGGCGAGACCGGACACCGACATCGGCAGGGCTGAGTCGTCGCCTTGGGCCGGCGCGGCCGCCGGTGCCGGCCGGCTGACCAGCACGCGGGCGGTCTCAATCGCGCACAAGGCGCAAGTGAGCACCGCGGCGCCGAGCGGAAAGGCAATCACGCCCCAGCTGTATTCGCCGATGAAATAGCCGCCGCCTGCGAAGGCCGCGACCACCGCCAGAATAACCGCCGGGAAAATCAGCTCGGCGCGGCTCATGCGCTCCTCCACATCAGCGCGATGCGCTTGCGGTTCGGCCACAGCAGGAAGATCAGCGCGATAGCAATGATCGCGATCGAGATCGGCCGCATGAAGAATGTGGCGCCATAGGCGTTCATCGACACCTGATAGTAGCGCTCGATGGTTTCGCCGAGCACGAAGCCGAGCAGCAGCGCCGGACGGTTGTATCCGAGCCGCAGCATGGCCACGCCGAGGACACCGAAGATGAAGACGAACAGCACGTCGATCGGGTTGTTTTCCGACGAGTAGGTGCCGAGCACGACCAGCACCAGCAGGATCGGCGCCAGCAAATGGCCGGGCACGCGGGTCACGTAGATCATCGACCGCGACAGCATGAACATCAGCACGCTCGACGCGACGTTGCCGAACGCCAGCACCATGGCGAGCGCGAAGGCGAGGTCCATGTGCTTGACCAGGAACTCCGGCCCGGGCTGCAGGCCGAGCACCATGAAGGCGCCGAGCATCAGCGCCATGGCGGCCGAGCCCGGGATGCCCAGCGCGAGCGTCGGCACCAGCGCGCCGCCCTCCTTGGCGTTGCTCGCGCTTTCCGGCGCGATCACGCCCTCGATCCGGCCGGTGCCGAAGGTCTCCGGGTTCTTCGAGGTCTGCTTGGCGGCCGCATAGGCGACGAACGTCGCGGTCGAGGCGCCGACGCCGGGCATGATGCCGATCACCGAGCCGAGCGCGGAGGAACGCAGGAACACGCCGAGATGGCTGAACACCGAGAGCGCGCCCCTGATCCCCTGGCGGAACGAGATCGGCTCCATCGTGCCGCTGTGCGCGATGGTCTTGCCGCTCGTCATCAGCGCCAGGATTTCCGGCATCGCGAACAGGCCCAGGGCAAGCGGCACCAGCCGGAAGCCGTCGAGCATGTAGTCGATGCCGAGCCAATACCGGGGCACGCCGTCGGTCGGCGAATAGCCGAACATCGACATGAAAATGCCGAGCGAGCCGGCGATCAGGCCTTTGACCGGCGAACCCGACGACAGCACGGCGATGAAGGCGACGCCGACCAGCGAGAGGAAGAAGTTTTCGGGAGAGGCGAACGACAGGATGATCGGCTGCAGGATCGGCAGCAGGATCGCCAGCAGCACGCAGCCGAACAGCCCGCCGAGCGCCGACGCCATCAGCGCCGCGCCGATCGCCTCGCCGGCGCGGCCCCGTTTGGTCATCTCGTAGCCGTCAATGACGGTCGCCGCGTTCGGCACCTCGCCGGGAACGCCGAGCACGATCGCCGTCATCGAGCCGCCCTGCGACACCGCCGCGTAGGAGGCGAGCAGGAAGGCGAGGCCGACGATCGGCTCCATGCCGAAGGTGAACGGGATCAGGAAGGCGAGCGCCGTGATGCCGCTCAGGCCGGGCAGCAGGCCGATGACCAGCCCGAGCGGCAGGCCGAGCAGCATCGCCCCCATCACGGCCGGGCTGAAGACCTGCCCGGCAGCCGAGACGAAGGCGTCAAGCATCCCGGCTCTCCGCCGCCGTCATTTCGGACGCGCGCGAAAGCGCGCGATCCGGAATCCGGATGCACATGCAGAAGCCGTCTCTGGATTCCGGGCTCGCGCGCCGAAGGCGCGCGCCCCGGAATGACCGCGCCCAATCCATGGCCGACCGGCCTCTCAGGAGGAGAACTTCTTCGCCAGCACCTCGCGGACCTGCTCGACCTTGTCCGCCGGCAGCGTCTCCAGCAGCTCGCGCACGATCGGCTGGAGCTTTTCGGGCGCCTCGTAGTCCAGCTCGTGGCGCGTCTTCTTGCCCTCCGCGATCACCGCCGGGTCGGTGAGGATCTCCTTCCAGACCTTCCGCAGGTGGGCGAGGCGGTCGGCCGGGATGCCGGGCGGGCCGATCATCGATCGGCCGATTGCCTTGACGCCGAGCCGGAAGTCGATCCACCACTTGTCCTCCGGCTTCATCGCCGGGAACATCTCGTAGATGGTCGGCATGTTCGGGGCGAGGTCGGAGCGCCTGGGGCCGATCGTCGCCACGATCTTGGTCTTTCCGCCCCGCGAATAGTTGAAGCCCGAGCTTTCCGAGATGGTGAGCGCGTCGGCTTCGCCGTTCATCACCGCGAGCCCCGCTTCCTTGCTGCCTTTGTAGCCGGTGATGATCTGGCAGTTCATCTTGAGCGCCTGGCAGACCACCGCGGCGTAGTCGCCGAGGTTGTCGATGCGGCGGGTGGCGGTGAACTTGAGCTTTTTGCCCGACGCGGCGATCTCCTTGAGGGTGTCCGGGAGGCTCGGGTGCGCCAGGAAGAAATGCGGCTCCGCCTGGATGCGGCCGAGCAGCGCGACCTTGGTCATGTCGTAGGCGACGCCGGTCTGCTTGGTAAGCTGCCACATGATGGAGGATTCGCCGTTCAGCACCTGCATGGTCAGGCCGTCCGGCTTGCCGCGCACGAGCTGGTTGAGCGCCGTCATGCCGCCGCCGCCGGGCTTGTTCTCCACCACCACGGTGGCGCCGGTGCGCTTCTCGAAATGCGGCGCCAGCATCCGGGCGTAGGTGTCGTAGCCGCCGCCCGGCGAATAGCCGACCACGAAGCGGACGGTCTGGCCCTTGAGCCAGACGCCTTCATCGGCGGCGCGCAATTGCGTGGCCGGCGCGAGAGCCAGAGCGGAGACGGCGGCAAGCAAGGCAAGGGCGGCAACGCTGCGCGCGCGGCCAAAGCGACGGTCATGAGTGCGGGGCATCTTGTTCCTCCCGGAAGGCTCGGTTGATCCAAGTCTCGAATTTGAAGCGTCTCTCGGATGCAAGTATAGCGCGCATGGCGGGGAAAGTCGTTACTGCGACGACGTGTCCTTGTCTCAGGAACGGCGAGCTGCCGACGACCCGACCGTCAAGCCTCGGGTGCATAGGCGTAACCGCTGCCGGACCGCGCGACGCGGCCGAAGCCGGGGAACGGCAGATGGGCGCCCGCCACGCACAGGCGCTCGCTCGCCACCCAATCGAGCACGCGCTGGCGGGTGGCGCGCGCGGTCTCGGGCGCGACGTCGAACACCAGTGTGGCGTCCGGCCGGCGGAGTTGCACCGAGGCGAGATGCACGATGTCGCCCCAGATCAACAGCCGATCGTTGCCGGACCGGATCAGCCAATTGGTGTGTCCCGGCGTGTGCCCGGGCCGCAGCATCGCGGCGATGCCCGGCAGCACCTCGCCGTCCCTGATCCGGCGGATGCGGTCGCGGTAGGGCGCCGTGACCGCGCGCTGCGCCTTGGTGTTGCGCGTCACACGCTCGGAGTCATCGGGCATCGGCGTGCGGTCGAGCCAGAACGCCGCTTCGATCTCGTGCACGACGAGCTGCGCCTTCGGGAACACCGCCCTCCCCGCCTCGTCGACCAGACCAAGCGAGTGGTCGGGATGCAGGTGCGTCAGCAGGATGGTCTCGATCGATTCCGGCGCAATGCCGATGGCGCGCAGATTCCTGGCGAGCTGCCCGAGCGTCGGGCCCATCTGATGGCCGGCCCCGGCGTCGACCAGGATATTCCGTTCGCCGTGCCGGACGATGAAGCAATTGACGTCGAGCGGGATCGGCTGGCCGGTGACGACGCCGGTCAGCCGCTCGCTCTCGGTCGGGTCGATGCCGAGGATCACGCCGTGATTGGTGTTGAGCGTCCCGTCGGAGACCGCAATCACGGTGAACTCGCCGACGCCCTTGCTCTGGCGCGGAGCGAGGCTCACGGCGCCACCGGCGCCAATGCGGGCTTGCCGCGAATCAGGTCGGAGGCCTTTTCCGCCATCATCAGTACGCAGGCATTGATGTGGGCCGACACCAGATCGGGCATCGCCGAGGCGTCGACCACACGCAGCCGTTCGGCGCCGTGCACCCGGAACTGCGGATCGACCACGCTGCCGGGAGACGTGCCCATGGCGCAGGTCGAGGCCGGATGGTTGGCGGTAATCGCGGTGTTGCGGATGAATTCGTCGATCTCGGCGTCGGTCTTCACCGCCGGACCCGGCGACGTCTCTTCGGCGCGGAAGCGCGCCAGCGGCGGCTGATAGGCGACCTCGCGCGCGAGCTTGAAGCCCTGGCGCAGGGTCGGCAGGTCGCGCGGCGCGGTGAAGAACTTGGGCACGATCTTCACCAGATCGCGCGCATCGGCGGAGCGCAGCAGCACTTCGCCGCGGCTGTCGGGATGCAGCAGCGCCGGCCGGATGCCGTAGCCGTCAACGTAAGGCCGCTTCCAGCCCGGAAACCACAGCGCCGCCTCCGGCGGGGCGCCGCGGAACATGAACTCGATATCGGGCACCGCGATGTCGGGACGCGTCTTGATGAAGGCGTGCAAGCCCCCGGGCACCACGGTCGCCGGCCCGCTGCCGAACAGGTAGGCGCGGATCATGTTGAGCGCCATGCGGTCGAGCCGCATGTTGTCGCGGAACTCGCTGGCCTCGGTGCGGGCGAACATGATCAGCACCGCGAGATGGTCCTGCAGGTTTTTCCCAACCGGCAGGTCGATCAGCGGCTCGACGCCGACCGAGCGCAGATGATCGGCCGGGCCGATGCCGGAGAGCATCAGGAGCTGCGGCGAGTTGAAGGCGCCGCCGGCCAGGATGACCTCGCGCGTGGCATGGGCCTTGTGGCTCGCGCCGTTCTGGATGAACTCGACGCCGGTCGCGCACTTGCCCAGCATCGCCACGCGCGTCGCATGGGCGCGCACCTTCACGGTGAGGTTTGAGCGCTTCATCGCCGGCCTGAGGTAGGCGACCGCGGCCGAGCAGCGCCAGCCGTTGCGGATGGAATACTGGCTGCGGCCGAAGCCTTCCGCACTCTTGCCGTTGTAGTCCTCGGTCACCGGCAGACCGGCCATGCGCGCGGCTTCGACCCAGGCGTCGAAAACCGGATCCGCGGTCTTGGCCCATTGCACGCCGATGTGGCCGGAGGCGCCGCGAAATTCGTCCTCACCGTCCTGCCAGCGCTCCACCCGCTTGAAGTAGGGCAGCACGTCGGCATAGGACCAGCCGAGCGCGCCCTTCTGCCCCCAGCGGTCGTAGTCGCCGGCGTCGCCGCGGGTGAACGCCATCACGTTGATCGAGGACGAGCCGCCCAGCACCTTGCCGCGCATCTCCTCCACGCGGCGGCCGTTGAGGCCCGGATCGGGCTCGGCGCGATAGCCCCAGTCGTGCATCTTGTATTCGTGCAGCTTGCCAAGACCGATCGGGACATGGATCAGCGGATTGAGATCGCGGCCGCCGGCTTCGAGCAGCAGCACGCGCGTGTCCGCATCCTCGGACAGGCGGTTGGCGAGCACGCAGCCGGCGGAACCGCCGCCGACGATGATGTAGTCGTAATTGTCGTCTGAACGCATGAGGGGACCCGGCCGTGACAGGTCAGGCTAACACAATGCGGCCGGGGGTCGGCAAATGGTGCGGAGCAGATCAGCCCTGTGCTTGCTCAAAACTCCGAAAGGCCGAGAGAGGCTAGAGATTTTCGCGACATAGCCGTACCGTCGGGGGCATGATCACGATTCTTTCCGCCCTCGTTTCCCTGCTCTCGTTCCGGGTTCGCAGCCGCGC
>Ga0209640_10006041_pt1 | contig 10599 bp, 7 predicted proteins | sample RifCSP10_1_FD_184018 | JGI IMG/M metagenome (GOLD analysis project Ga0209640, IMG submission 184018) | Soil microbial communities from Rifle, Colorado - Rifle CSP2_sed 10_1 (SPAdes) (version 2) | ecosystem: Environmental > Terrestrial > Deep subsurface > Rock core/Sediment | place: Rifle...
GGTGCCGCGGACCTTGCCGGTGAAGGCCGGCGCCCAGGAGCCGCTAGCGGATGCGGTGCTCGCCGCATTCACCCTGAAGGACCGCGTCTACATTCCGCACTCGGAGAGCCTGGAAGCGTGGCTTAGAGACGCACGCCGAAAGGCCGGCGGCTGGCGCCGGCTCGCCGCCATGATCGGTATCCAGCCCCACCATCTGACGGGCGTTCGGCAGAGGCAGCCCGTCAGGGTCGGTGTTGCCGCCCGCGTGGCGCGAATCCTGCCGCCCCCCGGGCTCCGGTTGGACGCGCTTGGGTCATCGCATCGTGGCAAGCGGATCCGGCTCCCGGCTGAGGTCGACGGCCGGCTCGCCAGGTTCCTGGGCTATCTGATCGCCGAAGGACGAACGACGAAGGTCAATCAGGTCTGGTTCGTCAACAGCGACCTAGCGGTCGTGGCCGAGTACTCGCGACTCGCCAGGGAGTTGTTCGGCGTCGAGCCGAGGGTGATGAGGTACATGCCCACGACGAGCGATGTACTGCTCTTCTCCCGTCCGCTCTGCCTGCTGCTGGATCGTGTCTTCGGGATCACGATCGAGGGCAAATCGGCCGCCAAAGGGGTGCCCCCCCAGATCCTCGCCGCGTCCGACGACGTCGTCGGAGAGTTCCTGGGCGGCCTCTTCGAAGGCGACGCGTACGTCCATGAGGCGACGTCGAACGGCCGCGCGATGGCGTACCTCGAGTACGTCACCGCCAGCCGGCGGCTGGCCGAGGGCGTGTGCACGCTGTTGCTGAGGCTCGGAATCTTCCCACTGCTCCGGCCGAAACAGAAGTGTGCGACGAACACCAAGGCGAGGCATCGCCGCACCTACTATTCGGTTTACGTGTACGGCACCGATCAGGTGCGGCGCTTAGCTGGCCATGTCCGGTTCGTCGGGGCCAAGCAGGCGCGTCTCGACGCTGCGGTTGCCCTCAACGTGGCGGCGAACCCGAACCTCGACGTTATCCCGGGAGCGACACGCCTCGTTCGCTCGGCGGTGGCCGCCGCTGGGTTGTCGGTCAAGCGCTGGCGACAGATCAGCCCGAGACTCGCAGCCTACGCTGAGCAGCGCTGCGAGGCGACACGCGCGGGGCTCCATGAAGTCACGGACCTCATCGAGGGACACGCCACCAACCCGGAGAAGGCTCGGCCGCTCCTCCGACGGCTCGAAACCCTCGCCGACTCCGACGTTTACTGGGACGAGGTGGTGGCGGTCGAGCGGACGACGCCGCCCGACCCGTGGGTGTACGACCTGACGATCGCCGACACCCACAACTTCGTCGCGGCAAATGTCATCGTCCACAATAGCAACATCGCCGAGAGCGTGCGCTGGGCGCTCGGCGAGCAGAGCGCGAAGTCGCTGCGCGGTCAGCGGATGGAGGACGTGATCTTCTACGGCTCGGCCTCCCGCAAGCCCGTCGGCCTCGCCGAGGTCGAGCTCGCGTTCTCGAACGACGGCGTGCTCGCCGTGCCCTGGACCGAGGTCGCGGTGAGCCGGCGGCTCTACCGCACGGGGGAGAGCGAGTACGCGCTGAACCGGAACCTCGCGCGCCTGCGCGACATCCTCGACCTCTTCGCCGGCACGGGCGCGAACCCGCGTGCCTACTCGGTGATGGACCAGGACAAGCTCAACCACGTGCTGACGGCGAAGCCGCACGAGCGCCGCGTGTTCATCGAGGAGGCGGCGGGGATCGCGCGCTACAAGCAGCAGCGGAACGAGACGCAGGGCAAGCTCGACGCGGCCCGGCAGAACCTCGTCCGCGTGCGCGACGTGATGGACGAGGTCAGGCGGCAGCTCGGCTCGCTCGAGCGCCAGGCGAAGAAGGCGCAGCAGTACAAGGCGCTCCAGACGGAGAAGCGCGACCTCGCGCTGGCCCTCGTCGCGGCCGACTACGTGTCGCGCGTCGCCGAGGGCGAGCGGTTCGCGGTGGAGCTGGCGCGGCTCCGCGACGACGAGCAGGCGCTCCGGACCCGGGGCGCCGCCCTCGCGGCCCGGGAGGCACGGCAGCGGGAAGAGCTCCAGGGGAGCGAGCACCGGCTCTCCGACCTCCGCCAGTCCGTCCAGAAGGTCCAGGGGGAGCTCGAACGCCTGCTGGAACGGCGCGAGCAGATGGGCGTCCAGCTCCGCGAGCTCGGCGAGGAGGCGGCCCGCCTCGAAGAGGAGGTCCGCGTCACGACCGAGCGGCTCGCCGCGCTCGTTGCCGAGCGTGAGGCCGGCCGCATCGCGCTCGCCGACGCGGCCCGCGTCGCCGCGGAGCGCTTAGGCGCGGCCGCCGAGCTCGCGACGGCGATCGAGCGTCACCGGGGGGCCCTCGCCGCGGAGCGCGACCGCGCCGAGGCGCTGCGTCTCGAGCAGGCGCGCGTGGCCGCCGAGCGCGTGGATCTCATGCGCGAGGCGGGGGAGCTGCGCGAGCGCGAGAGCCAGCTCGGGCGGCGCGCCGAGCGCCTGGCGGCCGAGCGGGAGACGGCGCAGGCGGAGGCCGAGCGGCTCGCGGCCGAGCGCGCGCGGCTCGACGGGGCGCGCGCCGTCGCGCTGGCCGAGCTCGGCTCGCTCGAGAATGAGCGACAGCGGCTCGGCGAGCTCCTCGCGGCGGCCGAGCGGCGCCTGGCCGAGGCGGAGGGCGAGCTGGCCAACGCGCGCGTCACGCTGGCGGCGCGGCAGTCGAGCCTGGAGGCGCTGGTCGAGCTCGAGCGCGCGCGCGAGGGCTACGGCGCCGGCGTCCGGGCGGTCTTCGCCGAGGGGCGGTCCGCGGGCCTCCGCGGCGTGATCGGGACGGTCGCGGATCTCCTCGATGTCCCGGCCGGCATGGAGCGCGCGATCGAGGCGGCGCTGGGCGAGCGGCTGCAGTGGGTGGTCGTCGAGCGGTTCGGCGACGCGCGCGCGGCCGTCGCGTATCTGCACGAACGGTCGCTCGGCTCGGCGACGTTCCTGCCGCTCGAGCACCTGCCCGAGCCGGCCGCCCCGCCTCCGGACGACCACGGGGTCCGCTGGGTCGCGCGCAGCGTGGCCGCGGCGAGCGCGAGCCTCGTCCACCATCTCCTGGGCCAGACCGCGATCGTGGAGCATCTCGACCAGGCGGAAGCCCTCTGGCGGCGGAACGGCGTGGTGGCGACGTACGTCACGCCGGCGGGCGAGGTGCTCGGCCCGACGGGACGGCTCCACGGCGGCGGCGAGGCGCCCGCGAGCGGCGTCGAGCACTCGCTCCTCGCGCGCAAGCGGCAGCTCCGCGAGCTCGAGCAGGACGTCCGGCGGCTCGGCGGCGCACTGGACCGGGCCCAGGCGGTGGTCGCCGCGCTGGCGGCCGAGGTGTCCACGGCGCGCGAACGGCTCGCCGGCCTCGAGCAGACCGTCCACACCCGCCAGGCCGAGCGGCTGGCGGGCGAGAAGGACCTCGAGCAGGCGACCCGTGAGCACGAGCGGGTCCACCGCCATCTGGAGACGATTCGCGTGGAAGTGCAGCAGGTCGAGCTCGAGACCGGGGAGACCGCGGCGACGCTCGCTCGGCTCGAGCAGCGCGTGAGTCTCGCCCGCGACGCGGAGGCGGCGCAGGAGGCGGCGGCGGCGCGCGTGCGCGGGGCGATCGAGCGCGCGCAGGCCGAGGAGGCGGCGCTCGGCGCCGACCTCACGGCATGCCGCGTGGAGCTGGCCTCGGCGACCGAGCGGGTGGAGGCACTGGGGCGCGAGCTCACCCGGCTCGACGAGATCGAGCGCGACGTCACGGGGCGGATCGCCCAGGGACGGCAGCGGCAGGCGCAGCTCGGCGAGCGGCGCGCGTGGCTCGGCGAGGAGCGCGAGCGCACCGACCTCGCCGCCCGTGACATCGCCGTCGAGCGCGACCGGATCGAGGACGAGGCGCGGCGGGCCGCCGAGCACCACGAGGGGCTCGCCGCCGGGCTCCGCGCGACCGAGGGCGAGTTGCGCGCCGTGGACGGCGAGGCCGGGAAGCTGATCGGCGCGATCCACGAGATCGATCTCCGCGCCACGGAGTGCCGCGTGCGGCGCGAAGAGCTCGGGCAGGAGGCGTGGCGCGTGTACGGCGTGGACGAGCCGGGGCTGCGGGCGGGCCACGACCTGGCACGCGACCTCACGGGAGTCCGGGAGCGCGTCGTTGAGCTCGAGGACAGGCTCGTCGCCATCGGCCCCGTGAACCTCGTCGCCGACGACGAGTACCGCGAGCTCGACGAGCGCCTCACGTTCCTCCGGACGCAGCACGACGACCTCGTCGGCTCCATCAAGGACATGGAGAAGGCGCTCCGCGGCATGACCCGCAGCGCGCAGGAGCGCTTCACCCAGGCCTTCGAGGAGATCAACCGGCACTTCGGCGGGATCTTCGAGCGGCTGTTCGAGGGCGGGCGCGCCGAACTCAGGCTCGTCGAGGCCGAGGAAGGCGGCGACCCGCTCGACACCGGCGTCGAACTCATGGCCCAGCCGCGGGGCAAGCGGCTCCAGTCCGTAACGCTCCTCTCTGGCGGTGAGCGCGCCCTCACGGGCCTGGCGCTCCTGTTCGCGATCTTCTATTTCCGGCCGAGTCCGTTCTGCGTGCTGGACGAGGTGGATGCGCCGCTCGACGACGCCAACATTCACCGCTTCCTGCGCGTGCTGCGGGAGCTGACGAGCCAGACCCAATTCCTCGTCATCACCCACAATCGGAAGACCATGGAGGCGGCCGACATCCTGTACGGGGTCACGATGGAGGAGCCGGGACTGTCGAAGCTCGTCTCGGTGAACCTGAACGCGTAGTAAGTAGGTGAAGAAGCTGGCGAAATAGGCTAAACTCGGCGACGCAGCCATGTCGTCGGTCGGCCCTTATCTCCGCGAGCTCCGCGAGCGGCGGGGGATCTCCCTCGAGGAAATCGCCCGCTCCACCCGTGTCCTGCACCGCTACCTTGAAGCGCTCGAGGCCGATGATTTTGCGGCGCTGCCTGCGCCCGTCTTCACCAAGGGGTTCATCCGCTCGTACTGCCAGGCGCTCGACCTGCCGCCCGACGAGGCGCTTGCGCTCTACGAAGAGCGCCGCGCCGCGAGCGGCGAGGGTGGCAAGCCCGCCGTGGCCGGCGCCCGCGCCGGCCAGACGGCCGAGCCCGGCCTCGTCGCCAGGAAGCGCCGCGAGGACGGCGGGCGGGCCGAGAACCGGGGCCGGGGCGCCGTGCTGGCGAGCTTCGTGATGCTGGCCGTGCTCGGCTTGGCGCTCTTCGCCGTCACGTTCTGGCTCCAGCCGCCGCGCGAGCACCGCGCCGCCGCGCCGGCCGGCGAGCAGCGGGCGATCCCGGGCCCGGCGGCCCAGGCGCCCAAGGCCGGGGCCTCGCCCAACGCCCCAGTCGGCGACCGTCAGGCTCCGGGGGCCGCGCGCCCCGAGGCGGCGGCCCCCGCCCCGGCGGCTTCCGAAGGGCCGGTGACCCTCGCGAGCGTCACGTCGCCTTACCGGCTCGTCGCGCGCACCTCGGAGCTGACGTGGATGCGCGTGCGCACCGAGGACGGGCGCACGAGCGAGGAGAACATCCCGCCCGGCGAGACGCGGGAGTGGGTATCGAACCGGCCCTTCGTGCTGACGATCGGCAACGCGGGCGGCATCGCCCTCGAGCTCAACGGCCGGCGCGTCCCGCCGCTCGGACCGCGCGGCGCGGTCATCGAGCGGCTGGTCCTGCCGTCAGCAGGCCCGTGAAGTTCTTCGCGGGACTGGGCGAGCGGTTCCGCGACGGGCTCCGGCGCTCGCAGGAGTACCTCGCAGGCGGGCTCAACGCGGTCCTCGAGCCCGAGCGCCCGATCGACGAGGCGCTCTACGAAGCGCTCGAGGATCTGCTGATCGCGGCCGACCTCGGCGCCCTGCTCGCCGCCGACTTCACGAACCGCGCGCGCGAGGAAGTGATGTTCGGCACGGTCACGCGGGCGGACCAGCTGCGCCCGCTCTTCCGGCGATTCCTCGCCGACACGCTCCAGCGGTCCGCGCAGCCGCTCGACCTCGACCACCGCCCCGCCGTGGTGCTCCTGCTGGGCGTCAACGGGAGCGGGAAGACGACGACGGCGGCGAAGCTCGCGGCCGCACTCAAGGGTGCAGGCAAACACGTCCTGCTCGCGGCGGCGGACACGTTCCGGGCCGCGGCGATCGAGCAGCTGCAACGCTGGGGCGAGCGCATCGACGTCGAGGTCATCCACCAGGCGGCGGGCTCCGACCCCGCGGCGGTCGTCTTCGACGCGGTCAAGGCGGCGACCGCCCGGGGGGCGGACGCGCTCATCATCGACACCGCGGGGCGCCTGCACACGAAGACGAACCTGATGGACGAGCTGGCGAAGCTCAAGCGCGTGATCGAGCGGCAGCTGCCGGGCGCGCCGCACGAGTCGCTGATGGTGCTCGACGCGCCGACCGGGCAGAACGGCTTCGCCCAGGCCCGCATGTTCCACGAGGCGGTCGGCCTCACCGGCGTCGCCCTCACGAAGCTCGACGGCACGGCGAAGGGCGGCATCGTCGTGCGGATCGTCCGCGAGCTCGGGCTCCCGATCAAGCTGATCGGCGTCGGCGAGCGCGCCGAGGATCTCCAGCCGTTCGATCCCGAGGCGTTCGTGGACGCCCTGGTGCCCCCGCAATGACCGCGCCGGACGAACGGTTCATGCGCCGGGCGCTCGAGCTGGCCGAGCGCGGGCGCGGCCTCACGTCCCCGAATCCGCTGGTCGGCGCCGTGCTCGTGACGCCGGCGGGGGAAGTCGCGGGGGAAGGTGCCCACCTCTACGCCGGCGGGCCCCACGCCGAGATCGAGGCTCTGGCCGCTGCCGGCGCCCGCGCGCGGGGCGCCACGCTCTATCTCACGCTCGAGCCCTGCGCCCACCAGGGCCGCACGCCCCCGTGCGCGCCGGCGATCGTCGAGGCGGGCGTGGCGCGCGTGGTGGCCGCGCTCGGCGATCCGAACCCGCTCGTCGCGGGCCGCGGCTTCGAGACCCTCCGCCGCGCGGGCGTGCTGGTCACCTCAGGCCTTCTCGCCGAGGCGGCGGCGCGGCAGAACCGCGTGTTCTTCACCGCGATGACGGCGCGGCGGCCTCACGTGACCCTGAAGGCGGCGATGACGCTCGACGGCAAGATCGCCGACGCCGGCGGCGCCTCGCGCTGGATCACGGGCGAGCAGGCGCGGGCCCACGCTCATCGCCTCCGGAGCGAGGCCGATGCGATCGTCGTCGGCGTCGGGACCGTGCTGAAGGACGACCCGGCGCTCACGGTCCGCCTCGACCGGCCCTGGCCGCGGGAGCCCTACCGTGTCGTCCTCGACACAGGGGCGCGCACGCCGGCCCAGGCGCGCGTCATCCGCGCGGGCGATCCTGCGCGCGCGCTGGTCGCCGTCGGCGACGGCGCCTCGGCGGCGAGTCTCCGCGCGCTCCAGGCGACCGGCGCCGGGATTCTCCGCTGCCCGACGCGGGACGGGCGCGTGGACCTGGGCGCTCTCCTCGAGGCGCTCTTCGCGCGCGAGGTCCGGGGCGTGCTCGTCGAGGGCGGCGGCGAGGTCCACGCCGCGTTCCTCGACGCGGGGCTCGTGGACCGCGTCGCGGTCTACGTGGCGCCGCTCCTCGTCGGCGGGCGCGCGGCGCCGACGCCCGTGGGCGGGAGCGGGCGGGAGCTCAAGAGCGCGGTGCGGCTCAGCGCGTTCGAGGTCACGCCGCTCGGCGACGACGTTCTGATCGAGGCCGAGGTCCTGCGCGGCGGCCCGGAGAGCTAAGGAGTGTTCACGGGAATCGTCGAGGAGATGGGCGCCGTCCGCGGACTCGGGCGCGCGGGCCAGGTCGCGCGGCTCGAGGTGGAGGCGGCGGTGACGCGCGAGGGCGCGGACACGGGCGGCAGCATCGCGGTGAACGGCGTCTGCCTGACGATCGCCGAGCGGCGGCCCGCCGGGTTCGTGTTCGAGCTGGGGCCCGAGACGCTGGCGCGGACGACGCTCGGCGGGCTCGCGCCGGGCGACCCCGTCAACCTCGAGCGGCCGCTCCGGTTCGGCGGCGCACTCGGCGGCCACCTGGTCCTGGGCCACGTGGACGGAGTGGGGACCGTGGAGGAGGTAACGCGTGTAGAATCGACCACACGGGTGCGCATCGCCGTGCCGGGGCCCGAGCTCGAGCCGCTGCTCATCCCCCAGGGATCGGTGGCGGTGGACGGCGTCAGCCTCACGGTGGCCGCGCTGGGCGCGCGGAGCTTCGAGGTGATGCTGATTCCGCACACGCGTGCGGTGACGACGCTCGGCCGGCTCAGGCCCGGGCAGACGGTGAACATCGAGGCTGACGTGATCGGCAAGTACCTGGTTCGATCGTTGGCGCTGAGGGGGGCGACATGACCGTGTTCTCACGAGTCGAGGAGGCCATCGAGGAGATCCGGCATGGACGGATCCTCGTCGTCGTGGACGACGAGGACCGCGAGAACGAGGGCGATCTCGTCATGGCGGCCGACAACGTGACGCCGGAGGCGGTCAACTTCATGGCCAAGTACGGCCGCGGCCTCATCTGCGTGCCGATGACGGGCGAGCGCCTCGACGAGCTCAAGATCTCGATGATGGTCTCCGACAACACGGCGCCGATGGGCACCGCCTTCACGGTCACCGTGGACGCCCGCCGCGGCGTGACGACCGGGACCTCCGCGTACGACCGGGCGGTGACCATCCGCACGCTGGTGGACCGGCAGATGGGCGCCGAGGACCTCACGCGCCCCGGCCACATCCTGCCGCTCCGGGCGATGCCCGGCGGCGTCCTCCGCCGTGCCGGCCACACCGAGGCCGCGGTGGATCTGGCGCGGCTCGCGGGGTGCTATCCCGCCGGCGTCATCTGCGAGGTCCTCGACGAGGATGGCGGGATGGCGCGGGTGCCCCAGCTCCAGGAGCTCGCGCAGACCCACGGCCTCAAGATGATCACGATCAAGGACCTGATCGAGTACCGGATCGTGAAGGAGAAGCTGGTCCGGCGGATCGCGTCCCACAAGCTGCCGACCGATTTCGGAGACTTCACCGCGATCGCGTACGACACGACGGTGGACAGCCGCGTGCCGGTGGCCCTCGTGATGGGGCAGGTGGCGAGCGACGAGCCGGTGCTGGTCCGCGTCCACTCCGAGTGCCTGATCGGTGACGTCTTCCACTCGCGTCGGTGCGACTGCGGGCCGCAGCTCGAGAAGGCGCTGGCGATCATCCAGCAGGAAGGGCGCGGCGTCTTCGTGTACATGCGCCAGGAAGGGCGGGGCATCGGCCTCGTGAACAAGATGCGCGCCTACGAGCTCCAGGACCAGGGCAAGGACACCGTCGAGGCCAACCAGGCGCTCGGGTTCAAGGCCGACCTGCGCGACTACGGCATCGGCGCGCAGATCCTGGTCGACCTGGGCGTGAAGAACCTCCGGCTCCTCACCAACAACCCGAAGAAGATCGTCGGCCTCGAAGGCTACGGTCTCCACATCGCCGAGCGCGTGCCGATCGAGACCCCCGCGACCGAAGCCAACCGGAAGTACCTGAGCACCAAGCGCGACAAGCTCGGGCACCTGCTGTCGTCGCTTCCCGATTGACATGGCCGGTCGCGCGCCGAAGGGGCGCCGCCCGCGCCCGACCGGACGCTCCCTGCGCTTCGCGATCGTCGCCGGGCGCTTCAACGAGCGCATCACCAAGCGCCTGGTCGAAGGCGCCCTCGGCGCGTTCCGCGGCGCCGGGGTCGCGGGCGATGCCGTGGACGTCCACTGGGTCCCGGGGTCCTTCGAGCTGCCCCAGGCGGCTGGCCACCTGGCGGCCACGGGCCGCTACGCCGGGATCGTCTGCGTGGGCGTGGTGATCCGGGGCCAGACCCCGCACTTCGAGCACGTCGCCCGCGAGGCGGCGGCCGGTATCCGCCACGTGGCGCTGACGACCGGCGTGCCCACGACGTTCGGCGTGATCACCGCGCTCAGCGAGGAGCAGGCCTGGGCCCGCGCCGGCGGCGAGGTCGGAAACCGGGGCGAGGAGGCGGCGGAGGCGGCGCTCGAGATGGCCGAATGGATCCGGAGCCTCCGGAAGTAGACATGGGCAAGCGGCGAAAGGCCCGCGAGGTGGCCCTGCAGTTTCTGTACGAGCTCGACCTCAACGCCGAGGACGATCCCACGCCGCGCGAGAAAGACTTCTGGGCGCGGCACCCGCTCGCCGACGAGGCGCGGGCGTTCTCGGAGGCGCTCGTCCGCGGCACGAAGGCCAACCAGGCGAAGATCGACCAGCTGATCGCCGAGTGCGCGGAGCACTGGGAGCTCGAGCGCATGGCCGTGGTGGACCGGAACATTCTCCGGATGTCCGTCTACGAGCTCCTGTGGAGCCATGAGGTGCCGCCGAAGGTGGCGATCAACGAGGCGATCGAGATCGCGAAGAAGTTCGGCACGAAGGAGTCGAGCCGGTTCATCAACGGCATCCTCGACCGCATCCACAAAGAGCTCCGGCCGCCGTCCTGAGCCGGTCCGTGCGGTACGCGGTCCTCTCCGACATCCACGGCAACCTCGAAGCCCTCGAGGCCGTGCTCGCCGATGCGGAGGCGCGGGCTGACGTGGTGTTGTGCCTGGGCGACGTGGTCGGCTACGGCGCGGATCCTGAGGCCTGCATGGAGCTGATCGCCTTGCG
>Ga0209640_10006045_pt1 | contig 10596 bp, 8 predicted proteins | sample RifCSP10_1_FD_184018 | JGI IMG/M metagenome (GOLD analysis project Ga0209640, IMG submission 184018) | Soil microbial communities from Rifle, Colorado - Rifle CSP2_sed 10_1 (SPAdes) (version 2) | ecosystem: Environmental > Terrestrial > Deep subsurface > Rock core/Sediment | place: Rifle...
CGTGCCCGGCGCGGTGCGGGTCCAGCACCACCATTTCCAGGTCGGGCTGGTAGAAGGGCGTGTCGTTGTTTCCGCCGTCCCAGATAATGACGTCCGCCTCCTGCTCGGCGCGGCGCAGGATGGCCTCGTAGTCCACCCCCGCGTACACCGTGGTGCCGTGGACCAGGTGTGGCTCGTACTCTTCCCGCTCCTCGATGGTGCACTTGTATTTTTCCAGGTCGCTCAGCGTGGCGAAGCGCTCGACCGCCTGCTCCGCCAGGTCGCCGTAGGGCATGGGATGGCGGATGACCACCGGCTTCCACCCCAGGCTGCGCAACTCCGCCGCCACCACGCGCGAGACCGGGCTCTTGCCGCAGCCCGTGCGCACCGCGCAGATGGAGACCACCGGCACGCGCGCGCGCAGCATGGTGTGCTGCGCGCCCAGCAGCCAGTAGTCGGCGCCCGCGGCCAGGGCGCGCGCCGCCAGTTGCATCACCGCCTGGTTGGAGACGTCGCTGTAGGCGAACACCACCACGTCCACGCTCTTTTCCCGGATGATGTTCTCCATCTCCTTCTCATCCAGGATGGGAATGCCTTGGGGATAGAGCGCTCCCGCCAGTTCGGCCGGGTAGCGCCGGCCCGCAATGTCGGGGATCTGCGTGGCGGTGAAGGCTACGACTTCGAACTCCGCGTTGTGGCGAAACACAACGTTGAAGTCATGAAAATCTCTGCCAGCCGCTCCAAGTATGAGGACACGTTTCATAGGTTTGGTTCCTGGCCGCCCCCAGCGGGCGAGCGCCATGTCCTAGGTTCGCAGGGGGGCGTGGCCGGGGTCGGTGACCGGGGTCACAGGCAGGGGTGAGGGACCGCTATTCACGGACGGCAAAGGACTTACCTCGGCTTCGGTGCGCCTTGCCGGGCCCGGTCCTGAATAAACCTGCAATCCCAGGAACCCCAGGCGTTCTTCAGGCGTCTATGGAAGGTAGGGACGGAGCCTCCCCCGGGGTCCGTCCGGACCAGGGACCCGCCGGAGGGGCGGGTGAGTTGGTTCGCTTGCCCCCAAGGTGGTAGGGTTGAAGCAGACGCCATGAAATCAATGGCGGGGATGGCGGCGGTGGGCGACGTTGCAAGCGCGCTAGGGGTCAGGGCGGAAGAGGCCCCGATGGTAGCCGAGTTGAAGGCCGGCTCCGAGGAGGCCTTCGCCTGGCTGGTGGCCCGCTATCACCAGCCGATTTACAGCCTGGTGTATCGCATCGTGAACGACCCGGCCGACGCCGCCGACACCACCCAGGAAGTCTTCCTGAAGGTGTTCCGGGGGATCCAGCACTTTCACGGCGATGCCAGCCTGAAGACCTGGATGTACTCGATCGCCATCCGCGAAGCCTCGAACCAGCGGCGCTGGTGGTTCCGGCACAAGGCGCGCGAGACCTCCATCGAGCCGCTGGAGTCTCAGGCTTCTCCGCTCGAGCGGGCGCACGGTTTGAAGGAGACGCTGGTGGATAAGCACGACTCGCCCTTCGAGAGCGCGGCCCACGAGGAAGTACGGGCCAAGGTGGAGCACGAGTTGCGCCAGGTGCCCGAGCCCTACCGCACCGTGGTCATCCTGCGCGACATCGAAGAGCTCTCCTACGAGGAGATCGCGGAAGTGCTGGACGTTTCCCTCGGCACCGTGAAGTCGCGGCTGATGCGCGGCCGCGAGGCATTGAAGAAGCGGCTCCAACCCTACGTCGAGGAGGTCGGTCCGGAATTGGGATTCGAACACACCACACATGCTGCGCCCGCCCGGAAAGACGTCGAGCCGGCGGAGGAGGCGGCGGCGCCGGGGGTACGAGTCCGGCAGGAGGTTCAAGTCAGGCCATGAACTGCACAGAGATTCGAGAAATGTTTTCTCCCTATCTGGACGGCGCCATCAGCGGGCGCGACATGCACGCGATGGAACAGCACCTCGCGGGCTGCCCGCCCTGCCGCGCCGACTACGCCGCGCTCGCCCGCACCCAGAGCCTGGTGGCCGGTCTGGGCCGCCGGCCCGCTCCCCCGGAGCTGGCGCTGAAGCTGCGCGTGGCCCTCTCCCAGGCGGTTTCGCGCAGTCTCTCCCGCCGTATGGATGCCCTGTGGGTGCGCCTGGAGAACGCCCTCAACGCCGTCATGGTCCCGGCCACCGCCGGCATCGTCACCTCGGTCTTCGCCTTCGGGCTGTTCATCGGGGTCGTTGCCCCGGCACAGTTGCAGGGGTCGCAGGACGTTCCCACCAGCCTCTACACTCCGCCGCAATTGGCGGCAGCGCCCTTTGACCCGCTGGGCGCCGCCGGCGCCGAGTCCCTGGTGGTGGAGATCGCAGTGGACGCCCAGGGTCGGGTGCAGGACTACCGCATCCTCTCCGGACCCCAGGATGCCCAGCAGCTTCTGCCCAAGCTCAACCGCATGATGATCTTCACCATCTTTCAGCCCGCCACCAACTTCGGTCGCCCCATCCCCGGGCGCACCGTGCTTACCTTCTCCAAGGTCAACGTGCGGGGTTGAGGCGAAGGTAGCGCATCCCCGGCCCGGGGTTTGACCGTCGCCCGAGGCTCCCTTAAACTGGGGTAGCTCACTCTCCCCTTAATCACCTCATCGCTTGGAGGCCGGACTGGGTCGTCTCTTCCGAATCGCGTGCGCGCTGCTGCTGTGCTCTGCCCTGACGCCGGGGGCGGCGGCGCAGCAGACCGACGTCACCCTGGAGACCAGCGAGAGCCTGTTCAGCGTGCTGGCGGCCATCAACGCCTGCGGCTACGACCAGGAACTGGCGGCCTCCGATCCCATGCGCGCCCAGGTCCGCGCCGAACTCGCGGCCAACGTTCGGGCCTCTGCCACCGCCGCCGCCGCGCAGGAGCAGATGTGCGCCTTCTACCGCGACCACCAGCAGCCCGATTCTTCCCGCAACTACGCCCAGTACGTCTCCCTCGCTCTCAACCTGGGCGAGCCCCCGGCCTTCGAACTCAAGGTACAGGAGGCCGACCTGCCTCCCGACGCCTCCTACGTGCTGGGCTTTGTCCCTTTGCTGCAGCGCTACTCCGCCGAGGCCGGCCTGCACGACCTTTGGCGCAAGCACCAGGCGACCTACCAGGCCCTGGTGGAGCGCCTGCATGGTCCGGTGGCCAACATGCTGCTGGTCACCAAGACCGCCTACCTGCGGCTGGTCCAAAGCGGCTACCTGGGCCGCCGCTTCGCCGTGTACGTGGAGCCCATGGGTTCGCCCGGACAGGTGAACGCGCGCAACTTCGGCTCCGATTATTTCCTCGTCCTCTCCCCTCACGGCGATGTCCTGGGCCTGGATGCCATCCGCCACACCTATCTGCACTACGTCCTCGACCCCTTCGCCCTGAAGCGCCAGGGAGCGATGCGGCGGCTGGAGCCGCTGCTGGAGTCGGTGCAGACGGCCCCGCTCGACGAGAGTTTTCAGCACGACATCGTCCTGCTGGTGAATGAGTCCATCATCCGCGCCATCGAGGCCCGCTTGAGCGGCCCCCGCGGCAAGGAGGGCGAGCCCGCACGCCTGAAAGTGGCCGAGGCCGCCGAGCTCGAGGGCTTCATCCTCACCCTGTACTTCTTCGACGTCCTGCGTGAGTTCGAGAACGACGAGGTCAGTTTGCAAGACGCCTATCCCGAGTGGCTGCGGAACATCGACGTGGGTGCGCTCCGCAAGCACGCCCGTGAGATCACCTTCAGCCGCCAGTCCACCGCCGAGGTGGTGCGGGTGGCCCGGCCGGGCCGCGTCAGCCCGCTCGACCTCGCCGAATCCAAGCTGGCCTCGGGGGAAGTGGCGGGAGCGCAGCGGCTGGCGCAGCAGGTGCTCGATCGGCAGAGCGACAACCCGGCCCGCGCCCTCTTCATCCTGGCCCGCGCCGCCACCCTCAGCCGCGACATGCGCGGCGCGCGCACCTACTTCGAGCGTACTCTGGAAGTGGCCCGGGAGCCCAGGATGGTAGCCTGGTCGCACATCTATCTGGCCCGCATCTTCGATCTGCAGGAGAATCGGGATGTGGCCCTGCAGCACTATCGCGCGGCCCTGGCTGCGGGTGACACCACGCCCGACACCAAGGCGGCAGCGGAGCGGGGATTGGCGCAGCCTTATCAGCCTCCCTCGTCCCGGCCTTGAACTGGAAAATCCAGGAACATCCCGCGCCTCCGGCACAGGGTTCCTGCAACCGCTAAGGAGCAAGCATGAAACGAATCGCGATCACGACCCTGTTGCTGCTGGGCCTGGTGGCCATGGCCGCCGCGCAAACCGTGACCACCTTGAACCCGCCCGCCACTTCGAACCGCAAGCCCCCGCCGGCCGCCAAGACCGCTGAGGAGCACGCCGCCTACCAGGCAATCGCCGGCAACCCGGACCTGGCGGCGGCCGAAGCCGCGGCCAAGGGATTCGAGGCCAAGTTTCCGCAAAGCGAGCTGCGCAGTGTCGTCTACTCCCTTCTCATGACCCGCTATCAGCAGGCGAACAACGGCGACAAAACGGTCGAGATGGGCCGCAAGGTGCTTCAGTTCGATCCCGACCACAGCATTGCCCTGGTGATGACGGCCACCGTCCTGGCCGAGCGCACCCGCGACACCGACCTGGATCACGACGCTCGCTTCACCGAAGCCATGCAGGACGCCCAGCACGCCCTCGACACCATCGACACCGGCCTGGTGCTGCGCGCCGACGTCACCGACGAGCAGTGGAAGTCCGCCAAGGCCATCCTGTCCTCCATGGCCCAATCGGCCATGGGCATGGTGGAACTCAAGCGAAAGAATCCCGCGGAGGCGGAGAAGCACTACCGCGTCGCGGTGGCGCTGAACGCGGCGCAGCCGGACGCGGTCATCTTCCTGCGTCTGGCCCTGGCGCTGGACCAGCAGAAGAAATACGCCGAGGCGCTCCCCGCCGCCAACCGGGCGGTCGAGCTCACCGCCGCGACCGGAGGCGCCATCGCCAATTCGGCCAAGCAGGAGCAGAGCCGCTTGTACACGCTCACCGGGCAGAAGCCGCCGGCGCCCGCGCCCGCCCCCGCGACGCCTCCCAAGTCCTAGTGCGCGGGCGGCGCTTCGCGGCTCCCGCCTCCGCGCGTCGGGCTGTGCCCCGCGGCTTGTGGGCCGCGGCATTTCCCCGTGGCGGGCGCGCAGGCGGCGACGGGCGGCGGTTCGCATGAAGAACGAAGCTATCATCGCGCTTGAAGAGCGCATCGAGCACCGCTTCCGCGACCCGGAGCTGCTCGAGCGCGCCCTCACTCACAGCTCCCACGCTCACGAGCAGGAGTCCGGGGACTCCGCCCGCGCCGACAATGAGCAGCTCGAGTTCCTGGGCGACGCCGTGCTCGGCTTCGTGGTCAGCCGCCTGCTTTGCGAACGCTTTCCCAGCTTCCACGAGGGACAGTTGTCCAAGCTGCGCGCCCACCTGGTGAGCGCCCGCCATCTGGGAGCGGTGGCCGGGCGGCTGGAGCTGGGAGAGTTCCTTCGCCTGGGACGCGGCGAGGAGCGCAGCGGCGGCCGTTCCAAGAACGCTTTGCGGGTCAACGCCCTCGAAGCCCTGCTGGCCGCCCTCTACCTCGACGCCGGCCTGGAGACTGCCCACCACTTCATCCGCCGCTGGATCTTCGAACCCGAGCTCGAACGCCTCCAGGTCGAAACCGGCGCAGGCCTCCCCACCACCGACCACAAGTCCGCCCTGCAGGAATTCCTGCAGGCCAGGTCGCTGCCCCCGCCGCGCTACGGCGTGGTGCAGGAGCACGGTCCCGACCATCGCAAGGTGTTCACGGTGGAGCTGCGCGTCCGTCCCGCTCAGGGCGAGCAGGTCTACCGCGCCCAGGGTTCCACCAAGAAGGAAGCCGAGCAGGAGGCCGCCCGGCGCGCCCTGGAGCAGCTCCAGGGTTCCTCCGACCCGGCGCCGGCGGAGCCCGGCCGATGAATCCGCCGGCAGCCCGCCAACACCCGCGCGAGGGCTGGCTCAACTCCCTGCAGTCCATGGCCGTGACCGTCGTCATCGCCCTGTTCGTCGTCACCTTCCTGGTGCAGGCCTTCCAGATCCCCTCCGAATCCATGGAGAACACCCTGCTGGTGGGCGACTACCTGCTGGTGGACAAGCTGCAGTTCGGCGATCCCGGCCAGTGGGGCAAGGTCCTGCCCTATACCGAGGTGCGCCGCGGCGACATCATCGTCTTCCGCTACCCGGTGAATCCGGGCCAGCTTTTCGTCAAGCGGGTGGTGGGCATCCCCGGCGACCGGGTGCGGCTGGTCCACAAGCGGTTGCGCGTGAACGGGGTGCTCATCCGCGAGACCTACGCCCACCTCCAGCGCCGGGACTACGACACCTATCGCGACGAGTTCCCGGCGCGCGGCCTGGCCTCGCCCAACGTCGAATCCGCCTGGTGGAGCCAGATGCGCGAGCTGGTCCAGGGAAACGAATTGCTGGTCCCCCCGGGACAGTATTTCGTCCTCGGCGACAATCGCGACCGCAGCCTGGACAGCCGCTACTGGGGGTTCGTCCCCCGCGAGAACATCGTCGGCCGCCCCCTGCTCATCTACTGGTCGGCCGACACCTCCCCGGAACGCCCCGCTCCGGGCCTCTCCCGGGAGGATGGTAGACTTGTGCGTTTGATGCGCTCCGTCCAGCGCTTCTTGACCAACGTGCGCTGGGGCCGCTTCCTGCGCCTGGTGCGCTGACGGCCGCGGCGATTCCCGGGTACCGGGCTGCACACTGTGAGCAAGAAACCAAAGACCGCAAAGACCGAAGCGCCGGAGGAGAAGAAAAAAGAGACTCCCATGGAGTTTCTGGCCTCCATGGCGGTGGTCCTGGTCACCGGCCTGTTCATCATCACCTTCAACCTCCAGGCCTTCGAGATCCCCTCCAGTTCCATGGAGAACACGCTGCTCATCGGCGATCACGTCTTTGTGGACCGCATCACCCTCGCTCCCCGCACTGCCTGGACCGGCCCGCTGCTGCCCTACCGCGACCTGCGGCACGGCGACATCGTGGTCTTCCTCTCCCCGGTGCAACCCGGCCTCTACCTGGTGAAGCGCGTCATTGGCCTGCCCGGCGACCGCATCCATCTGCAGGACGGGGTGGTGTACCGCAACGGCGAGCGGCTCTCCGAGCCTTACGTGAACCGCACCTGCGATGACATCACCGTCTTCTGCTACTCCCCCTACCGCGATAACTTCCCCACCGTTCCCACCACCTACGGAGGCAACGTGACCGCGGAGTGGGGCGGGGAGATCGCCTATCACATCCAGGGCGGCGACCTGGTGGTGCCGCCCGACAGCTACTTCGTCATGGGCGACAACCGCAACGTCAGCTATGACGGCCGCTACTGGGGCTTTGTCCCCCGCGGACACGTCATCGGACGTCCCATGTTCATCTACTGGTCCTTCGAGACCCCGCACGACCAGTACCAGAAGACCGGCGTCGGCGACCGCGTGCTGTTCGTGCTCAAGGTGGTCGTGCACTTCTTCGATCAGACGCGCTGGCGGCGTTCCTTCCAGATGGTGCGTTGATGTCCCGCCCGCCGAAGGTGGGCTGGGCCCTGGCGGCGGTGGCCGCCCTGCTCCTGGCCCTGCTGCTGCCTCCGCTCATCAACGTCAGCCGCTTCCGCGGGCGCATCACCGCCGCCATCGGCCAGGCCCTGGGTCGTGACGTCACCGTGGATCAGGTCCACCTGCGCCTGCTGCCCCTCCCCGGCTTCGACCTCACCCGCCTGGTCATCGCCGAGGACCCTGCCTTCGGCTCCGAGCCCATGCTGCGCGCCGACGAAGTCACCGCCGATCTCCGCCTCGCCTCCCTGTGGCGCGGGCGGCTGGAGATCTCCCGCCTCAGCATGAGCAATCCCAGCCTCAACCTGGTGCTGCAGGACGGCCGCTGGAACCTGGAGGCGCTGCTCGCCCGCGCTTCCCAAACCCCCGCCGCCCCCACCGCCCGCGCCCGACCCGAGGCTCGCCCCCGCTTCCCTTACATCGAAGCCGAGGGCGCGCGCATCAACCTCAAGCTCGGCCAGGAGAAGAAGGCCTTCGCCCTGGACGAGGCCGATTTCGCGCTCTGGCTGGAGTCCGAGAACGAGTGGGGCATGCGCCTCGAGGCCCGGCCCGTGCGCACCGACGCCAACCTCGCCGACACCGGGACCTTGAAGCTCAGCGGCGCCTTCCAGCGGGCTGCGCAGCTCGACCAGACCCCGCTCAACCTGCGCCTCAGTCTGGAGAAAGCGCAACTGGGCCAGCTCTCCACCCTGATCTACGGGCGGGACCGCGGCTGGCGCGGCGCCCTCGACCTCTCCGCCAACCTCGCCGGCTCGCCCGCCGACCTCACCCTGACCGTGGACGCCCGCCTCATCGGCTTCCGCCGCTATGACATCGCCTCCGGCGACCCGCTGCGCGCCCAGGCGCACTGCACCGCCAACTACAGCTCGCGTACCGATGCCCTCTCCGCGCTCGAGTGCCACATGCCGGTGGGCGACGGCCAGTTCTCGGTTCGCGGCACGGTCGCCGGGCCGCTGGCCGCGCCCCGCTATGACCTGGGCCTCACCGCGCGCGACCTGCCCATGTCGGCGCTGGTCGGACTGCTGCGCAACGCCAAGAAGGATCTGGCCCCCGACCTGAACGCCGCCGGCACCTTGGACGCGGTCTTCACTCTGCGTCCCGCCGTTTCCCCCGGCGCCGGACCCCTGTGGGCGGGTGGCGGCCGGACTTCTGCGTTTCGCCTCACCTCCAACTCGCTGGGCGCGCCCCTCGACCTGGGCACCATCTCCTTCACCGTGGGGGGCGGCGCGCCTCCTGCCCCGGCGCAACGCAAGCTCCCCCGAAAACCGGCAGCCGACGTCCCGGCGCCCTCCACGTTGGTGGTCGCTCCCTTCGCGGTCTCTCTCGATGCGCCCACGCCTACCGTGGTGCGCGGCCGCTTCGACGCCCTCGGCTACCACATCACGCTCGACGGAAACGCCGAAGTCGGCCGTCTGCTGCAAGTGGGGCGAACCCTCGGATTGCGCCCACCCCAGGTGGATGCCCGCGGCCCCGCCCGCCTCAACCTGGAACTCACCGGCAACTGGCTGAATTTCGCGCCCGCCACCCTGCTGGGCAGCGCCCAGGCGCGCAATCTCGAAGCCCAGGTCCCGGGCCTGGCGGCGCCCCTGCACCTGACCGCGAACGCTTCTTTTTCCGACGTCATGGTCGACCTGCGGGATCTGACCGCCTCCGTCCCCGAATACCGGCTTTCGCTGCACGGCTGGGTGCGCATCCCACGCCGCTGTGACCAGCCCCAGGGCTGTCCCGCGGAGTTCGACCTGGCCGCGCCCGAGCTGGTGACCGACGAGCTCAACCGCCTGCTCAACCCGCAGTTCCGCGCCCAGCCCTGGTACCGGCTGGGTAGCTCGGCTCCGGCGAGCGATCCCTGGCGCTTCCGCGCCCAGGGTCGCCTTGCCGCCGGGCGGGTGTTGGTGAAATCGCTTCTGGCCACGGGCGTGGGGGCACAGGTGCGCCTGGAGCCGGGAAAACTGACTCTCACCGACGTCACGGCCGAGCTCCTGGGCGGCCACCACATGGGCGAGTGGCGCGCCGACTTCACCGGCAGCGAGCCCATGTACGTCGGCCGCGGACGTCTGGAGCGCGCCTCGCTCGAGCGCCTGGGAACTTTGATGCGCGACCCCTGGGGCACCGGCACACTCAGCGGCGATTACCAGCTCACCCTCTCCGGCTGGAAGGCGGAGGACCTGGCCCGCACTGCTTCCGGCTCCGCCGAGTTCGAGTGGCGCAACGGCGCCCTGCCGCGCCTCTCGCTCGTCCCCGGCGCCCTGCATCTGCGGCTCTTTTCCGGCCGCATGACCCTGCGCGACCGCACCCTTACCTTCTCTGCCGCCCACCTAGACGCCCCCGGCGGCCCCTACTCGCTCAGCGGCACCGCCTCCTTCGCCCGCGAGTTGGATCTCACGCTCGCCGGCCGCGACTCCCGCGAATACACCATCACCGGAGGCCTGGCCCGCCCTCGCGTCTCCCTCCCTCCCCGCGCCGGGCGCTGAACATCAACCGTCCCGAGATTCCGCAAGGTATGACATCATGGAGGATTGGGATGCCCATGCTTTCCCGTGCAACCCTCATCCCGATGGCTCTGCTGTGGGCGGCTGCCGCCCTGACGCAGGAGGCGCCTGCCCCCAAGACCGCGGAGCCTCGCCTCTTCGAATTCCCCGTGGCCGTGGCCCAGGGCCGCCGGCTCATCGCCTTCGAGTTCCCCGTCGCCGGTTCCAAGTACCACATCACGCGCACCGGCCTGGGCAACCGCTCGGCCGGCGCTTCGCCCCCGCAGAGCTTCAACCTCCACCTGAGCCGCGGAGACCTCATCCGCACCCTCTATTACGCCGAGTACCAGGGCGACGCCCTGCTGCTCATCGAGGTCTCTAACGGAGCCTATGGCGCGGGCTTCCTGGTGCGAATCGGCGGCGCCATCCCCGACATCAAATGGAAGCAGGCCATTCCCGGCATCAACGTGGGGAAGGGGCTGCTCGAGGGAGACTTCGCCTACGTGACCGCCATGCGCTTTGTCGCCAAGCTGAACCTCCGCTCGGGCGGCTACGCCTGGCAGCACGAGGACCTGGCCCGCGGAGGCTCCTTCGACGCCTTCGACGC
>Ga0209640_10006046_pt1 | contig 10596 bp, 5 predicted proteins | sample RifCSP10_1_FD_184018 | JGI IMG/M metagenome (GOLD analysis project Ga0209640, IMG submission 184018) | Soil microbial communities from Rifle, Colorado - Rifle CSP2_sed 10_1 (SPAdes) (version 2) | ecosystem: Environmental > Terrestrial > Deep subsurface > Rock core/Sediment | place: Rifle...
CGCGCGCGCGACAACGCCGCCGCGCTCGGCGCCGATCTCGTCGCCTTCTCCGAGCTGGTGCTCGTCGGCTACCCGCCTGAGGATCTGGTCCTGCGGCCCGCGCTCGTCGAGGCCGCGGCGGCCGCGCTGCGCGAGCTGGAGCGCGAGAGCACGGCGGCGGCACCCGGGCTCGTCGTCACGCTTCCGTGGGCGGCGGACGGTCACGTGTTCAACGCGGTGGCGCTGGTGGCCGACGGCCGTACCGAGATCCGCTTCAAGCACGAGCTGCCGAACTACGGCGTCTTCGACGAGAAGCGCGTCTTTGCGCCCGGACCGCTGCCCGAACCGATCGTGTTCCGGGACGTGCGTCTTGGTGTCCCTATCTGCGAAGACGTGTGGTATGCCCACTGCGCGGCGCACCTGCAGCGCCGCGGCGCGCAGCTGCTGCTCGTGCCGAACGGATCGCCGTTTGAAGTCGGCAAGTTCCATCAGCGCCTGGATCTCGTCCGGAATCGCGTGTCGGAATCGGGCCTGCCACTCGCCTACGTCAACCAGATTGGCGGCCAGGACGAGCTGGTGTTCGACGGCGGGTCGTTCGTCATCAATCCCGACGGGACGCTGGCCGAGCTGCTGCCGTTCTGGCGCGACGCGCTGGTGGTCACCAGGTGGGAGCGCCGCGGCGGCGTGTACCGCTGCGAGGGCACAGCGCACTGGACGGAGCAGCCGCGGCTGACCGACGTGTACAGCGCCATGGTGCTCGGGCTGCGCGACTACGTCCGGAAGAACGGCTTTCCCGGCGTCGTGCTGGGATTATCCGGCGGCATCGACTCGGCGCTCACGGCGGTCGTCGCGGTCGACGCGCTGGGGGCGGACCGCGTGCACGCCGTCCGGCTGCCGTCGCGCTTCACGAGCCAGGCCAGCATGGACGACGCGGCGGCGTCGGCCACGCTGCTGGGTATCAGGCTCGATACGGTGCAGATCGACGCCCCGGTGACGTCGGTCGAATCCACGCTCGACCCGCTGTTCGCCGGGCGCCCCCGGGACGTCACCGAAGAAAATCTGCAGGCGCGCCTCCGCGGGGTGGTGCTGATGGCGCTGTCGAACAAGTTCGGCAGGATGGTTGTCACGACGGGCAACAAGTCGGAGATGTCGGTCGGCTACGCCACGTTGTACGGCGACATGTGCGGCGGCTACTCGGTCCTCAAGGACATCTACAAGACGGAGGTCTACGCGCTCGCCAGATGGCGGAACGCGCACGTCGCCGACGGCGCGCTCGGCCCGACCGGTCGCGTCATCCCCGAGTCGTCTTTGACCAAGGCCCCGTCGGCGGAGCTGCGACCGAACCAGACGGACCAGGACTCGCTGCCGCCCTACGACGTCCTCGACGCCATCCTGAACGGGCTCATCGAAGAAGAACAGAGCGTCGACCAGATCGTGGAGCGCGGATTTTCCCGCACTGTCGTGAGCCACGTGCAGCGTCTGCTGTATTCGGCGGAATACAAACGCCGGCAGGCCCCGCCCGGCGTTAAGATCACACGGAAGAGCTTCGGGCGCGACCGGCGATATCCGATGACGAACGCATTCCGCGAGCCATAGCAGATTGATGAACGACAACCCAACGCTTCGCACCGCGTGGCGCAGAACCGCGCTCATCTGCGTCGTACTCGCCTGCGTGCTGCCCCCCGCCGCCCGCCTCGTGGCGGGCCCCAAAGGCGCCGACATCCACGTCGAGTTCCAGCCGGACGGGGACGCGGCGACACGAGAGCGCGTGGCGGCCCGATACCGGCTCATCAATCCGCGCAAGCTCGAGGATACCTACACCTGGCGGTACGAGCTCACCGATCCATCGCGCGCGAACATCGAAGCCATCGTCCGCGATCCGGCCATCAACGACACGCACGAGGTCGACCGCAACAGCTTCACGCTGTCGCCCACGGCACCCAGAACCTCCCGCCGGCAGCGATTCGCCGCGGGCGGAGACACGATGGTCGGCATCGCCGACAGCCTCGCGCTCGTCCTGATCGCCGTGGCCGCACTCGCCGCCGTCACACGAACCGCGCCGTCGCTGCTGTTTCAGCGAGGCATCCCCGAGGTCGACGCCGCCACGGCCGGCCTGTTCCGCATCGTATTCGGCGTCGTCGTGCTGGCATTCTTTGCGACCCATCCGGTCGACGCGTCATGGCTTGCCGCGACCTTCGACCTGGAAATCGAAGGACGGCTGCAGGCGGCGCTGCTCGAATGGCTGCGCGGCCATCCCGCGGTGGTCAATCTCATCACCCCGTGGATCCTCACGATGGGGATTGCCTTCACGGTGGGGCTGCTGACACGGCTGACGTTCACGCTCTTTGTCGCCGGCGCGCTCCTCTGGGCATATGTGGCGATGTCGCTCGACAGCACGCATCCCCACGCGTCATTCGTGCTCGGACTCGTGGTGCTGCTGCCGTCACGGTGGGGTGATGCGCTCAGCGTCGATGCCTGGCTGCGCCGCCGTCGCGGACGAGACAGCGCCGTGCAACCGGCCGGCAGACACTACGGGTACACGGTGTGGGTGCCCGGACTCGTGTTTGGGGTCGGATACGCGGCCGCCGCGTGGGCGAAGCTGAGTATTCCTCCAGGCTGGACGGATTGGATTCTGAACGGCACGGTCAAGTACCACTTCATCACCGATTCGAACCTCGCGCCCTTCGGCTGGGGGCTCCAGCTCGCCCACTACCCCAGGATCGCCATCGTCGCGTCCCTGTTCGCCCTCGCCACCGAGGCGCTGGCCGTGACCGCGGCCTTCGTGCGACACGAGATGTATCGATTTGGGATGGGGCTGGCTTCGGTGGCGCTGGTGGGTGGCTTCTACGTCTTCATGGGCCACTTCTGGCCTGGCTGGTGGATCCTGATCCTCGGCTTTCTGCCGTGGCGCCGGCTGGGATTGGTCCTGGGCCGGCTGAATCCGGCCCCTACGGGCGCCCCCATCAATTCAACGTACGACCCCATCAATTCAGCGTACGTAGAGGCCGGCTTCAGCCGGCCTGGCCTGCGCACCGCGAGCGCCGTGCAGGTGGCCGCCATCATTTTCGTCATCGCACAGCAGGCGATCTTCTCGACACTCACGCTCGAGCGCGCGCCGATGTTTTCGTATTACCCGATGTACGCGGTCACCTACGCCAGCCCGGCTGCGTACGAAGCCTCACGGCCGCCCCGCTACCGGATCATGGCGACGACGGATCGCGGGAAGACGCCGCTCGGCTGCAGCCCGCACGAGGAATTCGTCAGGCAGTTCCAGGCGGCCGTGGAGGGCTCCGAGGAGGCGAAGGCGGGCGTGTGGACGGCGCTGCGCGGGTGCGGAGAAAATCTCGATACGGTGCGCGACGTCACCCTCGAGGGAGAAGCGCGCACCTTCGATTGGGATCGCCTGGTGTTTGTCACGCGCGCCGCGCCGGCGATCGGACCGCTTCAGGCAGAGGTAATCGGCAGCCCGGTCTCCTACTGACCGTCAGCGCCACGTCAGCTCTGGGCGGCGGCGGCCGACGCCCGCTTCATCGCGCGCAGATCCTTCTTCTTCACGCGGGTCGTCCAGGCCACCTTGTGTTCGGGCGGCAGCCGTTCGATGAGCGCGTCAAGCTCCTCCTTGGCCGGCTCCATGTAGAACTGGAACACCAGCCGCCGGAGGCCGGCCGTCTGCGGCTCCTCCGGAAACGCGGCTCCATGCGCGCCGCCGCCGAGATTCAGGAACGACAGCGCCAGGTTGCCGCGGTACGGCATCGTCTTGGCCAGCTCGCACCGGATGCCTTCGCGCTCCGGGTAGTACGTGTTCGCCTGACGCGCCACGAAATTCTCCTCGTGGACGCGGAACAACTGTGTGCCGTAGGTGTCCGGTTCGCCTGGACGCGCCAGGTACAGGAGCGTGTTGATGAAGCGCGAGCGTGGATCGAGGTGCGGATCGAGCTTCCAGCCCGGCCGGCGCAGCATGAGGCGCAGCCCGCTCGGGTACAGCGGGAGCGAGAGCGTCTCGTCAACGAACGCCTCGCCGACGCTGAGGCGCAGGAAATCGCCCGCCAACGGACGGAACCGCTCCACGAGCAGCGGCGCGAGCACGCGGCTGACCAGGTCGCGCATCGAACGCCACACGACCCTGGAAAACAGCGGCACGATGGTCGTCGGAAGCCCGATCCCTTTGAGGTCCCGATGGATTTCGCCGGTGAAGAACTCCTCGGGCGGCACGGCGTCGAGCAGGCCACGAAACGCCTCCGCGGGGAGCAGCGGCTCGATCACCAGGTGCGGGAACGGATCGGTCAGCACCGGAGCCGCCGTCACCACGTCGCGCACGTGGGCCTCGATCGCGCGGGGGTCCCACACATCGGCCACGGTGCGGAGCCGATCGAGATCGTCGGTGTCGATCGCTGACGCGAGCGCCGCCCGCGTCAGCTGCTCGCTCTGGATCTGCACCTCACGCTGCAGTTGCTCGACGCGCTCGGCCAGCGCCGTCACGTGCGAGGCGGTATCGTTGGGTTCACTCATTCGCGACAGCCATGATAACAGGGGGCAAAGCCCGGTGCTAAGATCGTGCGCTCGTGGAAAGTAAACCGTTGCACCCGTGGTGGCGAACGCCGTCGCTGATACTCGGGCTGCTGGCCTTCTCCCTGCCGGTTGCCTCGCGCGCGGTCGTCGGACCTCCCGGCGCCATCGTGCACATCAGGTGGCAGCCCTCACTCGATCTGCCCGCCCGTCAGGCGCTTGAAGCGCGGTTCCGGCTTCGTGCCGGACAGCGCCTGGACGAGTCGACCTGGCGCTACGACCTGCGTGACACCTCCACCGCCAACATCGGCGCGATCGTCCGTCACGCCGCCGTCGAGGATACGCACAACGTCGATCGGACGCGGTACACCGTCGATCGTGCGGCCCTCAGAACGCCGCGGCGCCAGCGGTTCGCCGCCGGCGGCGACGCCGTGGTGACCGCCGCCGACATCCTGGCGGCGCTGTCCGCGTCGCTCGTTATTGTTTTCGTCGGCCTCGGGCGATCGGGGCGCGCGCCTGCGGCGTCGGCGGTGCCCGGCGTGCTCGCCCAGGCGTGCCGGCACGCTGCACGCCGTACGAGCACGGCCCTCACGCCGATCGCGCTGTGGCTGCAGCGCGGCATCCCCGAGGTCGACGCGCGCACGGCCGGCGTCTTCCGGCTGGTGTTCGGCGCCCTCGTCGTGCTGTTTTTCTTCGCGCACACGGTCGACGTCTGGTGGCTGGATGCGACGTTCGACCTCAAGGTGGAGGGGGATCTGCACCCGCTCGTTCTGCAATGGCTCCGCGAGCGGCCGTACATCGTCACCGGGCTCGCGCCGTGGCTGCTGACCACCGGCATCGCGTTCACGGTAGGCCTCTTCACTCGACTGACGTATCCCCTGTTCGTCGCCGGTGCGATCGTCTGGGCGTTTGTGGCCGTCTCCCTCGACAGCACACACCCACACAGCACACTGGTGCTCGCCATCGTCGCGCTGCTGCCGTCGCGGTGGGGCGATGCCCTCAGCGTGGACGACTGGCGCCGGCGCGCGAGCGGCAAGCCCCGGGCCGCCAGCCGCAGCAAGCGCTACGGATACAGCGTCTGGGTGCCGGGGCTAGTGTTCGGAATCGCGTTCGCGGCCGCCGCATGGGCAAAGCTGAGCAGCAGTCCGCAGTGGACAAGCTGGGTTCTGAGCGGATCGGTGAAGTACCACTTCATCACGGACGCCCGCAACGCGCCGGTCGATTGGGGCCTGCAGCTTGTCAGCCATCCGCGGCTCGCGATACTCGCATCACTCGGCGCGGTCGCGATCGAGACGCTGGTCGTCACGACGGCATTCACGCGCAGCGAGCTGTATCGATTGAGCCTCGGGATCGGAGCGCTGTCGATGCTCGTGGGATTCCGGCTGTTCATGGGCGTGATCTGGTACGGCTGGTGGATCCTCCTGCTCGGGTTTCTTCCGTGGCAGTCGTTGGTCGCACGGCTCACGGGCCGGCTCAAGCCGGCCCCTACGGGCGAGACGGGTCGGCTCAAGTACGTAGAGGCCGGCTTCAGCCGGCCTGGCCTGCGGACCGCGACCGCGTCACAACTGGCCGCCATCGCCTTCGTCATCACCCAGCAGATCGTCATTTCGACGCTCCACATTGAGCGCGCGCCGATGTTTACGCACTACCCGATGTACTCAGCTTCCTACGCCAGCCTGGAGGCCTTCAACAGGTCCACGCCACCGGTCTACCGCATCCTCGCCGCCACGGATCGCGGACTCGTCGAACTGCCCTGCGACCCGGCCGAACGCGTCGTGACGGAGTTCAGAGCCGCGCTCGGCGGTTCAGCGGACGCGGCGGCGAGCATCTGGCGCCAGTTGCGCGGATGCGGGGACCTGACTGGCGTCCGCCATGTCGTCTTCGAGGGCGCGTGGCGCAGGTTCGATGGTGAGCGCCTGGCCTATACGATGACGCCGGATCCGGCGCTCAGGCTGGGTCCGCTGGCCGCAGGCCCACGCGTGGAACCGGCAGCCACGCCCTGACGCCCGCCGACGCGATGAAACCGAGCATCTGGTGGCGGCCGGTTCTGGCCCTTGTCGGGCTCGCGGTGGTCGCTCCGCTTGCCGCACGCGCCCTTGCCGGACCACCAGGCGCCATCGCGCACGTCAGATGGCAGCCCTCGCTGAGCGCCGACGCCCGTCAAGACCTCGAGGCCCGGTTCCGCCTCGCCGACGCCACACGCATCGACGAGGGCACGTGGCGCTACGACCTGCTCGACCCGTCCCCCAGCAACATCCGCGCGCTTGTGCAGGCACCGGCCGTCGCCGATACGCACGACATCGACCGGTCGGACTACTCCCTGAGTCCCTCCGCGATCCGTACGGATCGGCGCCAGCGGTTCGCGATCGGCAGCGCCCTCGTCACCGCCGCGGATCGCCTCGCCATCACGCTTGCCGTGTTGGCCGCCCTGCTGATCGCGATACGGATGTCCGGCCGCGCGCCAAGCCCGCAGGCGATGCGCCTGGCCTTCGCCAGAACGATGCGCGTTGCGCGCTCGCGGCCCCCGATGTCGACCAACACCGGGCGAGTCAGCTCCACGGACGAGCCCGGCAGCGTGGAGCGGCCGCGCGTCTGGACGGCGGTCGTGATGATCGCCGTCGCCCCTCTTGTCGTCATCTTGTGGCTGACGGTGTCGCAGACGCCGTTTCCCATCACCGAGAGTGTCGCGCTGCTGGAGGATGCCGCCGAACAGTCGGTTGCACGGGTGTTGACGCCGGACGGCCCGTACTACAGGCCGTTGTGGAACCTCACGTTCACGGCGCTCTCGCACACCACGGACCTCGACACGACGCTGGCGTCGGTCAAGCTTCTGACGATCGTCCCGGCCGTCCTGCTGGTCGTGCTCCTCGTCTGGCATCTGCGTCCGCGGACGGCGCTGGAGGCCGGCGCCGCTGCCGTGGCGGTGGCGGTCTTCATCGGCAGCCCGGGGTTCCGCGACAACCTCGAAATCGGGTTGTTCAACACGATCGTGCCGATGGCCCTCGCGTTGATCGCGTGGATGGCGCTCAATCACGCCTGGCGCGCCTGGCATGCGCCGCTCGTCATCGCGTGCACGCTGCTCGCCATCGGCTTCAAGGAGCAGGGCCTCGTCCTCGTGCCGCTCGTGATTGGCGCCTGGTGGGCGCACGCACCGGGCGTCAATCGGGGCGTCGCCGTCACGGCCGCGGGCATCGCCATGGCCTACGTCGCGTTTCGCGTGAGCACCGCAACCTGGTCGCCGTTTGAGTCCGACATCGGATTCGGATTCGCGGAGTTCGACAAGGGAGAAGCCGCGGCACGCTGGGGTGCGTTTCCCTACTGGATGTATCTGTACAACTCGGCGAGCACGATGGCCAACGTGCTCTTTGCGGAACCGACCCGGGGTGTGTTCCAGATCGTCCTCGCGCTCCGGGAGGGACGTCCGCAGCCGTGGCAGATCGTGCACCTCGGTTCCTCCGTCGCGTTGACGGGCGTGATGACATGGTGGGCGATCCTCTGCGTCCGGAGCATGGCCCAGGAACGCTGGACACTGGAGACCCGCGTGCTGGTGGCACTGGTTCTCGCGCTCCTCGCCTCCGGCGCCCTGAGCTTCAATTACTCGCGCGAGCGCCTGGCCGGGATAGCGGCCATCTTTTACGCCATCGCCGCGTTTTTTGCCGTGCGGGCGGCGGCGATCCGCGTCCTCCACGCGCCTCGCGCGCGATTCGCGGTGGCGGCGGCCGGTCTCGCGCTTCTGGCCATCGCATGGCAGGCGCGGGAGGTCGGCACCCTCGAGTACGCGCGCCTCCACTCCTGGGGCAACCATCGGGAGTGGTTCATCGTCTTGCCGGAACGCCGTCTGGCGTTCGGCCATCGGCCCGTCTATCAGCGCATCATGGAGTCGATGATCGAACAGGGACGAGACGCGGGCGCGCCGCGGCCGACCCGTTTTCCGCGGTGGCTGTCGGTCGTCGTCGGTCAGACGCGATGACGGGGACGCTCCAGTACGTGAGACGGCGGCGTGCTGTGGCGCTGGTGATGGGCGTACCCACCCTCGTCATCTCGCTCTGCCTGAGCGCAGTGGAAGTGTCGCGGGTCCGGCAGCCGGATGCTCCGTTGTTCATCACGCCGGCCGCGGCCTCCCTCGCCGATGCGATTGCCTCAGGAAACGCGCTCGGTGCCTACGAGCTCATTCGCGGGGGACAGGATCCGCGCCAGCCTATCGCGGTTCGGCATACCGTCCTCACAGGGGGGCGCTCCATGCGGGTGTCCCCGCTCGTCTGGGCTGTCGCCACCGAAAGCAACCAGATCGTCGCGCTGCTGTGGAGCTTCGGCGCGCGCGTCGATGCCGCCACCGAACGGCGGGCGATCTGTCTTGCCGAACGCCTGGGGAACGACGAGGTCGCGCGGTTGCTCAGGGCCTATGGTGAATTCGGCCCGCCGGGGCCGTGTCCACCGCGCGAGGCCGGCGAGCCAGTCGTCCCCTGGCTGACGGACGCCGAATGAGAGGGTCGCGCACCTGGTGGCGTCGCGTCTCGGTGGCTCTCGCGCTGCTCGCGGCTCCGCTGCCGTTCGCGTCGCGCGCGCTGGTTGGGCCGCCCGGCGGCATCGTGCACGTCAGGTGGCAGCCGTCACTCAGCGCGGCCGCACGTCAGGACCTCGAGGCGCGATTCCGCCTTGTCGATGGGGAGAGACTCGAGAACGCCACGTGGCGATACGACCTGATCGATCCCTCGAGCGCGAATATCCGCGCGCTTGTCGGCGATCCTGCCGTCGAAGATACGCACAGCATCGACCGGCCTCGAGGCGCGCTCGATCCGTCCGCCGTCAGAACAGACCGGCGGCAACGGTTCGACGAGGGAAGCCTCGCGGTGTGGGTCGCGGATCGCCTCGCGGCGCTGCTGGTGGTCTTCGCGGGGTTTCTGATCGCGGCTGGAGCGTCCGGCCGAGCCGAGACTCCGCGGGCCCTGCGGCTTGGCGTGCGGGGGCTGCTTGCGAAGGCCTCCGCATCCATCCGGACGGCAGGTGTTGCCGTCGCGCGGCCACTGTCGCGGGGTGTGCCTGAGCTGGATGCGTGGACGGCCGGCGTGTTCCGGATCGTCTTCGGCGTCGCCGTGCTCTGGTTTTTCAGCTCACGCCCGGTCGATGCGCTGCGGTTGAGCGCGATCTTCGATCCCCACTTCGCCGGCGACCTGCACGCTGCCGTGTTCCAGTGGCTGCGCGCACATCCAGGCATCGTCAATCTCGTCACGCCGTGGCTCCTCGTCACCGCGGCGGCGTTCACGCTCGGGTTCGTGACGCGCCTGACCTACGCGCTGTTCGTGGCCGGCGGGATTGTGTGGGCGTTCGCGGCGGTGGCGCTCGACAACACCCATCCACACAGCACGTTGATCCTGACGATGGTCGCGCTGCTCCCGTCCCGCTGGGGCGATGCGCTCAGCATCGACGCGTGGCTGTCGCGGGCCCGCGGACGAGCGCGCGCCGCCGGTCCCCCGAGCAAAGCCTACGGCTACAGCGTCTGGGTGCCCGGGCTGGTGTTCGGCGTGGCCTTCGCGGCCGCCGCGTGGGCGAAGCTGGCGCCACACGGGCTCAGTTGGATTCTCAACGGAAGCGTCAAGTACCACTTCATCACCGATTCGGGCAACGCCGTCGTGGACTGGGGGCTCCAGCTGGCCGCGCATCCGTGGCTCGCCGTGCTCGCGTCTCTCGGTGCCCTCGTCATAGAGGCGTCTGTGATCACGGCCGCGTTCACGCGAGACGAGCGGTACCGGCTCGTCGCCGGCGCCGGGGCGCTGGCGTTGCTCGTCGGGTTCCGGCTCTTCATGGGCCTGTTCTGGGCGGGATGGTGGATTCTGTTGCTGGGATTTCTCCCCTGGCAGCGTCTGGGCCGGCTGAAGCCGGCCCCTACGGGCGCCCCCACGAATCTGTCGTACGTAGAGGCCGGCTTCAGCCGGCCTGCGCGCGATCAGCGCCGCGTCACCATGGCGCAAACCGCCGCCGTGGTCTTCGTCCTCGCGCAGCAGATTGTGGTCTCCGCCCTCGGCATCGAGCGGGCACCGATGTTCTCCAACTATCCGATGTACTCGGAGACGTATGCCAGTCCGGCGGCATTCGATGCATCGATGCCGCCCG
>Ga0209640_10006048_pt1 | contig 10595 bp, 7 predicted proteins | sample RifCSP10_1_FD_184018 | JGI IMG/M metagenome (GOLD analysis project Ga0209640, IMG submission 184018) | Soil microbial communities from Rifle, Colorado - Rifle CSP2_sed 10_1 (SPAdes) (version 2) | ecosystem: Environmental > Terrestrial > Deep subsurface > Rock core/Sediment | place: Rifle...
GCCGATACGAGGAGCGCAGCGGCCACCGCCACCGGGCCCGGGCGCGGTCGGACCGGGTGGTCCGCGCTACCCGGGGAAGCGAGCCGGCGCGCGGCGACCACGATCCCGGCCCCGGCGAGGTACGCGGCGACCGAGAGCACGAGATAGTGCGGGAGGTAGTGGTTCGCGGACACGCAGATGAGGAAGACCAGCGCGAGGAGCCACGCCGGGTCGCGGTCGCGGACCAGAAGGTACGCGGCGAGCACGGCGAGCGGCAAGAGGTAGAGCGGGGACAGCATGTACTGGGCCAGGGTGGACGCGGTGAGCCCGCCGAAGAGCACGGGGATGACCGCGTAGAAGGCGACCACGCGCCCCCGGAACACGACGCTGAAGAGCACGAAGCACAGCGTCGCGAAGCTCATCAGGATGAAGGTGAAGAAGAGGTTGATCAGCTCGTGGGTCGAGAGCCCGAAGATCCAGTTCAGCGCGATGAAGCCGATCAGCTCCGCCCACAGGAACAGGTTCGAGAAGAAGTAGAGCGGCTCCCCGCCGTTCATGAACGGGTTCCAGCCGACGGCCAGGCCCGCGTCCAGCCACTGCTTGAGCACCGCGTAGAAGGCGTGGTGGTCCCACATCGTGTCGTGGAAGACGAGCTCCCGCCCGAGCACGAACCGCCGATGCACGCCGACGTAGAGCGCGAGCAGGGCCACGAACGCCGCGAGGTCCACCCGGCTCCGGCCGCGGACCCGGTACGTCACGTACAGGAGCGGGGCGAGCGCGAGTGCGAGGAACGCGAGCTTGGCGGGAAGCAGTCTAGGCCGAGCGCGGCGCGCCCGAGGCGATCTTCCGCCACCGCCGGCGCGTGTAGAGGCGGTCCACGACCCATTTCGCGTAGCGCGACTCCTCGCGCCCGGTGAAGACCGCCTTGGCGATGATGCGGAGCGGGCGGAGCGGGCGGCACAGGAACGAGATCACGAAGAAGTTGAGGTACATCCAGAGCATGGCCCGGTAGAGCTGGGCGGACGACAGGCGCCGGGCGTAGGAGGGCGCCTTGCTCGAGAAGATGTCCATCGGGGTGATGAAGAACTCGTCGCTCAGCTGGATCTTCCCGGCGGCCAGGAGCTGCCGGAAGAGGAGCGAGCCCGGGTAGGGCACGAACTTGGCGATGGAGATCTCGTCGACTCCGAGCACCGCCATCCGCCGGATCAGCCGCAGCGTCTGCCGCAGCGTCTCCCGCGTTTCCTCCGGGAAGCCGATGACGATGAAGCAGGAGAGGTTGAATCCCTGCCGGACGATGGTCCGCATCGCCTCGAGCATGTGATTGAGGTCCACCTGCTTCTTGATGAGGGCCAGCATCTCCGCCGAGCCGCTCTCCGGGGCGAAGGACAGCGCCCGGCAGCCCGAGCGGTAGAGCCAGGCGGTGACCTCCTCGTCGAACACCTCGGAGCGGGTCCCGCTCGGCATCTGCCAGGTGATGTCGAGGCCGCGCTCGACGAGCAGGCGGCAGAACTCGAGCGCCCAGCGGCGGTTGACGATGGCGGTGAGGTCCTGGAAGTCGATGTTGCTCACGCGCCGGTCCCGCACGTAGCCCTCGATCTCGTCCACCACCGCCTTGGGATCGCGCGGGATGTAACGCTGGGTCCACATGCTCGGGCTCGAGCAGAACGTGCACTGGAACGGGCAGCCGCGCGTGGCCAGGAGCGGCATCGAGCGTCCCATGTTGAGCCCGTTCATCTGGTGCCGGGCCATGTAGGCCTCGATCGGGAACGAATCCCAGTCGGGCAGCGGGATCTCGTCGACCTGGCGCTTCCGGGGGGAGAGCCCGTTGGTGACCACGCGGTCCCCGTCGCGGTAGGCGATGCCGGGCAGGCCCCGGTACGGCCGCCCTTCGAGGATGGCGCCGAACAGGGCGACCGCCGTCTCCTCCCCTTCCCCGAGCACCGCCACGTCGAACGTCGAGGTGCCCAGGGCGTGCTCCGGCACCGCGGTGCCGTGCTCGCCCCCCAGGACGATCACCGCAGCCGGGAAGCGTTGCCGGAGCCGCGCCGCGAGGTCCCGGGTGATCGGCCATAACGAGCTGAAGAGGCACGTGATGCCGATGACGCGCGTGTCGGGATGCACCCGCTCGACCACTTCGCCGGGGAACAGGCCCTGAACCATGAAGTCCGGCCGCGGCGGCCAGCGCCGGATCGCGTCCAGGGCCAGGCCCGCCGCGTCGATCACCTGGTAGGGCAGGCCCGCGGCCTTGAGGGAGCCCGCGACGTACGCCAGCCCGATGGGCGGATTCGGGGCATGGGTCTGCAGGCCGGTGAACGACTTGAAGCCGGGCGGATTGATGAGGGTGATCATCGGCCCGCGGCGCGATGGTCGGGCATCCCCGGCTCCTCGGCGCGCGCGGGAGACACGACTACCAGGCCGCTCTTCCTCGCCGGCGGCGTCCCGGCCGCCTTGGCCCGGGCGGCGGCGGCACGCAGGCCGGCCGCGGCGGCCGCCACCTCGGCTTCGGTCGGGCGGGTCGCGGCGGGAACGGGCACCGCCCGCCGCCGCCTCAGCTTGAGCGAGTCCGCCACCTGGATGCGGAGGATGTTCCACAGGTTGCGGGGCGACATGTGCATGAAGGCGTTGTGCTCGTTGTTTGCCATCAGCGTGCAGTGGTAGCACGTCTTGTCGCGGTTGACGCGCCGCATGGCTTCCGCGATGCCGAGGTCCTTGATGTTCGGCGCGTGCGCGTAGTCGGTCGCCCAGCACTCGACCACCCGCCCATCCGCGTCGATCTGGTACTTGAGCTTGCCGTGGTAGCAGGGCACGAGCCGGAACTGGTCCGAGAACTCCTTGTCCGTCTTCGTGAACTTCTTGTCGTGGGCGGCCGGCCAGTGGATCGTGGTCAGCAGCACGTTGTCCGAGTAGTAGATGGGAAAGCCCCGCCGCTTGAGGGCGAGGATCTCGTGCGCGGTGGCGCGCGTCTCGGACTCGGACATGATCATGGGCTGCACGCGGGGATCGTCGGAGTTGTACAGGATGCTGTACTGCACCCGCACGCCGCGCGCCTGGGCAAGCTCCGCGAGGTATTCCATGTCGTGCATGTTGTCGCGGGTGAGAGTGGCCGAGATCACGGTGGGGATGCCGGCGGCCGCCCCCGCCTCGATGGCGCGGAGGGCGGTCGCGAAGTTGCCCGCTCCGCGGTGCTTGTCGTTGCTCTCCTCACGCCCGTCGAGGCTTACCACCAGGCTGTCCAGGCAGCGCAGCTCACCGATCCGCTGGGGCACGTGGAGCCCGTTGGTGTTGAAGCTCACGTAGAAGCCCTTGAGCTTGCAGTAGTTCAGGACCTCGGTGATGTCTTTCCGCAACATGGCCTCGCCGCCGTGGATGGTGAGCAGGCGGCTCCCCAGGCCCCAAAGCTCGTCGATCATCTTCATCAACTGACCGGTCGTGTAGTCGATATAGCCCTTGCGGTGCCCGTAGTCCCCGTAGCAGTAGGTGCACTTGAGGTCGCAGTGGTTGTTGGTCACGAGCACCACGAAGATGGGCTTGTCGATCCGGAACAGCCGCGCGTACAGGAGGGTCACGAAGACGCGGGCTCGGCTCCAGGCCGAGCGGAGCGGGGTATTGCGGTACCGCGGCAGGGTCCGCAGGAACGCGATGGCCTCCGAGTTGGCCCGGAACCCGTCCCAGTCGACCCGCTTCATCGCAGCCGCTCCAGCATCACGTCAGGTCCGCCGTTCATACCCGGGACCTCCGGCTCGCCGCGCTCGGTCACCGCCCATCTCGTCGAGGCGGCCCATTATAGCCGTGTTCTCCGGAGCGTTCGCGGTATTTTCCACAGTAGGGCACATGGGGCAAGCACCCGGTCCGTCCGTCGTGGTCGGGAGCTCCCGCGGGCTCGGGGCCGCGCTCGTGGAGGCGCTGCTCCGGGCGGGGGCGCCCGCCGTCCTGGGGGTGGCCCGCACCCCCCTTCCCGCGATGGCCACCCGTCATGCCTGGGCCGCGAGCGACCGCTACCGGCATCTCGATCTCGACGTGACGACAGAAGGCGCGGTCGGGCGGATGGCGGAGGCGGTCGCCGCGCTGCCCCCGGGACGGCTCCAAGTGATCTACAATGCGGCGGCCGTGAGATCGGATCTGCCTCCCGGAGGCGGCATCGACTGGGCGGTGGTGGACGAGGTCAACCGCGTCGGTGTCGTGGGGTTCGTGAATGCCGTGCGAGCGATCGAGCCGCACCTCCTGCGGCGAAGTGGGGTCCTCGCCGGCATCTCCTCCTACGCCGCCCTCGCCCCGCCCGTGCGCGAGCCTCGCCTCGCCTACCCCGCGTCGAAGGCCTATCTGGACATGGCGCTGCGGGTGCTGCGGCAACGGTGGCGCGGACACGCGCGCGTCGTGACGGTGCGCCTGGGCCATCTCGGAACCGCGCGCCCGCGCGGCTGGCGCCGCCTGGTCCAGCCTTCCTACGAGATGGCGGCCCAGCGGATCACGGCCGCGCTCGGGACGGCGCGCGGGCCCGACGTCATCGGCTACCCGTGGCCCTACTCGCTCCTCTACGGGGGGCTCGTGCCGCTCCTCCCGGACCGCCTGTACTTCGCGCTCCTCGGCCGCCTGCTGGGCGGCGCTCGCTCCCGGTGACCGGTCGACCCGGCCGGCGCCGCTCAGCTCTCCGCCGCGAAGCCGAGCACGTGCGAGCTGCAGAGGCCGTGGAGCGCGGGCGTGGCCTCGACCACGCGCTCGAGCCCCCGGACCAGCGGGAAGAGCACGTCGGGGGTGAAGGGGGGAAAGAGATTGATCGCCACGCGCTCGCGCAGCCGGTACCCCGCGCCCGCGAAGATGCCGACGAGCTCCGCGAGGCGGAAGCTCTCCTCCCCGCCTTCCCGGTACGACGGCAGGCGCTCGAGCAGCTTCCGCAGGGGATTGTCTCCGTTGGGCTCCAGCACGACGACCTTCGGCGCCACCCGCGAGAGCCGGTCGACCACGATCGGGGTGCCGCGCTTGACGTGGTGGAGAAACCCCATGAGAAAGGCCCCGTCCCAGCGCTCACCGGCCGCGTACTGGTGGGCCGTGACGTCCGCGCCGACGAATCGGACGTTGCCGCCGCCCGGGCGCGCGGCCGCGCGCTCGACCGCCGCCTGCGACTTCTCCAGGGCCACGACGTGCCGGTAGCGGCGGCCGAGCACCTCGACCGCGAACTCGCCGTCCCCCGCGCCGAGCTCGAGCACCGACGCGGTGGCGTCGAGGCCGAGGCGGTCCGCGACGTCGAGGGCGATCCGCCACTGCTTGGCGAGCACGTGGCGCGCGACCCGGTTGCTGCGGAACAGGGTCGCCGCGTAGCCGGCGCGACCCGCGCGCTCCCAGAACGCGTCCTGGGTGCTCTCACTCCGTGCGGCCACTGCCCCCTCCCCGACTCACCCGGACGGTCGCGGTGAAGCCGGCCCGCGCGACGGTCGCCCGGCTCTTGGGCCACCTCCCGCTGGTCATCTTCTTTCTCTACCTGACCTCGGTGGTGATCACGTTCCACGGCCGCGAGATCGCGATGCTCGACTATACTCCGACGTTCGATCACTGGTGGTACTTTTACCACCGTCTGCGCGACGGCGCGCTCGCGCAGTGGAATCCGTACTCGCTTCTCGGTCGCATCGCCGTCCAGTGGCACTACCTGCCCGTCTCGATCCTCTCCCCGCTCATGGTGTGGGGCGAGCTGACCCTCGCGCGCTTCCACGCGCTTCACGTCGTCGGAACTACCCTCGTCCTGATCGCGTTGTACGCCGCCGGCCGGATCGCCGGCTACGGAGCGACCCTGCCGCTCCTCGGCGTCGTGCTCGTCGCCGCGACCGGCTTTCGCTACTGGATGTCGTTTCTCCACTTCGCGACCTTCCTCACCGTCTTCCCGCTGCTCGTCGCCTGGCTCGTCTCCCGCGCGGACCGCGGCGGCCCTCTCCATCCTCGGGAAATGGCCGGCCTGGGGCTGGGCCTGGCCGTCGCGTTCCTGGGGCTGCGGCTCGAGCTCATGGTCTATGCGGTCACGCTGGTGTTGCTCGGCTTCCTCGTGCTGGCGTGGGCTGACCCACACGGGAGACGAGCGGGCTGGGTGGTGTCGGGCGTCGCCGTGATGAGCCTCGCGCTCGCGGTCAGCGCGTGGCAGCTCACGTTCCTCCTCGCTTCCACCCTGGAGAGCCAGCGTGGAGCGATCACGATGAGCCCAGGGCGGTTGCTCGACGGGGAGATGATCCGGTGGCTGCTGGCCGGAGTGGCTCTCCAGCCGGCCTTGCTCCTCCTGCTGCTGAATCTGGGTCTGCTACTCCTCTGCCGTCTGGCACCAGGGCTCTCCCAGGTCCCGCTTCGCGCCCCGGCCCTCGTGGCCCTGGTCGTGCTGCAATGCGCGGCAGGCTGGGCGCTCGCCCGGATCGGCCAGGCCGTGGCGAGATCGCTCGCACCCGCGTTGAGCGTCGCCGACGTCCGCGGTGGGTTCGACATCATCGCCGCTCCCGCCGGGCTGGCCGCGGTGGTGCTCGCCGTGCTCGCGATGCGCCGGGCGGACCCGGCGCCAGGCCTTCCACGCCTCCTGACGGCCGCGGCGATGTTCAGCGCCGGCGTGCTGGTCTCAAGCTACACAGGGCGGACGTGGATCGTGAACACGTCGGTCCACTCCTACTTCGTCCCGCTCCCGCTCACCGGGCTCCTCGCGCTCGGGGCGGTGGGTCTCTGGCTCAGAGGGCGCACGTGGGTGGTCGTGACCCTGGTCGCCTACCACATCGTCGGCGAGGTCGGCTCGCTTGTCCTCTACGAGAGCCTCGGTCTGCCCTGGTTCCCGCCGCGCGCGGCGCTCGTCGAGTTGCCCTTCCAGCTCATGCTCATGCTCGAGGGCGGCCGAATCGCGGTCGGGCTCGTCGCGGCGGGCCTCGATCACCTCGGGGGGTTCTCCTTCCTGCGCTCGGGCGTGGCGACGCGGCTCGCTGGAATCGGCGTCCTTGTCGTGGCGGCCGTACTCCTGCAGCGGGCGCTCCTGCCAACCATGCGTGTCGACGATCCAAGCGAGTTCCCCTTCGGCACTCCGGCCCGCCCCGTCGCCCTGCCGAACGGGTCGCTCGAAGAATGGACGAAGGATAAGGAGGGGCGTCTCGTCCCCCTGGGTTGTGAGTACCACCCGGCGCCCGGCTCAGCCCTCGAGCGGGTGGCCGATGCGGCCGCCGGGCGCGTCGCGGCCCTGCTTCGGCCGAGCGGCCTGGCCGACTCGTGGCTGCGCTGCGAGGTGCTCGATGTCGCTCCCCTCCGCGGACGGTACGTTCGTCTGAGCGCGGTCATCCGCAGTACCGCCGCGTACCCGGGCGCGATCCAGCTGGACGTGCAGGACGGCGTGAGCCCGATCACGTTCGAACGGTCCGACACGAGGCCGGCGGACGCGGCGGCGCCGGCCGGCTGGACGCGGCGCGCCGTGGTCGCGCCGGTGCACCCGCGAGCGAATCGGATTCTCTTCACCATCAACGCCACGTTCGCCGCCGACGCCCCCATCTTCGTGGACGACCTCCGGCTCGAAATGGCGGAGACTCCGCCGCCCCAGCGCTGGGTCTATCTTGAGGACTTCCCTTTCGCGCGCACGCCGGTCGACGCGCTGCCCGCGGGGAGCACCGCCTGGGTGCAGGACGCGTTCGCCGCCGCCGACGCACTCCGGACAAAGCCCTCGACCGATGGGGCCCGCCGTCAGCGAGCGTTCGTGCCGGACGACGTGCTCCTGCTGACTCCGGGCGAGCAGTATTACCGATTCCTGCCCGCCTACTCGCGCAGGCTCAATACCGCGCCGCTCTATTCCAGCGAGATACCCGCGAGCCTCGCACGCCTCTTCCGGGATCTGCCGGAACGACGCGCCGGAGGGCCGCCCCCGCGACCCGCCCACCCCGAGATGGCGCCGCTGCTGAGCGCATACAAACGCACAGAGCTCGCTCGGACCGACGCGACCAACCTGGTCCCGTATCCGGCGCAGGTGGCGATTCTTCCCCATCGCCCTGATCGCGCCGTCGCCTACGCGTTGCTCGCGGAGGAGGGCGGCCCAACCCCACGCGCGTTCCTCGCCGCACGCGTGGTCCGCTTCACCGACGTGGCCGAGGAGTACGCCCACCTCGCCCGACGCCTGGGCGGCGGCGGAGCGCTCCAGGAGGAGATCACGACCTCGGATCCCACCTTCCCGCCGAACGCCAGCCGCGGCACCGCGACTCTCCCGGGCGATGTCAGGTTCGCCCGCGACCAGCCCGAGCACGTCCGCCTCGAAGTGACCGCGAACCACGATGCCTACGTGGTACTTCTCGACCTCTGGAGCGCCGGCTGGCGTGCCGTCGTGGACGGCCAGCCCGCGCCGATCTACCAGGGCTACGGGGCCGCACGCTTCGTCCCCGTCCCGGCGGGACGGCATATCGTGGACTTCACCTACCGCGTCCCGGGCCTCCCGACGGCCGCGGCGGTCTCTGCCCTCGCAGGCGCCGCGGGCCTCGTGATCCTCGCACGACGGGCTCGCCGGTCGTGAGGGCCGCGCTGGTCCGCTTCCTGCTGGTCCCGCTGGGTCTGGCTAGTCTCCTCCTCTGGCCGCTGCTCGTGAAGCCATACCACCTGGGCGGTGGGGCCACGGTGGAGTGATGATGGCCTCATCGCTCAGGGTTTTCTTTTCTTCGGCGCGGTGCCGCTGCACCCACACACCGTCATCGAGCTGCTCTTCGATCCGACCCTCGGGGAGCGATTCGTGGCCATCGAGATCCTAGTCAACTACATCCAGCTGTCGAGCTCACCCCTTCGCCACCAGATGCCTCCGCCGCGGCCCCTGCGGTGTATGATCGGCCCCTAGACGTGAGTGCCCCTGCTCGGAACCAACCGGCCAAGTGTCTCCTCTGCGGCCCTGTCCTCACTGCATTGGTAGCGGTACAGGATGGTTTCCGTATCGTCCGGTGTGGGGACTGCGAGTTGGTCTTCGTGGACACGTGGCACGAGATTGCGCCACCCGAAGGTCTCTATGGGGCCCGCTACTTTCGTACCGAAGGCGTCTCGCCTCTCGGCTATCAGGACTATCTCGCCCACGAGAAGCTGCACTGGCGCAACGCGCGTCCGATACTCCGGCTACTCGAGCAGGCAACGGAAGGCCGTCGTCTCGTCGACGTGGGTTGCGCGCATGGCTTCTTCCTGGCCGCCGCTCGACAGCGCGGATGGACCGGTTCCGGTGTCGACATCTCCGGAGACGCCGTGCGCTACGCTCGAGAAAAGCTGGGTCTCGACGTCGTGCACGGCGCCCTCGCGAGCGCCGGCTTCGCTGCGGGCGCATTCGATGCGGTGGCGATGGTCGGGACCATCGAGCACATGCCGGACCCGCTCGCGACCCTGCGGAGCGCGGCCCGCCTGCTCAAGCCCGGCGGGTATCTGGTGATCACTACCCTCGATATCGAGGGGGTATTCCGCCAGTGGGAGTGGAAGCCGCCCGAGCACATCTTCTACTTCTCGTTCCGCTCCCTCTCACGTGTACTGGACGCCGCCGGTTTCCAAGTCCTGAGCCGCAAGTGTTATTGGGCGTGGTATGGCGTGGGGGACTTGATCGCGCGACTGCTCCGTCACTGGCGTCTGCCCGGCGCTGGGCTGGTGACTCGGGCGGTGGGGCGGACCGGCTTCCCCAGCCTCGCGCTGCGCATCCCGACGAACGAAATGCTCGTGCTCGCCCGGAAACGATGAACCCGCTCATGACGCGTGAGTGGCGCGCCCTGGGTGAGATCGCCGCAGGCGCCGCGCTCTTGCTCACGTTCGCCGTCTACTTCGCCTGGGACATCATTACCCTGCGAAAAGCCCTGCACCACGCCGACATCTTTACCTACTACTACCCGTTCCGGCAGTGGTTCTCTCAGCAGATCCGGCATCTTCACCTTCCAATTTGGAACCCGTACTGGGGGATTGGCCACGGGGTGGAGGTGTGGGCGTCGATCCCCCTCGATCTCTACACGCCGCTCGAGGTCTTCGTCGGACCTTACTATCACTGGTATCAAGCCGGCCAGCTGGTCGCTCTACTCGGTACGTTGCTCTACGTGCTCGTGAGGTTCGGAGCTCCGCCATTGGTTGCGGCGGCGGGAGCCATCCTCTTCTTCATGTCCCCGATGGTTACGTACTGGTATTTCTCCTTCCTCATCGTCCACGTCTACATCGCCCACGCCCTCCTCTTTCTGTTTGTCTGGGAATGGTCACGCTCCGGCCGTCCGCGCTACACCTTCCTGATCGCCCTGGCAACCGCGGCAAGCATGCTCGGGACGAAGGTCGAGTTCTGGTTCTACCAGACGGTCTTCTTCGCATTCGTCGCCCTGCTGGTACCGCTCCTCGACGGCAAACGGGCATGGCCGGCGGCACGTCGTGCCGGCCTCGCCCTCCTCGCCATGAGTGCCGGTATCCTGGCCAATGCTTGGCAGGTCAACATTCTCGTCCGACTCATCCACGAGTCGGGACGACTCTCCGAACAGGGACCGGCGAACCTGTTTCACCTCCGAATGTACCGTCATCTCCTCATAAGTGTGCTCGACTCCCCGCTCTGGCAGCTCGCCGCGGTGGCCGCCTTCATCTGGGTTGCCGCCGCGGGCAGACCACGCTGGCGCCTGCCCGCTGTCGCGGGCCTTCTC
>Ga0209640_10006049_pt1 | contig 10594 bp, 9 predicted proteins | sample RifCSP10_1_FD_184018 | JGI IMG/M metagenome (GOLD analysis project Ga0209640, IMG submission 184018) | Soil microbial communities from Rifle, Colorado - Rifle CSP2_sed 10_1 (SPAdes) (version 2) | ecosystem: Environmental > Terrestrial > Deep subsurface > Rock core/Sediment | place: Rifle...
AAATACCTTGGCATTCGAGCGCCGCTGCAGGGGGCCGGTCCCCGGAAGGGTTTCGTCGCGAGACAAGGGAGACCCGAGGCGCTCAAAGGGGAAGAAAGGGAGAACGCCGGACGGGACCCGACGCGCGGCGCTTCGCTGGTCGTCCTCTCGGTGGCCACAAGCGTGGACGCCCTGGCGGTCGGTTTGAGCCTGGGCGTGCTCCGCGTCGGGATCTGGTACCCCGCGGTGGTGATCGGCCTCGTCGCCTGCGCGCTGACCGCCGCGGGAGTGCACCTGGGGCGCCGCATCGGGGAAGCGGCCGGGAGGCGGATGGAAATCGCCGGCGGGGCGATCCTGGTCGGAATCGGCGTCAGGATCCTCGTCGGGCATCTTTCCGGGTAGGCGGCCGTCCGGGAGCCTCCATCAGGACCATCTCCCATCCGTCGGCGTTACGGTCGTACCGGAGAACGTACCGGTTCCCGTCCGAGGCGGCGAGCTTCACGTATTCGTGGTCCTCCCCCCGCCACCGGTCGAGCACGTCGGTGACATCGAGGCGGCGCTCCCCGAGGAGGAAGGCGCGCGGCGTCTCCTCCGCCCGGTACCCTTCGTAACAGATGACCCGGACCTTCATCGCGCCCTCCTCCCGGCTTGCGCAGACCCTGGGAAGACCATTTTCTCACGGTTGGCGGCGGGAGGTCCTTATCCGCCCACCTCAGGACAACGGGTCTTTCCTTCGTCCTTGCGTGCCTCCCGGTGCCCAAGGGCGCAGCGGGGGGTTCCGCGGAGCGGAATCCCCCCCGAGCCCGGGCACCGGGAGAGGAAACGCCATAGGGCATCTGCCCGATACGGGGCCTTGGATTTGAAACGCAGCGCTTCGTTGACGCTTCCGGAAACGGGTCGCAGGCAGTATCATCGAAAGGTGCGAAGGGGATCGGTCCCCCTTGCCCGAAAGACGGTCAAGGGAGGGGAAATGCGTCCCGTGCTGCGCGGGAGGAAACCCTACGGACGGGAGGGCGCGGGTCGACCCGGGGGTGGAAATCCCCCGGCGGTCCGGTGATAAGATGGGGTGACCGAAAGGCGCGGGCAGGCCTTGCGAATCGCATCGATATTTCCTCACACGGAAAAGGGAGCGAAGATATGAAGAAAAATGTAGGGAACCGGATTCTCGGCACTTCTCTGGCTGTTCTGCTCGTGCTGCTAGCCGGGTGCGCCACCAACCCCGACGGAACGAAGGAATACAAGAGGACCGCGATCGGGGCGCTTGCGGGCGGTGCGGTCGGCGCGGGAGCCGGCGCGCTCATCGGGGGGAAACGGGCCGGTCGCGGGGCACTGATCGGTGGCGTGACCGGGGCGCTGGTGGGGGGAGTGATCGGCAATTACATGGACCGTCAGGCGGCGGAGTTGAAACGGCGCCTACCGGATGCGGCGGTAGAGAGGGAGGGGGACAAGCTGTACGTCGCCCTCCCTTCGGGAATCCTCTTCGACGTGGACAAGGACCAGGTCCGGCCCGAAGCCAAACAGCCGCTGGCGACGGCCGCGGACGTGCTGGTCAAATACCCGGATACCTATGTGACGGTGGAAGGGCACACCGACTCCACCGGCTCCCACGAGTACAACCAGTCCCTTTCCGAGCGCCGCGCGATGCGGGTGCGGGACGTTCTCGTGGGAACCGGCGTGCCTCCGGCCCGGCTGAGCGTCCGGGGGTACGGGGAGACCGACCCGATCGCCGACAACGCGACCGCGGAGGGCCGGCAGCTGAACCGGCGGGTCCAGATGGAGATCCGGCCGAACGAGAAGTTGCAGGCGCAGCAGGGGCAGGGAGGATAGCCGATCCCCCCTGTGCCCGTTTCACCACGAAGGGGGTTCCGGGGGGAACCCCGCATTCCGTTCGGTAAACCAATCAGGGGGCAACTCCCGTGAACCGTGATTCCCTCACCTTCCGTTCGATCAACGCCATCCGCTTTCTCTCCGTCGACGCGGTGCAGAAGGCGAAGTCCGGCCATCCCGGAACTCCCATGGCGCTTGCCCCGCTGTCGTACCTTCTTTGGACGAAACACCTCCGGTACAACCCGAGGAACCCCGACTGGCCCGGCAGAGACCGGTTCATCCTCTCCTGCGGGCATGCGTCGATGCTCCTGTACTCCCTCTTGTACCTCACCGGGTTCGACCTTTCCCTCGAGGAGATCAAGGCGTTCCGGCAGTGGGGGAGCAAGACCCCGGGACACCCCGAGGCCGGGCACACGCCGGGGGTGGAGGTGACCACCGGCCCGCTGGGGCAGGGGATTTCGAACGCCGTAGGGATGGCGATGGCGTCGCGGCTGCTGGCGCACCGGTTCAACCGCCCCGGGCACGAGATCGTCTCCCACCGGATCGTGGCGCTTTGCTCCGACGGGGATCTCATGGAGGGAGTCGCCTCCGAGGCCGCGTCCCTGGCCGGCTTCCACCGCCTTGGCAACCTCGTCGCCTTCTACGACGACAACCGGATCACGATCGAGGGATCGACCGATCTGGCATTCCGCGAGGATGTCGGCGGACGGTTCCGGGCCTACGGGTGGAACGTCCTCACGGCCTCCGATGGGAACACCGACCTCGACGGGATGACCCGGGCGATCGAAGCGGCTTTTTCGGAGCGGGCGAGACCGACGCTCGTGATCGTCCGGACGAACATCGCCTATGGCAGCCCGAACAAGCAGGACACCGCGGAGGCCCACGGCTCCCCCCTCGGGGAGAAGGAGGTGGCGCTCACGAAGGAGGCGCTCGGCTGGCCGAAGGAACCGGACTTTTACGTGCCCGACGACGTCCTGGCGCACTACCGGGAGGCGGTTCCCCGCGGGGAGGCGATGGAGCGGGAGTGGCGCCTGAAGATGGCGGCGTACATGGGCGCCTACCCGGACCTGGCCATGGAATGGGAGAGGGTCATGTGGGGGGATCTCCCCGAAGGGTGGGAGAAGGACCTGCCCTCCTTTCCCGCGGAGACCGCCCCGATGGCGACACGGAAGGCCTCGGGGAAGGTGATCAACGCGATTGCGAAACGGGTCCCCGAACTGGCGGGGGGTTCGGCCGACCTGGCCCCTTCCACGGAGACGCTGATCGAGGGGGGCGGGGAGTTTCTCCCGGACGCGCCGCCGGGGGGGAGGAACTTCCACTTCGGCGTGCGCGAGCACGGGATGGGGGCGATCCTCACCGGGATGGCGCGCCACGGGGGGGTCATCCCGTACGGCGCCACGTTCCTGATCTTCTCCGACTACATGCGGGCCTCCATTCGGCTGGCGGCGCTCACGGGGGTCAGGGCCATCTACGTCTTCACCCACGATTCCGTGGGGCTTGGCGAGGACGGGCCGACCCACCAGCCGATCGAGCATCTGCCGGCGCTGCGGGCGATCCCGAACCTGTACGTCATCCGGCCCGCCGACGCCAACGAGACGGCCGCGGCGTGGAAGATGGCGATGGAGCGGACCGCGGGTCCCACGGCGATCGCGCTCACCCGGCAGAACGTCCCGGTCCTTCCCCCGGAGGACGTCTACCGGGAAGGAAACGTCTTCCGGGGCGCGTACATCCTCCAAGAAGGGGGGAACGGGAATCCCGCGGTGATCCTTCTTGCCTCCGGCTCGGAGGTGTGCGTCGCCCTCGAGGCCGCGAAACTCCTGGAGGCGGAAGGGATATCCGCGCGGGTGGTCAGTTTCCCGTGCCGGGAACGGTTCGAGGAGCAGGACGACGCGTACCGCCGTTCCGTCCTTCCGCCTTCCGTGCGCGCGAGGGTTTCGGTGGAAGCGGCGGCGACGTTCGGTTGGGAGCGATACGTGGGGGATGGCGGGGCCTCCGTGGGAATCGACCGCTTCGGCGCCTCGGCGCCGGCCGCGCGCATCTTCCGGGAGCTGGGGATTACTCCCGAGAACGTCGCAGCCCGCGCGAAGGCTTTGCTCGGGAAAACGTAGACGGGCTGAGCGGCTGGGCGGGGACACTCCTCAACGCTCGGGGGGACACTCCTCAACATACTACTCGAAATAGGAATGTCCCCGGAATGTCCCCGGAATGTTCCCGGTGACTGGTGGCACGCGACGTTTCGCGGCTGCCGGAGAGCGCAGCAAGCCGAAGGAGTGGGGGCGCAGTGAGGCCGGGAGACCGGAGCGCAGCCGTGCAGGTTCACCGCACGGCGAGCCACGAACGGAGCCCCCCTCCGAGGCTGCGGAGCGATAGCCCCCCGCGAGCCCCTGGGACCGGGAGAGGAAATGACTCGGGGCCTCGGCTCGATACGAGGCCGTAACTACGATACGCTGCACTAAGGAACCGGTATCGATTTTTTCCGGGAAAGGAGCTTGCATGGGGACGAATCCTCTCGTGGAACTGGGAAAGCTCGGCCAGAGCCCGTGGCTGGACTTCATCGAGCGCGGGCTGGTCTCGTCCGGGGGGCTGTTGCGTCTGGTTTCCGGGGACGGGATCACGGGGGTCACCTCCAACCCGACGATCTTCGAGAAGGCGATCTCGGGGGGGCGGGACTACGACAAGCAGATCCAGGCCCTGGCGGACCGGAAGGCCGGCGTGATGGAGGCGTACAAGGAGATCGTGACGGAGGATATCCGGAACGCCGCCGACGTGCTGCGGCCCGTCTACGACGCCTCGTCCTGCTCGGACGGCTTCGTCTCCCTCGAGGTCGACCCGGACCTGGCGTACGACCCGGACCGGACGATCGCGAGAGCGGAGGAGTTGTTCCGCGCCGTCTCTCGACCGAACGTTCTCATCAAGATCCCCGGGACCCATGAAGGGCTGCCCGCGATCGAGGAAACGGTAGCGCGGGGGATCCCGGTCAACGTGACGCTCATCTTTTCCGTGAAGCGGTACGAAGAGGTGGCGCAAGCCTACATCCGCGGGGTGGAGCGGCTTGTCGCCCAGGGGAAAAACCCGGGCCGGGTCGCGTCGGTGGCCTCCTTCTTCGTCTCCCGGGTGGACACGGCGGTGGACCGGCTGCTCGATGAGGTGATCCCCCGGTGGCCGGGATCGCCCAAGGCCGAGACGGCGATCTCCCTGAAAGGGCGGGTGGCGGTCGCCAACGCGCGTCTGGCGTACGCGAGGTTCGGGGAGATCTTTTCCGTCCCGCGGTGGAAAGAGCTCACGGCGAAGGGGGCGAAGGCGCAGCGACCGCTGTGGGCGAGCACGGGGACGAAGAACCCGAAGTACTCGGACGTGCTCTACGTCGAGGAACTGATCGGACCCCACACCGTCAACACGATGCCCCTCGCGACGATCGACGCCTTTCGGGACCACGGAAAGGTCGCCGACACCCTGACGGGAAGGGAAAAAGAGGCGAGGGAGGTTCTGGACGATCTCGGTCTTTTGGACATCGGGATCGAGGAGGTGTGCGAGAGGCTGGTCCGGGACGGCGTCCAGAGCTTCACGGACTCCTACCAAAAGCTGCTGGAGGCGATCGAGCGGAAACTTTCCGAGGCGAAGGTGGCCTGAGTGCGACGTTCCATGAACACGGCAACGATTCCATGCAAGTATCCCGGGGCCAAGGGGCGCAGCGGGGGGTTCCTCGCAGCGGCCTGTGGAGCGAGGTTGAGATTGCGGCGAGCGGAACCGGCAGCGAGCGGGCGAAGGTCGCGAGCGTAGCGGAGAGGAATCCCCCCGCGAGCACCTGGCGCCGGGAGAGGAGACGATCCTGGAGGGCATCCGCCCGACGTGAAACCGTAATCACGAGAGGCCGCACCAATCATATCCCGGGGGAGGCCGAGGAGGAGACATGCGGATCGCCATGGTGGGGCTGGGAAAGATGGGGTTGAACATGACCCGCCGTCTGCTCCGTGGCGGACACGAGGTCGTGGCCGCCGACCGCTCTCCGGATGCGGTTGCGGAAGCTGCCCGCGAGGGGGCTGTCCCGGCCACGTCGGTGGCCGATGCGGCCGGGAAGCTTTCCCCCCCGAGAGTGGTGTGGCTCATGGTCCCCGCCGGCCCCCCGGTGGACGAGAACGTGGAACTTCTCGCCGGAACCCTCGAGGCCGGGGACGTGGTCGTGGACGGCGGGAACTCGCTTTACAAGGAGGCGCCCCGCAGGGCGAAGCTGCTTGCCGGGCGCGGGGTCCGGTTCCTCGACGCCGGTACCAGCGGTGGGATCTGGGGACTTGCCGAGGGGTACTGCCTCATGGTCGGAGGGGACGAGGAGGCCTTCCGTGTCGTGGCCCCGGTCCTCGAAACGCTTGCCCCGCCTAAGGGATACGCCTATATGGGACCCCACGGCGCCGGACATTTCGTGAAGATGGTCCACAACGGCATCGAGTACGGCATGATGCAGTCGTACGCCGAGGGGTTCGAACTGCTGTCGTCGGCTCCCTATTCGCTCGACCTGCGGGCGATCGCCTCCCTGTGGAACCAGGGGAGCGTCGTCCGGTCTTGGCTTCTGGAACTTGCCGAACGGGCCCTGGAAAAAGACCCAGAGCTTGCGATGCTCTCCCCATACGTGGACGATTCGGGGGAGGGACGCTGGACGGTCGAGCGTTCCATCGAGGCGGGGGTCCCTCTTCCCTCCATCGCCCTTTCCCTTTACATGCGGTTCTTTTCCCGGCAGGACAATTCCTTCGCGATGCGGATGCTGGCCGCGCTTCGCAACGAGTTCGGGGGACACGCGGTGAAGGCGGTGTCGAACGGGAAAAAGAAAGGGAAGCGGGATGGCTGAGGAGAGGAAAATTCCGGTCGAGACGGCCCTCCCCCCCGAGGCGTTGGCCGCCGCGTTGCCCCCGCCGTGCCTTCTCGTCATCTTCGGGGCTTCGGGGGATCTGACGAAGCGGAAGCTCGTCCCGGCCCTGTACGGCCTCTTCCGGGAAAAGCTTCTCCCGGAAGGGTTCGCCGTCCTGGGGGTATCGCGCACCCCGTACACCGACGACGCGTTCCGGGACTACCTCAGGGACGGTACCCCGGAAAGCGAGGCAGGGAAGTTCGACCCGGCCTCCTGGGACGCCTTCGCGAAACGGCTCTATTACCAGCCGGGGGACATCGGGGACCCGGAGAGCACCAGGACGTTGGCCGGGCGGATCCGCGCCGTGGCGAAGGAGCGGGGGGTCCCGGGGAACCTCATCTTCTACGCCTCCGTCGCGCCGAAGTTCTACGCGCCCCTCGTTCGCCGGATCGGGGAGGCCGGTCTTGCCACCGCATCGGAGGACCTGCCCGGTTACCGCCGCGTGGTGATCGAGAAGCCGTTCGGCCACGATCTGGCGAGCGCCCAAGAGCTCACGAAAGTGGTCTCGGGCGTATTCCGGGAGGACCAGGTCTACCGGATCGATCACTACCTCGGAAAGGAGACGGTCCAGAACATCCTGGTCTTCCGGTTCGGCAACGAGATCTTCGAGCCGGTCTGGAACCGGAACTACATCGACCACGTCCAGATCACGGTGGCCGAGACGCTGGGCGTGGAGGGCAGGGGCGACTATTACGACGGCGCGGGGGCGGTGCGGGACATGATCCAGAACCACCTGCTGCAGCTCCTCACGCTGGTGGCGATGGAGCCCCCGATCTCGCTCTCCGCCGATGACGTGCGGGACGAGAAGGGGAAGCTTCTCCGCTCGATCGAGCCGATCCCCGACGAGGCCGTGGGCGACGTCTGCGTGCGGGGCCAGTACGCCGCCGGGGAGATCGGCGGGGAGAAGGTCGTCGCGTACCGCCAGGAGAAGGACGTCCCCCCGGGGTCCCTGACCGAGACGTACGCCGCATGGAAGCTGTCGATCGACAACTGGCGGTGGGGCGGGGTGCCGTTCTACCTCCGCACGGGGAAGCGCCTGGCACGGTCGGTCTCCGAAATCGCGATCCGTTTCCGCCCCGTTCCCTACCTCCTCTTCGGAGACACAGCGTGCGGCCAGCTGGAGTCGAACCTCCTGGTGCTCAACATCCAGCCTGAGGAGGGGATCTTCCTCAAGGTGGGAGCGAAATCCCCGGGGCCCTCGATCTGCGTGCAGCCGGTGGAGTTCCAGTTCACCTACGAGCGTGCGTTCGGGGCCAAGAGCCAGCCTGCCTACGGAAGGCTTCTGCTCGACGCGATGCTGGGCGACACGACGCTCTTCCCGAGGGACGACACGGTGGGGATCTCCTGGTCGCTCCTCAGCCCCCTCCTCTCGCGGTGGGCGGAGAACCCGGGGCGCGACCTGTTCTTCTACCCCGCGGGGAGCCAAGGCCCCAAGGAGGCCGACAAGATCCTTGCCCGGGAGGGGAGGCAGTGGCGGATCCCGTGACGAAGAAGCAGGGCGACCCGTCCGGGAGGCTCTTCGTGCTTCCCTCGCCGCAGGAACTTGCCAGGGCGGCGGCAGGGCGGCTGTGGGGGATCGCGCGGGATCGCGCGGCGGCATCGGCGAGGGCCGGGAAGGGGAGGGGGACGGTTTCCATCGCCCTCTCCGGGGGGAGGGCCCCCCGCCTCACGCTCGAGGTCCTCTCCTCCGAGCCGTACCGGGGCCGGTTCCCGTGGGACCTCGTCCATTTCTACCAGGTCGACGAGCGTTGGGTTCCCCCCGGCGACCCGGCGAGCAACCGGCGGATGCTGCGGGAGTGCCTCCTTTCCCGTGCCCCCGTCCCCCCGGACCACTTCCACCCGGTCGACACCGCTCTTTCCGACCCTGGGGAGGGAGCGCGCAGGTACGAGGAGATGCTTGGGTGTGCTTTTCGGGGGACCCCCGGGGGCTTTCCGCGGTTCGACGCGATCCTGCTCGGGCTGGGCGCGGACGGCCACACCGCGTCGCTTTTCCCCGGGTCCCCCGCCCTGGAAGAAAAGACCGCCTGGGTGGTGGAGGCCGAAGGGGGGGACCCGCCCGTCCCCCGCGTCACCCTGACGCTTCCCGTTCTGAACGCCGCCTCTCAGGTCATCTTCCTGGTGAGCGGTAAAGAGAAGGCCGCGGTTCTGGCGGACGTGCTTTCGGGAAGGAGAGGGGAGCTGCCCGCCTCCCGGGTTTCCCCGCGCAGGGGAAAGGTCACCTTCCTTGCCGACGCCGCAGCCGCGTCGCTCCCCGGAGTGAAGTCCCCGGCGGCTCCTGGGGGGAACGGGGACGCGCGGAAGAAAAAGGGGGGCGCCTTTTGAGGATCCTTGCCGGAGACGTGGGAGGGACGAAGACGAATCTCGCGCTCTATCTCCGGGAAGGAAGCGCGCTGCGCCGGGAGGAGCTGCGGTCGTTCCCGAGCGGCCGGTACCCCGCTCTGGAAGCGATCCTCGCGGAGTTTCTCGCCGGCAGCCCCGGGGTCGACGCGGTCTGCATCGGCGTGGCGGGCCCGGTGGTGTCCGGGCGGAGTCGGGTGACCAACCTCCCCTGGGTCGTGGACGGGGATTCGGTGAAAAAGGCCGTCGGGGCGAGGCGCGCCTACTTGATCAACGACCTGCAGGCGACCGCCTTCTCCGTCCCGTTCCTTTCCGGGGAGAGCCTGGCCGTCCTCCAGGGCGGTGAGGCCGAGCCGCGGGGGACCATCGCGGTGATCGCCGCGGGGACCGGCCTCGGCGCGGCGTTCCTCGTGTGGGGCGGTGCGGGGTACCTGCCGGTCGCCTCGGAGGCCGGGCACGCCGATTTCGCCCCCCGGGACGAGCGGGAGATGCGGCTGTTCCGATACCTGAAGGGCCGGCACGGTCGCGCAAGCGTGGAGCGGGCGCTGTCGGGCCCCGGGCTGCATGCGGTCTACCGGTTCCTGCGCGAGTCCGAGAAGATGGCGGAATCCCCGGAGGTCGTTGCCCGTCTCGCCGCGGAGGACCCGCCGCGCGTCATCGCGCAGGAGGGGATCTCCGGGGGATCGGACGCATGCCGCGAGGCCCTCCGGGTCTTTTCCTCCCTCTACGGGGCGCAGGCGGGGAACTTCGCCCTCCAGGTGATGGCGATGGGCGGGGTGTACCTGGGAGGGGGGATCGCTCCCGCGATCCTGCCGGCGCTCTCGGAAGGACCGTTTCTCGAATCGTTCCTCGCCAAGGGGAGGTTCCGGGAATTTCTCGCGAGGGTGCCGGTCCGGGTGATCCGGGACGACAAGGCCGCGCTGCTCGGCGCGGCCCGGTACGCGTTCGCGGGGGAGGGGGTGGACGGTTGACGCCGGCCCGAAAACCGATGCGGGTCGTCCTGGCCGCCGACCACGGGGGAGTGGCGATGAAGGCGGACCTTCTCCGGTTCCTTTCGGGCAAGGGGTACGCGGTCCGGGACCTGGGGACCGGTACCCCCGACCCGGTCGATTACCCCGATTACGGGTTCGCCGCCGCCGCGGCGATCCGGAGGGGGAAAGCCGACCGGGCCGTCCTTCTCTGCAAGTCCGGCATCGGGATGGCGATCGCCGCGAACAAGTCGAGGGGGGTGCGGGCGGCGCTGGTGTCGACCGTGCCGGACGCGGTGCTCTCCCGGCGCCACAACGACGCCAACGTGCTCGTCATGGGCGCGCTCGAGATCCCGCCCCGCAGGGCGCGCCGCATCGTGGCGGCGTGGCTCGCGGCCCCCTTCGACGGGGGGCGCCATCGCCGCCGGGTGGAAAAGATCCGGCGCTTTGAACAGGTCCACTGGAAGGATTAACCCGAATTTCCCAGTGCGCCCCAAAGGCGCAGATCACCAGTGGGAGGAGGACCCACCCGGGTAATTGTCGGTAGGACCCGGTAGCTTGCGAGCGGCCCGCTCGGGTAACC
>Ga0209640_10006050_pt1 | contig 10593 bp, 8 predicted proteins | sample RifCSP10_1_FD_184018 | JGI IMG/M metagenome (GOLD analysis project Ga0209640, IMG submission 184018) | Soil microbial communities from Rifle, Colorado - Rifle CSP2_sed 10_1 (SPAdes) (version 2) | ecosystem: Environmental > Terrestrial > Deep subsurface > Rock core/Sediment | place: Rifle...
CCGCGGCGGCCGCCACCGTGAGGACGAGCACCACCGAGAGGAGTCGAGCGATCACGATCGGGTTACCTCAGCCACCTGATTGTAGCACTCATGCTCACAATTCCTCCGCCGCGACCGGATGTCCGCCGACCGACCTGCCGTCATAGCCGTACCGGTGGTTGAGCCATCCTCCCAGCGCCGTGAACATCATGCGGTGGGCCCAATTCAATTCCGGCGCGCCGAGCCGCCGATCGCGCTGCAGCCGCACGGCCGTGGTACGCACGACCTCGCGGTTGCCTCTGGCGAGATGGCCGAGGTCGAAGGTGTCGTTGCGTTCAATCCGCGCGGTCAGCGCCTCGACGTCGAACCCGCCGAAGCGCCCGATTGCCTCCAGGACGCGGCGTGGATCCTGCATGAACTGTTCGTAGTGGACGCGGAGATACCGGTTCCGGCCGAGGGCGCGGCTCACCCGCGCGGCCACGACATTGGCGCCCACCCACCCGAGCACAGTCTGAAGACCCAGCCACGGGCCATTGCGTTTATGCCCGTGCGCCCTCCTCCGCTGCGGGTGCAGGTACGACGACATCGTATCGGGGCCGTTGCGCACCAGGTGGATGACGCGCACGTCCATCCCGCCCACCTCGGCCAGGGCGAGCGGCCGCCCGGCGGTTCCGGCGAATGTCTTGGAGGAATCCACGACGATCGACCGGCCCGTCTGCGCTTCCACGTAATCGAAGACCCCACGCTGAGCCGCGCGATATCGTTGCCGCAGGTCACGCGGGACTCGGCCGGCCATCAGTTGCGGCAGCCTCCCGATGCGCTCCACCGTCCGGGTCAGCCGCTCAAGCGCGTCCCACGGTTCCTCCAGGCGCAGTCCACTCCACAGCGTACACTCCTGGTGGCGGCGGCCGCACGAGCACCGCCGGGTGGGCCGCTCCCAATCGTGGAACACGTAGCTCAGTTCGCCGACCGACACGATCGCGGGATGATTCCCCAGGACGACATCCAGCAGGGTGGACCCGCTGTGTCCCGCGCCCGCGATATACACGATCCTGGCCATGCACACTCCTTGCGGCGAGCCGCCTGCGGCAGTCTCGGAATGGTTTGATTTCTGTCTTCCTCGACGACTTCCTCTCGTCGAGTTGGGGTCTACATTCGCCAGTACAAGATGCCGGGCCGCCGCAGTTCGTTCAGCACGCCTTTAATATCGACGAACACGGCCGGGTGGGCATCGTGCTCCAGCAGCCGGTCGTACTCCGCCGCCGTCCGGTCCCGGAACTGCCGGTGCGGGACGGCCAGGATGACCGCCGCATACCGCTCCCCGGCGGCAAACGGATCGAGTACGGTGGGCAGATCCAGCCGTTCAAGGTCGGCGGCGGCGGCGAGCGGATCATAGACGGTGACCGCGACCCCATGCGCGCGCAGGTCGCCCACGATGTCCATCACCCGCGTGTTGCGCGTGTCGCGGACGTTTTCCTTGAACGTGAGGCCCAAGATCAGCACGGGCGCTCCCCGGATCGCCCGGCCGGACTCAATCAGCAACCGGACGGTCTCTCGGGCCACGTACATGCCCATCGAATCATTCGTCCGGCGGCCGGCGAGGATCACCTCAGGGTGAAAGCCCGCCTCCTGCGCCTTGTGCGTCAGGTAATAGGGATCGACTGGAATGCAGTGGCCGCCGACCAGCCCGGGCTCGAACGGCAGGAAGTTCCACTTGGTCCGGGCGGCCTTGAGGACTTCCTGGGTCTCCAGGCCCAGGCGGTGGAACAGCAGGGTGAGTTCATTCATCAGTGCGATGTTCAGGTCGCGCTGGACGTTCTCGATAACCTTGGCCGCCTCGGCAGTCCGGATATCGGGCGCCTCGTAGACGCCGGCATCCACCACCAGACCGTACAACCAGGCCAGGGCGGCCGTCGTCTGCGGATCAGACCCGGCGACGACCTTCACAATACGCTGCAGGGTGTGCTCGCCATCTCCGGGATTGATCCGCTCCGGCGAATAGCCGACGGTGAACCCCCGGCCTGCCGCGAATCCGGAGACCCGCTCGAGGACGGGGACGCAGACCTCCTCGGTGCACCCGGGATACACCGTGGACTCGAAGACCACGATCGGCGGGGGACCGCCGTGGGCCGGTTCGCTGCGCAGCGCCCGCCCGACGATCTCACTGGCGGCGATCAGCGGTCCGAGGTCCGGCCGCCGCGCGGCATCGACGGGGGTCGGCACCGCCACGATGTACACCGCCAGTCCCGGCAGCTCGGCCGGGTCGGCGGTCAGCGTGAGCTGGTGCGCCGACTGCAACGTCGCGGCGTCCACTTCGCCCGACGCATCGATGCCGTCCCGCAGGGCCCGCACGCGCTCGGCGTCGATATCAAACCCCACGGTCGGGATGCGGCGGCCGAAGGCGACGGCCAGCTGAAGCCCGACGTACCCCAATCCAAGCACGCCGACAGGCTGGGGCACCGGACGCGTTTTCACTGTAGCCCCACCTCCACCGCCTTCTTTGACTGAATCCGCCCGTGTCCTTCGGGCCATCTCAGCCTCGCGATTGATGCCGGTCTGGAAATGGCTGCGTTTGGGGCACACATAAGCCAGATCTCATCGAGCATACCCGAAACGGTCCGAAGCGAACATAACATGCACACAGAGAAACCGCTGCCGCTGCAGGAGTCCGTTCACACTCGAGAGAATGTTTCCGCGGAAGAGTCCACTGCCCAGGTATGTGCTGGTTGGGGTGGCGAATCGAATGTCCGCCTCCTCGATAAAGGCAAACCTACAGCAATGTGGGGGCGCAAAGCCACAGGACCGGAACCGGTCGGCTGGGCTGCCGAAAGGATGCGGTGTTGTGTTTTTCTGGAGGGGGGTGACGGGGTCCGGGCGAGGCCGCGGATGGTACGAACGTCATGACACGTGAGCGCAGGAAGATAGGGACGAGGCAGTGCAGACCTAAGGGAGGACACCGAATGTTGCGGCGGTTTAGAAGGGCAATAGGCATCGTTTGCGCGAGTCTGCTAGTCCTTGCAGTGGGCACGGTGCAGTTCAGCTCGGCGCAGCCAGCACAGGAGTGGAGCGACGCGGACGCCGCCGGTGCGCCCAACCAGACGCTCCGGCCCGAGATTCACTCTGTCACCTCGGTGACCGCCCCGCAGCTGCCCGCCGCGGGCGCGCCCGACGTCGACGCACTGACGTCCCGCGAACGGCCTGCGCTGGACGCGGTCGGCCCCGAAGGACGCGCGGCCCTGAAGCGGCGCGTGCAGGGGGCCCAGGGAGTGCAGGCGTGGGAGTACGGGCAGGCCGACAACCTCGAGGAATTCGGCAACTCGAGTGACATCGAGCCCTACGGCCACGTCATCAACACGAGTTTTCAGGGTCTTGACCGCGTGACGGGGGCGAACAGCGGGTTCATCTTCGTCCCGCCGGACACCGTCGTGGCGAAGGGACCGAACTCGGTCCTCGAAGCGGTCAACAGTGCCCTGCGGCTGCACACGACCGCCGGGGGCGTCATCCAGACCATGGACCTCAACACGTTCTTCAGCTACGCCGTGGGCGGCGATTCAGACAAGATTCTGTTTGATCCGAAGGTCTTCTACGACCGGAATGCGACGAACCCCAGATACTACATCGTCGCCCTCGATGCGGAGACCAGCCCCAGCGTCTCGCGGATCTATTTCGCCGTCTCCCGCAGTACCAGTCCTGCCAGTTTGGCCGCGGCTAACTGGTGCCGGTACTTCATCAATGCGATTCGCAACAGTGGGACCGTGAACGCCAGCTGGGCCGACTACGAAGGACTCGGCGTGGGGCGAGACGCCGTGGTGATCCCGGCGAACCAGTTCCGGTTCAGCAACAACACCTTCACCTACGCGATCATCCGCGCGATGAACAAGAACATCCTGTCGAACAACGCGGGCGCGTGCCCCTCGGGCGCCAGCATCCCGCTGTTCACCTGGCAGCCCTCGGCGTTTTTGGGCGATGGCACGGTGTTCACCCTGCAGCCGGCGCAGTCGTACACCAGCCCGTCGTCATTCGCGGGTACGACGAACCCCGCCTACCTCATCAGTACGATCGCGGGCACGTCCGCGACGTACCGCGTGTGGCGCATCCGGAATGTTGCCAGCGGAGCGCCCACGTTGGGTGGGCCCGTGAACCTCGTGGGCAACTTCACGTATAGTCTGCCGCCGGACGCCAGGCAGTCCGGATCGGCCCTGCTTCTTGACACCGGCAGCCAGCGCATGGTCCAGGCCGCGGGCATCGGCAACGCCATCTACGGCGTCCATGGGACCGGGTGTCAGTTCACCGGCGGGACGGCCGTGGAGTCGTGCGTGCGCTATGTCCGAATTCTTGTGGGGCAGAGCGGCGCCGGCCTGCTCACGGCAGCCCTCAGCCAGCAGATCACCTTCGGCGGCGGCGACAACATCTTCTACTTCTGGCCCGGCATTGCCGCGAACTTACTGCAGAAGGTCATCGTCGTCTGGCAGCGCAGCTCGAGTATTTCGTTCCTGAGCGCCTGGCGCACCGGGAAGACGCTGGCTGCGCTGGGCTTCGAACCCGCGGTGGCGATCCGGAACGGGACCTGCGCCCAGACGGCGTACAACCGTACGGGGGACTATGTCGGGGCGCAGATGGATCCCGCCGGCACGACCTTCTGGGTCGCGGGCGAGATGACGAAAGCGCTCGTCGCCGGAGGAACCGGCTGCAACTGGGGGACGTGGATCCAGCAACTGACGCCTCCGTAACGTACGATCCTCGCTGGTGCCGAACCGCCCGCGCCGGGTTGGCGCGGGCGGTTCGCTTTCTGTGGGATGGACGAGGCTACCGGATTTGGAAGACGGCCGAGTAGACGGTCCGTTCCTGCGGCCCGGGTTGAGGTTGGGTGCGGTACGTGAAGGCAACCCGGTATGTCCCGCCCGAAAACGCCAGCGGCCCGCCGGCGGCGGCTTTCTGCAGATGCATGCTGCGGGGGTCGATCTCAATCGTGCGACCGCGCGACGGACCGATGGCCACGGTCATGGTCGGCCGGCCGAGCGCGCACCCGACGATCGGGTCCCAACCCGATGCCGTCCGGCGCTCCAAGGTCACAATGGAGCAGTCGGTCTTGAAATCGTCACTGTAGATTGTCCGGTCGAGGCCGTTGGCCACGATGACGCGGAGAACGCTGCCGGCACGGAACTCCGCCGCGCCCAACCGCACGGTGACCGTCCCGCGCTCCACGACCACGACGTCTCCGAGATCGCCCACGGGAGTCCGGCTGGGTGCCGGTGGGGGCGACTCGGGAACTGTCTCGACAGACTCGGAGGTTCCCGGCCGGTCCGGGGCGCGCGTGGTACACCCTCCGGCGGCCAGGATCAGTGCGAGCAACACCATGAAGGACTTCACGCTCTCCCGCCTCCTTCACCCACACAAATCCGATCGCACACCACGACGCGCCGCACGATTGGCAGACTCGATGCTGCCCTCAGGGCCGCCGGACCTGAACGGACAGCCTCGGGGTGGTCAGCAGCGGTGTGCCGGGTGCCGTCCAGACCGCGTACCCTTCCAGCAGGTACCGTCCTGGATCCCGAGGGGTCCACACCACGCTGGCCGCTGTGGATTCGCCGGCCCGCAGCACACGGACCGCCGACGGGGGCCGCGGCGGCAGCGTGGACGAAGGCTTCCGGATCACCGTACGGCCGTCAAGCGCGAACACCGCGAAATCAAACAGAAACGTCGAGACGGCGTGCAGCACCCGGTCGGCATCAGACGTATTGCGCAGCACGAAACTCACCGCCACCGCTTCCCCCACGGTGACCTCGGCGCTGGACACCCCCATCGTCATCACCAGATCGTCCGACTGGACACTGACCTCGGTGATCGGTGATGTGGCTTCCTCGACGGGCGCGGCCGCCTGTCTGCACCCTAGGGTGAGCAGCGCTGCGGCGACCATCAGGCTCCTCATCACTCCCCTACCTTCTTTTCCCGTTAGACTCCAGGACATGCTGAATCGTTCCACAAAGACACAGGAGGCCGCAGGGGATCTCCCGCGGCCTCATGGATCACGGCAGGGTCGGCCGCCGACTATCCGCACCTGGGCAGTTCAAACGTCATGGCCGTCAGGGCACGCATCGAGGTACTTCTCTCGTGCAGCGGTCGACGTACGTGGATTACTGCCCGCTGTAGATCCTCATGATTAGGATGAGAAGCGCCAATAAGAGTGCGATCAAAAACCCGTCCATGCCATCACGCTCCCTTTGCCGCCCCCAGGATCTGCTTGAAGTGGATGGTCGGGGCGGTATCAGGGGTAGGGTTCCGCCTCGTGTTCGTGAACCCTCTACGAGTCGATCCAGAATGGCTGCGACCATGCCGTTCCCGCCGTGGTCATCACCTCGGCTCGCACGAACCGCTCGTCACCGCTCACCGCGTAGCGGGCCTCTGCGCCGTGTGTCTCCAGGCGGACGGCATCGCCGGCATCGAGGACGCGGAGGCGTCCGGCTGGAACGGCCCTCACGGTGATGGAGCCTCCCTCCACCGTGAAGTCCGCCACCGGCCCGGTGGTCGCGTACAGCGCGCCCCTCAGGAGTGCCGTCCGCAGCGCGGCGGCCGCGATCGTCTCCACGCGGACCATGACCCACCCGTGGTTGAACTGTTCACGCCTATGGCAGTCGTCCACCGCCACGCCCCAGATCGGCATCGATGGCCCATGGGCGCGCAGCGCGGCGGTCCAGCGGGCGACGTCGGTCTCAGTGCGGGAGTGCGGATTCCTGACTTCCATGAGGTGGTAGCCGCGCAGTGTGCGTACGTCGTGCTCGCTCCAATCTCCGGTCCACAGATTGCCGGGCCAGGATGGATGGCACAAGGAGACGATCCCCCCGCCCGCCCGGGTCCGGTCGATCCGCTCCTGAGCCGTGCCCGAGCGCAGCGGCGCATCGACGAACAACCGGCCCATGTGCGCGCCCAGGATGGGGAGTCCGAATCCGACCTCGTCTTCGACGCCGGGAACCGCCAGGAACTCCGGATCGTTGAGGTCGTCGCAGCGCGTCACACGGTTGTGGTCAGTAATGCAGACAAAACTGTACCCGGTGTCGCGGTACATCGCCAGGAGATCGCGCGGTGCGATGCGTCCATCCGACTCAGTCGTATGACAATGCAGCTGGGCTTTGCGCCACTGACCCGGAACGTCGTACGGGTTTGAGATCCGAACGAGCATATGCGTCTTATCGCGTCTTTTTGCGTCTATTGCGTCTATTGCGTCCTGTTGCGCCATCTTGGCCGTATTGACAGCTTACCTCTGGAAAGATTAGCTCAGCCTGGCTATTGTGTCCTTTCGCCGTGTAGACCAAGATTCAGGCGAGGGTGATGCTGGAATGACATTCCGAAGATTCGAAGAGATCCAGGCATGGCAGTTGGCCAGGAGAATCGCTAGCAGAGTCGATCACCTCTCAGAAGACGGTACGTTCAGCCGCGACTTCGGCTTGCGCGATCAGGCCCGTCGCGCGGCGGTTTCGATGATGTCCAACATTGCCGAAGGGTTCTCCCGTCGGTCAGATCAGGAATTCGCTCAATATCTCTTCTACGCGAAGTCTTCAGGGGCCGAGTTACAGAGTCACCTTTACCTCGCCCTGGATCGGCGCCACATCAGCGATGAGCAATTCTCGACCCTATACGAGGAGATCGACCATTTCGCACGTCAGTTGTCGAACCTAATTACGTTTCTCCGTCGCCCGATCAGCTCCCAGAGAAATGGTCGGAGTGATTCGGGGTCGATCAATGCAGAATGCAGATTGCACTACCGACTCCCTCGTCACGCTGCACTCGCCATTCTGAGTTCTACACTCTCACTCTGCATTCTGCACTCTGCACTCTGCACTCTGCACTCTGCACTCCTACCCCGTCCGGTGGGACGGAGGTTCCCGGGTTCCTTCGGGAGTCATGCAATGTCGCCGGGGTGAGCCGGCGCGGGCAACGGGGACCATCGCTGAGTGCAGAATGCAGAATGCAGAATGAAAGGGCCACCCAGCAATTCACTCGGCGCTCTGCACTCCGCACTCTGCAATCTCTATCTTAGCCGCTTCTCCGGACCGCGTCGGCGAGGGCCGCGCGCAGCTCGATGAGCGTGAAGGGCTTGCGCAGGTAGGGGCGACCCAGCGATTCCAGGAACGCGAGCGTATCGCCACGCACCGTGTCGCCCGTGCTGAACACGACGCGGTCGGCGGCCGCGGGTCGGCGCGCCCGGAGCTGCTCCAGCATCTCGCGTCCGCCCAGCTCGGGCATGCGCAGGTCCGAGATGATCACGTCGAACGGCGCGGCGGCGGCGTGCTCCAGCGCCACGCGGCCGTTCTCGGCGACCGTGACGTCGTGTCCCCAGGCTTCGAGCGTGGCGCGCATGTAGTGCTGGATGTGCGGCTCGTCGTCCACGACGAGGATCCGCAGGCGCCGGACCGGGGCGGACGCGGGCTCGGGCCGGGCCGGCACGCTCGGCGTGCCCGCCGGGAGCTCCACCTGAAAGACGGCGCCGCGGCGTCCGGTCGTCACGAGCGCAAGACGGCCGCCGTGCTCCTTCACGATCCCCTGACAGATGGAAAGGCCGAGCCCGGTGCCCTGGCCGGCCGGCTTGGTGGTGAAGAACGGCTCGAAGATGCGCTGCGCGATCTCGGCTGGAACGCCGGGACCGTCGTCCTCCACGGTGACGGAGACGCCGTCGAGCCAGGGCATGGCCCGGATCACGATCCGGCCTCCCACACCGCTGCCTCCGATTGCCTGGGCGGCGTTGTTCACCAGGTTGACGAACACCTGCTGCAGCTGGGTGGCGTCCGCGTGCACGGGCGGGGTTCCCGGTGCTACGTCCATGTCGACGTCGATCTTGGCGCCGATCAGCTGGTTGCGGAGCAGCTGGAGCGTGGTGGCCAGGATCTCGCCGATGGGGCGCACCTCCCGGCGTCCCTCCTGCTTCCGCGCGAAGTTGAGGAGGTTCTTCACAATGTCCGCCGCGCGCTCGGCCTCTTGCTGGATGGCGCGCAGCGGCTCGATCACCTCTTCGGGGGTGCTGCCGACGGTCTCCACGAGGTAATCCGCGAACCCCACGACCGAGGCGAGCGGATTGTTGAGATCGTGCGCGACTCCGGCGATCAGCTGGCCGACGGCGGACATCTTCTCGGACTGGATGAGCTGTTCCTGGAGGCGTCGTTTCTCGGTCTGGTCGCTGACCACGAGCACGACCGAGGCGGCGCCGGCCTCGGTGAGGGGCAACGCGCTGACGAGAAACAGCCGGGTGCCCGCGCGCAGCTCCGCCGTCGAGTCCGGCTGGTCGATGACGCCCGTGAACGTGGCTGCCCACGCCGGCGGTACGAGCGTCATCCAGGGCCGCCCGGCCACTTCCGTCACCGGGATGTCGGCGAGCGCGCAGAACGCGCGGTTGGCCCGCCGAATCGTGCCCGAGGCGTCCAGGACGCAGATCCCGTCCGCGATGGCGTCCACGGTCTGCTCCCACTCCCGTTTGCCCTCCGAGAGCGCGGCGAGCAGCACCGTGTTCTGGAGCGCGACCGCGGCCTGCGCGGCCACCGCCATCGTGGTCCGCATCGCGTGCTGCCCGAGCACGCCCGGGCGGTCGGCGACGAGGCTGATGGCCCCCACGAGCGCGCGGCCGGTCCGGATGGGAACGCCGACCCAGCCAGCCGGTGGATCGGCGAGGTGCACGCCGTGCTCGGCCAGGGCGGATCCCTGGAGCGCCACCGGCCCGGCCCTGCCCGCGAGCGCGAGGAGCTGGAGGTCCTCCGCCGGCGTGCCGGCGCCGCGGAGCGCCACGATGCGCATGGTGTTCGCCGGCCCGGCCACGCCGAACGTCGCGCGGGTGGCGTCCGTCATGGTTGCCAGGCGTTCGAGGCAGCGCGCGCCGATTTCCTCGGCGGTCCGGGCGTCGGCGATCACCTGGCCGAGCGCCGCGAGCGCCTCGACGGACGCCACCGAAGGTCGGCCGGCGGGCGCCGGGTCCGCGGGCGGCGGACCGGTCACGGTGGGAGGAGAGCGGTCTGGGCGACCGGAGTCATGGCGCGGCGGCGGCGGTGGCGAAGAGGGGGCAGCGCTCGTCGCTCACGCTGGTCCAGTGGATCCGCATGGCATAGAGCGGCAGCGTGCTCGTGGCGCTCGAGATCGTGCCGATCTGCGGGTAGTCCGCCGGGCCGTCCGTCTCGAAGATCAGCACGCCGCGGAGCACCTCGGTCGAGTCGTCCACGAGAGCGAGGGCGAAACCCGGAGTGGCAGGGAACCCCTCCCCCTCGAACCCGAGCGAGACTCCGCTGTCCGTCCGGGCGACGAGCGCCCACGTCGTGCCGCGCCCCACGACCCGCGCGGGCACGGTGCCGGCCAGGTCGGCGGGCGCGGTGGCGATGACGGTCGAACGGCCCTGGAACTGGTCCAGGATCATCGAGCCGGCGGCCATGGCGGTGAAGCCGCACATGGCGCTGTTCTCGGGATTGCGGTCGCCCCCACAGGCGAGCACGAGCGGGAGCAGCAGAATGGGGGAGCGTATCATACCCCCAATCTGGGCACCCCGCCCCGCCGCGGCCATAGGGCCTGCTTGACCCGGTTTTTCGCGGCCTGTAGGCTTGCGGGGGGGGGACAGGACTTTCCGAGGGGAGGATCATGCCG
>Ga0209640_10006052_pt1 | contig 10592 bp, 15 predicted proteins | sample RifCSP10_1_FD_184018 | JGI IMG/M metagenome (GOLD analysis project Ga0209640, IMG submission 184018) | Soil microbial communities from Rifle, Colorado - Rifle CSP2_sed 10_1 (SPAdes) (version 2) | ecosystem: Environmental > Terrestrial > Deep subsurface > Rock core/Sediment | place: Rifle...
AATTTGCGACCTAATGAATCTCAAGAGCAACTTTTTAAACGCTTCAAGAAAAAAGTTGTGAAAAGCGGCTTGCTGACCGTTCTCCGCAACAAACGCTGGTTTGTCTCCAAGAGCGAAGTGCGCCGGATGGATAAAAAGAAAGCCATTCGCCGCCTGCGCCGCAAGCAGAGAATTATGGCAGAATAATAAAGACGCCCCCGATGAGGGGCGTTTTGTTTGTAGGGCAAGGCTGGCCCTTGCCCGGCGAGGGCGGTCGCCGGAAGGGCAACCGCCAGGTGGCCCCTACGGTATGCCTGCGCGGGCGAGGATGGATTGCGCCGCCCTCACCACCGGCATATCCACCATTTTGCCCTCGAAGGCGAACGCGCCCGCGCCGCCCGCCTGACTCGCCTCAAACACCCTCACAATCTTTCGCGCCCGATCCACTTCCTCTGCCGACGGGGTGAACGTCTCCGTTATGGGAACGATCTGCTTCGGGTGTATCGCCGTCTTGCCGCTGTAGCCCATCTCCAGCGCGGCCCGCGCCTCGGCGCGCAACCCCGGTTCGTCGTCAAAATCGACATACACCTGATCGAGCGCCTGTAAACCGAACGCCGCCGCGTGGATGGCGATGGCATTGCGCGCATAAGCCACCTCGTGATTACTTCGGGTGCGGACGCCGCCTACGCTGGCGATCAAGTCCTCGGCCCCAAACACGAGCGCAGAGAGGCCGGGCGCTGAAGCGATCTCCTTGAGATTTACAACCCCTTTCGCCGTTTCGATCATGATCAGCAAAGGCAACTCATCCGGGAGGCGGCGGCGTAGCCACACAACTTGATCTGATGACTCGATCTTGGGGACGAGCAAAGCGTCGGGTTTGGCCGGAACGATGGCGGCCAGTTCACCTTCGGCGAGGCCGGAGTCGAGGGCGTTGAGGCGGGCGATCTTCTCAACACTGCCAAAGTCCAGTTCATTCAGCGCGGCGACGAGGGTGGCGCGAGCCTCGGCCTTGCGGTTGAGCGCAACGCCGTCTTCCATATCCATGATCACGCAATCGGGCTGCGCGGCAATGCCCTTTTCGATTTTATGGCGATCGTCGCCGGGCATGAAGAGCAGGGCGCGGCGGGGGCGCATTGTCATTTGGTCCGGTCAGTGTCTAACTCATCGGCCCAACCGATGGCAATTGCCGCTAACTCAGCGAAGAACTTCACGTCGTTTTGAAGATGATCCAGCATTTTGACTGGATCAATCGTTAAGTATTGATGCACAAGTCGGTTACGAGTGCTTGTCGCTTCAGCCAGCTTGCCGGCCAACTCAGCCGACAGGCGATTTGCGTTCTTCAACACTTCAAATACTTCCCGACGATGCGCTGGCTCGGGCAGTCCTAATCGGGCAACCAACAGAAGCGCGATGTCGGAACAGCTTTCCGCCACGATCCGATAGTTGTGTTCTATCAAATCGCGTTTGTCGGCGTCTTTGGCGTATTCGGCTAACGTCACGCTTTGCAGTGCGCGAAGGCGCTCAAGGCGTTGCTGCAAGTGTTTGACGTGCTCTCTGATACGCTCTGCGTTGCTCATCGGTGAATCTTTCCTTGACTGCGGCGAAGTACTCTCGGTTGTATGTTTCGTGCCACGCCTGCATATCCCACCATTGCCGCATGGTCTCATATTCGAATGTAGTGCGCGCTTCTTCGTCGTTGCAATGGACGCGCCGTCCGGTTTCCAGCACCTCAGCCCTTAGCTGTAATGAAACTCTGTTGAGCGCGGCAACTTCGACTTTGGCTAAACCGGGCAGAGCGCCAATTTCGCTATCTAAATCGAGTTCAGCCTGCAAGACGTCGCTCACTTCTGTTGTGAAGAGAACTGCAACATCTATGTCACTCGTGGGGCGGGCCGTGCCGTTGGCATACGACCCAAACAAATAGATTGCGACAATCTCAGGGTGTGCCTGTCCAAAAGCCTTGAGGTAGGAAATGATGGTTTCAGTATCCACGCCCCGATTATACTCCCGGCCTTTTGAGGAACATCGCTGTTCGCTCCACTTCCAAAACCACCGTTCCATCCGGCTTTTTGCCGATGTGTTTGAGACGCACAAGCCCGCGATCGGGTTTGGAGGCCGACTCGCGCTTCTCCAGCACTTCGGTTTCGACGTAAATCGTGTCGCCGTGGAAGACGGGGTTCGGATGGACGACGCGCTCGTAGCCGAGGTTGGCGACAATGGTGCCTTCGGTGAGGTCAGATACGGTGAGGCCGACGACGAGGCCGAGGGTGAAGATGCCGTTGACGATTCGCTGGCCGAATTGCGACTTCGCCGCGAAGTCCTCATTGACGTGCAGGGGCTGGGTGTTCATCGTCAGCGCGCAGAACAAAACGTTGTCCACTTCGGTGACGGTTCGGCCCAGTGAATGGTGAATGTGATCGCCGGGGTTTAGATCGTCAAAATACTTGCCGGGCATTTTGAGTGTGGAGGTGTGGGAGTATGGGTGCAAGAGGGCGTCTCCTACACACCCACACTCACTTCTTCCCGAACTTCGCCGTCAACAACTCCGTCAGCGTCGGCTGGCCGATCTCTTGCAGTTCGTAGCGCACACGCTGGGTCGGCTTGTCGATTTTGATCAGGCGCGTCAGATCAATCGGGGTAGCGACGAGGACGACATCGCACGGCGTGTTGTTGATCGTCTGGCGCAGTTCGTCGGTTTGCTTCTGGCCGTAGCCCATTGCGGGCAGCACTGCGCCCGTCGTTGGGTATTTGGTATACGTGTCGATGATGGTGCCGACGGCGTAGGGGCGCGGGTCGATGATTTCTTTCGCGCCGAAACGTTTGGCCGCCACCACGCCCGCGCCGTAAGCCATCTCGCCGTGAGTGAGCGTGGGGCCGTCTTCGATCACCAGCACCCGTTTGCCGCGAATCGCTTCGGGGTCGTCGACGAAGATCGGCGACGCGGCTTCCACGATGGCGGCGTTTGAGTTGAGGGCGCGGACGCTGTCGCGGACGGAGAGGACGGCGTTCGAGTCGGCGGTGTCCACTTTGTTGATCACGATCACGTCCGCCATTCGCACGTTGGCTTCGCCGGGGTGGTACGAGTACTCGTGGCCGGGGCGGTGCGGGTCGGCGACGACGATGTGGTAGTTGCTGGCGTAGAAAGGCAGGTCGTTGTTGCCGCCGTCCCACAAAATGATGTCGGCTTCTTTTTCGGCCTCGCGCACGATCTTTTCGTAATCCACGCCCGCGAACACGACGACGCCGCGCGCGATGTGCGGTTCGTATTCTTCGCGTTCTTCGATGGTGCAATTGTATTCTTCGAGGTCGTCGTATTCGCCGAAACGCTGGACGTTTTGAGCGATGAGGTTACCGTAGGGCATGGGGTGGCGGATGGCGGCGACGTTGTGGCCGAGGCCGCGCAGGATGCTGGCGACGTGGCGCGAGGTCTGGCTTTTGCCCGCGCCGGTGCGCACCGCGCCGATGGAGACGACCGGCTTGGTGGATTTGATCTGTGTGTGGCGCGCGCCGAGGAGTTTGTAATCGGCCCCGGCGGCGAGCACTTGCGAGGCTTTGTGCATGACGTAGTTGTGTGAGACATCGCTGTAGCTGAACACAACTTCGTCGACGTTGAGTTCTTTGATGAGTTTGATTAAGTCCTCTTCGGGATGGATGGGGATGCCTTTGGGGTAAAAGGGGCCAGCCAGTTCGGGCGGGTAAGCGCGTCCGGCGATGTCGGGGATTTGGGTCGCGGTGAAGGCGACAACTTCAACTTGATCGTCCTTCCGGTAGTTGGTGTTGAAGTTGTGGAAGTCGCGTCCGGCGGCGCCCATGATCAGGATGCGGGTTTTGGGCATAGTCTCCTCTTGAGTTGTGGGGCAAGTTGCCAACTTGCCCTACGAATGGGTTTGTTGTTTGCGATAAGTGAAAGCAGTGAGCAGGATGCTGAGGAAGTAGAGCGCAATGAGCGGGCCCATTGTCAACAGCATCGTAAATGGATCGACGGTGGGGGTGATGGCGGCGGCGACCACGGCGATGGCGACGACGGCGATGCGCCATTGCTTTAGCAGGAGGCGGGGTGAGACGATGCCCAGCCGCCCGAGGAACATGAACACGAGCGGCATTTCAAAGGCAATGCCAATCCAGAGAACGAGGGACAGGACGAAGGCGACGTATTCTTTGGCCGTCCATTCATTGCGGAAGATATTCGGCAGAAAATTTTCGAGTAATTCGACAGCGGGCGGGATGAGGATATACCAGGCGAATGCGGCCCCGCCGAGGAACAAGATGAACGCGGTGGGAACGACAAAGTAGATGGGCCGCTTTTCGCGCGGCTCGAGGCCGGGCCGAATGAAGGCGATGATTTGATATGCGATGTATGGCGAGGTCGCGGCGAGGCCGAAGGTGAGGCCGACCCGGATGGTGGTCGATATTCCTTCGGAGGGGCCGAGTGTTTGGAGGGGCTTGCCATAGTGAATGATCAGGAATTGGAGGATTGGCTCGGCGAAGAAGAGGCCCAGGGCGGCAAACACGAGCAGGACAATGGCCGAGGCGCGCACACGCCGGGCAAGTTCTTCGAGATGTTCGAGGAAAGTTCCGGATTTCTGGGAATCGCGGGCGGGCGCTCTGCCGGTTAGTTTTCGGGTTTGTTTGTCCACGCGGGATATTTCTGGGTCGGCTGGTCGGTGAGTCCGGTAGTCGGGTGGTCGGGTGTTTGAGTAGCCGGAGTCGCGGTCGGGGAGTCGGCTGGTTGAGATGGCGCGGTGGTTTCAGCCGTGGAGGCAGGCGGAGTCGGAGACGAGGACCATGCGGCCGGCGGGGAGGGAGGTTGGGAGATTTGGGTGTGCGGGAGATTCGGTTGCCGGGCGGGTGGGGCAATGGTCGGCGCGTTTCCGTTCCCCGGCGCGGTGAGGGTCAACGCCGATTTCACATCCTGGGTCAACGATTCAATTTTTTGGGAGAGGTCTTTTAGTTCGCCCGCTTCAGATTCAATGGCCCGCATTTCGCGGTCGATGGTGCGGGAGGCTTCTTGCCAGATTTGCTGGAACTGGCGCAGAAGTTCTCCGGCGCGGCGGGCCATGACGATCATTTGCCGCGGGCCGAGGACGAGGAGGGCGAGGAGGCCGATGACCAACAGTTCCCACGTACCGATGCCGAAGAGTCCGAAATCCATAAGTGATTATCTTGCCAGTTCGCGCACGAGTTCGTCTTCTTTAGCGGCGAGCGCGCCCAGCACGCCGTTGACGAACCGGGCGGCGGAGTCACTGCCGTAGAGTTTAGCGAGTTCGATGGCTTCGTTGATAGCGACTTTCATCGGGGTGGTGCGGTCGATGGCAAATTCCCAGATGGCGATGCGCAGGACGTTACGGTCGACGACGGCCATTTGATCCAACGGCCACTCGGGGGCGTGTTTTTGGATAAGGATGTCGAGGTGACTCGCGTGTTCCCGCACGCCGGCGACGACCTTGCGGGCGAAGGCTTCGAGGGCGGAGTCGAGCGGCGATTCATCCAGCCGGTGACGGAAGACTTCGTCAATCGGATGGGCGGTGCAATCGAGTTCGTAAAGAACTTGCAGTGCGATACTGCGGGCCTTGCGGCGGGCTTTCATGATTTGGAACCCCGGCCCTTCCCTCCCCCGTCGGTGAAATCTCCGATGGGGAAGGGTTTGGGAGGGGGTTAAGATTCTTCGCTGAAGGCGACATCCTCCACGTGGACATTGATGGTTTTGGCGTCCATGCCGACCATTTCGGCAAAGGCGCGAGTCGCTTACTCTTGCACCGATTGGCTGACGTTGTGAACGTTGGCGTCGCCGGTGACGACGATGTAGAGGTCGGCAAAGATGGCGTGGCCCACGACTTGAATACGCACGCCGTCGGCGTAGCCCCGCTTGAGGTAGCGGTCGATGCCGCCAGGCACGGCGGCCATGCGCGCCACACCGGGAACCGAGAGCGTGGATAGCTTGGCGATGGTGATCAGCACTTCGGGGGCGATGATGACTTTGCCCGGGGCGTCGGTGGTTTCCATGCTTGTCTCATGGGCGACCGCCACCCTCTAACGAGGGCCGGTGGTCGCCCCTACAATTACTACATCGCCATACCACCATCGACGTTCAATGTTTGGCCGGTGATGTAAGCCGCCTCGTCGGAGGCGAGGAAGGCCACGGCGTGAGCGATTTCGTCGGCGGTGCCCCAGCGCCCTAGCGGGATCATTTTCACGGTTTCGGTTTTGACGGTTTCGGGCAAATTAGAGGTGAGGTCGGTGGGAACGAAGCCCGGCGCGACAGCGTTGACGGTGATGTTGCGCGGGGCCACTTCTCGGGCGAGCGATTTGGTGAAACCGATCAGCCCGGCTTTGGAGGCCGAGTAGTTCGTTTGGCCCGGGTTGCCCAACACACCCGACACCGAAGCGATGTTGATAATGCGGCCACTGCGCTGGCGCATCATGGATTTGACGGCGGCTTTGGAGCAGTTGAACGCGCTCTTCAAATTGGTGGTGATCACCGCGTCCCAGTCTTCTTCAGGCATCATCATGATGACTTGATCGCGCGTCGTCCCGGCGTTGTTCACCAGAATGTCGATCCGTCCATACGTGTCGACGGCGGATTTGATGAGAGCAGTAGCGGCTTTCGATGCGGTCACGTCGGCCTGCACGGCCACGGCCTCACTACCCCCGGCTTTGATGGCCTCGACGGCCTCGTTTGCGCCGTCCTCGCTCTTGGAGTAGTTGACGACGACTTTCGCGCCGCGCTTGCCCAACTCGACGGCGATGGCTTTGCCAATGCCGCGCGATGCGCCGGTGACAACGGCGACTTTGCCCTGAAGACTCATGTGTGCTCCTCGTATCACGTATCGCGTATCACGCATCTCGTAGTGCCCTACGCATTACGGGATACGCGATACGGATTATACCCCCAACATCTCAATCGCCTCCGGCGTGCCCACGGCGTAGCCGACCGCTTCGGGCGCGATGCGTTTGAGCAGGCCGGTGAGCACGTCTTTGGAGCCAAGTTCGACGAAGTGGGTGACGCCCTGCGCGGCGAGGTAGCGGATGGTTTCAGTCCAGCGCACGCGGGTGGTGAGCTGGCCGACGAGTTCGCGGCGAACGGCCTCAATGCCGGAGAGGGGCCCGGCGGTGGCATTGCCGATGACCGGAATCAGCGGCTCGATGATGGGCAGGCCCTGCACGTATTGATCGTAATCGGCGACGACCGTTTGCATAAGCGGCGAATGGGCGGCGATGGAGACCGGGAGTCTGAGCGCCCGTTTCGCGCCTTTGGCTTTGGCGAGTTCCATTGCCTTTTCCAGCGCGGCGGTGTCGCCGGAGATCACCACCTGGCCGGGGCAGTTGTCATTGGCGACTTGCACTACATTGCCCACAGCCGCCGAGGCCTCGGCGCACACTTCGGCCAGCATGTCGGCGTCCAGATTCAGAATCGCGGCCATGCCGCCGGGCGAGAGTTCACCGGCGCGTTTCATCAGCCGCCCGCGTTCGCGCACCAGCCCAAGGCCGTCGACAAAGTTGAGGCCGTCGGCGGCGACGAGCGCAGTGATCTCGCCGAGCGAGTGCCCGGCCGCGAACGCAGGTTTGAAGTCGCCAAGTCTTTCGTGCAGGGCGGCGAGAGCGGCCAGAGAGCAAACGTACAACGCCGGTTGGGTGTTGTGCGTGTCGTTGAGATCGGCCTCCGGGCCGTTCCAACACAGGTCGGAGAGTTTGAATTGCAGATGGTCGTCGGCTTCGGCAAAGAGTTGGCGCGCGGCAGGCGACGAGTCGGCCAGAGCCTTGCCCATGCCCACGGACTGCGACCCCTGGCCGGGGAATACGAAAGCGGTAGTGTTGGGATTCAGCATAGCGCAATTAAAAAGGCCGTGACGACTCACGGCCTTTGACGAACTACCTCATTACTCTTTCTTGGTTTTTTCTTTTTGGGCAACCACTTCGCGACCGTCGTAGTAGCCGCATTTGGGGCAGACTACGTGCGGTATGTGCATCTCACCGCAGTTCGAGCAGGCCACGAGCTGCAGTTTGGTAAGCGCATCGTGTGATCGGCGGCGGTTGCGGCGGCCTTTGGTGTGTTTCCGTTTTGGATGTGGGGGCATGGGTACTCCTGTGCGTAAAAAAGCCTGCGCTGATGCGGCAGGCAATGTCGGGCATTATAAAAGCCCGGTGTTGGGCTGTCAAGGTGCGGAAGGAGGGACTTGAACCCTCACGCCTTGCGGCACATGATCCTAAGTCATGCCTGTCTGCCAATTCCAGCACTTCCGCGTTGCATGCATTATAGCACCTGGGATTTTGGAGGTTGAAGGTTGAGATTTTCTTTAATCTGCCTCAAATGCGACCGGTCGTGCTCGACAATCGTGATCATCAGCAGTTCCAGCAATGTGGTGGGGCCGAAGACGGCGTGGCGGGCGGGCCGTCCCCATTCGTCGGGCGTCAAACGGTCGAGCAGAGAGAGAGTTTCCAGCCGGGCCTCGGCAAAGGCGGCCAGCGCGGCCGGCCCCGGTTGGGATTTATAATCCCGTTCCACGGCCCACGGGTCGCTATCGATTGCGGAAATGAACGGATTCGATTCCCCGATCATTTTTCGGAAACGAGGCTGATTCACTTCGAGTTCCACGTCTCTGACGTGGCAGGCGATCTCGGCCAACGACCATTCGGCCTCGCGAGGCCGCCGACTCCACAACTCGAGGGGAACGTCTTTCGTAAGTTCAAGCAAAGTTGCCAGCGACGCGGCCAACTGCGCGCGCACGGCCCGCGCTGTTGCCGGCAGGGGCGAGAGCGAAGCCAGGCCCGCGTTACGCACCCAATTGAAGAAATCGGCCAGTGCGCCGATGCCGACCGGATGAGCATGATTCTCCGGCGCGGTTGTTCCCGGCCTGGCAATCCAAAACGTATGCAGGCCCATTTGTGCGGCGGGAGCGATGTCCTGTGCCCAGTCGTTGCCGATCATCATTGTTTCTTCGGGGCGGCTGTCGACGAGCGAAAGTATTTCAGCATAATATTCGGGATTGGGTTTGGCGAAGTGCATGAACTCCAGCGTGGTGATGAGCGAGTAGGGAAACTCGTCGGCGCTCACTCCGGCCCAATTGAGGCGCTGAAGAATAGCGGCGCGGGGAAAGAGGGCGTTGGTGGCGATGACGACTTTGAAACCGGAGTCGAACGCCCACTGAATGGTTTCACGAGCCATTGGAATGGTATGGGTTTCGCGGCGCAGGGTTGGGAACTTCTGGACGTAGAACGAATCAATGTAGGGTTGTAATTGGGCGTCGGTTATCCCGAGGCTGGGGTAAAACATCTCGCCAAATGTTTGTTGGAGGGTGTGGCGCGGATCGGCATTAGCCATCATTGCCTGTGTTCCGGCAATCAGACCGCCGACGAACTTTTTTGGATCAGCGATCGGGGCGATGTGGGCGGCGAAGGATTGGAAGTAGGGCGGGATGAATTTCCGGATGTCGTTGCCCAGCAGAGTATCGTCAAGGTCGAAGAGGAGGGTGGTGACAGGCATCAGAAAAAGACGAATGAATAATGACAAATGGCAAATGAACAATGACAAATGAACAAACAGGACTTACTCATCTAGGGTGAACTTGAGAGCGGGCAGATCTTCTTGGCAGTGGCCGCAACCGATGGCCGGTTCGGCGACCGGGCCATTGGCTTTGGGGCACGCGGCGGTCACCGTCATTTTGCGGTTGAGGCCAAGGAAACCTCGATCAATTTTTCCAGTGAGCGTAAGGTGTTGGCAGGCGTTAGCGAGCCGGATTTTCGGGACGGGGCAGGCTTTGCACAGGTCGGGCGTCCACTTTTCGGAGTCGCGCCGGGGCAGGCGGCATTCTTCGATGTTCCGGCCCCGGTTAAAGTCGGCGTAATAGTGTTTACATTCCGCCCCGTAAGGAGTTCGCATTCAGAAGGATGAACTATGAATGATGAAGGATGAAGTTATTGCGCCATTTCACCCCTCAGGCTTCATTGTCTGTAAATGGGGTTGAAACCCCTGCCTTTAGGCAGGCCGTTTTCAACACCGCGTTGGACTTCAGTTAGAATTCTGGCATGAGTTATCGAAAGACTTCCCATGCCATCTACGATTTGAAGTATCACGTGGTCTGGATTACGAAATACCGCAAACCGGTCTTGCGCGGCGAGATAGGTAAGCGGTTGCGCGAACTGATCTGCCAGACCTGCGACACGTTGGAAGTGTATATTGAGACAGGCCATATTGCCCCGGACCACGTCCATCTGTTGCTGTCGGTGCCGCCGAATGTGTCGGTCAGCGACTTGCTGCAACGGTTGAAGGGCCGGAGTAGTCGGCGGATGCTGGATGAATTTGGCGAACTGAAGAAACAGTTTTGGGGTCAGCATCTTTGGGCACGCGGCTATTTTGCCGCCAGTACGGGCAACGTGACCGATGAGATCATCAAGCAGTACATTGAGTCGCAAGGTGAAGACTTTCCGGCGGACGACAAAGATTTCCGTGTTAGCGAACTTTAGGCGCGTTTCACGCGCACTTTCAAGCCACCTGCTTTAGCAGGTGGTCCGTTGACTTCGGCATTGTCGCCGATCTTGACCCAGCGCCGGAGGCGCGGCAAACGGGCACGCAAGGCGGTCGCTGTTTGGCCGTTGGGGGCTTTGGTGTTGGGACA
>Ga0209640_10006053_pt1 | contig 10591 bp, 8 predicted proteins | sample RifCSP10_1_FD_184018 | JGI IMG/M metagenome (GOLD analysis project Ga0209640, IMG submission 184018) | Soil microbial communities from Rifle, Colorado - Rifle CSP2_sed 10_1 (SPAdes) (version 2) | ecosystem: Environmental > Terrestrial > Deep subsurface > Rock core/Sediment | place: Rifle...
CAACTTCAGCCGGACCGCGATGAACGTCGACGTTTCTTCCGAAATCATCATCGACAGGTCCGTTGATGCGGTGTCGTCGTACGCCGCGGACCCGGCTCACGCGCCCGAGTGGTACGTGACGCTGCGCAACCGCGGAACGCCGGCGGGCTTCTCCAGGTGGGTGGCTCCGTTCATGGCGGCGGCCATGCGCCGCGCCAACCGCAAGGACCTGGTGCTTCTGAAAAAAATACTTGAAGGACGGCGCTGAGAGCGTCAAAGTCGCCGTGACATTCAGGAGGCCGATGTGATCATGCCATTCACCGGTTCGTGGCGTGTCATGCACGCCGTCATCGTCGCCATCGTGGTGTGGGCCCCGGCGGCACACGCGCAGAGCTCGAACGGACCAGAAGCCGTGGTGCCGTTCCGCATCCAGGTGCCTGACAGCGTGCTGACGGATCTGACGCAGCGCCTCGCACGGGCGCGGTTCGCCGACGAATTCACCGCCGCCGACTGGAACTACGGCACCAACCTCGCCTATCTCCAGGAGCTCGTCGCCTACTGGCGCGACAAGTACGACTGGCGCATCCACGAGCGGCGCTTGAACCAGTTCACCCAGTTCAAGACGACCATAGACGGCGTGGAGATTCATGTCGTGCACCAGCGATCGAAGGCGCCGAACGCCATGCCGCTCCTGCTGCTGAACGGGTGGCCGAGCTCGATCGTGGAGTACGAGAAAGTCATCATGCCGCTCAGCGAGAACTTCCACGTGGTCGTGCCCTCGATGCCGGGGTTCGGTTTCTCGGGCAAGCCGCGCGCAGCCGGCTATGACGTCGAGCGGATTGCGGGCATGTGGGTGCAGTTGATGGCGCGCCTCGGCTACACGCGGTACGTGGTGCACGGGAGCGACTGGGGCAGCAACGTCGCGAACCGGATAGCGCTGAGAGACGCCGCGCATGTCGCCGGCCTCCACATGGCCGGGTGCGGCGGCGGTGGAGCGGCGCCTGCCGGAGGGGCGGCGCCGCCGGCGGTCGTGGAACCCACGCGGAACATGCTCGTCAACAACGCGCACAACGTGGGATACCAGGAGATCCAGTCCACGAAACCGCAGACGCTGGGCCATGCCCTCAGCGATTCGCCGGTGGGCCTTGCGTCATGGATCGTCGAGAAGTGGTACGGCTGGGCGGATCACGACGGCGACCTGGAGAAGGTCATCACGAAGGACCAGCTCCTGACCAACGTGATGATCTACTGGGTCACCAACAGCGGCGCGTCATCCGCCCGCATCTACCAGGAAGGGCGTCACATGGGCGGCGTCCTGAACCCGACTCCGTTCACCCGCCCCGACGCGCGCGTCCCCGTGCCGACCGGCTGCGGTGCGTTCCCCTGGCAGTACGACCGGCGCGCCACCCCGCCGACCCCGGACCTCGCGGCCGCGCGCAAAGGCGCCGAGGCGCGCTTCAACGTTGTCCACTTCACACAGATGGATCACGGCGGACACTTCCCGGCGCTGGAGCAGCCGCAGTTGTGGATGGACGACCTGCACGCGTTCCTGCGCATCGCGCGCTAGGCGTCGCTGCGATCACCCGTCGCTCGTCAGGCCCTACTCGTCCGATAGGGCTGCATATAGCAGCAGTGGCGTCAGGAGGACGAACGCCGCGAGCGCGAGCAAGACGAGAAGGCTTTGCTGGCCGTTGAGGCGCTGCCGAGTCTGGCGCGAATCACCGGTGTCCTGAAGGGTGGGGGGGCCTGGACCCGGGGCAAAGCCGCTGGCACCGTCCGGCTGAAGCCGGACACTACGTACGCTTTTGAGCCGGCTGAAGCCGGCCCCCACGCCCGCCACCGAAGCGGTGCAGCGCCGCACCGACCACCGTCCGAGGGCTCGCACCGACAGCGTAGCGACGTCGCACCGACGGCGTCAGAGGGATCGCACCGACAGCGTTAGAGGGATCGCACCTTCAAACGCTCACGCGTACATTCCGCGCATTCGTGTGACGGTGCCGACGCGTGAGATGGCGACGATGTAGGCGGCGGTCCGGAGATCGACTTTGTATTTCAGCGACGTCTGCAGCACGTCGTCAAAGGCTTCGACCATCTTGCGCTCGAGGCGTTCGTTGACCTCGCGCTCTTCCCAGAAATAGCCGTACCGGTCCTGCACCCACTCGAAATACGACACTGTCACGCCGCCGGAGTTGGCCAGGATGTCGGGGACGACGAAGACGCCGCGCTCGTGGAGCATCTTGTGGGCGTCGGGCGTGGTGGGGCCGTTCGCCGCCTCGATGACGATCTTCGCGCGTATCGAGCCGGCGTTGTCGACGGTGATCTGATTCTCGAGCGCGGCCGGAATCAGCACGTCGGCGTCGAGCGCGAAGAGCTGCTCGTTGTCGATCGGCTCGCCGCCGGGACACTTGTCGATCGTCTTGTGCTCGCGCGAGTAGTCGAGCATCTTCGCGATGTCGAGCCCTTTGGCGTTGGAGACGCCGCCTTTCCAGTCGGTGATCGCGACAATCTTCGCGCCTGCTTTCGCCAGCAGATCGGCGGAGACCGATCCCACGTTGCCGAACCCCTGGATCGCAATCGTGGCGCCCTTCAGATCGACGCCGAGATGCTTCGCGGCCTCGCGCGTCACGATCATCACGCCGCGCCCGGTCGCCTCGCGACGTCCGAGCGATCCGCCCATCTCGACCGGCTTGCCGGTGACGACCGCCGTGGACGTGTGGCCGACGTGCATGCTGTAGGTGTCCATCACCCACGCCATGATCTGGTCGTTGGTGTTCACGTCAGGGGCGGGCACGTCCTTCTCGGGCCCGATCGCATCGATGATCTCGGCGACATACCGGCGGGTGAGGGCCTCGAGCTCGCGCTTCGACATCCGCGTGGGGTCGCAGATGACGCCCCCCTTGCCGCCGCCGAACGGGATGTGCGCGACCGCGCATTTCCACGTCATCCACGCGGCCAGCGCGGTCACTTCGTCGAGGCTCACATCGGGGTGATAGCGGATGCCGCCCTTCGCCGGGCCGAGCGTGATGTTGTACTGGACGCGGTAGCCGGTGAAGACCTCGATCTCGCCGTTGTCCATCTGCACGGGGCACGAGACGGTGATCTGCCGCTTCGGATGCGTGAGGATCTTCCAGATGCCGGGTTCCAGCTTGAGGATGCGGGCGGCGCCGTCGAACTCCTGGAGCATCGCGCCAAAGATGCTGCCGTGTTCGGCCATGTGGCCATTATTGTAGGCCGGGTTCCGCGCAGCGGACCCGGCTAGAATTGAGAGACATGCCGAGCGCCACGACCGTTTCGGGACGCCGCGTCGCCGCGCTCTACACGCCGGGCGATATCGCCGCGCTCGACTACCAGCGCGACCTCGGCGACCCCGGCGAATTCCCGTACACGCGCGGCATTCACGCGAGCGGCTACCGCGGCAAGCTGTGGACGATGCGGCAGTTTGCGGGGTTCGGGACGCCCGAGGAGACCAACGCGCGCTACAAGCAGCTCCTGGCGGCCGGCGGCACCGGCCTCAGCGTCGCGTTTGACCTGCCCACGCTGATGGGGCGCGATCCGGATCACGAGCTCTCGCTCGGCGAGGTCGGCAAGTGTGGCGTCAACGTCGCGTCGCTCGCCGACATGGAAGTGCTCTTCAGCGGGATCGATCTGGGCGCCATCACCTCGTCGATGACGATCAACTCGCCGGCCGCGATGATCCTGGCGATGTATCTCGTGGTGGCCGAGCAGCAGGGGGCCGACTGGCAGACGCTGTCGGGCACCATCCAGAACGACATCCTCAAGGAGTTCATCGCGCAGAAGGAGTACATCTATCCGCCGCGGCCGTCGATGCGGCTGATTACCGACGTGTTTGCCTTCTGCGCGCAGCACGTGCCCCGGTGGAACACGATCTCGGTGAGCGGGTACCACATCAGGGAAGCGGGGGCGACGGCCGCGCAGGAGCTGGCGTTCACGCTCCGCGATGGGATTGAGTACGTGCAGTACGGCATCGACGCCGGCCTCGACGTCGACGAGTTCGCCCCGCGCATCTCCTTCTTCTTCAACGCGCACAGCGACTTCTTCGAGGAGATCGCGAAGTACCGCGCCGCCCGGCGGATCTGGGCGCGCGTGATGCGCGACACGTTCAAGGCCGGAAACCCGCGCTCCTGGCAGCTGCGGTTCCACACGCAGACGGCCGGCGTCACGCTCACCGCCCAGCAGCCCTACAACAACGTGGTCCGCACGGCGCTCCAGGCGCTCGCGCCCGTGCTGGCCGGCACGCAGTCGCTCCACACCAATGCACTGGACGAAGCGCTCGCGCTGCCGACCGCCGAGACGGCGACGCTGGCGCTGCGGACGCAGCAGATCATCGCCCACGAGACCGGCGTCACGGAGGTGGTCGATCCGCTGGGCGGCTCGTATTTCGTCGAGCGGCTCACGAACGATCTCGAGGAGGAAGCGCTCGCGTATTTCGACACCATCGACCGCATGGGCGGCATGGTGGAGGCGATCGAACGCGGCTATCCGCAGAAGGAGATTGCCGAGAGCGCGTATCTCTTCCAGCAGGCGGTGGAGGCGCGCGAGAGGATCATTGTCGGGGTGAACGACTTCATCGCGGAGAACGAGGATCCGCTGCATATCCTCTACATCGACGAGTCGGCCGCCGGCACGCAGCTGGCCCGGCTGGCAAAGGTCAAGGCGGGCCGCAGCCAGGCGGCCGTGGAGCAGGCCCTCGACCGGCTGAAGCGCGCCGCCGCGGGCCGCGAGAACACGATGCCGCCGCTGCTGGACGCGGTCCGCGCCTATGCCACGGTGGGCGAAATGTGCGATGCGCTTCGCGCCGTCTGGGGTGAGTACGTAGAGGTCCCCGTAATCTAGGTGGTAGCTGGTAGCCGGTAGCTGGTAGGTATGGATCACAAAATCAGAGTCGTCATCGCCAAGCCCGGGCTCGATGGCCACGATCGCGGCGCCCGGGTGATTGCGCGGGCGCTGCGCGACGCTGGCATGGAAGTGATTTACACGGGGCTGCGGCAGACGCCGGAGCAGATCGTGGCGGCCGCGCTCCAGGAGGATGCCGACGTCATCGGGCTGTCGATCCTCTCGGGCGCCCACATGCACATCTGCCCGCGCATCATGGCGCTCCTCGAGGAGCGCGGGCTCCGCGACGTGCTCGTCGTCGTCGGCGGCATCATTCCGGATGTGGATATTCCGAAGCTGAACGAAATCGGCGTCCGGGGTATCTTTCTGCCAGGCACGCCGATGCAGGACATCGTGGAGTTCATCAGGAAACACGCCCGAGCGCGGGTGGAGACCGCCTGAGCATGGCCGACGAACCGAAACCGCCGAAGCCGTACATTCCGCCCGAACCGGACGAAGCCACGCGCCTCTATTGGGACCGGCTGGACGCAAAGTTCGCGAACCCGAACGCCTCGCCGCCGTCGCCCGAGCAGCCATCGGCCGATGCGGCGCCGGCGCCGGTCCCGTCCGCGCCGGCCCCGTCGGCACCGGCGTCCGGCCTGATCGCGGAGGCGTTTGCGGCGCTCCTGGCGCTCGAGGACGGCCAGCCCGGCGCGAAGCCCGTGCGGCTGACGCGGGAAGATGACCAGCCGCCGCCGGCGGCGGAGCCGACGATCACCGACGACGTCATCGAGGAGGTGGTGCGCCGCGTCATCGAGCGCCTCGGGCCCGACGCCGTGCGTGCCGTCGTGGTCGACGTCGTTTCGCAAATCTCCGAACGGCTCGTGAAGGAAGAGATCGACCGCATTCGCAAGCAGCATGTCTGACGTCAGCGACGCACAGCATCCCATTGCGCTGCCCGACAAGCCCGCCCTCGAAGGCCTCGAGACGAAGTGGAACACCCGCTGGGAGGCCGACGGCACCTGTCGGTTCGATCGCAGCCGCCCCCGCGGCGATGTGTATTCGATCGACACGCCGCCCCCTACCGTCAGCGGTTCGCTGCACGTCGGCCACGTCTTCTCGTACACGCACACCGACATCATCGCGCGGTTCCAGCGCATGCGCGGGAGGGCCGTGTTCTATCCGATGGGATGGGACGACAACGGCCTGCCGACCGAACGCCGGGTGCAGAACTACTACGGCGTGCGGTGCGATCCCTCACTGCCGTTCGACCCTGCGTTCCAGCCGCCGGACAAGCCTGGCAAGCAGGCCGTGTCGGTCTCGCGTCCCAATTTCGTCGACCTCTGCAACCGCCTGACGACCGAAGACGAGAAAGCCTTCGAGCACCTGTGGCGCCACCTTGGTCTGTCCGTGGACTGGTCGATGACCTACGCCACGATCGATCGCCGCGCGCAGCGGGTGTCGCAGACGGCGTTCCTGCGGCTGCTGAAGCGGGGCGCCGCGTATCAGCTCGAAGCGCCGACGCTCTGGGATGTGGACTTCCGTACGGCCGTGGCGCAGGCGGAGCTGGAAGATCGCGAGCAGCCGGGCGCGTATCACCGGATCCGTTTTAGCCGACAGGGGGGCGCCGCCATCGAAATTGAAACCACCAGGCCCGAGCTGATCCCCGCGTGCGTCGCCCTCGTCGCGCATCCGGATGACGAGCGATACAGGCCACTCTTTGGCACCGAGGTCACGACGCCGCTGTTCGGTGTGCCGGTACCTGTGCGGGCGCACGAGCTGGCGGATCCCGGGAAGGGCAGCGGCATCGCCATGATCTGCACCTTCGGCGACATCACCGACGTGACATGGTGGCGCGAGCTGTCTCTGCCGGTACGCGCGGTGATCCAGCCGAACGGCGCGCTGCGCCCCGTCACGTGGGGAACGCCGGGCTGGGAGTCGCGCGATGCGGCGCGCGCGCAGCACGCGTACGATCAGCTGGCCAATCTGTCGGCGGCGAAGGCGCGCACGCGGATCGTCGAGCTCCTGCGCGAGTCGGGCGACCTCGTGGGTGAGCCGCGGCCCATCACGCATCCCGTCAAGTTTTATGAGAAGGGCGACCGGCCGCTCGAGATCATCACGAGCCGCCAGTGGTTCATCAAGACCATGGACTACCGGGAGCAGCTCATTGCGCGGGGCCGCGAGCTGCAGTGGCACCCGGAGTACATGCGCCACCGGTTCGAGAACTGGGTGAACGGGCTGGCCGGCGACTGGTGCGTCAGCCGCCAGCGGTTCTTCGGGGTCCCGTTTCCGCTGTGGTATCGCGTGCGCAGCGACGGGACCCTCGACTACGATCGCCCGCTCATTCCCGACCAGTCGCGCCTGCCGATCGATCCGTCCACCGACGTGCCTGACGGCTGCACTGCCGATCAACGCGGCAAGCCGGGCGGGTTTGCGGGCGATCCCGACATCATGGACACGTGGGCGACTTCGTCAGTGACGCCGCAGATCGCCGGCGGCTGGCTCGAGGATCCGGATCTCTTCGGGCGCGTCTTCCCGATGGATCTACGCCCCCAGGCACACGACATCATCCGCACGTGGCTCTTTTCCACGGTCCTGCGGTCGCATCTCGAGCACGGATCGCTCCCGTGGACGAACGCCGCCATTTCCGGGTGGGTGCTCGATCCCGACCGGAAGAAGATGTCGAAGTCGAAGGGCAACGTGGTGACGCCGATGGGCCTGCTCGAGGAACACGGGTCCGATGGCGTGCGCTACTGGGCCGCGAGCGGCCGGCCGGGCACCGACACGGCCTTCGATCCGGGACAGATGAAGGTCGGGCGCCGGCTCGCGATCAAGATCCTCAATGCCGCCCGGTTCGCGCTGATGCACGCGGAGCCGCGGGGGCCCATCGTCGAGCCGCTCGATCGCGGGATGTTGAGCAGCCTGTCGCTGCTCGTGAAGGAGTCGACCGAGCAGCTCGACGCCTACGATTACGCGCGCGTGCTCGAGCGCACGGAGCGGTTCTTCTGGTCGTTCTGCGACGACTATCTGGAGCTCGTCAAGTCGCGGCGGTACGGCGACTTCACGCCGGAGGCCGCGGCCTCCGCGAACAGCGCCATGCTCGTGGCGCTCTCGACGCTCCTGCGTCTGTTCGCGCCGTACCTGCCGTTCGTCACGGAAGAAGTGTGGTCGTGGTGGCGGCCCGGCTCCATCCACCGCGCAGCCTGGCCGGCCGCTGAGGAAGTGGTCGCGCCGATCGGCGGCGCCGACGCGGCGGCGGTGACCGTGTTCGTGCAGAGCCAGGCGGCGCTCTCTGAGGTGCGCCGGATCAAGGCGCTGGCGAAGAAGCCGGTGAAAGCCGTGATCGAGCGCGCGGTGCTGCCGGCGGCATTCGATCCGCTGCAGCCCGCCGCGCGCGATTTCAAGGCGGCCGCCCACATCCGCGATCTCGTCTTCGCCGACGTCGCCGAAGCCAACCTCACCTTCGCGGAGGAGCCTGCCGCGTGAAGCCCGTCCCGTTCGAACCGCTCGACCCGGGCGTCTACCGGGAGCTGGTCCGGCGGGCGCTTGCGGAAGACTTCGGGTGGGGCGACGTGACGACCGAGACGGTGATCGACCGCACGCAGAAGGCGCGCGGGACGATCCAGTGCAAGTCGGCGTGCGTGGTGGCAGGGCTCGATATCGCGTCCGAAGCGTTTCGCCAGCTGGATCCGGGCGTCGCGGTGGTGGTGCACTGCAAGGACGGCACGCGGTGTGAGGTGGGCGGCGTCATTGCCGAGTACCGCGGCCAGGCGTCGGCGCTGCTGACCGCCGAGCGGACGGCGCTCAACTTTCTCCAGCGGTTGACGGGCATCGCGACGCTGACGCGCCAGTTCGTGGACGCGGCGGGAGGACGGCTGACCGTGCTCGACACGCGAAAGACGACGCCGCTGCTGCGCGCGCTGGAGAAGTACGCCGTGCGCGCCGGCGGGGCAGTGAATCATCGCGCCGGCCTGGACGAGGGCATTCTCATCAAGGACAACCACATCCGGCTCGCGGGAGGCGTCGAGAAGGCGGTCACGCGCATGCGGAAGGCGAACCGCGAGATGCCCACGGAGGTCGAGGCGCAGACGCTCGACCAGGTGGACGAGGCGCTGCGCGCCGGCGCCGAGATTGTGCTGCTCGACAACCTGTCCACCTCCGACATCATCGAAGCCGTCAAGCGCTGCCGCGGCCGGGCCAAGACGGAGATTTCCGGCGGCGTCACCCTCGCCCGGATGCGCGAGCTGGTGGGGACCGGCGCCGACTACGTGTCCATCGGGGCGCTGACGCACTCGGCGCCCGCCATCGATCTGAGCTTCGAAATCGAACCCGCCTGAGGGTGCTCTCCACGGAACCGCTCCCTGAAGACTTCGTTGAGCCGCTGGCGCGTGCCGCGGAACGGCTCGGCATCTTCAGGGAGCCGATCCTCTGGTATGCCGACGCCTCGTCGACCAACGATCTCGCCGCCGCGATGGCGGAGCGCGGCGCGCGCGAGGGGCGCGTCATCGTCGCGAACGCGCAGTCGGCCGGGCGGGGACGCCAGGGGCGGAGCTGGGCGTCGCCGCCGGGCGCGGGCCTCTACGTGTCAGCCGTGCTGAGACCGCCGGAGCACGCGCTGGCGCTGCTGACGATTGCGGCGGGCGTCGCGGTGGCTGAAGGGATCCAGTCGGCCACCGGCCTGGCGGCCGACGTGAAGTGGCCCAATGATGTCTACGCGCACGGACGCAAGGTGGCGGGCATCCTCGCCGAGGCCAGCTCGTCGAACGCCGCCGGCGCGATTCAGCACGTGATCGTCGGCGCCGGCATCAACGTGATGCCGGCCGCGTACCCGCCCGACGTCGCCGGCCGTGCCACCAGCCTCGAGGCCGAGCTGGGGCGGCCCGTGGATCGCGGTCTGCTGCTCGCCGAATATCTGTGTGCCCTGGCCGCGCGATATGACGACCTGCAAAGCGGCCGTGCGGCTGCAGTCGTTGGCGCCTGGCGCGCGCGGGCGGCGTCCATGCTCGGGCGCCGGGTGCAGTGGCAGAGCGCGGGCGCCACCTGCGATGGCGTGGCGCTCGACATCGACGACACCGGCGCACTCGTCGTGCGAACGGCCGGGGGACCTGTGCGTGTCACGGCAGGTGAGGTTCGGTGGCTATGAATGACTGTCGTTCACGGTTCCGTGTTCTCGCTTCTCGGTTCGTGTTCAGGTTCGGGGCACGAAGGAGCACGAAGCAGAACACGAACCGCACGAACTTGAACCCGAACCGAGCAGGGAGAACGTAGAAGGGTGAACGACGATCCCGAGACGTATTGCCGCGAAGTCGAGGGCTATTTGTGCCGCAAGAACGACGGCCACCTGATTCGCATCGTCGGTCCCGCATTCGAGCAGGTGTGCGGCTGGGCGACGAAGGGTGTTCCCATCAAGGTCGTACACCGCGGCATCGATCGATATTTCGAGCGGTACTACGCCAAGGGTCCGCGGCGCCGGCCCGTGCGCATCGAGTTCTGCGAAGCCGACGTGCTCGACGTCTTCGACGAGTGGAAACGGGCGGTCGGCGTCGTCCGGAGCGTGCCGGACGAGGCCGCCGAGGAAGACGTCGCGACGCGCAAGCAGGGAACGCTGCCCGCACACCTGGAGCGGGTCGTTGCCCGGCTGACGACGCTGCGGGCGGGTGAGGATCGCCGCCTCGACGGCGTGCTCGACGGCATCGTGCGTGAGGTGGATGGGGCGCGCGGCCGATCGAAAGGGCTGCGCGGCGAGGCGCGGGCCGCGCTGCTCGAGCGGCTGCGCGCG